>Ga0307477_10002040_pt1 | contig 15970 bp, 14 predicted proteins | sample atmos_gasesECM2C_FD_203316 | JGI IMG/M metagenome (GOLD analysis project Ga0307477, IMG submission 203316) | Hardwood forest soil microbial communities from Morgan-Monroe State Forest, Indiana, United States - atmos_gasesECM2C_515 | ecosystem: Environmental > Terrestrial > Soil > Temperate...
CACCGCCCATCACTCCGCCGATGCCGATTGGGCGCGATCCGTCGCCATCGCTGATGGTGCAGACGTTCGCATCGAGCTGGCGCTCTTTGTCAGGCGCGAGCTGCCGCTCGACACCGTCGAGCGTTCTTATTTTTTCTCCGGGCTTGGCGCCGCGGACGACAATCCTGTGATCGCGCACCTTGTCGTAATCGAAAGTGTGGAGCGGGTGGCCGAGCTCGAGCATCACGTAGTTCGAAATGTCCACTACATTGCTGATGCTGGCGACGCCGGAAGCTTCCAGGCGGTCTTTCAACCATTTTGGCGACGACTGAATTTTTACGCCGCGAATCACGCGAGCCGTAAACCGGCCGCAAAGTTCCGGCGCTTGGATCTCAACCTTCACCGCGTCGCTTGCTTTGGAGGAGCTTTCCGCGGGCTTCGGTGAAACGTGCTTAAGTGGCAGCCTGAAAATGGCGCTGACTTCGCGCGCAATCCCGTAATGGCCAAGGCAATCGGGACGATTCGAACTGACCTCCGCGTCGATCACCGCGCCGTGGGCGCCGTTCTCGACGCTGCCGATGTTCGTGCCGGAGAGGGCAAGGCGCGAGGCGAGCTCCTCCGGCGGCGCGGTGACGTCGACGAAGTCCTTCAGCCAGTTGTAAACAACCTTCATGCAACAGTCCCCGCCTGGAAACGCCCAAAATAAAGATGCGTCAAATACTCGATTCGAACAGTGCCATCACGCTGATGGGCGCGGAAAATTCGCTCCAACTCCGCCATCATGGGCGCGAAGTTCGGATGGTCCTGCGCTGGCATGTACGAACTGCTGCGGGCGCGGCCCGCGAGTCCCTCGAAATCAAAGACCTGGAAATTCGGAAGGCACTCCTGGCGATAGGCCTGGTGCTGGAAGAAATCGCGCATCTGCTCTTCGCGCGGATAACTCTCATTGACGCGCGCGTAGTCCGTCCCAAACTTGCGAATCAGGCCTTCGTAATCGCGCAAAAAGTGTGTGGTGTCGGTGAGGCGTTCGTTCCACAGGACGACCACCCAGCCGCTGGATTTCAGAATGCGGGAAAATTCGCGGCGCGCGGCGTTTGGCTCGAACCAGTGGAAAGCTTGTCCGGCCGTTACAAAATCGATGCTGGAATCGTCGAGCGTAGTGGATTCAGCCGAACCCTCGATGCTCGAGAAGCCGTCGTAGGAAGCGAGATATTCTTCGCCCGCCAGGCGCATGGCTTCGTTGGGCTCCACGCCGTAAACGCGGTTGCCGTTCTTCAAGAAAAGTTCGGCCAAGAAACCGGTGCCCGAGCCGATGTCGGCGATCACGTGCCCCGGCCGGAGAGCGCATTCTTTGCGCAACGTTTCCAGCGCCGCCGCGGGATAGCCGGGGCGGTAACGGACGTAGTCCACCACGCGATTGGAGAAGCGTTGTTTGGCGTCGGTGAAGGTCATGCGCGAAGTGGACAGTCGACAGCCGAAGGTCGAAAGCCTCCAATTAGCGGCGCTGCGTTCATGGGAATTGGCGCAAGAAGCGCACGTCGTTCTGGAAAAAGACCTGAATATCGTCGATGCCATATTTCAGCATGGCCAAGCGGTCGATGCCGATGCCAAAGGCGAAGCCACTGACCTTTTTTGCGTCGTAGTTCACGAAGCCGTAGACGGCGGGATCGACCATGCCTGCTCCGAAGAGTTCGATCCAGGCGGCGCCTTTGCATTTCGAGCAGATGCTGCCGTTCGAGCCGCCCGTTCCGCCGCAGAACGGGCAGGAGACGTCGAACTCGACGGAAGGCTCGGTGAACGGGAAATAGCTGGGCCGGAAGCGGGTTTTCACGCTGGGGCCGAAAAATTGTTTCACGAAATACTCGATGGTGCCGGTGAAATCGCAGAAAGTGATGTCCGAGTCCACGGCCAGGCCTTCGACTTGATGGAACATGAAGGAATGCGTAGCGTCGGGATTGTCGCGGCGATAGACCTTGCCGGGAACGATCACGCGCACGGGCGGTTTCTGCTGTTCCATGGTGCGAATCTGCATGGGCGAAGTGTGCGTGCGAAGAAGCAGCGGCGTCGGCGCGCCCTTAGGCAATTCGAGATAAAATGTGTCCATGTCATCGCGCACGGGATGAAATTCGGGAATGTTGAGCGCCTCGAAATTGTAATAAGGCGTTTCGATTTCCGGGCCTTCGACCACAGAGAAGCCGATGGAGAAAAAAATATCTTCGATCTCCTGGAAGACCTGCTGGATCAAGTGACGCGAGCCGATCGGGCGGATGACGCCAGGAAGAGAAAGATCGACGCGATCTTTGATTAAGGCCGCTTCCTCCGAGCTTGCCTCGGTGGCCGCGCGGCGTTCTTCAATCTTGGCTTCAACATGCGCGCGCAGCTCATTCAGAGACGCGCCGACAGCGCGCTTCAATTCCGCCGTGGCCGGCTTCAACCAATTGTCGGTGATTTGCGCGAGTACGCCGGATTTGCGGCCGAGCCAGGCATCCCGGAATTTTCTCCAAGAAGATTCGTCATACGCGGAAGCGCAATCAGCGTCGAAGCGTCCGCGAAGGTCCGCGAAGAGCGCGGAGAGTTCGTCGGGCCGTGTGATTCCGAGATGGACAAGGGGCTGTGCCGTTTTGTTTTCGTGTGCCGTCATGGCGAGATAGATCACATTCCAGGGACACGACGCTTGGCGCCCCTAGAGAAGAAGTTTGTGCTCGACGAGAGAATATCCTCCGCTGCGCTAGAGACGAAGAGAGATCGCTCACCTCGTTCGGAACGACAAAAAGCCAAAAGCTTCACCCCTAAAGGGGTGAGTGACAACGCTACGCCTTTTTTGTTTCGACTTTCTTTTGAGGCGGAGCGGCGGCTTTGGCTTTTTCCGCGAGTTGCGTGAAAGCCGCAGCGTCCTTCACCGCGATGTCCGCGAGAACCTTGCGGTCAAGGGCCACGCCAGCAGCCTTCAAGCCGTGAATCAACTGGCCGTACGTCAACCCGTTCTGACGGGCGGCGGCGCCGACGCGCTGAATCCACAGGCGGCGATATTGCCGCTTTTTCACGCGGCGGTCGCGCTTGGCATAACGATCCGCGCGGTTGGCCGCTTCTTGTGCCGACTGGTACAGCTTGCTCTTGGTGAGGAAAAAGCCTTTGGTCCTCTTGAGGTACTTCTTGCGGCGTGCCCGGCGCTTGGTGCCCCGTTTTACGCGTGCCATGGGGTTTCTCCTTCGGTTTTCTCAAAGCCAATGTTTGGAGGCAGAAGTTTCTTTCGGACGGGTCTAAAGACCCGCCACTACAAAGAAACGCCTCAGCCTTCGCAAGACAGCGACTCCGTGCCTAACCGGAGACAAACAGGACGCGTGCGTGCGCCAGAAAGCGCGTACCGCAACGGGTTTGTCTCCAGGTGTGAACTGCTAGCCGCACGTCACTACCGCCCTTCGGCGATGGTTTACGGCAGCGGCTTATCGGCCGGCAGGCACCCGTGAAGCGCTGCCTGGCTCGACATCGCGAAACTCTCGTTCCGCATTTTCTTCCTACGGACACGGCAAACACCGCGCCGGTGATGCAAAGAAACTCTCTACCCGTAAGGGAGCATCTGCTTGATTTTGGCGACGTCCGCGGGATTGACCAGCGTCAGCTTCTTGAGCTTGCGCATGCGGCCTTGTGCCTTGGTGCCGGTAAAGTGGCGCTTGCCGGCGTGCGAACGCTTGAGCTTGCCCGTCGCGGTCAGCTTAAAGCGCTTCCTCGCGCCGCGGTGGGTCTTCAGTTTCATTTTCGGTTTCGATGCGTTCCTGGGCATTGCTGGAAATCCTCTCGACAAATTTTTGGGCCGCTTGCGGCCATCCAAACGCTGTACACACCAAAGGGCGTCTCGAAAAAGAACCCTCGGCGCCCAACTGGGGCGCAGCATGCTGCGCCCTTACAAAAGCATGGTTTCAAGCTTGATGCCGCGAAGTGCCACCTATCTCCTCGCACGGACCCCACAACTGCAAAACTTTGTCTACTGTGACTGCTGCGCGCTGGACGCCGGTTGCCCTGTAGGCTTGGCGACGGCCACGCCTTTTTTCGGAGCGAGCAACGCAACAAGGACGTTGCCTTCCATGCGCGGCATTGTTTCGATCTGGCCGTGCTCGCCAATCTCGCCGAGCAACCGAGTCATCTTGGCGCGGCCTACTTCCTGGTGCGCCATTTCGCGCCCGCGATGGAAAATCATCGCGCGCACTTTGTGGCCTTCGCCGAGGAAGCGGATGATCTGATTCTTGCGAACCTGATAATCGTGCTCCGCGGTGGCCGGGCGGAATTTCACTTCTTTTAATTGCGAGCCGCGGCTGCTCTTGCGCTGCTCGTGCGCCTTCTTATTGGCCTGGTAAAGATATTTGCCGTAATCGGTGATCTTGCAAACCGGCGGATCGGCAGTGGGCGAAATTTCCACCAGGTCGAGTCCCCGTTCGCGTGCCAGCTTCATGGCTTCAAACGGCTGCATGACGCCAAGCTGGCCACCCTCTTCATCAATCACCCGGATCTCGCGCGCCCGAATCCGCTCGTTGACGCGAATGCGGTCGCTCTGCCGGAAGTTCCGTTCTGCGATAAAACCCCCTACGCGATATTAAGGCGCCTGGAACCCGCCTCGCCGGGAAGGCCCCGAATTCGATTCAATCCCGCTCCACACAGCTAAGAATCGCCAGGGGACGGGCTTCAAAGTATAGCACGCGACCGGTTTCGTTCGGCAAAGAGTTTGGTGGGCATCAAAGCATCGGCGGCAGATAGCGTCAGGAGGTTACCTCCATCACTTTGCCGCTCGGACCGGCAATGCGGGCGCGGAGTTGCAGCTTGTCGCTTTGCTCGACTGGCACATCGAGATCCAGGAGTTTACAAAGGCGGGTCAACTCACCGGAGTCTGGCCCGCAGATTTCGAAGTGCACGATTTTGCAGCCCGAAGGTGCATCGACTGAGGGATGCACGGAGTCGGCGCTCCACTCAATGAAGAAAGGAAGGACACCTCCACGATCGTCTTTAAGCGAGAGAGATTTCCATTGAAGCACGCGGCCGTCGGGGCGGGCTCGAGAGCCGGGCCATGGCCCTTCGGTGCCTACACCTGCATCGCGAAGTTTCTTGGCGAAGGCTTCGAGGTCACCGGGATGCGCGGCCCAGCCAACCAGGCGTGGGGAGCTAAGCTCTTTGATGGTGGCGAGCATTTGGGCGGCGAACGGCTGGACGCTGTTTTGCTTCGGGTCGGGGGCGATGACTTCCAGGTAGTGCTTTTCGCCAAGCGACAAAAGAGCATTGCGCGTGCCGCGCCCGGGATGCACGCCACCGAATGCCGCGGGCACGCCGATTTTCTCTTCGACGAAGGCTATGCCTTTTTCGAGATCATTGCAGCCGAGAAGGATATGGTCGAGCGAAGTAGGCATCTCAACGGCGCCCCAGGACAAACGGGGCGCGGCAATCACGCTTCCCGCCATGGCCAGAAAAATGCGGCGTGCAAGTGGCTGTGCCATTGGTCACCTCTCGTGGGAAGAACATTATGCCTCGGTCAAAGAGAAACTTCCGAACTACGTTGGCCGCGCTTGGAGAGATACGCATGCCAGAAGAGGCGGGCGGCGACGGCGCGATAGGGGCGCCAGGGCTGGCTGAGTTTTTCCAATCGCTCGGGAGAAGGACGACTGCCTAGGCGCTTCACTTCCTGGACGGCGGTGGCGAGAGCCAGGTCGCCAGTGGGCCAGATGTCCGGTCGGCGGAGCGCGGAGAGAAGATAGATGTCGGCGGTCCAGTTGCCGATGCCTTTGAAGGCCATGAGCATCTTGCGCGCGGCATCGTCATGAAGCGCGTGGAGGTCGCGAAGATCGAAGTAACGGCGCGCCAGGGAATCGGCGAGCAACCGCGTGTAGAGAGTTTTCTGGTGGCTGAAGCCGATGCGTTTGAGCTCGACGTCGGTGAGTTTCAAGAAGCGTGCCGGAGTGAGTGGGCGGACTGCGGCTTTCAGTCGAACGAAAGCAGCTTTCGCCGAAGCCAGCGAGACCTGCTGCTCGAGAATGATATAGACGAGCGTCGGGAAACCCGGCTCGCGCACCCAAAGCGGCGGCCGGCCGTACTTTTGCAGCACCTCCGCCAAATGTGTGTCGCTTGCTGCAAGGACGCGCACACGTTCAGTGAAAACGTCTTGGTTCAAGATGGTTTGCGAAGGATTCACGTTTAGAAGGGGCGTTAAATCGCGATGTCGCTTTACGTTGTTGCCCGGGAATCGACTTCTTGGCGAAGCGATTCGATCACTTCGGCAAGCGGTTTGGGTCCAAGGTCGCCTTTGCTGCGATGGCGGACGGAGACCGTGCCAGCTTCGGCTTCCTTGCCGCCGACCACCAGCATGTACGGAATTTTCTGCAACTGCGCGTCGCGAATTTTCGCGGGCAGCTTTTCGTTGCGATCGTCGAGGTGAACGCGCAGGCCGTGGCGCTTCAGCGTTTCGAAAACGTGCTTGGCGTAGTCGGCGACTTTTTCGCTCACGGGGCAGATTTCCACTTGCACGGGAGCGAGCCAGAGCGGAAACGCGCCGGCGTAGTGCTCGATCAGAATGCCGAAGAAGCGCTCCACGGAGCCGAGCAGCGCGCGGTGCACCATCAGCGGCTGGTGCTTCGCGCCGTCTTCGGCGACGTATTGCAGGCCGAAGCGCGCGGGCAAATTGAAATCGAATTGCACGGTGGTAAGCTGCCAGGGGCGGCCGATGGCGTCAATGAGCTTGACATCGATCTTCGGCCCGTAAAACGCGGCTTCGCCTTCCATTTTCTTGTACGGGATGTTCATCCGCTTCATGGTTGTGGCGAGCGCGGAGGTGGCGCGGTGCCAGTCTTCGGGCTTGCCCGCGTAGTTTTCCGGATGCGCGGGGTCCCAGTCGGAAAGTTCGACTTCGAATTTGTCGAAGCCGAAATTTTTCATCACGGCAAAGGCAAAATCGACGCAGGCTTCGACTTCGGCTTCGATTTGCGACGGCATGCAAAAAATGTGCGCGTCGTCTTGCGTAAAGCCGCGCACGCGCAGCAGGCCGTGCAGTACCCCACTGCGCTCGTAGCGATATACAGTGCCGAGCTCGGCAAGGCGCACGGGGAGATCGCGGTAGCTGTGCAGCTTTGATTTGTAAATCAGGATGTGGCCGGGGCAGTTCATGGGCTTCAGTTGATAATCGGCTTTTTCGACTTCCACCGGGCCGAACATGCTGTCTTTGTAAAAATTTGTGTGCCCGCTGGTCTTCCAGAGGTCGAGCCGCATGATGTGCGGCGTGTACACGAGGTCGTAGCCGCGCTTGAGCAGCTCTTCACGCAGCCAGTCTTCGACGATCTTTCGGATCAGGCCGCCTTTGGGATGCCAAAAGATGAGGCCAGGGCCGGCTTCTTCCTGGATGCTGAAAAGGTCAAGCTCCGTGCCGAGTTTGCGGTGATCGCGGCGCTTGGCTTCTTCGAGACGGTGCAGATGTTCGTCCAGCTCTTTTTGCGTGAAGAACGCCACGGCGTAAATGCGCTGCAGCTGCGGATTGCCTTCCTGGCCCTTCCAGTAAGCGCCCGCGACGTTCATCAGCTTGAAGGCCTGAATGCGCTTCGTCGAAGGAATGTGCGGGCCGCGGCAAAAGTCGATGAATTTTCCGGTGGTATAGAAAGAGACCATCGGCTCACTGGCTTTTTCTTCTACCAGCTGGCATTTGAAAATCTGGTTACTTTTTTTGTACAGATCGAGCGCTTCGGGCTTGGGAATGAGCTTGCGCTCGTTCGGCAAGTCCTGCGCCGCAAGCTCGTGCATCTTTTTTTCGATGTTGGCGAGGTCTTCCTGCGTGAACGGCTCATCGCGCAGGAATTCGTAGAAAAAGCCCGTGTCAATGGGAGGCCCGATGCCGAGCTTGACGTTGGGATAGAGTTCCACCACCGCCGCAGCGAGCAGATGCGCGGCGGAATGACGGAACACAAAGAGCGCATCGGGGTCTTTTTCCGTCAGGATTTGCAGCCTCACGTCGTGATCCAACGGGCGGCGCAAGTCGATCAGCTCGCCTTCGCCGTCATTCGGTGCGGCCACACGCGCCACCAGCGCGGCATCCGCGAGCCGCGGAGAAATACCTCTCGCGACGTCGGCCGGGGTCGTGCCCTTGGGCACCTCTTTGATGCTGCCATCCGGCAGCGTGATGTGAATCGGCTCCATCTGCGTGCTCACCTGGAAGGAGAAACAACAAGCTTATCGGCGGCTTTCCGTTGGGTCAAGGCGATGCCCGCTTTGGTTCCGGGTCCGCTTGCGAATCGGTGGGGATTTTTCGTTTTGGACTTCGCGCTTTACGGCGTTTTTAACGTACAAGATGAGTATATAGACGCGGGCAATGTGTAACAGGAGACTCGGTGCACAAGTCCGCGTTTGGCTGCTGCTCCGGCCCAAGGTAAACTCAATCACTCAATTCGAACAAGGACAATATTCCGAAGGCTTGAGAATGAGACGATTGTTCATCCAATTGTTGGGCATCATATTTCCACTCTTTGCGCCGGGGATAGCGGCGGCGCAGCATCCAACAAATGTTTCCGTGGCGGACGGGCGCTACAAAGCCGACATTCTGCTCGTGGTGGCGCACCCCGATGACGAGGGTGCCGCGACGCCATACCTGGCACGCGCGCTCGACGAAGGGAAACGCGTGGCGGTGGTTTTCGGCACGCGCGGCAGCAGCGGTGCGAATGAAGCCGGCGCGGAGCAAGCGGCGGCGCTCGGCGACATCCGGGAGATCGAAGCACGTAATGCCCTGGCGACACTCGGCGTTACAAACGTCTGGTTTTTGAGCGGAAAGGACACGGCTTCACAAAACGTCTTGCAGTCCCTGGCGAGCTGGGGTCACGGCGAATGTCTGGAGCAATTGGTGCGGCTTGTCCGGCTTACGCGGCCGGAAGTGATTCTTACTTTTCTGCCCGGCACATTTATCGGCGAAGATCACGGCGATCATCAAGCGTCCGGAGTCCTGGCAACGGAAGCATTCGATTTGGCCGGCGATCCCGCGGCGTTCCCCGAACAGGTTGCTGGCCCCACGAGACGGCTCGAACCTTTGCTTGAGAATCTGCGGCCCTGGCAGCCGAAGAAAATCTATTATTTCCCCGACGCCGACAGCGAGGACATCTTTCGCGGCAAGGGCCCGGAATATTCGGTGAAGGAGATTTCGAAGTCGAGCAAGCAGCCCTATTGGCGGATGGCGCTCGATTCGTTCCGCGCCCACCAGACACAGGCGAAATCCTTTCTCGACTCGCTCGCGCAAATGGACGAGGCACAAATTGAAAAGATGGCCACATCGGATGGCGGGTGGTCGGATGCCCAGCGCTTCGTTCTGGGCAAGTCGCTTGTCGGCGGCACCGTGACTGGGGATGTGTTCGAGGGCATTACCCCGGGCGCGATTGCGTTTGTCCGGCCCGCAGTTGCAACCGCGCCGACGAAGCAGGAATTGTCGGCGGAGCTTGCCGGTCCGTGGAGTTTTTATACCGAATTCCGGCGCGCCCATGCGCTGACGAATCTGCCGCATCCGGAGCCGCCAGAGATAGCCCTCGAAGCGCCCGGCGCGCTGGTCATTCCCCTGTGGCTGCGAAATCAAACAGCGCAAGCGCAGGAAATCACGCTGACGGCAACGCTGCCAGCCGGCTGGAGCGTGCAAAGTGGCACAGGGAAGTTTGCGATCCCCGCGAATCAAATGGCGGCCGGCCGTATCGAGGTGAATCTGCCGGCTCTGCCAGAGAACGCGCCAAAAAAGAGCGATCCGCTAGAAATAACTGTACGGGCGGAGGCCAACGGCAAAGCCGTCGGAGAAGCCAAGCTTCGTGTGCAACTGCGAAGGCGCGCCTTGCCGCAATAGGAAGTTTCAGGATTTTTTTGGGCGCGATGCTTCGAGCGCTTCCCAAGCCGCTTCGGGCAGCATCAGCAAATCATTGAACTCCCCGGCGCCGCGCAGCCATTGCGCGCCGTCGATCACCACGCATTCGCCGTTGATGTACTCCGCCATGTCGCTCAGGAGAAAGGCCGCAAGACTTGCAAGCTCTTCGTGACGACCGAAGCGCTTCATGGGGTGCTTGTCTTTAGCGTGTTCTTCGAATTGTTTCGAGGGCATCAAGCGCGACCAGGCTCCCTCCGTCGGAAACGGGCCCGGCGCGATGGCATTCAACCGGATGTGATATTTCGCCCATTCCACGGCCAGCGAAGTGGTCATGGCCAGCACACCGGCTTTCGCGCACGCCGAGGGCACGACAAAACCCGATCCGCAGTTTGCGGCCGCGTAACTGGTCACGATGTTCAGGACATTTCCCGCCATTTTTTGGGCGATCCAGCGCTTGCCGAAAACCTGCGTGCAGTTGAACGAGCCGTTCAAAACGATCCCGACAACGGCGTTGAAGGCGTTGGGTGTGAGCTTCTCCGTCCGCGCCATGAAGTTGCCCGCGGCATTGTTGACGAGCGCGTTGATATCGCCGAATTGCTCCTCCGCTTTGGCGGCGGCAGCCTCGACGGAACCATAGTCGCGCACGTCGCAAGTGGTGTAAGCGGCGGCACTACCGGCGCGAAGGATTTCTTCGCACGTTTCGCGCAGTGGATCTTCGCGCCGGCCGACGAGAAACAGCCGGGCGCCCAAGCTGGCGAAGCGCAGAGCCATAGACCGGCCGAGGCCTGTTCCGCCGCCGGTCAGAAAAATCGCCTGGCTCTTCAGCAAATTTTCCTGGAACACGATGCACCGCCTCTTTCAAGGATGGATTTGCGCGGGAATCAGCTTGCCCAGGGCCTTTGCGTACTCGGCAGCGTAGAGCGGACTGTCCGGATATTCCTCGGTCAATTCTTTCAAGAGTTTCACTGCCAGGGCGTTCTGTTTTTCGCGGCGCGCCGCGAGAGCCAGCAGAATTTTTGCAAAAGGTTGCAAGTACCTTCCGTTTTCGATGGTCTTTTCGAGTTGACGCATGCCCATTTTCTTGTCGCCGTGGATTCCACCGAACCAGAGCATAAACCGCGCGCCACCGGAGAGGCTCCCGATGATGTAATTGGCCGAGCCCAATGCGACATACGCGTCGTTGGCATCCGGCTGCTCTGCCAGCAGCTGCTTGGCATACTCGTTCGCTTCTTTCAGGCGCTTCAGGCTCTCGAGGTGCTGTTTTCTCAGGATCAATCGAGCATTGGATTCCATTCCCGCAGCCAGCGTCAGAGCGAAAAAAGCTTCCGCGTCGCGTGGGTCTTTCGCCAGACGGTGCCGGGCCAGACGGCGTGCCCGATCGATGGCATCCTCGAAGCTTTTCATGTGCTCCGGATCCGGTTTGCCTTCAATCCCGTTCAAAAATTTCTTTTCATTCAGGAAGAAATCGCTGGTGAGAACGCCCTGGCGATAAAACTCCTCGAATAGATAGCTGGCTGCGAGAGCAACTTCGCCAAAAGGCTCCTCGGGATGCTGCGCTTCCCATTCCGTGAATTTCTGGCGAGCTTCCGGAAAGTCCTGGGCGTAGAGCAAATGAAATCCGGAGGAGAGTTCCGGCACTAACGTGAAGGCCGGGCTCTTTCCATCCTCGGCGGCACAGGCAGGGCTGATAGCCGCAGCGAGGAAAAAAAACGGAACTACGTTGGAGAGACGCCAATTCATTCGCAGTCTTGTCTTCAAAAAAGTCCGGGCAAGAAACGCGGCTTGCCGGTCATTGCGGCGCGGTAGTCCGGGTTGGCGAAGAGCACGCGCTCTTCCGTGGAGAGGCGTTCTGCCAAGACTGCCGTGTGGGCCATTGCCCCGACGGTCGCGGTGATCCAGGCCGTGTGAATCAACGGCAGGGCGAGCATCTCCGCGAAGACAGCCGCATAGTTAGGATGCCGGACGTAACGGAAAGGTCCAGAGGTAATTACGCCGAGGCGTGTCGAATCCATGACCTGGACGTTCCAGTGTTCGCCCAGCGTTCGAATGACCCACCAGCGGACGGCGTTGGCGGCCAGAAAGACGGCGAACATCGGCGCGGCAAGCGCGGGAAGTAAAGGGCGCTTCAGGAAGACGACTTCGCAGGCCGCCCCAAGCAGAACGGCAGTATGGAGCAACACCATCCAGCGAAACTTTGGCTCATCAATTTTTTCCGCGCCGCGAGTGATCATTTCCTTCTGGTGGAGGTTCGAAACGCGCAACTCGGCCACGCGCAACAGCGCGACAGCAATGAGCAAGGCGAGAAAGCAGATGACGCTCAGTTCCATTGAAGCAGCAGAAATTCCGCACTGAAGCCCGGACCGAAGGCCGCGGCCAGGGCGTATTCACCGGGATTCAGCGGGCGCTTCTCCAGCCACTCCTGGAGGATGAAGAGAATAGTGGCGCTCGAAAGATTCCCGACGTTTCCGAGGATGTCCCACGACGGTTGGGTGTCGCACTTACACAAGCCCAGCTCCGTTTCGACGTTTCCGAGCAAACGAGCCCCGCCGGGATGCAGAATCCATCCTTTAATTTCCTCGCGCTTGCGGCCATTCCGGTCCAGAAAACCTTGCACCAGCCCGGCGATCCTGCCGCCAATCATTTCCGGGACATCCTTTGCCAGCAGAATGTGGAAGCCGGAGTCGCGTAAATCAAAACCCATCGCGCCGAGCGAATTCGGAAACGTGTACGTTTCGGAAACGAGGATTTTCGGGCCGCGCGCTCCGTTGCCGCTGACCACCACGGCGGCAGCGCCATCGCCGAACAAGATGGATGAAATCAGATTGGCCTGCGAAATATCTTTTCGCTGGAACGTCAGCGACGGCAGTTCCACGGCGATGATCAGCACGTTTCCGCCAGGATGGGCCTTCAAGAAATCCGCCGCGCGTCCCAGCGCCATGGCTCCGGCGGCGCATCCCAGTTCCGTGAAGGGCATGCGCCGCACGTTCGAACGGAAACCCATGAGTTGGATAAGATGCGCGTCGAGCGAGGGGATCATGAAGCCCGTGCAGGAGACGGTGATGATCAGATCGATGTACTCCGGCTTGAGGCCGGCGCGCTCCAGGCATTTCTCCGCCGCTTCCCGCCCGAGCTTCACCGCGTGCTCGATATACTCGTTGTTGGTCTGCGCGAGCGCGCGCGGTTCGACGGTGTATTCGATGGGAAAAATCGCGTGGCGCTTGTGAACCTGGGCGTTGTCGACGATGCTCATCATCGCTTCGAGCTTGCGCTCGGGGATGTCGAAGACCCGCCCCATGTAATATTTCACGTCATCGCGGGTGATGGTGTGAGGCGGCAGCGCCGTCGCCGTCGCGGCAATCGTCGGATGCGATGTTGCGGCACTCTCTCGAGGTCGAAAATTCGCGGATTCCATCTGTCTCCTTGACGGACAGCACCGGAAGAGCGGGTTGAGCACCGGGCAGGCCACTGCGATGCAGCCTTCCCTGAACAGGCTGCATGTGAGCAACGACCTTATATCATTTTATATGGGAAGCGCACCAGTTTACAGCAGTGGGTGGTGGCAAATTTGAGCACCACAATGCCGTGACCGGAGACGTGTGCTAAGGAGCAGAAGGCCCCCGCACCGGATCGCGCCCTGATGACCGTTGTTTCCGGTCACGGCTTAACGAAGACCGCCGCGCGGCCGAATTTATTCCCGCCTTTTGTTGCAGCGAGATTCGTTGATTTTGATCCGGCACCGGCCTCCAGACTCTCGTCCGGCGTGTGTTAGGCTTCATGTCGATGAGGTGCGAAATGATAGGTTGCTTCCGGCGAGCTGTGCCTTTGATGGCGGTGCTTTCCGTTTTCGGAAGTTCTCGTGCGGCGGGGCAGCAAACGACGGTTCCGGCGACGACCGAAGGCGATTTGGTCGTGAAGGATTTCAAATTCCGCTCGGGCGAATCGCTGCCGGAATTGCGCTTGCACTACACGACGCTTGGCAAGCTAACGCGGGACGCGCAGGACCGAGTCAGCAATGCCGTCTTGATCCTTCACGGCACCGGCGGCTCGGGCCAGCAATTCCTGCAGCCGGTCTTTGCGGGCGAACTGTTCGGTCCTGGGCAACTGCTCGATGCCAGGCGCTACTTCATCATTCTTCCCGACGGCATTGGACACGGGAAATCCTCGAAGCCGAGCGACGGAATGCACGCGCGTTTTCCGCAATACGATTACGACGATATGGTCGCGGGCCACTACAAACTGCTGACCGAGGGACTGGGCGTCAACCATTTGCGGCTCATCCTTGGAACGTCCATGGGCTGCATGCATTCCTTTGTGTGGGGAGAAACGCATCCCGATTTCATGGACGCGCTCATGCCTCTGGCGTGCCTGCCGGTGCAGATCGCCGGGCGCAACCGCGTTTGGCGGAAAATGGTGATGGATGCGATTCGCAACGATCCGGCATGGAAGGGCGGAGAATACGGGGCCGAACCGCAGCAGGCACTGCGCACGGCGCTGGATCTGCTGCTCATTGCGGGGAGCGCGCCGCTCTACATGCAGAAAACGTTGCCGACGCGAGACGCCGCAGACAAATATCTGGATGACTATTTCAAGACGCGTTTGGCCGGGCTCGACGCCAACGACCTGTTGTACCAGGTGAACGCTTCGCGCGATTACGATCCGTCGCCGCAACTCGGGAAAATCATCGCGCAGGTCATGTACATCAATTCCGCCGACGATTTTATCAACCCGCCCGAACTGGGAATGGCCGAACGCGAAATCAAGAGAGTGAAAAACGCGCGATTTGTGCTCATTCCCATCAGCGACGAAACGCGCGGCCACGGCACGCACACGCGCGCCGCCGTCTGGAGGCAGTATTTATCCGAGCTGCTGGAAAAATCAGCGCACTAGAGAATTGGGTTACGAATTGGTCGTCTGGCTGGCGCGGATTTCCTGCCAGCGGCGGGGGCGCTTGTTGGCCTGCAAAACTTTTTTGCGCAGGCGGATGGACTTCGGGGTGATCTCGACGTACTCGTCGTCGGCGATGAATTCGATGGCTTGTTCGAGACTCAGCTCGCGATGCGGAATCAGGCGGATGGCCTCATCGGCGCTCGAGGAGCGCATGTTGGTCTGCTTCTTTTCTTTTGTGACGTTGACGTCCATGTCCTGTTCGCGCGAATTTTCGCCGACGATCATGCCCTCGTAAACTTCTATCGCCGGGCCGATGAACAGTTCCCCGCGTTCCTGAATGTTCCAGAGCGCGAAGGCTGTCGAAGGGCCGGAGCGGTCGGCAACCAGCGCGCCGGTGGGACGCAGCGCCATGTCGCCGCCATATTCGATCCAGCCATCAAATATTGAATGGATGAGTGCGGTGCCTCGCGTGTCCGTCAGCAACTGGCTGCGCAATCCGATCAAGCCGCGCGAGGGAATCTTGAAATCCATGCGCACGCGGCCGGAGTTATGATTGCTCATCTTGAGCATCTCGCCGCGACGGGCGCCCAGCGTTTCCAGAATGATGCCGATGAAACTTTCCGGCACGTCGATCACCAGGCGCTCGAGGGGCTCGAGTTTCTTGCTATTTTCGGTGCGCACCACGATTTCCGGTTTGCCGACCATCAATTCGAAACCTTCGCGGCGCATTGTCTCGATCAGAATCGCCAGCTGCAGTTCGCCGCGGCCCAGCACACGGAAGGATTCCGGCGTGTCCGTGTCCTCGACGCGAATCGAAACGTTTGTCAGCAATTCCTTTTGTAAGCGGTCACGCAGGTCGCGCGAAGTCAGATAGTCTCCTTCGCGCCCGGAAAGAGGACTGCTATTGACGGTGAAAATCATCGCCAGCGTGGGCTCGTCAATTAGGAGCGGCTCGAGCGGCGAAGGGTTTTCCAGCGAAGTCACGCTCTCGCCGATCTGAATTCCCTCCACTCCAGCGATGGCCACGATGTCACCCGCGGGAACACTCTCGGCTTCGTCGCGGTCCAGCCCGCGAAACGTATAAAGCTTCGTGATGCGCGTGGGCGTAAGCTTGCCATCGAGCTTGCTGATGCCCACGTCCTCGCCGCGCCTCAGCGTCCCATTGAAAACGCGGCCGATCGCGATTCTTCCCAGAAAATCGCTGTAGTCCAAGTTCATCACCTGAATCTGCAGGACTCCATCCGGATCGCC
>Ga0307477_10002041_pt1 | contig 15970 bp, 10 predicted proteins | sample atmos_gasesECM2C_FD_203316 | JGI IMG/M metagenome (GOLD analysis project Ga0307477, IMG submission 203316) | Hardwood forest soil microbial communities from Morgan-Monroe State Forest, Indiana, United States - atmos_gasesECM2C_515 | ecosystem: Environmental > Terrestrial > Soil > Temperate...
ATGTTCTTCCCCATTGTCACGTTCCTTTCCGGAGTTGCTGCAAGGGAGGGATTGCGACGCCTCGTCGCTCCTGGGCCTCAAAAGCCACTGTAATCGACGCCTGTGTGGCCTGACAAGCGCTCCATGGCACACTCTTATTGCTCCAAACACAGCATGTTTTTCGCGATCTTCTTTCGAAATACTTTTTCTTTCGCTGTATTCTCAAGTCTGCGATGCGAGAGCGCTTCTATCGGCTGGTTACTTCGATCTTGTTTATCACTTTGGTCGCCATGGGCCTGCGCTTCGCGTTCGTCTTTCACCAGGCGCGCCTGATTCCGCCGGAGGTGCTCGCCGCCCTGCCCTTTCAGAATGAGGCGGGCAATGTTGCCGCAGCGTTGGCGGATGCAAAGGGTTTCTGCTGTCTGTTTCGTCAGCCGACAGGGCCCACCGCCTGGCTTGCGCCCGTGTATCCGCTTGTCCTCGCCGGCGTGTTCAAATTGTTCGGCACATTCACCCTCGCGTCGTTTTACGCTGCCATCTCGTTGAACTGCGTTTTTTCTTCACTTGCTTGTATTCCTGTCTACTACTCCGGCAAGCGGATTGGCGGAACCGCCCTTGCAGCGCTGGCTGCCTGGTTGTGGGCCATTTTCCCGGCCGGAATCGTGATGCCATTCGAATGGATTTGGGATACCTCACTCTCCGCGCTCTTGGCCGCGCTCTTGCTCTTCACGACCCTGCGTCTCTCGGACTCGCTCAATTATCGTGACGCGACTTTCTACGGCCTTCTCTGGGGAATCGCCTTGCTCAGCAATCCGGCATTGGGCGCGCTCCTGCCTTTCTTCCTCGGCTGGCTTTTCTATCGCGGCCTTTCTGCGAGTACTCTCCGCGTCTCAGCGCTTCTCCTTGTCGTCAGCATCATTATTCTCACTTGCCTGCCCTGGACCGTTCGCAACTACCTCCAGTTTCATCGTTTCATTCCTCTGCGCTCCAATTTTGCCTACGAATTCTGGTCGGGCAATAACGAAATCTTCGACGAGCATTCCCGCGCGCTGAACCGCATCACCCGTTACGAGGAAGTGCACCTCTATAATCAGACCGGCGAAACCGCTTTTTTGCGTGAGAAATGGCTCAGGGCCCTGAATTTTGTCCGCACACATCCCGGACTTTACCTTCAGCTCTTTGGCCGCCGCATCATCGCCACCTGGCTCGGTACGGAAACTCCCTGGCAGGATTTCGTGCGCACCGATTCCTTATTTGTACGCTTTCTCTTTCTCTCGAACGCATGTACATTACTCGGAATTGTCCCCGGCCTTGTGCGGCTTCGTCTCTCCCGCAGCCCCTACTTCTTTCCCGTCGCCGCTTTTCCGGCCATCTTTCCCGTCACCTTCTATATCGCACACACGACTCTTCGCCACCGACACCCCTCGGACCCCGCAATTGCCTTGATCCTGGCCCTCGCGATCGTTGGAACCGGGGTGCGCCATGGCCTAAAGTAGGGTAGACTCGGAGCAACCCGAGCGGCCAAAACGCTCAATCCTTCGAAGGATAATTTGGGAAGCCCTGACCCCTTTTGCCCATGCTGACCGCCAGTGAAACTCTCTATCTCTCGGTAAACGTTCAACTGCTGCTTACTCTCTTTCTGGTTGCGCTGCTGTGGGCGCTGTACTCTCGCCTCCAAAAATTTGAGTTTTTTCGCTGGTGGGCCTGGGCTTGGACCGCCTTCGCGGTTTATCTGGCTACCGCCACGGTTTCGCTGCGCATTGGGCCGGCTTGGACGCCCCTGAAAGCATCCCTGGTATTCGTTCTATTGCTTTCCGGATTCCTAGAGGTTGCCCTGCTTGTGTTTGGCGGCTTGAGCTGGCGTGTGCCGCACAAGCTGCCGCGGCGTCTTTTCTGGACCGGCGTCGGCCTTGCCGTCGCGGCTGCTTCGCTTTGCTTTTTCCTGGGCTTTTATTGGCGCGCCATTCCTGTGGCGAGCATGGCAGCCCGCAACCTGACTCGCACCTTTGTTCTTGCGCTGGCCTTGCTCTTTTGCTGCCAGGTTTTCTGGAGGCAGTTCCGCCTGAGCCGTTCCTGGGCCGCCGCCATCACGGGGATTTTCTGCTTTGCCTATGCGATCGACCAATTGCTGTACTTCCTGGCGTTCGCCGAAGTTATCAGCAAGGCTTGGGCCGCTCCATTTCCGCCGGCTCTTCACCGTCTCGCGAATATTGAAGTCCTTTCCCACAATCGCCTACTTTTCCTCGACCTGCTTGATACTTGCGGCATTTGTCTTGGAATGATTCTCCTTCTCGTGGAGCGCTACAAGCACACCGAATCCCAGTTAGAGGCCAGCGAACGGAGACGCCTGGGTCTCGCGGCTGACAATGTTTCCCTTCAGCTCGAAATTCAAAAGCGCTTGCGCTCCGAACGGGAGCTTCGCCAAAGTGAGGAATTGAGCCGCCAGATCGTTCTTCATTCTCCAGTCGCCATGTTGGTTGCGCGGGGCTCCAACGAAGAAGCGCTGCTGGTCAACGAGAAGTTCACCAATCTTTTCGGCTATACCCTCGAAGACATTCATGAAGTGGCGGACTGGTGGCCGCGCGCGTATCCCGACCCTGTCTACCGCAAGGCGCTTCAGGCCCAGTGGCAAACCCTGATTGACAGCGCGAACCAAGGCCGCACCCCGACAGACACGATGGAGGCGAGCGTATGCTCGAAGGACGGATCCTTCCGCGACATCGAATTTCACCTCTCACGTCTCGGTGACCTCTACCTCGTCAGTTTTGTGAACCTCACCGAACGCAAGCAGGCCGAAGCGGAATTGCGCGAGAGCGAAAGCCGCTATCGCGACCTCGTTGAGAACAGCGAGGACCTGCTGGGCACGCATGACCTCGAAGGCCGCATTCTCTCGATCAATCCGGCTCCTTGCCGCCGCCTTGGCTACGAGGTGGAAGAAGTCCTTGGCATGAACATGCAAGATCTCTTGGCGCCGCGATTCCGCGATCTCTATCCCCCCTTTGTACAACGCGTCTGTGAACACGGCGAGGACAAGGGCCACATGGTTGTGGTCACCCGCAGCGGGGAGGAGCGCGTCTGGGAATACACTTCGACGCTCCGGTCCGTCGGTGTCTCTTCACCGGTCATTCGTGGCATGGCTCACGACGTCACCGAGCGTTTCCGCGCCCAGGAGGCTTTGCGTCTCTCGGAGCAAAAATTCGAAACCGCTTTCCGAGCCAGCCCACACGCCATGACCATCAGTTCCTTGCGCGACGGCCGCTTCCTCGATGTCAATTCCAGCTTCGAGCGGCAAAGCGGATTCACCCGCGACGAAGTGATCGGCAAGACGGTTCTCGAGATCGGGCTCTGGGCAGACAGCGCCGATTTCGCCGCCATCATGGCTGATTCGCTCGAACGCCGCAAGGTGACCGGGCGCGAGGTGCGCCTCCGCACAAAGTCAGGCCGCATCATAAACGCCCTCTATTCTGTCGAAGTTATCGATGTAAACGGAGAGCCATGTGCTCTTGCCGCGGGCGAAGACGTTACCGAGCGGCTTCAAATCGAGAAAGCTCTGCGCGAGAGCGAGGCGAAGGTCCGCCTTGTCGCGGATACGGTCACCTCGGCGATCTGGCTGCTTCAGGACGATCACTTCGTTTATTTCAACAGAGAGTTCGAGGCCATTTCGGGCTATTCGCGCGACGAAATTGTTTCGATGAATCCGTGGGATCTGGTGCACCCGGAGTTCCGCGAGGCGAGCCTCGCGCGATTTCGGGCAAGAATGCGCGGCGAGCCGGCACCGTCTCGCTATCAGTTCGCCATCCTCACGAAGAGCGGAGAAAAACGCTGGGTGGAGTTTTCCGCCGCTCTCACGGAACTAAACGGCAAGCCCGCAATTCTCGCTAGCGCCTTTGATATCACGGCCGCCAAGCGCGCTGAGCAGGAGTTGAAAGCGCATGTCATGTATATGAATGCCCTGATTTCCAACAGCCCCCTCGGCATCGTCATCAAGGATCAGAGTCAGCTTGTCCGCTTCTGTAATCCCGCTTTCGAACGAATGTTCTTTTACTCCGAAGCCGAGATTCAAGGAAAGAATCTGGACGATCTGATCGCTCCACACGACAAACTGGAAGCAGCGCGCCTCTCGGAAGCGGTTCAGGCAGGTGGCGCCGTCCACGCTACTACGCAGCGCTGCCGTAAAGACGGCACGATGATCGATGTGGAACTCCACGGCGTCAAAGTTTACTCCGGCGATATCTTTGTCGGTGCCTTTGCCATCTATCAGGACATTACCGAGAGAAAGCGTTCGGAACAAAAACTTGTCGCTTTGCGCAAGCGCCTGGCCCGCGCTCAGGAGGAAGAGCGCGCGCGTATTGCCCGGGATCTGCACGACGACGCCGGCCAGCGCCTCGCTCTCCTGAGCATCGATTTGGAGCGATTGAAGCAATCATCGGTCAAGCTTCGTTCGTCGCTGACGCACGAGCTGGAGTCCCTGGTAAAGACTGCCAGCGAGATTGCCAGCGATGTGCACGACGTGTCGCGCCGATTGCATCCCTCGCAGGTGGAATTATTGGGCCTGGTGAAGGCCCTCGAGAATTTCTGCAGGAATTTCGGGGCGCGCAATGCAATGGAAATTCAATTTGTGAACTATGGCCTCCCGGCCAAGCAGCCTCAGGAAGCCTCGCTCTGCCTTTTCCGCGTCGCCCAGGAAGCCGTTCGAAACGCCTACAAACACAGTGGCTGCGGTCGCGCCCTTGTCCAGTTGGATGAAGTTGCCGGCTCGTTGCGGCTGCGCGTTTCGGATGAGGGAGCGGGATTCGATCCCAATTCCATCGAGACGAATCCGGGGCTGGGCTTGCTCAGTATGGAGGAACGTCTTCACAGTCTAGGTGGCGAATTGTTCATCCACTCTCGTCCCGGCGCCGGCACCTGCATTGAGGCCTGCATCCCCCTCTCCGCTAGCGTTCCTGCCTGAACAACTCCGACCGGGAACGCCGTCGAGGCGCTCTGTTCCTAATCCTTGCCTCCTTACTTCCTCGCCTAATTACTTCGCTTTCTTACCAGACTTTGCACACTCTTTCGGCGGGCTTGGTCATCGCCTGACCTGTTTTGCATCCAAAGGCCTTCTCGAATTCAGGCATATTCACTACCACTCCGTTGATGCGGTATTCCGCGGGAGAGTGTGGATCCGTTGCCGCCCGTACCCGCAAATCCTCCGGCCTTTCATTGCTGCAGGCCCATTGCGCAAAGCCGATGAAGAAGCGCTGCTCAGGCGTGAGACCGTCAATCGGTTTCAGATCCTTGTCTTTCGTGGCATCTTTCCAGGCCAGGTACGCAAGAATTTCTCCGCCCAGATCCGCCACGTCCTCACCGAGTGTCAGCTTGCTGTTGATGTGGATGTCGTCCACGACGATGTAGCCCCCGTACTGGCCTTCGACGCATTTGGTGCGCGCCTCAAATTTCTCGCGGTCCTCTTTCGTCCACCAGTTGCGCAGGTTCCCTTTCGCGTCATACTGGCTGCCTTCGTCATCAAAGCCATGAGTCAGTTCGTGCCCGATCGTGCCGCCGGTGTCGCCGTAATTCGGCGCGTCGTCCATCTTTCCGTCATAAAGAGGCGGTTGCAGCACTCCGGCGGGGAAGTTGATGTCGTTCATCTGCGCATCGTAGTAGGCGTCCACGGTTGGCGGCGGGATTTGCCACTCCCCGTGATCCACCGGTTTTCCGATTTTGCTGATCTGGCGATGGCTTTCAAATACGGCGGTGCGCTGGATGTTGCCCGCAAAATCGTCGCGGGCGAGCTTTATCGAGCTGTAATCCCGCCATTTGTCGGGGTAGCCGATCTTGTTGCGGATGCCGTGCAGTTTCAACAGCGCCTGTTCTTTCGTCTGCGGGCTCATCCAATCCAGTTTCTGGATGCGGATCGCCATGGCGTTCTCGATCCGCCGCACCATGTCGAGCGTGCTCTCTTTCAGCGCCGCAGAGAACACTTTCGCAACGTAGGCCTGCCCCAGAGCGTCATCCAGGTTGTGGTCGGTATAGCTCACGCAGCGTTTCCATCGTGGCTGCTGTTCTTTTACCCCGCGCAGGTACTTCCGGTAAAACTCGAAGTTTTCGTCGACAAACTTCGAGGACAGATACGGTGAAGCGGCGTCCACGACGTGGAAGCGCAGGTACGTTTTCCAGTTGTCGAGCGGCTCGCTGGCCAGCAAAGTGTTCGTTTCCTTGAAAAAATCCGGCGTGTTCACATTCAGCACCTCGAACCCGGGATATTGCGCCTCTCGATAGTAGGCTTTCCAATCGAACTTGGGCGCCAACCCGATCAGATCTTCCACTTTCATTTTGTGCTTCAACTTGTAGGGATCCCGGCGATCGACTCGCGTCATTGACGCCCTGGCTAGCTCCGTTTCAATGCCCATCACGGTTGCGGCGTCTTTGTTCGCCGTCTCTCGGTTTGCACCCAGAATCTCGAACATCTTTTGAACGTGTTCGAGGTACTTCGCGCGCGTCTGCTTGGACTTCTCGTCCTCCTTCGTGTAGTAATCCCGGTCCGGAAGACCCAGGCCTCCTTGGTCGAGTTCCGCGATGACTTGCTCGGAATTATCGGGGTCTTGCGTCGAACCTCCGCTAAAAAGAATCCCGCGCCCATGGACCAGTTGGAGCCGGGCGATCAACGGTGCCAGTTCCTGTGCACTCTTTAGATTCAGAATGGCGTCCAATTCCCCCTGTATCGGCGCGATCCCCCGCTTCTCGACCGCGGCTTCGTCCAGGCAGGCCGCGTAAAAATCGCCGATTTCCCGGGTCACCGTGTCCCGCTGCGGAGAGTCCGCGGCGGCCTGCTCCAGAATCGCTCGAAGAAAATTCAGATTGTCCTGGTAGAGTTTGCCGTAGACCGACCAGGAGGTTTGATCCGCGGGAATAGGATTGTTTTTCTTCCATCCGCCGCATGAATATTGGTAAAAGTTCACGCAGGCATCTGCGGTTTTATCCATCGAGCTCAAATCCAGGCTCGGGTAATAGGGCAGCACAGGCTCCTGTACCTTTTGCGTTGCAGGCGAGCTCTGTCCACATGCCATTCGCATCATTACCAGCGCCAATGCCCACGCGCACAGCGGTCTCTTGATCATGTTTGCCTCTCGCGATCATTTTTGTAAAACAGGGCCAATCGGGAGACCGCATCTCGATCCCCCGGTCTCGCTTCATGCCATTAACCCGGGAGCAAGGTTTGCTGGCTGGCCACGGCTTGCCAGCCGCGCTGACCATACACGTATACATGAGTCACGCGATATTGCCGCGAAAAACTTCGATCGCCTTGGGTTCCCCGCGCGCTCCATAAACAGGTGACGACAGCCGTGTCTTGGTACATCCGCACGCGAATGTCACTCGCTACAAACGATGCATACTTTGCCGTGGAGGTCTCAATCGATTGGATATAGCTGGCTTTGTCCAGAACCCTGCCGGTCTCGAGTACGCCGATAAAGTCGTCGCCATAAATCCGCCGGAAGAAAGTGCCCGTATTCCATTGCAATGCATGCGCCGTCTCTTTTTCGAGGTTTATGAGTTCTTCCTGCTTGACCTCAGCCTCTTTGGCCATCTCTCTCAGTTCAGCCGCGGTTTGCGCCCGCCCCCTGGGAGCAAGGGCTAGCATCAGGCTTGCAAGCAACAGGGTGGATAGCGTTTTCATGCCTAGGCACCTCGTTTGCATCGTCGGTAGGGCACTTTCCGGCCGGGCGGCGCCCCGTGGGATGTTCGGCCTTCCGCGTGAGTATATCGCGTTAAATCCGGTTGCTGGGCAGCGGTTCAGGCCAATTTGCTTCACGGGCAACTGGGCCCTTCGAGGCCTCCACCGTCGCGGCCGAGGGCAGAAACTGGCTGATGCCTGACTCATCTGGTACATTCTCTCTGATACTTTGGAGCGATTTATGCCGATTCCCCAAGAATTGCTCGATATCCTCGTCTGCCCCGTTTGCAAGAAACCCGTCCTACTCCTTCCGGACAATTCCGGATTAAAATGCGAAGCCTGCAAGCGTCTTTACCCCGTCCGCGACGATATTCCCGTGATGCTCGCAGAGGAAGCAAAGGTCGTCCCCGATTAATCCGGCGAACCCCCGCATGAAGTCCGAATTCCTCACCTCCATTCCCCGGCTCAAGCGGCTTCTACCTCGCTTCCGCAAAATTCACATCGCCGTACTCGGCGATCTCATGCTCGACCGCTACTTGTGGGGAACGGCCAATCGCCTCTCTCCCGAAGCCGCGGTCCCGGTGGTGGATTTTATCTCCGGAACCGACTGTCTCGGCGGCGCGGGAAACGTAGCCGCCAATCTGACCGCGCTTGGTGCCCATGTAGAACTCTTTGGCGTTGTCGGCGCCGGTCAGGAGCGCGCCGGAAAGAAATCCGACGATGTCGCCGGCTCAGCGCTGCGGGCTTGTCTTCGCAAGGCAAAGATTGAGGGCCGCGGCGTGCTCCCCGTTGCGCACCGTGTTACCACCGTCAAAACCCGCGTAATTGCGCGTCACCAGCAGATCGTTCGCATTGATCATGAGTGCCGCGACGCGCTGTCGCCGAAGGTCGAAGAAACTCTATTCCGCGCGCTCTTCGATTCCTTGAAGGGAATCGATGCGCTCATTCTGTCTGACTACGACAAGGGCTTGATCAATGATTCGTTTGCCGACCGCATTCTGAACGCCTGTCACCAGTCGAAGGTACCCGTCTTCGTGAAGCCTAAAACCTCACGGCTCTACGCGTATCGCGGCGCTCGCCTGATCGTTTGCAATACCAAAGAAGCTGGATTTTATGTGACGCGCTCCCTCACCGACGAGAGATCTGTCGAGGAAGCAGGTCGCGTCTTGCTTCCCCATTTTGGCTGTGCCGCTGTGGTCATCACGCGTGGCGAAAAGGGAATGAGTATCTTCGAAGAAGCTCCGCCGCACTACTTGCATATTCCGGCAACGAGTTTTGAGGTCACTTACGCGCGAGTTGGCCAGCCCGGTATCGATCAGGATGCTACCGGCCGCCAGGTGTTCGATGTGACGGGGGCAGGCGACACCGTCCTCGGCGTTTTGTCCTTGGCGATGGCCGCAGGCGCTTCTCTTCGAGACGCCGCCGTGCTCTCGAACACAGCTGCCGGTGTGGTCGTCGGCAAGCTCGGCACCGCGAACGTCAGTCCACAGGAACTAGCCGCCGCGCTTGACGATTTTCATTCCTAGGCGCGCCGCAGGAATCCCGCTGCCTCGTTTTTTATGGTGGAAAGCTGAACGACTTATCCGATGGCGAAATCCACAGGGTAACCACTCGCGTCTTACTGCTCTTTTCCGCGTCATTCGATTCCGGCATTGGCGCATACGGACTGATCGCCACGTTGACCGCGATCGAATCGCTCTTCCTCGGCTCCCGGGCATCCATGATTTTGTAGCTCTTTATCGGGCCGTAGTAGCCCGTGGGACCCCAATCCGCTAGAAAATCCCCCATCTTGTAGCTTGGCGTAGGCTTCCAGAGCGCGTAGGCCTTGTCCGTGTTGCCTGCCAGCAGCGCATCAAAAAACTCCGTGGCCGCTTTCTTTTCCGGGTAGTAGCGGAACGTAAACCAGAGCACCAGCCCCAGCGCGATCACCGCACCCGCCATCGTGAACGCAAGGACGTGCGACTTTTCCTTCTTCTGAATCCCCGGTTCAAGCAGTGAAATTCGCTCTGTCATCGCTTTCGGCTGTCTGAGTCTTGCCGAGCCCGCTGTTTCGGCCGCCACAAAAACTGTATCAGGACGAATGCCTGGCCGCAAATCTCCCTTTAAATTGGACGCCGCACGCTTGCAAAATGTTTCCCGCGCGTGTGCAGTACGCGCCGCCATCTTGAGTCGCCTCTGTAGGGATGGCCTTCTCGGGCCGTCCGCTCTTCGTAGGGGCAGGGCATGCTGCGCCCCAGCTTGGCAACCAACGCTCGTTTGCATCGTCTTGCTGGGTTTGCCTGGCCTCCCTGTTTTTGGTGAGAAATTTCGCGCTAACCGGTGAGCGCCCCACCCGAGCCTTCGGGAAGTTCAATGGCGTACTTGGTGCGCGCTTTCTCCTCATGCAATTCAAGCGCAAGATCGATCAGCCTGTCGATCAATTCGCGGAACGGGATTCCGCTGGCTTCCCACAATTTCGGATACATGCTGATCGACGTGAAGCCCGGAATCGTGTTTGCTTCGTTCAAATAAATCTTTCCTCCCTTTTTCTCCAGAAAGAAATCCACGCGAGCCATACCGGACAGCTCCAGCGCGCGAAAAGTCTGAATCGCGAGCGACTGAATTTTTGTCGCCTGTTTCGGCTTCAGATCCGCCGGGATCACCAGTTGCGTTCCCTCTTCGAGGTATTTCGCGGCGTAATCATAAAACTCGCGGTGCGGCAAGATTTCCCCGGGCACCGAAGCCCGTGGTTCGCGATTCCCCAGAACCGACACCTCGATTTCGCGCGCGGTCACCGCCTTCTCCACGAGGATCTTCATTCCGTACTCGCAGGCAACGTTCAGCGCGGGCGCGAGTTCTCCCGCGTTGTGCACTTTCGTCATTCCAACGGAAGAACCCAGTGTGGCCGGCTTCACAAAAACAGGGTATTCAAATTTTGCTTCAATCTCCGCCTTCACGGATTCGGGATCCTTCTCCCAGTGCCACCGGTGAACTGTAACCCACGGCACTACCGGAATGCCCGCCTCCTGGCAAAGCCGTTTCGCCACGTCTTTATCCATGCCAATTGCCGAGCCCAGAACTCCGGCGCCAACATACGGAAGGCCGGCAAGCTCCAACATGCCTTGAATCGTGCCGTCTTCTCCGAACGTGCCATGCATCACGGGGAAAATTACGTCCAGCCGCTGCGCACCTGCGCCTCGATCCAGCGGCACAAGCGCCGCTTCCGTGGGGTCGGCGGTTAGCATTACTCTCCGCCCGCCCTTCAAAACTTCGGGCAGCATTTTCACGGCGCCTTCACCCACCAGCCAGTGACCGTCCTTGGTAATCCCGATGGGAACAGCTTCGTATTTGTCCGGGTCAAGGCCTCGGATTACGGACGCGGCAGATGCCAGCGAAACTTCGTGTTCGCCGGAGCGTCCTCCGAAAAGTACACCTACACGCAGTCGTTTCTTCTTGTCTAGGGTCACGAGTCGTTCCTGTCATGCTGGGCTGGGGAGCCGCATTTCAAATCTCGGTGTTCAGTTATAAGTTATAAGTCAAAACCACGAATGACGAACCACCAGAGTGCGCCGAGTTGCCCAAGCCGCAACGGCACTCCCGTCAACCGGCCTTGGTTGACCCCTTACGGAAATCCCTTTGAATTCGCCCGGAGACTCTGCTAACTAAGGGGGGCCGGATTGGCTAACGGCAAGAGAATTGCCATCCCACGATTCGCAGGCATCAGGATTACCGGCTCTCGCGCGAATTTTTATACGGCGCGAGTCATCCGAAGGTAAAGGAGTTGACTCCATGATTCGGAGCCTCTTGGTTGCGCTTGCAGCTGTTTTGTTGCTGCCGGCTATGGCGCAAGCCCAGACTGTGGACGAAATCATTGCCAAAAACGCCCAGGCACGCGGCGGTTTGGAAAAACTCAAGTCCGTGAAAACCATGCGAATGACCGCCACGGTGTCCGCTGGTTCTTTTCGCGCTCAATTTGTGCGGGACAACAAGCGCGATGACAAGGTCCGGGAAGAAACCATCCTTCAGGGCCTGGCGCGAGTGCGGGCCTACGATGGCAAGACCGCCTGGCAGGTCAATCCATTCCGCGGCCGCAAGGATCCCGAACTGATTTCCGAGGATAACGCCAAAAGCCTGATCGTCCATGCGGATATCGAAGGCCCCCTCATCGATTACAAGGTCAAGGGCCACAACGCAGAACTGCTCGGCCACGATTCTGTGGAAGGGACGGACTGCTACAAGATCAAGCTGACCCTCAAGGATAGGGACGTTCGCTACTACTATCTGGACGCGGACTCCTTTCTCGAAATCAAGATCGAATCCGAGAGCAAGATCCGCGGAGCTTTACAGTACACAGACACCTTTCTCGGGGACTATGACCTGGTCAACGGGATCTATTTTCCTTTCGCTATCGAAACTGGAGAAACCGGCAGCGAGAAACGGGAGAAGTTCACCGTCGATAAAATCGTGCTGAACCTGCTGCTTGATGACGCCATGTTTGCGATGCCGGTCCTCAAGACCGACGCGAACCCGTCACCCGCTGTGAAATAAGGGGCGCTCCCGGGCGGACCGCTGGCCAATTTTTTGCAAGCCTGATTGCGATTGTGATTTCTGAGAGAGGAACCCGAGATGCTGAAATCGACCAGGATTGGATATGGAGTCTTCCTTGCCGTCATCGGCCTATCGATGCCCTTTCTTCTCCCGGCGCAGGAAGTCAAATTCGATTCCGATACCATCTCCGGACTCGGCGCCCGGAACATCGGCTCAGCGACAATGAGCGGTCGTGTCTCCGCGCTCACGGCCGTGAAAGAGGATGGCCGTCTCACCGTGTACATCGGATCTGCAAGCGGTGGCGTATGGAAGTCTGTCAACGGTGGCACGACCTATAAGCCGGTGTTTGACAAGCAACCCGTGCAATCGATTGGCGCGATTGCCATTGACCCGCAAGCTCCGAAAACCATCTGGGTGGGTACCGGCGAATCCTGGACCCGCAACAGCGTTTCAATTGGCGACGGGATTTACCGCTCCACGGACGGCGGTGAAAACTGGACCAACCTGGGTTTGAGAGACTCCGAACGCATCTCGAAAATTCTGATTGACCCGAAGGACAGCGACACGATCTACGCCTGTGTGCCAGGCAAACTCTGGAGCGACAGCGAAGAGCGGGGCGTTTATAGAACCAGCGATGGCGGCAAAACCTGGAACAAAATTCTTAAGGGTTCCAATCTCTCCACCGGCTGCTCTATGATTTCGATGAACTCCCAAAATCCAAAGGTCCTTTTCGCCGGGATGTGGGATTTTCGCCGCAAAGGATGGACCTTCCGATCCGGCGGGGAGAGTCCGACTGCGCCGAGCGGAAGCGCTCTTTATCTATCGACCGACGGTGGAACCACTTGGAGCGAACTCGACGAAAAGACCGCCCAGGGCCTTCCTCCGAAGCCCTGGGGACGTATCGCCGTGGCCATCGCGCCTTCCAATCCCGGCGCCGTTTACGCCCTCATTGAGTCGACGCGCAGTGCCTTGTTTCGCTCGAGCGACGGTGGGAAGACCTGGCGGGAACGTGACCGTAGCAACATGATGGTCTGGCGGCCCTTCTACTTCGCCAATCTAATCGTCGACCCTGAGAACGAAAATAAGCTTTACAAACCCGATCTCGGGCTAATCATGAGTGAAGATGGCGGAAAGAGTTTCAGCGGAGTTTCGGGCGGCGCGCATGGCGATTTTCACGACATTTGGGTGGATCCCGACAACACCAACCATCTGATTGCCGGCGACGACGGCGGCGTCTGGTATTCCTACGATGGCTCGAACACCTGGTGGAAGGCCAGCAACCTGCCCATATCGCAGTTCTATCATGTCAGTTCGGACATGGCCGACCCTTATCAGGTTTACGGCGGTTTGCAGGATAACAGTTCCTGGGTTGGCGATTCCCAGTATCCTGGTGGTATCACCAACAGCCGCTGGGAGAATCTCTATGGAGGCGATGGCTTCTGGGCTTTTTCCGATACCGGCGATCCACGCTACGCCTACGCCGAATCTCAAGGCGGCGAGATCGGACGCATCAATCGCGACACGCTCGAACAGCGCCCAATCAAGCCGCAGCCGAATTATGGGGAAGGGAAGCTGCGCTTCAATTGGAATACGCCGATTCATATTAGCCCAAATGAGAAGGGCACCATCTACATTGGAGCGCAGTTTTTGTTTCGTTCACGAGACCACGGACAATCCTGGGAACGCATCTCTCCCGATCTGACCACCAACGACCCCGAAAAGCAGAAGCAGGAGGAATCGGGCGGTGTTACGGTCGACAATTCTTCCGCGGAGGAGTTCACCACCATCTATTCCATCAGTGAATCGCCGCGCGATGGCAAAACAATATGGGTCGGCACTGATGATGGAAACCTCCAGTTGACGCGCGATGGCGCAAAGACCTGGAACAATGTCGTCTCGAATGTCTCAGACTTGCCTAAGCTCTCCTGGGTGTCTTGGGTCGAGGCAAGTGTTCACGATCGAGCGACAGCTTATGCCACGTTCGATCGGCACACATTCGGCGATATGGCGCCGCATGCCTACAAGACCACCGACTACGGTAAGACCTGGTCGACGGTAATCGCGCCAGATAGTGGCGTGCGCGGCTACGCCCATGTCATTAAGGAAGACGCGTTCTCTCCCAATATTCTCTTCCTCGGCACCGAATTCGGTTTGTGGGTGTCTCTGGACGGCGGCAAGCATTGGGCCGAATACAAGGGCCACAATTTCCCCAGTGTGGCCGTGCGCGATATCGTGGTGCAGCCACGCGAAAGAGACCTGGTCGTCGCCACACATGGCCGGGGCATTTGGATTATCGACGACATCACTCCGCTTCGGCATCTGACTCCCGAGCTTCTTTCGAAAGAAGCAACATTTCTCGAGGGGCGCCCGGCCCAGCAGCGCATCAACACGTCGGGCGGCTGGCCCGAGGGCAGCGCGGCCTTCAGTGGGCCGAATCCTCCGAATGGAGCCTGGATCACTTACTACCAGCGCAAGCGCCACATCTTCGGCAGGATGAAGCTGGAGGTATTCGACTCGACTGGCAAGCTTGTCGACACCCTGCCATCGAACAACCGCCGCGGGATCAGCCGCGTGGAATGGCCCATGCGACTGAAAGCCCCACGCGTCCCCCGGGCAGCGATCGCTGCTTTCGATGCCAGTGAAGGGCCGCGCGTTGTGCCCGGTACGTACACCGTGAAAATGACACGGGGAAACGACACCTACACCGAACAACTTGCGGTGGGACTCGACCCCCGCGTGAAATTCTCCGTTGAAGACCGCAAGCAGAACTTCGACGCCTCGATGCGCGTGTACTACCTGCTGGGCGACATGAGCTTCGATGTGGAACGCATCAACGGCATTCGCGATGCGCTTGCCGAACGCGCCGGGCACCTCGAAAAAGATCCCGCGCTCGCCAAACACCTTCAGGATCTTTCGCTGCAAGCGGATGCCATGCGCAAGGACATTGTGGCCACCAAGGAAGGCGGCGCGATCACCGGCGAGGAACGCATCCGCGAAAAAACCACTGCGTTGTACGGCACGCTTCTCAGCTATGAGGGCCGGCCCGCCGAATACCAGCTTGCGCGTATTGATTCTCTAAAGAAGGAATTGGGCGACGTGGAAGACAAATTCGACGCGTTTCTCGCCAAGGAGCTTCCGTCCGCCAATAAATCGCTGGCTCAGAAAAAACTACCTCCGATCGAACCGCTCGCCCGCAAGGACTGGGACGCCGCCAATAGCGATTCTGCCGACGCCCCGGCCAAGCTCGACCCGCAGACCTCCTGGGAACACGAGTAACTCTGAGGCGGGCTCTAGACGGGACGCTGCTGAAAGCTCGCGTGTGACGGGCTGGAGCGCCCCCGCATCGAACCCGGCAGGCCGCCCGCTGGGGCGGAACTTACCTGAATGAGGTGACCCTATGACAGCTTATGGCGGAAAAGACCTGGCAAACGCGTTTCGCACCGTGCGCAAAAATACCATCCAGGTTGCCGAGGACATTCCGGAGGCGAAGTACGATTTCGAAGCTGCGCCGGGCGTCCGCTCGGTGGGGCGCATGCTGACGCACATGGCCATTTCGACGCGCATCTGGGAAGAGGTGCATAAGAAAGGGCTGACCACCCTTGTGGGCTTCGACTTCTTTGGCGCCATGGAGCGCTTCAACGCCGAGGAAAACAAGCCCAGAACCAAGGCTGAAATCGTCGCGTTGCTGAAAACCGAGGGTGAGCAATTCGCCGCGTGGCTGGAGACCCTAACGCCGGTGGAGCTCGCCGAGTCAGTGCTCGAGCCCGACGGAAAAACTGCCAAAACGCGATTCGAGAGGCTTCTCGCCGC
>Ga0307477_10002042_pt1 | contig 15965 bp, 18 predicted proteins | sample atmos_gasesECM2C_FD_203316 | JGI IMG/M metagenome (GOLD analysis project Ga0307477, IMG submission 203316) | Hardwood forest soil microbial communities from Morgan-Monroe State Forest, Indiana, United States - atmos_gasesECM2C_515 | ecosystem: Environmental > Terrestrial > Soil > Temperate...
GACGGCGAAGTGGGTGGACGCGGGCGTGCAGACGGTCACGCCGTCCGGCGACTCTGCCTTTAGCATCCTGTCGACGTCAGAATACCCCTTCACCCGGTACTTCTCTGCGAAAGACTCGGCCCTCTTGGCGTCGAGGTCGCAGACCGCGGCAAGGTCCCCAGAGTCGCTGAGGACTCTGACATGGTTTTTCCCCCAGCCTCCCGTGCCTATGACCGCGATTCTGACCAAGGCTTTTGATGGCGGGCCGAGGGTCCGCTAATAATCGTTTCAACCCCTTCGGATGCTGGTCCCCGCCTTGAGGATCGTGATCTCAGAGCTTCTGAAGCTCTTCTTGAGGCCCCTGAACCATTCCAGGTCCTCGCGCGTGCAGGCTATCACGACGCTGTGCTTGTACGCGTCGACCACCCCCTCGGCTGCGGACCTCTCCACCCGCTGGACATCGGTCACATAGTCCCTGAGCTTTGCGACGATCGACTCCGCAGTCGCTATCCGGTCCGCCCTCATCTCGTACTTGTCGGCCGACCACGCCACGACTACTTTGGTCCTGCTCGCCTTTAGCTGCAGCTCTCGGAGCAGCTCGCGGGTCTCTTCCACGATGTACCTTCCGTAGTTCTCCAGGCTCCGAATCGACGCGCTCGCGAGATATGTTATGGGCTCCCCGACGTCCTCGCTGGCCTGTATGGAGGTAAGGTCGTAGACCAGGGAGGCTAGGTCGTCCACGTACTTGTCCGACTCCCCCCCGCCCGGCCTCTGCTCCCTCGACTTGTGCATGAGCTCCACCTCGGCCGCCATGGCTGTCGAGACTGCGAGCACTCCCCTGATGTGCTCGAGCTCCCGCAGCCCAATGTCCCCCAGGCTCGTCTTGAGCCCGATACCGTCCAGGGAGAGGAACTTGTCGCTCTTCGTGTGGAGCGACACTCCGCCCGCCTCGCCCCGCGGGGCCATAGGACAGTAGGCGTAGTTGAGCTTCTCCCCGACCTTCATGCCGGTCTGCTTCTCGAGGAGGGAGATGTTGTCCGCGTTCCCCCCCACCCCAGTGGGAAGGAAGTTGACCACCGTGGAGCCCGCTGAGACGTACCGGGCTACCTCCCTGAGCTTCGTGCTCGACTCTATGACCGACTCCTCCCCTGACTTTTTGAGCTTGGGGGTGAACATGATGGCCGACGCCTCCGAGAGAACCTGGGAGACGGGCTTGAGGCCCATGAGCATCTCGTCCCCCACGAGGTCTCCGAGGCTCCGGTGGGTCCTGACCATTGCCGGCTCGAGCTCCACAGCCATCTGCAGCGTCTCATCGACGAGAGTCACAGAGGCCTTCTCGACCAGCCGGGAGGCGAGGGAGTACCCTTCGGTCGTCTGGCCGTACACCGCTACCTTGGGCTTTGGCAAGTCGGCGAGCTCTGCGCCGACATCACCGACCGACGTGATATAGCCTTGATGTTATTCGATGTCGAGTTTTTATGATGTCACGCCCCGGCCCTACTCATGCGGGTGTGGCTCGACATCCTGACGCCCAAGCAGGTCCGTTTCTTCAAGCCCGTCGCTGAGATGCTTGAGGGGGGAGGGCACGAGGTCCTGGCCACCTCGAGGCACTTCAGGGAGGTCGAAGAGCTCGCGGCCCTGGAGGGCTTCGACCTGAGCTTCGTCGGAGCCCGCGGAGGGAAGAGCCTCCGCGAGCAGCTCGACATGAGCCTGAAGAGGGAGCAGCTTCTCCTCCCGAAGATAGTAGACTTCGGCCCGGACCTGTCAATCTCAGTCGCCTCTGCCGACTGCGCGAGGATTTCCTTCGGCTTGCGGATCGGCCACGTGGCCGTGAACGACTCTCCCCACTCCCTCGTCGCGGGGATGCTGTCGCTCCCTCTCTCGAAGCACTTGCTCACGCCTTGGATTATCCCCTATTCCGCGTGGTCGGTCTTCGGACTCAAGCGGAGCCAGATCACCAGGTACCGCGCCCTGGACCCGGCTGCTTGGCTCAAAAGGTCGGGGCCGAAGGAGGAAAAGCCCAAGGGAGACAGGCCCACCATCCTCGTCAGATTGGAGGAGTCATACGCGCCCTACCTAATTGGAGCCGATGAGTCATGGCCGGGGAGGGTCCTCGAGACTGTCGCCCGCCACTTTGGGAAGTATAACCTCGTCGCCCTCTGCAGATACGATGACCAATTGAGGGGAGTGAAGGCCAAGTTCGGGGGCACTTATTCTGTCCCAGACAAGGCAGTCGACGGGACAAACCTGATCAGAGGCTCCGACGTCTTCATAGGGATGGGGGGGACGATGACAGCCGAGGCCGCCCTTTTGGGGGTTCCTGCCATATCGGCCTTCCAGGGTGCCGACCTCTACACCGAAAGGTACTTGGTTGCCAACAAGCTCCTCTTGAGAGCCGAGTCCGCAGGCACTCTGCCGAGGCTCATCACGCGCGCGCTCGACCCGCGGTACCGCGATGGATGCCGCAAGCGTGCCAGGATTGTGTTGAACAGGATGGAGGATCCCGCGGCGAGGGTGGTGTCCATGGCCTTGTCGCTGGGCCAAGCGAAAGTATAGTGGCTCTATACTTTTCTTCGAAAACCATTATAATTGAAAAACTCCCTGTCATGCTCGAGTGAAAAAGTGAAATTGGAAATTCTCACGGCAGGAGAGAGCAGGGCAAGAGGCGGCCCCCGCGGACATCCGACGTTGAAGCAGTTCCTCGTAATGAGGACGATAGCAAAGCGCAACGAAGTCGACTGGAAGGGGCTCGTCGACTCTATCGACGAGGGTCCGGAAGAGCTCATGCGGGTCCTCGACGAGATGCGGACCCGAAAGGAGGTCGAGGTTGTGGCCGATCCTCTTCGCGGGCGAGCAGTCTGGTTCAGGCTCACCCCCTCGGGAAAGGACGAGTACGTCAGAGCACTGGGGTCCATGTACGAATTCCCAGAGTGAACGATCTGGACCCGCTGCGACGACTACGGCGCATTGTTGGATTCGTGATTTCTCCTGAAAAGCTCTCAGCCCTCCGCACCCTTTATATCGCGACCGTCTCGCAACCGTAGAACTTCCGAGAGGCGACCTAGAATGGAACTATTCATCCTGAGACACGGCGAAGCGGGGAAGAGCCTGCCTGCGAGGCGGCAGGACGGCGAGCGCCCGCTCACCACGGATGGGGAGCAGCAGGTCAGGGAGGTCGCGCGGGCGCTCTCGTCGCTAAAGGTGAAACCTGACTTCATCGTCAGCAGCCCGTTGAAGCGCGCGCGCCAGACCGCCGACATCTCCGGGAGGGCCTTGAAGGCGAAGGTCGAGGTCTGGGACGAGCTGAAGCCCGAGGGAGACAAGAAAGCGTTCTTGACCAAACTGTCAAAGCTCAGGCACGAGTCCCGGGTCCTCTGCGTGGGCCACGAGCCGTTCCTCACGAGCATGATCGACGACGTGATAGGCGTCCCAAACGGGTCGGGGATAATCCTGAGGAAGGCGGGCTTGGCGCGCTTGACAATCACGTCTTTCAATCCGAAGACGGGAGGAGTGCTTAGATGGCTGTTGACCCCAAGACTTTTGAAACAACTGTCGTAAACTACAGCCCCGAAGGGCTGGAGCCTCCGGCAGGGTTCGGCGCCTCGGTCATAGACCTGGGATTCAATTCAGCGAAGCTGGCCAACTACCACGTGAACGACCGGACGAGCTTCCGCGTCATCTCTCAGGAGGACGCAAAGGTGAAGCTCGGGGAGGAGCTGGACGAGACGGGGTTCCTCGCCGAGGCGCCGGTCGAGAGGACCCTGAGGGTCCTCAAGCTGTTCCGCGAGGTGATCGACCTCGAGTCCCCGAGGTACGTACTTCCCGTCGCGACCAGCGCCGTCAGAGAGGCAGCAAACCGGGAGGAGTTCCTCGACCTGGCCAAGACCGTCGCGGGGTTCGATTTCAGGATACTATCCGAGGAGGAAGAAGCCCTCCTCTCATACTTTGGAGCGGTCGCCTCTCTCAGGATCCCCTCGGGGGTGTTCTTCGACCTGGGGGGCGGCACCCTGGCGATGGTGAGCTCGGCGGGGTACAAGGTGAGGAAGGTGCTCTCGCTCCCTCTAGGGGCGAGACGGCTTACGTTCAGGTTCGCTAACAAGAACGGGCTCTTCCAGAAGAAGGGCTACGAGAAGCTGAAGGACAGGATCTTCGACCTTCTCCCGAGCAGGAGGGAGCTGAGGCTCGAGCGCGGTGCGAAGCTAGTCGGGGTCGGGGGGACGATCAGGGCAATGGCAAGGTTCCATCAGACCGAATCCGGGTACGCCCTCGAGAAGGTCCATAACTACCGCATGTCCTACGAAGACGTGAACTGGTGCGCCAACCGCTTCCTGAAGATGAACAAGAGGGACAGGTCCTCGATGCGCGCCATCGGACCCTCCAGGTCGGAGACCATGGCGGCGGGAGCGTGCGTCGTCAGGTCGCTGATGAAGAAGCTTGGCTTCTCGGAACTCGTCTGTAGCGCCCACGGCCTGCGCGAGGGCACCCTCTCGCTATTCCTTCACGACAAACGCTGGTTCAAGTCGAAGATACTCGAGCCGGTCACGATCGAGCGGCAGCTCAGCTCCGCCGGCCGGATGTGGGTCTCGAACTGGGACCGATACCTAAGCGAGATGTTCTCGGCGAAGCTGATCTCTAGCCAGGAGTATTCCCTTCTGTCGCAGGCAAGGCAGCTTACCAAGAACACTCTCAGGACCGCTGACCTGAGGACGTTCTTCCTCCAGCTCGTGAGCGTCGACTCGCCTCTCTCTCACAGAGACCAGCTCGTCCTGGCGATATCTATAGTAGCTTCGACCAGCATAGGCTACTCCAGGCTCCTCTACGAGGAATTCTCCCCCCCGCTGAAGCGCAAGGACAGGAAGGCCGTCCGTAGGCTCTCGTCGGCGTTCGAGCTCCTCGAACTCCTAGACCGGATGAGCGCCAATCTGAAGATCTCCCTTACGCGACGCGGGATGAAGCTCGACATCGCTCCGTCGGGCACGATCTCAGAGGAACTCATCGCCAGGGCCGTAGGCAAGGTCCGGGACGATTTCGAGGTGGCTCTGAGCTACACGGTGGCGAAGAGGGAGAGATCGTCGCCATTGGAGATGCTCAGGTGAAGCTGATGGGCTCCGACGGCAAAGGCGAGACCAGCTGGGAGGGGAGGCTGATAGCAGTGGAAGGCGTCGACGGATCGGGCAAGTCCACGCAGCTACACCTGCTCGACCAGTGGCTAAGGCACCTCAATGTCAAGGTGTTCAAGACGGAGTGGAACTCCTCTGAAACGGTCAAGGAGATCACCTCGCGGGGGAAGAAGAAGGGGCTGCTCACCCCGACGACGTTCAGCCTCCTCCACGCGACCGACTTCGCCGACAGGTACGAACGGAACATCCTCCCGCTCCTTGAGGCCGGGTACTACGTCCTCGCGGACCGCTACATCTACACCGCCTTCGCGAGGGACATCGTGAGGGGATGCCATCCCGGCTGGGTGCGGAAGATCTACAGCTTCGCCATGAAACCCGCCATCACGTTCTACTTCAGGGTCCCTGTCGAGGTGGCGGTCAACAGGATACTCCTCGGACGCCCGAAGCTGAAGTACTACGAGTCGGGGATGGACCTCAACCTGAGCAACGATCCATACGAGAGCTATAGGATCTTCCAGGGAAGGATAGTGGAGCAGTACGAGTCGATGGTGGACTCGGAGGGGTTGGCGGTGGTCGACGCCGACCGCGGCATCGAGGAGCAGCAACGCGAGGTGAGGGAGAGGGTCTCTCTGCTCCTAAAATCCAAACCCTCGCAAAAGGCCAAGCCCGCGGAGCCTGCGAAGAGGAGAGTCGCGGCCCGTGAATAGCAGGCGCCCGCGCAAGTTGGAGTTCTACGGCCACGGGATTCCTTACCTCAAGGATCTCGAGCTGAAGGGGCACCTCATCGTGATAGAGGGCCCCGACGCCTCAGGGAGGAGCACTCACGCCCAGGCGATCCAGAAGAGGCTCGAAGCCGACGGGCACGCCGTGATCACCACCGGACTGAAGCGGTCTGAGCTGATCAGTTACGGCATCATGCAGGCCAAGGCGAACCTGGGGATCGGGAGGAGGACGCTCGGCCTCTTCTACGCAGCAGACTTCGCGGACCAGCTCGAGAACAAGATCATACCCTCGCTGGAGGCAGGATATATCGTCCTCGCGGACCGGTACATCTACACCCTCATCGCAAGGAACGACGTCCGGGGGATCCCGCGCCGGTGGTCCAGGGACCTCTTCGGCTTCGCCCTCAAGCCCGACCTGATATTCTACCTGGACGTCAGTCCGCTAGAGCTCGTTCATAGGGTCTTCCAAAAGTTCTCTTCCCTTGACTACTACGAGTCGGGGATGGACCTCGGGCTCTCCGACGACATGTACAAGTCCTTCATGAACTACCAGACCCGAATAGCCAAGGAGTTCCAGAAGATGAAGGCGACGTTCGGCCTCGAGTTCCTGGACGGAGACCGGCCAATCGAGGAGGTCGATGCCGAGCTCCAGGAAAAGATCGATTGGTATCTCAGCAACTCGAAGTAAGGCCGCCCCGCCTGTCGCCGGCCCGGGTCGCGAGAACATTCAACGAGAACATCGACGCGGTCGACAGGAGGCTCCGGTCGTTCCTCGAGGTGGGCGACGCGGCGGCCATCCACAGCCTCAGAGGGAGCATGCGTAGGCTAGAGGCCTCCTATGCGCTCGTCCCCAAGAGATACAGGCCGAAGCAAGCGAGGAGGTACGTCCACGCTGCGCGAAAGGTCAGGAGGGAGACGAACAGCCTCAGAGACTCCGACGTGATCCTCGCGGCGCTCTCGTCGATAACCGACACCCGAGAATACGGGCCGCTCATCCGGTCGCTCCAGAACTCGAGGGCCCGCAGCCTCAAGCCAGTCCTCCGGGATGCCCGGGCTTTTGCGGACATGAAAAGGCCCCAGCTTACGGAGGACGACCTGCGGGGCGCGACCCTGCAGAAGCGCCTCGCCAGCGACATAAGGCGCCTGCGCGAGCGCGTCAACAGAGAGCTCGCCAAGTTCCTCAAGACGCATGAGACCGAGACAATGCACGACCTCAGGAAGGACTCGAGACGGCTCAGGTACGCCCTGGAGCTCTCGGGCGGAGAGGACAACGACCACACCTCCAAGCGGCTGAGGGAGATCCAAAACAGCTTGGGCGCGGTCAGGGACGACGACCTGGTCATCGAATACGTCCGGAACGCGAAGCCCGCTGGCAAGTCGCGGCTGTTCTTTCGAGAGAAGACCGCGGAGAGACACGCCAAAATCGAGGACTTCGTCACCAAGCAGAGGTCCCAAGGCCCTCTCATGGACCTGTAGCCAGGCGTGAATCTAAGTCACTATCAGGTAGCCCGTTATCGAGGGACTAGACTTTAGTCCGTTTTCCGCCGGCCTGGCGGGGACGAATATCTGGTACACCCCAGGCTGCCCGACGACGAACGTCATCCTCTGGGTCGTCCCAGAGCTGATCGTCTGGTTCACGTTGAACGCGCTGATCACGACCGTGCGCGCCGCGTCGTCGCCGTCGTAGACCGCCAGTGTGATAGTGGTCCCGTGAACTGCCGTGACGTTCGACGGGTTGAGACTGTCCACCTGGTTGACCGGGTCGGTCTCCATGATGGTCATCGAGATGAGGGCGGGACCGGCCTGGGTCTGCCCGGAATTGAGAAAGAACAAGCCGGCCGCTGCGGCGGCCACCAGGATTACGACGACCGCAATCACAACCTGTATCCTCGCGACCGCCGTCCTCCGGTCAGACAATGCTAGTAGGAATCGCCACCGGGGATTTAAGCGCAAGCATCGCTTGTTTTGGCACACTCATTTGGTTTGGAAACTAGGAATACGACAAGAGAGCCGGCCCCGACGATTGTTCCCGACAACATATTAGTGGACGGAGCGAAGAAAAGCGGCCATGAAGCACAAGGCACCAGTTATGCTGGTGACTGTGGGTATGGCCTTGGCATTGTCATATTTCGTCCCAGTGGCCGGCGAGGGCCCTTACTCAGTGCCCACGAGCCAACGGAGCTTAGGAACCACTGCGTACGAGACGCCATTCCCGTTTCTATTCGTCGGGAGAGCATCTTGTTCACTTGCCTCCGGTGCCTGTACGACGACGATAGCGAACGCGGGCACAAACTCGAGTTATGACCTCGCAGTGGATAGCTGCACTCTTTTCATTATCTATTACTCTGACACCCAGATTACGCGTTACACTTCCCTTCCCGGCACTGTCACAGGTTTTGTCGACGGCCGTCTGCCGGCTGGAAGTGTCGTAACGCCCACCTGCACAGTACCCACCGCACAGCTTGCGTATCAACCTAGCAGCGAGGGAGGAGAGGGCTGGTTCACCATGGAACTCGTCAACAGGCTGAGCACCTTTCCTCCCGGCAAGAATGCTACGGTTCCCTTCGGAGCCACGTGGATCGGACCGCACGCACCCGTTACCACGACGTCCACGGTGACCTCGATGTCGACCTTGACTGTTACGGCTATTTCGACCCAAGTGTCGACGACCATCACAACTGCCACAGAAACCGTGACTGCGGGAGGCGGAGCTGTCCCTGTGCCCCCCTACGAGTTGGTTTCCGCATCGGTGGCTGCCATCTTGTTGGCCGCAACTTACCTTGTCGTCCGGCGTAGAGCCCCAGTTTGAGCGATGAGCCTTGAATCGTGTCGTCGTGTTCGTGGCCATCTCGCTCCTGGCGATTTTCGCTGTGCGCCCTTTCGCAGCGCCCACAAGCCAACGAACCATCGAAGCCGCTCCCGCATTCTCCTTTCCGTTCATCTTTGCAGAGACAGCATCATGTTCTCTCGACACTGGAGTCTGCGCAACGACGATAGTGAACACCGGTGCAGAATTCCCATATTTGACAAACTCGAGTTACGACCTCCTGGTGGATAGTTGTCACTTGGACATCATCACCTACTCCGAGGGAAATTACATCACAATAAACAAGTCACTTCCTGGCACTGTCGGCGGCTTCTACGCCAATCGTTTCCCAGGTGGAACCGTTGCCACATCTACGTGTTCTCTGCCTACCAGCATGCTCACATACGAGCCGAGCGGCCATCAAGCGACGGGCTACTTTACGATGGAACTGGCCAATAACTTGGGCCCGCTTCCTGCTGGCAAGAATGCCACAGTTATCTTCGAAGGCAATTGGACCGGATCGACAAAGCCCGTCACGACAACATCGACCATGATTTCGGCATCGACTTTGACGACCACCACTACCTCGACGGTCGATTTAACAACTACTACGACCGCGACGGCTTTTGTGACAATGCAAAATGGCGACATCGTGGGGTCTCCCTACGAATTGCTTGTTGCAGCTGCAACCGTAGTCTTACTAGTCGCAACTTTTCTTGTTGTCTGGCGTCGCCCGGTCAAGACCTGACAGCAAAATCGGCTCTACGCTTTTAAGGTCAGCGAGGCGGGCAGCGCATCTGTAGCCCGGTCGTCTAGTCGGTCAAGGATAGAGGCCTTTGGTTCACGCCCGAAGAGGGCGGGAAAGGCGAGCCTCGGACCCAGGTTCGAATCCTGGCCGGGCTATCTCCCTAATTTACACTCTTCTGCACAATTAAGCCACATAATGGCCTATACAGGGCGCGAAAGGTGACAAATTGCACCCCAAACATCCTGATTGAGAGCATTTGTCATTCAACGTATGATTAGCAGTAGCAAATTCAGAACAAAGTCCCAAATGGTATTTTGGGAACCAAAGGTGGTTATACACTTCGAATGCGCTCAAGAGCAGGGATTCAGACTACATTAATGGCAGTCGGCTCTCTAGTCGTGCTCGTAATAATCATCGTGACTTGCATCGCCCTAACCAGCAGCGGAGTTGTTTCACAATCAAGCGTCTCTCACACCGCTTCAGGCTGGGGGAGCAACACGACCGTCTATGCGACGGTCAATCAGAGTTCTAGCGATTCGAACTGTGCCGAGTATGGGTCAGTGGGAGGCGGACCACAATTTTGCGTGTGCGTTTGGGCAGGCACCGCCAAGATGATCGGATTCAGCTCGTACTTGCGGGTTGCAATCTCGCCCTCACCCAAACTTGGACAAAAAATTTGTCTGTACGCTGCTGTAACGCTTGGAAGCCCTGCTCCTCCTGTGATGATCTTCACTGTAGCCAATTCCACAGGCACAGTTGTCTACCGGACTTATTGTAATTCATCCGGTCCAACCGTCGGCACCTGCTCGGACTCCTGGGACACCAGCAAGACTTACCAGGGTATCAACGCGATCCCGGGAGGGTATGTGCTCTTTCTTTCGACTACGCCGAACCTCAATCAAACGGGGATTCAGGGCGTTCCCTTCACCCTGGGCTAGGCACACCGTTCCGCGGAACCGTACCTAGCTGGGCGGACCTTGACCGGGTATCCGATCTATGTCAGCGTCCAACGACAGATGGGGCAATCGAAGCAGGCGCTTCCAAACCTGGCCGGGCTAACCTTGCTCATAGTCAGTATCCCTGGATGTCGGGCGAAGAGGCTAGTGAACTAGGCCGACCGGATTTCGGTGATGAACTGAGACAAAGGTTCTCCGTTTGCCTTCACGGGGAGCCACGCATCGTCCTGAGGAAATAGATTGTCAAGCGAGTAGACCTTCCCGTCCTGCACATAGAAAAGACCTTGAGCCCCTCCAGTGGTCGCGGCGGCTAACCCGCCGTCAAACCCATTCCAATAGTCTCCGAACGGCGGTGGCCCGAGGGAGAACCCGCTCGCTCCAGGATCGAACGAATAGGGACCGAAGAAGAAAACATAGAGACTGCCGATCTTAAGCGTCGGATAGCCCACCCCATTCATCGTCGTTCTGCCGATAGTGCCGCCCACCCATGCCACCTCGGCGACATGGCCTGTGGCGTTGGAATTCGGTATTCCATCACTGTACAAAGTCTCGATATTCGTGATATTGTAGCTTGTGAAAGGGACCCCCTTGACGGAGACGGTCGTGGTTGAGGTTACGTTCGCGAGCCAAACGACAGAATCTTGAACGAGGTCGTGAAGTGTTGGGAAGGCCCTCCCTGGAAGAGGATAGACTGAGCAGTTACAAGGATAGAGCAGATACGGAGCACCCACGGTGGCTCCTACCGATTGCGTTCCAACTGTGATGGTCTTGGTCGGGGAAAAAGAAGTTAGCGAGGGAACTGGTGAGGTGGTCTGTCCCGTAGTCCCTCCGCCTGCTGAGGAAGATGGGAGGGTTGTGATTGCGCTCGACGAAAGAGACCGGGAGGTTGGCGTGCTCGGCTGCCGGGAAAAAGAGGCATAGGCGACCGCTCCTGCGGCGATCACGACGAGGACCAGAAGAGAAGCGAGCGCCCTCTTCGCCTCAGCTCGTCTAGGCCTCATCGAGGCAGAGAGGTGGCATTCTCATTAATACTTTCTTGTCTGGATGCCGCGAGGACATAGACCTGTGCATCTCGAATCTGGCAGAGTGAGACAATCGAACAGAGGGGGTCAGAATCCTCGCCGGGCTATCGCTTATTATTTTGGCAAACGCACCTTGCTTCGCTCCTTCGATAGGAATCGGATGTCAACGAAGCTTCTTCACCATGACTCGGAGCTCTACCTTCGTCCCGCCTATTCTCCCCAAAGTCTTCCCGGACTCAGTGAACCCCGCGCTCCTGTAGAACCTGACCGCCCCTTCGTTGGCTGCATCGGTTTTCGCGATAAGGGTGCTGGCACCACGCTTCCTGGCACCCTCCAAGGACTTCCGGAGCAGCCTCGACCCGACTCCCCTCCCTGTCGCATGTTCCAGCACGACGATCCCTGAGAGTTCTGCGTGACTCTTGTCGACCCTCCTCACGCTCGAGAAGCCGATGATCTTCCCGCCTTCTTCGGCGACCATCATCTGGATTGCAGGAGTTGTCAGCCTCCTCTTTAGGAACTCCTCAGATGCGATTTCCTTGATGGCCTCATCGTTGGCCCCCGCGAACCCAAGGGCGCCCGGTCCCGTCTGGCGCCAAGCCTCGACGAAAAACCCCGATAGCCGGGAGACGTCGTTTAGTCGCGCGGGCCTGACGACCAGTGCAGGAGCCCTCCCTGCAGGACGGTTAGGCGGCGCTCGTGCAACCAATCGGATTTCTCGTCGGCCTCAGTCGAGTTAAGGATTCTGAATCCTGAGGCTTTAAGAGGGCACCGGGACGCGATTCGTCTACCAACGGGATAGTGGCGCGACATTTACGAAGAGACCTCCCATCAGTCGGCCGGTAGGCGCTCGAGGATCGAGATCGTCTGCGAGATACTCGCAGTAATCTCAAGGGGCGCAGAGAAGCCCACCCGCATCATGCAGCTCGCCAACATCGCGTGGGATGACCTCATCGTCTACCTCGAGGTGCTCATCGGGGGCCAGGTCGTCTCCAGGCAGGTGGTGGGGAAGAAGACGAGCTATTCGGTCACGCCCAAGGGGCACGAGCTTCTCGCGTCCTTCCAGGAGTTCAAGAGGGACGCGGCCTTCCTCAGGCTCGAGACGGTCAACAAAGACCGGATCCTAAAGGCGCTCAAGGCCCCCGACGCGAGCCTCCAGGGCGGGGTCCCTTCTGACGTCTTAGAGAAGAGGCTCCGGAACGCGGGGTTCAAGATCCTAGACAACAGCGTCGTCGGCAAGTCCGGAGTGATGCACAGCTTCGGTGTCGCCGCGCAGGACCAGTCGGGGTCGAAGCACGGTTACGTCATGTTCAAGACGATCGACCAGACCCAGATCCTGGGGCTCTTCGTCAAGCAGATCGACACCGACTTTATCGTCCACGGCTTCTCAATCGAGGAGATCTCGCCGGCGGCGAGGGATATGGCGAAGACATACTCCCTGGACGTCTCGAACTGGCCCAAGTAAGATCGTCGGCGCATCCCCCAGGCGTCTGGACATGTCGGCTTCTTGTGAATTCGTCATAGAGAGGGCTATGATTATCAAATTTCTGGAAAGAAAGACGGAGGCCGGTTCTAGGTTCGGGCCATGTGCCATACTAGTATGTCTTGGTTCTGCGTTCTATATAATCGGCGCCCCCACCAGTACACGCGACAGCAAATGTCGCAACTGACGACCAGGGTCAGACTCTTACAAGAGAGGAGGAGGCACACCCCCAGGAGGTCCAGTCTCGAGGTGAGGATGGAGGTCCTGAGCGCTGTATACCACGGGAAGACGAGGCCGACCCAGATCATGTACCAGAGCAACACCTCCTGGGCGATTCTTCGGTACCACCTCTCCGTCCTTGAGGCCAGCGAGCTGGTGAAGGCGACGAGGACTGGTTTGAGGAGCGAGTACGCGATAACCCAGAAGGGAGCCGACCTTGTCCGCAGCTTCGTGGGAATCCGGACGGTCGTCGGTAAGGACGCCGCTGACCTCGGCGTCTTTCACCCGATTACCAACGAGAGGATGAGATAGATGTCCGCCCTGGAGCTCCTGCAACAGCGGCAGCTTCCGGTCGCGCCTCCAAAGCCAGCCGGCGGCCTGATCGTGGAGACATCGCTTCGCGGCGTCTCTTTGAATCGACGGGGGGAGCTTGCGAAGTCTTCCCCTGCAGATTTCGACGTCAATATAGAATTCGGAGAGACCACGAGGTCGCAGAAGGGGCGATTCAACCTGAAGTATTCGATCTCGATCCGGAACGCGCCTTCGACGCAAGAAGCACGCCTTCACGGCGAGGCTGTAGTCGACGTCCCATGGGCAGAGACCGATGACATATTGCTAGAAACAGACGCCGTGATGAACACTCTGGCGACGGAGATCTTCAAGAAAGACTACGAGACGATCTATCTACTCTACGCGTCTCTCGGACTCGAGGCGCCGGCTCCTTCCCTCACCGAGAACGTGCACTTGGTCTGCTGATCCCCGACTGCTGGGGTCTAGCCGGACGCGGGCTGGACGAGTCTTGCAACTGGTTTACCGCTCGATTGGGCGAGCCGGCTGATCCCTCCTGAGAGGCTCTGTGCCTTTATCCCGTCTTTCTTCAGGAGCTGCGCTACCCTGAGCGAGGTGTTCCCCGACATGCAGACGACAAGGACCTTCTTCTCGGAGCCCCCGACCAGGTCCTTCAGGCGCCGGGGCATCTCCTGCCTGGTGACCGATTGAATGACATCCATGGCGCTGGCCACGGCGATCTCGTCCTTTCTCCCTAGGGAGCTTTCGAGGAACCCTTTCCCTTCGCGACTGGGTACGTAGCCGGTGTGCGCCCAGAGCACCTTCCTGAACCTCGCCGGGTTGGCTCGGACCCCCTCGACGGTCACCTCCAGGCTCTCGTCCTCTTCCTTGGCCTCCTGCTCGAGTGTCTCCTCGACCGCGCGACTGTACTTCCCGGCTCCATCAGCAAGAATGACGACGAACCTCTCGCCCACCCCGAAGTTTACCATCTGTAGCGTGGCGTACAACGCCAGCGCGCTGCTCTCGCCCAGGTCGGACCCGCCCTTCACCATGAAGGCAAAGAGCCTCTTCGCCTGGGCAAAGTCCACTTCGTGCTGCCCTGCATAGGTCTCAGGCTCGTAGAACTTCAGGCCGGTGGCGTTCGCCCGTGTCCGGATGCCCGCCACATCCTGTCCTTCCCTGGGGAAGACAACGTGCACGACTTTCTTTCCTCCCAGCCTCCCCCGCGCGTATCGGCTGAGGCCGGCCGAGGTCCCCCCCGTGCCGAAAGCACAGACCATCTGGAAACCACTCAAATCATATCCGAGCCCCTTTAGCTGCTGCTCTATCTCGGGGCCGGTCACGGTCAGATGGGCGTTCACGTTCTCCTCGTTGTCATACTGCTCGGGGCAGAACCCTCGGTAAGACGTGGCGAGCAGCTTCGCCAGATTGATTGCGTCCTGCCGCGAAAGCGCTTCCTCGATCCCCTTTCGGTTCGCGTCGAAAACACTCAAGTCGAGGCCGAGCTCGGAGAACCTCTCACGCATGCTCGAGGCGACGACCCTCGACATCAGTAGATTTGGGTCTGCCTGCATCCCGGGAGCCGGGCATATCTCGATGTCGAGGTTGACCGTCTTTACGCCGCTCTTCTCAAGGGCCTCGAGGACCCCCTCCTGCAGCTTCCTGGATACAAGGACTACCACGTTCAGGCCGAGTTTGGAGAGCGCTCCTAGCGATATCCCGAAGTTGCCGGAGGTGGCCTCGAATAGGGTCATCCCTCTCCTGAGTTTTCCCGACTCGATCGCCCGATGGATTATCTCGGCCGCGGGCCGGGTCTTCACCGAGCCGCCGAGGATTGGGGACTCCATCTTCCCCAAGACCTTGAAATCTTTCCCGGAAAGGTCGAGGCCGTATTCGAGCCGGGCGCAGTCCTTGAGGACCTGGCTCAGGTCGACGAGAGGAGTGGCGTTGGCCACGAGCCCGGCGGCGTCGACGTGGGGTATCCGTTCCCAAATCTCCCTTTCAAAGGCCCTGAGGAGGTCGCCGTCGACCGTCCCGGCACCAGGTCGCCCAAGGTTGGCAGGTCTCGCCAATTTCCGAAAAGGCGTTCCAGCGGGAGATATAAGGCAAGTGATTTTCGACTGGGTGTAAGCGCAGACGTCGCGTTCCAACCTCCTTTTCTCACTCGAAAGAGTTTATTCTTGCGAGGTTGTGGGCCTCGAGTGTGAAGACAAAGCCGGTCAACTTCGTCGCAGACGACGCCAAGCTAGGAAAGAACGTGAAGGTCTGGCACCACGCGTACGTGGGATCCGGGACGAAAATCGGGGACAACGTCATGATAGGCTCGCTCGCCCACGTCGACTACAACGTGGTCATCGGAGCGAACACGAGAGTCGAGGGCTCGGTGTACATATCCCCGATGACGCGGATCGGGAAGAACGTCTTCATAGGACCGGCCGCGGTGATAACCAACGACCCCTACCCGCCGAGCAAGATGATGACCGGGGTGACGATAGAGGTCGGGGCTGTCATCGGGGGTGGGGCGATGATAAAGGCCGGCGTGAAGGTGGGGAAGAACAGCGTCGTCGCGATGGGCGCCGTCGTGACGAAGGATGTCCCTCCCGGCGTAGTCGTGCTCGGGACTCC
>Ga0307477_10002043_pt1 | contig 15962 bp, 14 predicted proteins | sample atmos_gasesECM2C_FD_203316 | JGI IMG/M metagenome (GOLD analysis project Ga0307477, IMG submission 203316) | Hardwood forest soil microbial communities from Morgan-Monroe State Forest, Indiana, United States - atmos_gasesECM2C_515 | ecosystem: Environmental > Terrestrial > Soil > Temperate...
CAGGAAGTACTCACACATTTCGGCATATACGACCAACTAAAGCAGAAACTGGTGCTCGCAAAAGACGTCCGACAGGTGCTCACCTACGTCGAGACAGGAAACGCCGACGCTGGAATCGTGTATGCCACCGACGCGAAGATATCGAAGAAGGTGACCGTGGTAGCAACAGCTCCAGAGGACTCGCATTCGCCCGTGGTCTACCCGGCTGCCGTGATCAAGAACTCGAAGAACGCGGCCACTGCGAAAGCGTTCCTCGATTTTTTAGCGAGCGAAAAGGCGCGGACGGTTTTTCAAAAGTACGGTTTTATTCCGGCTGGAAGCTAAGACGGCGCCCTGTCAACTCACGACCAGCCAGCGCCGATCTAGCCGCCGATTTAGCCGCCGATTCAGCCGAAGACAAGGTGCTTCACAAAGCGAAGGGGGCCGTACAGTGCGAAGCTCGCGCTCGAAAACCGAGCAATCAAACGTCCCAACATCACGCGGCCGATCGACCCCATATCTATATGACGGTCGCCACGATGCACTCGAATCACGCGGCCTAGAAACTCCGCGCGCGTAACCGGCTCATCCTCTGCATCCAGCGCATCGCCTTTGGTTATCAGCGCTCCGAGCTCACCGCCGCCCGCCCCAGCCGCCGCGGCTCGGATTACGCGATGAACAAACAACCTGTCCGCGCGTTCGAAGAGAACCACATCGCCTCGCGAAGCTTGTTCGTAAGCGAACCTTCTAACAAACACCAGGTCGCCGGAGCGAATCCACGGAAACATGCTTGCGCCCAACACCCGAAAGCAAACCGACCCATCGGCTCGCAGCTTCGCGGCAATGGGATTCGACTCTTTTTCCCTGGGTGCAACGAAGCGCTCCTCAACGCACCGGGAACGAGCATACGCAATTGATGGGCTCATCAGGGAGTGATCTGCACCGTTTGAGAGGTAATGGTCTTGCCGTCCAAAGACACTCGAACGCTCCATTCTCCGGTCATCCGCCGCTGCGAAATCCAAGCTCCCGCCACCGGCACCGACCGCGTCATCGTCAGCGAGCTTTGCGACGCGTCGCTTACCAGAAAAGAGCTCTGGCTGGCCTGATAAAGGCCGCCGGTCGGCTGAAGGACCTCAAGAATTTGAGTGTGGTTCCCAGCAGAAAGATTCTCCCAATTCACGCTTATCACAAGATCACGCAGCGATCCCACGCTAAACGAAGTTGCCGGCATGCAAGCGCCCTCGCCATCGTCGCAGAACGAAACGGTCGCGTCCGTGGGTGGTGGCGGGTTTCCGCCTCCGCCAGTGCCCGAACCAATTCCCGTTTGACAAGCTGAGAAGCCGGCCGCCAGGCATAGAACGGCGCAGCTCAGTAAACCGGTGCCCCAAGCGCGCCTCGCTGGTCCTCTTTTTTCGGTGTACATCAATTCAATTCCTCGCTCATCCCCGCTCAGAACGGAAACGTAAAGCCGTACGCGCGCTGGTCGTTGGTCGATATGTAAATTCGAGAAAGCACCGTGTCCAGAGCGGGATCACCGACAATGCCGGGCTGTCCCGTATTGGCCGTACGCTGCTTGCCATCCACGCCGGTCACCGCATCGAGTTCATGAATCTTGCCGTCAGCGGAACCCACGTACACCTTGGCCCCTCCAGTAAATCCGATGGGAGCCGAGGGCCCGCTGATGGTTGTTGACCAGAGACTCGTGAACGTGTTCGCCGTCTTGTCATACGTCATTGCGTGGACCGCCGTCTGGCCCGAAAAGATCACCGTGTAAGGAGAGGTCAGGCCCAGGGCGATCGGAAACGAAATGATCGCACCGTCGCCGCCAGCTACTGATTTGAGCGTCGCCGCCGTGGTTGGATTGATCGCAAAAATCGTGCCGGCGTTGTTCGCCACGAACAATACGTCCCCCGGAATCGAAAGCGTCGGATCGGTGTCCGTATCGCCGAGCGCCGCCGTGGTCAGAACAGCGCCTGTATTCGGATTGAGCTTCCAAAGACTCGGCTGCGCGGTGCCACCACCGCTCCGGCTCGTCACCCACACTGCATGATTCACGAAATCAACCGCCGGCGACGAGCTGACGATATCCATTTTCGCAACCCCACCGCTGTTGCCGATCGTTTGCCACACAGTAGCGCCTGTGTTCCCATCGATGCCCACGATTCGATTCGCCGTGGTTGAGGCGCCATTTCGCGTGCCCACCACAAGTAGATCGTGCGCGAGCGTAAACATGGAATCGCTGAATGATTTCACCTGCACGGAGGGCGCGCCTACAAACCCATTCGTCGTCTGGCCGGTAGGATTCACCACCCATAAAACTTGGCCCGTATCGGTCGCAATTGCATACACAAGGCCGTCGTTATCCGCCACGTACATCACATTTGAAGCAAGCGACGAATCGCCGGCGTCGATCACGGGCGATCTGCCAGTTACCGGCCCGCCCAGCGAAACAGGCGGATATTTCCTCAAGCCCGTAACCGCATCAATGCCGAACGATAGATTCGTCTGCGAACCTGCCATCACGATAGAACCTGGGAAAAGCGACGGAGCCGCGAGCGTGGTCGAAAATGTTGCCGCAATCCAAACTGAATTCTGTCGATTCGCGGCCGTCGCGCGCGGAGTCCCGGAGATTTCCTCAGTGAACACGGAGCCGTTTGTAATCGGTTGCGTCGAGTAATAGTTTTTCTGATCCCGCAGGAAAACTTTGTAGAACCAAGTCGTATCATTCGTCGGAGCTCCACACGGGTCGGAACTGTTGTCCGTGAAGCTCGTCGCAAGCGACGTGTTGTCAAATACGACCGTTCCGGTGCCTATCACCGAGCACATCGCAGGATCCTGCGTGTCCGTCGGCACAGAACCCTTGTCGACCGGAGAGTTCGCGCGCCTGAGAATCAGGGCGCCGTTGTAGTTCTCGCCCGTGTTCACCGTTCCTATCAGTGTTGGATAGGCCCAACTGACCGTCACGGTACCGTTGCCCGGCGCCGCCGCCAAGTTGGTCACGTTCTGCACGAATGTCACATCGAGTTCGGGAGCGTTGGCCGCCGTTCCATTGCGCGACCCGAAAATTGTCGTGGCGCCGCCTCTATTTGCACCTTCAGTTTGGTCCTTAATCAGAGTTCCGTAGTTCGGCGTGCCGTTGTACCAATTCTGAACGTCCGGCGTGATATCGAATTGAATCGGAGTTGAGCTCGATATTGCTCCGGGTACCGTCGCTGTAGAAGTCGCGGTCCCTCCAATATCGCCTCCGGCCGCATTCCAACCTAAATTTGCGACTCGGTTGTTCCAGGTGACGTCCGATTCGCGGAAAAACGAAGTCAGCCCATACGCTCCGTACGTTCGCGGGAAATTCACAAAAGTGCTCGCAGTGGCGTGCATCGTAAGCAGAGCCTGCTTAATCGCTACGTTGGGAAGCACAGAGAGGTCAAATTCGACGATCGCCCGCTGGTTTGAACCTCCGCCTAGGTTGCTGGATTCGACCGTTAAGGTTGCGGCGCCGCCGGAATTGATGGTCGGTGTAGCCTGGCTGATCGTTGCATCGGCGCCACGCACCTGAGTGGCTGTCGAATGAATCGCGATTACTTCTCGCGCCAGCATTGGCTCGGCCAGAAGTAACGAGAGTCCCAGGCAGAGCAGTCTCCGCCATGCGCCATATCGCTGATCCTGGTAATAAAAGCGGTCATTCATGAACCGTGCTGCCTCCATCTCAGGTACTTTGCAAACAAATCAAGATTGATTACGACCGCCTTGGCACCGCGTGACAAATTCCCTGCTGCCCGGGCATTTTCCCGCAGGCCAGCGCGAGCGTTTCGTAAATTGGCTCGGAGACGCAGGAAGGTTTCACGTAGGGCTTCTTTCCCGCCGCCGCTCCGCCGTTGCGTTCCGCGTTCTTCTTCGATTGTTCCATCGCTTCTCCCAATCCCAGCCCGCAGGACTACAGTGAAACTTGAACCAAATCCTTTCGCTGCGTGATTCCGCCTTGCGCGCCCGTTAATCCGCTCTCGAGATGCATGGCGCTGATCGGATTTTCAATTCCCGCCAGACGAGCATTCATTTCCGCCAGTTCGCAGGCCCGCTCGTATGCACCAAGCAGGTCACCACCTTCCATCTGCGCTAGCCCCGGACAGCGTTCGCAGTAACCCCGTATCGAGCACGACGAACACAGCGGCAATTGCGACTCGCGCACCGCGCGGACACGTTTCATCTCTTTCGAGCCGTACCATATTTCGTCGAACCGCTGTCTCCGGAGATTCCCCGCCGGCTTCGGCATCTGCACGCAAGGGGAAACGTCTCCGTACGGCGAGATATAGCAGCTGTTGTGCCCCGCGCTGCAGGGGATGTCGTCGTAGGCGCTGCTTTCGATTCCGCTCGAAGTGGAGCTTCCCGTGATGAACGCAGGCTTCGGCTCGGTTTCAGGCGGCGTGCATGCTCGCGAATTAAGATTCTGATCCTGCAGCACCTGCAAAAGTTCTCGGCGAACTGCGCAGCGCCAGCACACCCTCACCGCCGTCCATCATCGGCGTGATCGTCAAATCGAGCATGTACGGCACACCCAGCTTTTCCGCCAGCGCCTGAACTTCGCGAAATCCTGCCAGGTTCTGTTTCATCAGCGGGCAAGCCAGCTTTACTTGCAGACCCTCGGCGAGCAGAAACTGAACCGCTCGCAGCGAACGCTCCAGAGATCCCGGCACCTTCGTAATCGCATCGTGAATGGCGGCGTCGGCGCTGTAGATGCTGATCTGGATTTTACGAATTCCCATTTCGCGAAGCTTGCGCGTCCGGCTTTCATCAATTAACAAAGCATTCGTCTTCAGACTCACGTCAAAATTCAACCCGCGGCCGTAAGCAATCAACTCAAACAGGTCCGGACGAAGAAAAATCTCGGCCGCCACTGAACGTCAGGAACAGCGCACCCGCTTCGGCTAGCTGGTCGAGAACATTCTTGACCTCGCCCGTCGTCATCTCGCCGTAGTCGTGATGGTCGAGATAGCAATGAACGCAACGCTCATTGCAGCGATACGTGAGATCGATATGAACGTTCCACGGCAGATGCCGCTCCACCGTCTTGCGAACGAGCCGGTCCATCACGGGTGTGTTAGGCACCGGCTTGCACCTCAGGCTGCTTCGGCGATACCAGGAGGCCCTTTGCTGAAAGCATTTCGATCAATTCGCACGCGTCAGCCTTCGCCACAGGTAAAGGAACGTCGTACTTCGCCGCCATCGCGTCCGCAATATCATCCACGCTGTGTCGCCCGTCGGCGCTGGTCCAAATAAGGCTGGCCGTCTCGTTTAATTCGTGCACGTGGCTGTCTTCTGGCGAAATGATCACAGCCTCGCCATCAATTTCGCGCCAGGCCAGCTTGGGATTCCGCTCTGGAAAGAGATTCATGCTGCGATCACCTTCCAGAACGCATCATCACGGCGAAAATGAAGCCGCTCGCAGGGAACTTGCCCCACGAACCCGAGCAATAAACGCAGCAGATCCTCGTTTGCCTCGACCTTCGAAGTGAAAAACAGCACGCAAGGCAACAGGGCCCTGATCACTTCCTTCGTGGTTAAACTCTCTACGCGGTCTTCAGCGGATTGAACCAGCGTGTAGATCCCCGCAATTGGGTAATGTTCGTTCTGCCCGGCCGCCCGGAATTCTCCCCAGAACGGAGTGCCGTAGGCTTGCCAGCGGCCATCGGTAAATTTCAGAAGCGAAATCTCGTCGGTCAGCACAGTTCCTGCCGGCGATAGCGATGCCACGGTGCTCTTTCCCGCGCCGGATCGGCCTGTAAACACGTAGGCGCGGCCATCGCGAACAACCGTCGCCGCGTGCAGCAAGAATCCGCGCTGCGGCAGCAATACCATCGTCAGAAGAATGCGCAGCAATGAATCGAGCGCATATTCCTGTCGAACTCCGTGGAATTCCGCGCCAAACGAGTCCAGCAGCATCGAGGCATCATCGAGAACGTAGGAGAAATTTGGATCCTTGCACTCAGGCCGGCGGGCGCTTTGAGCGTCGCTCCGTAATACCACCGGCAGCCCACCTTCACTGTCAGCTGTAAATTCGCGATACCGGGAGAGCGCCTTTTCGCGCAGATGAGGACCGGGAATCAAGAGCGAGAGCGGCACTCGCCCGATCGAAATATTCAGTGGACGCAGGCTTCCCTGCGCGCTGGCTTGCGTTCCCAAGTGCGATGACCCCTTTGCTAAACGCTGCGACGCAACATTCGGGTCGCGTCCCGAGACGCTTCCCGCTCAGAGCGATACGCCAAATTCCCAGTAATTGTTGAGAGGAAGCTGTTACTAGTCTTGCCGGGGGTACTCAAGGGGTCAACAAAGAATTGCCCTCGCGTGTCGTACTTGTGACTAATTTTCTGAAGACGTGCTTGGGGCTAAACAGTGGAGTGACTTCAACTTGGCGGCTATGTGAACTGGCCGGTGCCTTGCCCTTTCTTGGCGGAAATCGGCCAGGCCGCAGCCCTACTCACAACGGCGCGTTCTGGCGCCGTCGTGCCCATCCGTATTTGTGCAACAACCGTAGCGGGCGAAGCGCAAGATAAAGCGGCGCGAGCGGACCAGGCAATTGCACCATCTCCCAGTCCTCCTCCGCTGGAATCATCGCAAGACGCAAGGAGTACCGCCACCCTGCCAGCATTCCTCTCACCATCCGCCGGCGAAACCGCAACCGCCCCCCTGTGCTTGCGCCGGGAAGGTCCCGGCTCAAGGTTCGCTGCTCCACCTCTCGCGCCACAGAAACCGCTTCCCCATCTTCACGCACTCGTTTGCGAATCTCCGCCGGCATCGGTGCCTGCAACAGTTCGTCGGCCAGCGCGAGTCCCAGATGAACCATTCGCTCCACTCGCAAACTCTCCGCTGTTCGAAACGCCGTATCCCAATCGAGATCGGCATGGCTCTGGATAAGCTCCGCGACGTCCGCGATCCACGATATTCGTTCCCAAAAATCCTTCGAGCCGTGGACACAAAGCGCGGACAACAAATCTTCTGGCGCAAACGTCTGCACTTGCTGCCCTGCGACCATCACATTCGCCAGCCTCTGCGCGAACCCGTCAATGTCTGGCGCAACCGGAAAATGTCGTAGCGTCAATTCCGTGTGGAGTTCTACAACTGCCCGGCGCTTTTCATCGCGATAGTTGTACTCCCCCGGCACCAGCGCCGTTCTCGAATCCTTCGACAGAATCCATGGAAATCGCGCCTGATACCCGAGCCCGAGCATCACGCCGTGCGCTTTCATCAAATCGCGTTGCGGCACGATGATGTCGAGGTCGTCGAAGTCGCGCAACGTCAAGTTCCCGTAGGCTTGCTCGGCAAGCACGGGCCCTTTATAGGGAATCGCCACGATCCCTGCAGTCCGGAAGAGGTCGAGAATTTTGTGCAGCTCCGCCGCTAAGAATAAGCAGCGCACTGTGCTAGTCCGGCACGCGATCTTCAGCCGCTCCATCGCACCGGCAGGCACGGACTCCGGCGCCACGGCCCGTAGATTCATATCCAGCAATGGCCCAACTGAGTTTTCTGTGGCTTCGCTGAGGACGAAATCCCAATCGAGCGGCGCTGCAGCAATCTTGCGAATTCGTTCCGCGATTTCCGGAACCACGCGTGTGCGCGCGCAGCTCACCAACAGCCGCTTTTCCGCACAAACGCCGACTGTTCCTCCTGAACGCACCATCTCGCTATCGCGCAGCGCCTCCTCGCGAAATACTACGCTATTTGAAGTTGTGCCACTGTTGGATTCTGCTCGAGGAGGGAAGCTCCTGCGCCGCCATATCGTGCGGCAGCGCAGGAAACTCATATAAATTGATATCTATAAGTTATGAAGTATTGCGAAAACCCGAACAATCGAACCCCGAATATAGTGATTATGCCGCCATCCATTGAAAATATGGCCCGTGCATGTGAACGCGCTGCCCGATCTTGAGAAGTCGCGCGCGCAGAGTGGCAGGATCGAGTCCCGCGCTGGCGCACACAGCCTGAAAATCCGTGTTGTCCTCAAACAAGAACGATTGTGCCTCTCGGCGTGCGCGCAAAGATCCATTGCGCCAATCTTCTACTGCCGTCACGACGACCGCCGTCCACAACCGGCGCTCTGAAATGCAATCTTCCGTCACGCCTTCCTGCTCCATCATCCTTGCGCCGCCGTTCGTTCCTTTTGAGTCCATCACTTGTCCCCTTTGTCCCCGGCAGCTTTTTTTACTTTGTTCTCGCCGCTCACCCCTGACAAATGCACCTGATGGACCAATCGCACTCTCGCCGAACAGAAACCTCTAGAAACAACGGAGGCCACGCAATAGCCCTGTATATAGCGGGTTACAGCTCCCGCAAAATGCCGGCGCAGCAGATCGCAGCCGCGCTAGCCGCGCCAGCGAGGGCCCACACCAGCACACCTGTTTCATAGCTGCACATAACGCGATTTGTCCGATTGGTTGGATTTGCTGCGATTGGCTGCTACTACTTGCTGCTACTAGTTGTTATTGAACGGCGGGAACCGCGAGCATCTCACGCAACTTTCCGGCCAGCGTCATGAGCGTGAAAGGCTTTTGCAGCAGTACTGCGTCATTCCGGAGAATCCCATGATGCACCACGGCCTGATCCGTGTACCCCGACATGTAGATAATCTTGATTCCAGGCCGGATCTGGCTCACTCGTTCCGCCAGCTCCCTGCCGCTGATTCCTGGCATCACCACATCGGTAAGCAACAAGTGAATCGGCCCCACGTGCATGGCAGCCAGCTCCAGCGCCGTGTGGCCATCCTCCGCCTCAATCACGGTGTACCCGCTCGACGCAAGATACTCGCGCGCCAGCTCGCGCACGCCCTTCTCGTCTTCCACCAGAAGAATTGTTTCAGAACCGCGCTCCGGAATTTGCGTTTCGCTCTTGCCATGCCGCCCGGCAGGCACGGCGGTCTCTTCGATTCTCGGCAAATAGATTTTGAAACTCGTCCCCCGTCCAGGCTCGCTATACACCCAGACATATCCGCCGCTCTGCTTCACCACTCCGTACACAGTCGCCAATCCAAGGCCCGTCCCCTTGCCTTTCTCTTTCGTCGTAAAAAAAGGCTCGAAGACGTGTGCCTGCGTCTCAGCATCCATGCCGCAGCCATTATCCGTTACTGCCAGCATCACATACCTGCCCGGCGACAGCACCGCCGGCGGATGCGAATAGGACGCGTCGAGCTCCACGTTCGCGGTCTCAATCGTCAATCGGCCGCCCTGTGGCATCGCGTCGCGCGCATTTACCGCCAAATTCAAAATCACTTGCTCGATCTGGCTTCGATCCGCTTTGATCAATCCGAGATCGGGCGCTGACGACGTCTCCAGCTGAACGTCTTCGCCAATCAGCCGCCGCAAAATCTTCTCCATCTCCGCCACCACGCTCTGCACATTCAAAATCTTCGGCGCCAGCATCTGCTTCCGGCTGAACGCCAGCAATTGCCTTGTCAACGAAGACGCCCGCTGCGATGCCATCTGAATCTGCTCCGCATTTCGGCGCAATGGGTCGCCATCCGGAAGCCGTTCGACCAAAAGATCGCTATAGCCCTGAATCACCATCAGCAAATTATTGAAGTCATGCGCGATACCGCCGGCCAAGCGTCCGACCGCCTCCATCTTCTGCGCCTGCCGCAGCTGTTCTTCCAGTTGCTTCCGGTCCGTGATATCCAGCGACATGCAGATCGCGCCCGACACCTGCCCGTCAGAATCTCGCAGCGGCTCCACATGGCACGCATACGACCCGCTCTTCCATTCCACGTGAAAAGTCATCGGCTCGCCCGCCACCGCGCGGCGATGCGCAGCAATCGGCAAGAATGTCTGATCCGCCGTTTCGAAATAATCCAGCAGCGACATGCCCACAAGCTCATCCGGCTTTATCTTCAGCCGCGCAAATCCAGCTCCCAATGCTGACGTAAACATCAAGCTCCGATCCACAGTCCACAGCACCGCAGGCAATTGCTCCACCAGCACTCGCAGCCGCGCCTCGCTCTCCCGCACCTTCTCTTCCGAACGCTTCCGCTCAATCGCCAGCGCAATCTGCCCGCCCACCGAGCCCAAGAATTCCTGATCGCGCTCCGTATACGCGTTTTCGTCCTCGTAGTGCTGCACCACAAGCACTCCGATCGTCGCCGCCGGCGTCCTCAGTGGTACGCCGAGCCATGACGGTGACGGCGTCCCCACCAACTCCACCTTCCCTTCCTCCGCCAGCAAATCGAAAGTCCGCTGCGGAATCAGCATCGCCTGCCCCGTTCGATAAACGTGTGCGGTGCAACTCTTCCCCACACGCTGTGGCGGAGGCGCCTGGTCAAACTGATCCACAAAAAACGGGAAATGAAACATCCCCGTCGCCGGCTCATACAGCGCAATAAAACAATTCTCCGCGTACAGCACCTTTTTCAACGCGATGTGAATCAGTCTCAACAGATCATCCAGGTTGTCCGTCACATTCACCGCATGGATGATTTCGAAAGTCACCTGGCGTTCCAGCTCCGCCCGCTTCCGCGCCGTAACGTCTTCGATCGTTCCTTCGTACGACAAAATTTCGCCGTCCGGATTCCGCACCACGTGCGCGTTTTCCGAAATCCAGATTTTTGCTCCGTCCCTTCGTCGGACCTCGTATTCGAAATCCTTCACCGACCCATACTTTTCAATCAGGTGCTTGAACACCGTTCGAACATTCGGGTCCGCGTATACCTCTCTACCCAAATCCTCCACCTTCGAAATCATGTCCGATGGCGACGCAAATCCGCACATTCGCGCCAACGCCGGATTAACGCTCAGATACCGGCCGTCCGTGGAGCTCTGAAAAATTCCTTCCGTTGCATTTTCGAAAAGACTGCGGAATCGCTCCTCCGCTTCCCTCTGCGCCTGCTCGGCCCGCCTGCGCTCCGTGATGTCCTCATACATCCCGAAACTGCCCACCAGTTTTCCGTCAGCCGAAATCGGCACTCCCAGAATCTGCACGTCCACAAGCGATCCGTTTCTTCGCAGCCGCTTCGCTTTCTCCCGCACCACATTTCCCGCGGTCGATCGCCGCGTCAATGCCATCGCTTCTTTCATCAACTCGCCAGGCGCCAGCAGTGAATCGAGTTCCGCGCCTAGAATTTCCGATTGTTGATAGCCGAATAGCGTCTCAAACGCAGGATTGCACATCAGCACTCGATGCTGCAGATCGAGCACTACGATTCCCAGAGGATTGTTTTCAGTTAACGCCTGCAGGTAGGCTGAGTGCGCTGCGGAAGACGGACTCTTCCCCTCCGCTGCCACACTTCTCTCTTTTCGTTTCTCGGTCCCGCGTTGCGCTTTCGATCGCTCGGCGCCGAGTTCCTCAGTTCGTGATGGCATAGGACAGGTTTCGGAGCCGCACGCAGCTCCGCGGGAACACCCCACGCTCTAGGTATAGCGGCGAGCAACATGGGTCACAATGGTACCTTCGTACCAAAGTGAAGCATTTAGAGGCACTTACGACACACTGCGTAGTCTTCCGAGCTTCGCAACCCGCCTCGAAGAAGTTCATCTCCAAACGCATGATTTCTGATGTCTGCAATGAAGGCCGGATTATTTTGTAGAGACCGCCTGAGGAATTGCCGCTCCATCCTTGCGCGCATCGGACCCGCCAAAATTCACGCCGCTCGAAAAATCGCGCCGCACAGCCTGCCCGCCACCCATGTCGGTGGAAAAGCTCCCGACTACTTGAATCTCATGCCCGCGCTCGCCAAGCGCCTTTCGCACTCCGGCATCAATGCGGTCCTCCATCTCCACGTCGCAACCGACAAAAGTATGTTTCGAGAAACGCGCCGCCTCCAGCGCCGCCTGAATATTCATCCCGTAATCAACCACATTCGCCACAAACTGCGCGTGCGCCTGCGCCTGATTGAATCCGCCCATAATGCCAAACGCAATCCGCTCGTCGCCCCGCGTCATGAATCCCGGAATGATCGTATGCAAAGGACGCTTGTGCCCTGCCAGCGCATTCGGTGACGCTGGATCGAGACTAAATAGCGCTCCCCGATTCTGCAGCACAAAACCAGTCCCATCAGGAACGATCCCCGATCCAAACTCCGAGAAATTGCTCTGAATCAGCGACACCATATTTCCGTCTCGGTCCACCACGGTCAGATACGTAGTGTCGCCTTTCGTCGGGAATTCAGGCTCTCCCGCTGACACGTTGCAATTCGCCTTCGCCATATCGATCAGCTTCGCGCGCCGAGCACCGTACTCCTTCGACAGCATCCCTGAAACCGGCACGCGGCTGAATTTCTGATCGGCTACGTAGCGATACATATCGGCATACGCCAGCTTTTTCGCCTCAATCATCACGTGCAATGCATCCGCCGAATTGTGCCCGTACTTCGCGAGCGGAAGTGTCTCCATCATGTTCAACATCATCAGCGCCGCGATTCCCTGCCCGTTCGGTGGAATTTCGTAAACAGTCCAGCCCCGATACGTCGTCGAGATGGGTTCCACCCATTCGCTCGCGAACTCCGCCAAATCCTCTGCCGACATCACGCCACCCATCTTCGATTCGGTTGCCACAATGCCCTGCGCAATCCCGCCTTTATAGAACCCATCGCGCCCATCTTTGGCAATCAATTCGAGAGAGCGCGCCAGATCCGGATTACGAAATACTTCTCCAACCCGCGGCGCTCGTCCATTAACCAAAAACGTTGCAGCAGCATTTGCATCGGTTTTCACAACGCCTTCGTTGAGATTCCAGTAAGCCGCGTCCCATTCCGGCACGGGAAACCCTTCGCTCGCGTAGCGAATCGCCGGCTCGAGCACTTCCGAAAATTTCTTCGTCCCCAATCGCGAAAGCAGCTGTGACCATCCATCCACCGCTCCCGGCACAGTCACGGATTGAATGCCATCGGCCGGCATCTTTCCGTTGATTCCTTTTGCTTTGAGAAATTCAATCGAAAGCTTAGCCGGCGCCCAACCGCTCGCATTCAATCCGTAAAGCTTCCCGCTCTTCGCCTCGTAAACAATCGCAAAAAGATCGCCGCCAATCCCATTCATCATCGGCTCCACGACGCCCATCACCGCATTCGTCGCCACAGCCGCATCCACCGCATTTCCGCCATGAGCCAAAATCGTGGCGCCAGCCTGCGCGGCAAGCGGACTTTCCGCCGCCACAATCCCCTCCCGCGTCAGCACCATCGAACGCCCCTGCGTCCGATCCTGCCCCCGCGCCGGCGCCACAACAATCGGCAACACAGTCATCGCCGCCACCACCAAAGCCAACACCGCTGCACCATTCCACCTCGCCCCATCACGCACTACCCCTCCCCGGCCCTGCATAACTCATCGCCCAAAAAGCCTCAGCACGCCCTACAGTGGCACAGGTACTCCTGCCTGTGCGCCTCTCTTACAGCTACCGCAAAAGATCTTGCCACCAACACGATCTCGCTACCCTGAACACTCACCTACTTCTTAGGTCTCGACTCCGGCGGCACCCCACCACTAGCCCTGTAATAAGCCACCAACAAACCATAATGCTCTCCCATGTGCTCCGTGTACCCGTCCCAATACTCAAGCAGCTTGACCACCCCCGCATCCCCCTGCTTCTTCGCCTGAGCCGCGCCATCCTCAATCGACTTCCTCAAAAACGCCACAGTAGCCGCCTTCGTCTTGTAGTCAGCCACCGCTGGATCATTCCGTCCGTCACCAACCTTCGATTTCGTCATCTTGTTCAGCATGTCGTAATTCGACCCCGCCACGTGCAGAATCACTTCCTGGAAGGTGCGAGTAGTTGGCGCAAGCTTGTAGTCGTATTTATCCTCCGGCCAATCCTCCGCCATCACCACGAGCCGGTTTCCCACATCATTCCAATTCTCAATCACGGCTTCCGCAGCAGTCGGCGGTTTCTTCGGCTGCGCATTTTCCTGCGCCCACACAACCCCGCCCAAAAGGGCCATGCACAATGCAGCGAGCACAAAAACCGGGCGAACGAGTCGTATCATCGAATTTCTCCTTGATCTGGATTGCCCCGCCGCTTGCCCCAGGGACGCCGCTAACCTACCTGACTTTCTCACTCAAGTCCAACAGGTCGTCATCGGAGGCCGATCACCAGAGTCGGGGAGTATGTGGGGGGCCCGGTCGCTGCGGTTAGATGAAGACTTCGACGCCTACGTGAAAGAACTCTGCGAGTTTTTTTGCCTGCGCTTTGCTGATCGCTCGCTTGCCGTGAAAAACTTCAGAAGTAATGCCTTTCGATCCGAAGACCTTTCGAAGATCTTTCTGCGTTAGCCCGCGTGCCTCCATCAGGTGTTGCAATGTTTGCTGCGGACTCGCTTTCCGAATCGGATAACGCCGCTCTTCATAATCATCAATCAGCACCGTCAATAGCTCAGCCAGCTCTTCCTGCTCCCGGGTCGGCTCGTCCAGTTCGTCCAGACGCATTAGTTCGTTCGTGAACCTCTCGTATTCGTCCTCAGTGCGAATTACGTGCGGAAGCGCCTGTTGTAGAAGTCTGCCGTAATTTTTCTCGTCCAGGTCAACCGGTCTGGTGCTCATGATCTCCAAAGCCCTCTCTCGTACTCCGCATGCGTGAGCAGAAACAGAACAAAAACTCTTTGACTTCGGTAGTTTACCCGCGCAATTAGTCGGTATTTGTTCCCGGAGATGTTAAAAACCGTCCGGCGCCCAACTACATCGGCATTGTGATATACCTGCTTCATCTCCGCCGGCGTCTTCCAGGTTGCCGCGCGTACCACCGAATACCACGATTCCAGACTCGGCTTCGAATCAGGATGCATGCGCCAAAAGCGCTCCAATGCTCCGCGCTTGATGATGCGCATACGTTAGGTTCTCATAATGAGAACTTAACGTCAAGTTCCAGTTGTAACGGAGCCACCCATCTGCTACCGTCGTCTCAGAGTTGTGAAGAGTCAGCGCCAACTCGGCCGTAGAATCCGCGACGCGCTCGCAGTCGCGACGGGTGTTCTAATACACGGTAACGCGATTAAAACTTCTCGTAACGCACCTCTTTACAATCACTTGCAATTTTCTAATAGGCGGCAAATGGCCCCCCAAGCCGCGCAGAACCGAACCCAAAACTGCTCCCCTTTTCTTCAGCAAGAACTTCGCCCTGCCCAGCAACCAAGTGAGTTCGCCCATGTCAATACGAGATTCCAAACCCGAAGCAGCCGTTAAGCCACTGGACGCGAGCCAGAGCGAGATCGAGCGCATCGTTCGCGCCGAATCCTCTGACCCGTTCCAATTTCTCGGGCCGCATTGGCTCGACCGCGGCGGGAAGAGAGTCTTGGCGATCCGCGCCTATCATCCCGCAGCGAGCGAGATGGCCGTCGAATGGCTGGGCAATTCTGCAGGACGGCACTCCGCGATTGCGGCAGAGAAAATTCATCCGGGCGGCGTGTTTGAAGCGATTGTTCAGAGTAACGTCAGCCAGCTACGTGACAACCAGGAAATCGCGGCGACTTCTTATCGCCTGTATTTCAGATTCCCGGATGGCAATTCGGTCGACGTGTTTGACGCTTACGCTTTCCCGCCGCTTCTCACCGACTACGATCTCTATCTTTCCGGCGAGGGCACGCATTACCAGAAATACGAAAAGCTTGGCGCGCACGTTCGCGAAATGGCTGGCATTCGCGGCGTTCACTTCGGCGTGTGGGCGCCGAACGCGCTGCGCGTCAGCGTTGTCGGAAATTTTAATTTCTGGGATGGCCGCGTGTATCCGATGCGCCTGCGCGGCGAGACGGGAATCTGGGAACTTTTCATTCCTGGCCTCGATGAAGGCACGCTGTACAAGTTTGACATCAAGTCCCGCGCTGGCTATTGGGGATTGAAATCCGACCCGTATGGATTCGCGGCCGAGAAGCGTCCCGACAATGCTTCCGTCGTCGTCGATATCGACAAGCATCAGTGGGACGACGCGGCATGGCTCACGCAGCGCGCGTCGCGGGACTGGCTGCATTCGCCGATGTCAATCTACGAAGTTCATATGGGCTCGTGGCGGCGACGGCGCGATGAAGGCAA
>Ga0307477_10002044_pt1 | contig 15961 bp, 15 predicted proteins | sample atmos_gasesECM2C_FD_203316 | JGI IMG/M metagenome (GOLD analysis project Ga0307477, IMG submission 203316) | Hardwood forest soil microbial communities from Morgan-Monroe State Forest, Indiana, United States - atmos_gasesECM2C_515 | ecosystem: Environmental > Terrestrial > Soil > Temperate...
AGCCCGAAATCGTAGTCAGCGACGTGCGCAACTGCAGCGCCATCTCCGCCGAAATCTCTCCCTGCAGTTCCTGCTGCCGGCGAATATTCTCCAGTTCCGTCAGATCGTTGATCAGGCACGTGACTCCAAGCAGGTTGCCATCCGCCGCCGGAACTTGCGAAATCGTCATGGCGAGGTACCGCTTCTCGCCCGCCGGCGTCTTATAGTCCGCTTCAACCTGACGCCGTTTGATGCCTTCGCGGAGCACCGTATGGATCTCCGCGGCGATCCCGATCGCTTGCTCCCGGGTCTCGTCCGGAAAAACGCCATCCATAGAGTTCGCGCCATAAACCTCGGCGCCGCGGAACATGTCTCGCGCACTCATTCCCGTTGTCGACGCGAACCCAAGAATCGCTTTGGCCGCTGGATTCGCCGTCTTCACCAGACCGTTTGCTCCGAACACCAGCACCCCGCAGGAAAGATTTGCGAGCACCGCATGGCTGAAGTTTTCGCTGGTGCGCGCCCTCTGCTGCTCTGCCTGCGACTGTACAAGCAATTCATGTTTCTGCTGCTTCAGTTGCTGGATCACCGTGTTGTAGAGGTGCAGCGGCAAAGTATCGAGCGAAAGAGCCGTCCCGTCGGGGATATCGGATTCGTCGGCAATGCGCTTCCTCATCCGCCGCATGAGAAATAACGCCAGGAAAAAGGCAAACCCTGCGCAGAACAGCACGATGGCCGCGCGCAGGAACACCGGACTCGCCAGAATCCTCAGAAAAACCTCCCATACCAGTGAAGGAACCGCTCGCCAAAGAACAGCGCCAACAGCGCCATGCTGCCTAGGAACACGCCAAACGGCATCTGATAATTGCGGTAGACCACCTGGGCCGACTGCCACGCCCGCCGCCGCGCCGCTGCCCCATCGGCAAATCGCCTGGCAAAACGGCGCGTCCGCTTCAGCCACACAATCAACACGGCACTCAGTCCAAAGATCGAGCCCACGATGGACGCGGTGAAGATCGTCAATACCGTAAGCTTGATGCCCAGAAACGCCCCCACCATGGCCATCAGCTTCACATCGCCGAAACCCATGCCTTCCGTACCACGCCAGCGCAAATAGATCGCGCCCACTCCGTAGATAAACGCTGCTCCCGCCGCCGCCCCCAGCAAGGAGTCGAGCAACGAGAACAGCCGCGAAGAAATGTCTCCGCTGAACGGAAGGTTCATCACTCCCGGAAGAAACTGCGACACCAAATCATTGACCGGGACGAACACACTGAAAACCACACCCAGCGCCAATCCGGTCAGCGTTAACTTGTCGGGCAACAGCTTGGTTTCCGCGTCGGTAAAGATCAGCCCCAGCACCAGGAATCCAAACGTGCAATATTTCAACGTCGAGAGCGTGGTTCCGAAATACCAATAGCAAATGAGAAACAACAAGCCGGTCAGCAGCTCGATGAACAAATATCGCGGCGAGATTTTCGCCTTGCAGTGCCGGCATCGGCCACCCAGAATCAGCCAGCTCAGCACCGGCATGTTGTCGTAAAGCGCGATGCCTTTCTTGCACTTGGGGCACGCCGACCGTGGCGTCACAACCGAAATCCCCAGCGGCAGCCGGTAGATACACACATTCAGAAAGCTGCCGAAGGCCAGCCCGAGGACAAACATCGCCGCTGCGAGAACAGGATCCACTCAGTTTCGAAATGCGCTCCCTGGATCGGCTTACACCAACGCGCAAGCCTCTCCCGAAGAACGCAGAAATTCTCAGTTCTTGGTTGGATTATAAGGCGACCACTCGGGTGAGGACTAAGGTACCGAAGTCACTGGCCATGCGGCCAAGGTCCAGTAAGCCATTGACCATCCGGGGCTTACACTTCTCGGCGGCAACTTGAGGTCGAAACCCCCGTTGATGGTGGGAGGTAAGCGGGCGTCAAGTCTGTGACCTCAGGAGTCCGAGCCCCTGAAGCCAAACGCCTGACGCCTTGACGTTCGAGAGTGGGTGTCGGGACTTACTTTGTCTGCAGCGTCTCCACGTAGTCCACCAGATTCGCAATCCGTTGCTGCACCTGCGCCTCATGCCCTTGGCTGATGCTGGAGAACAGTGGTCCCCAAACCGGCATATCCTGGCTGCCGTGGGACGCGGTGATCGACTGTCCGCGAAGGACGGCGGCCACATGTGACGCCGGATACTTTCCTCCACTCTTCTTTGCCAGAGCGGTAAGGTCCGCGGGGTTAGTCTTCATCGCCGAAGCCGCTGGGCCGGCGCCCTTTGCGTCTGTCCCGTGGCAAACGGCGCAATAACTGTTGAACATATCTTTCCCCGAGTTCACTGGAGCACGAATGATCGGAACATGCTTTATAGTCGAGGTACTCGGAGCGGTTGCCGCTCGTTGTGCGATGGCGAGGGTTAACAGCATCGCCACACCTACGGCCACACTGATGAATTTCATTACACGCATATGATTCCTCCAGGGCTTCAGCGCCCAATACAGCCACAACAGCGCAGTCTAGGCGCGCTCTAATGAGAGGAATGTGATCGAAATCACGATAGGGTGTGACGGGTGAGCGCCCAATAAACATGGGGATTGAACCGTCGCGGATTCAGCGGCTTGCTTCCCGACCAACGCTGGCAGGCCCGTAGCGCGGGCGTCCCGCCGCCTGTGGCGAGGGCGTCTCGCCCCCGCTGCGTGCCTCACGGAAATACAAAGTGCAGCAGCTCGCCTTCCAGTGCGACCGCCGCCGCATCTTGCTCAGGAAATTTGCCCGCCCACCGGTTCCAGTCCGCCCTCACCAGCCGGGTTTGCGCGATCGGATTCGCAATCCACCCCTCGACCGTCTCTTCGCGCCGATACACCGAGAAGGCACGCACACTCGCCGGAATCGCCTCCAACTTCCATTCAAACAAACTCGCCGCCAGCGCTTCCGTCACCGATTCCCGCGGATCCAGACTGAAAATCCATTCCCCGCGCATCGTTTGCAGATCCGGTATTCCCGGGCTTGCCCTCAGGATCTTTGCGCCATACTCGCGTGCCACCTCGCTGGTTCCGTCGTTCGAGTCATGATCAATGACCACGATCTCATCGCACGGAAACAGCATCTCCAGCGCCCTTCCCAACCGCAGGGCGTCATTGTATGTATGCAGCAGCGCCGTGATGCTAGGCATAACCTGCCACAGAGTTTACGCGAATCCAATAGTCGTTTGAAAAGCGAAAACCTGAAACCACAAAGGGACACAAAGGAACACGAAGGAATTCTCATTTTCCTTCGTGCTCCTTCGTGTCCTTCGTGGTTAATGAATTGAGCGGCCGCCCAGCAAAGTCCTACAAACTTCGCAGGAAGTTAAGCAAATCTTGCTGCTGCGAACTGCTCAACGCGTTGTAGTTGTTGATGACCGCGTTCGATTCCGAATTGCACACATTACTGGAAAACTCAGGTTCGTACACGCTATTCGTGGTCAGCACATAAAACAACTGCGCCGTCGAAACCTGCGTGCAGTAAGAGTTGGTAGCGAAGTAATGGGACCGAATCGCCGACACCAGGTCTGTCGTGCGCCCATCATGCAGGAAGAAGAGTCTCTGACCCAGTCCCCACAACGGAGCCGTGCGGAATTGATCCGCCCCGGCGCCGCCCTGCTCAATGCCATCGGCCAGGCCAGCGCCCATGTGATGCAGCGCGAAATCCGAGTACGGATGATACGTCACATTCGACATCTCCGTGAACCCCGATGCTGCCGTGGTAAGCGAGGGTGAGTGACACAAATTGCAGCCGATCTGGCTGAACAGATTCTGGCCGTTGGTAATCGAGGAGTTCGGAGGCGCCGGCGTGGGCGGTGCCGAAAGACGCATAAAGAGCGCGAAATTTACGACATCGGAAGACATTTCCGAAACCGTGCCCACCGTCGTTCCGAAGTTCCCGCTGCTATGGTTGGGATTTAGGATGTTGCTCGAATCCTCCGGCGTGGCGTTGAATACGCACCCCACGGTGGTGTTGCGCTCGTTGGGGAATCCTTCGTTGGTGACTCCCTGTTCGACGTTGTAGGCTTCGGAAGCGAAAATCAGCAGCGACTTGTTCTGCGCCTTCCATCCAAAACGCGTGATCGTCCCGTCATTCCCGCTCGTGTTAAAACTGCCCCCGATGCCCAGGTTGTAGCGGGCATTCGATGTCGAATTCAGATTCGCTTGCAGCGTCCCGTCCGGCGTGTTCTCCACTAACCCCAATCCGAACACTGGCGTGGGAATTCGGAAGATCACATTTCCGTACGACAGCTGGTATGTGAAGTTCGGTTGTGCCAGATTGCAACCACTCGCATCCGAGCGCCCCTTGATGGTGTATAGAGCGTGTACTCCTCCATCCAGCGCCGAATACACGTTAGTCGGATCGGTGGCAACGAACCGCGCCTCGCGCACAGGACCACTGGCCGTAATGAACGATGGCACGGTGTTCGTGGCGCCATCTAGCTTCGCCATGGCAACCTGTGGATTGGGCACCGGATTCTGCGGACTATTCTGGCCCGGGCTGCTGCCGCCGACTGCCGGTTGTGCGTGACACATCGCACAACTATTGCCGTTGAACGTTGGCCCCAGTCCCGAGCCTGCTTCTATCGTGCCTGAGACCGAATCGACTTCTTGGAATCGTGCCAAAGCCTGGAAAAACGTCTGTTGTTCGTTGGCGTTCAGGGTTGAAAAGAAACTTCCTGCGCCAGCAGCCCCGGCACGGGGACCTGGATCTTTCGCTTGTCCCACCCCGACTGGCGTAAAGGTTGACAGCAGAACGGCTGCAATAAACACACTTCGAGCATTCCCCGCTAGGGGGATGTAGTACGAGCGGAGCATGACTCCTCCTTTCGGGAGTTGGGTTGAAAGGTCTCGAGTTAGATCATTGCGCGAGACTGCTTCGGCATCGGAACGTGAGGGTGCAGGGGCGTCCGGATGCTGCGCAGGGTGGAAGCTTTTTTATTTCGGAATGCTGCAGCCTGAAAAAAAATCTGTACGCAGTTACGGAGTCAGAACAGCGGCGTTGGCCAAAGACACTCCAAGATCAAGATTTCTCTCAGGGATATCGCATTTGGTTAGGGGTCCGGACGGCGGGCGAAAAACTCACCAGAACGCGACCAAGCTGTTCCGAAAAACGAAGTGGTTTATCCAAAGCGAACGCCAGCCGTGTAGCGGCAATATGTGAAAGCCCGGCACGGAAGTGTGTGCGTGAGATCTCGCTTTGGAGATTCAGAGTGGAACAAAGCCAACAGTTTCTAGCCGCGAAGCGGCGAAAGAATAAAGCCCACGGCTTAAGCCGTGGGTACAAGTGGGATTGATCCAGCCCCAACGGGGCGAAAGAGGAGTTCTCACACACACTCGGAAGTGCCGGGAAGACACCAGAAAAAAACGAGTCCGCTTTAGCGGACGGCACCGTTCTCGTACAGATTCCGAAGCCCGCGAGCGACCTCGAATCCGCCTTACTGCTGACTGGACAACTTCTGCCGGTTAGCATTACCCGGCGCCGCCTGCAACACGGTGACCGGTTGTTGCAAGGTAAAGTTCAGCACCGTCTCCGACGGCAGCTTGATCTGCTGGCTTTTGCTGGCTGCCTGTACGCCGCCGCCGACACCAGCTCCCGCCGCCGCTCCGATCGCGGCTCCCTTGCCGCCTCCGGCAATCGCTCCGATGATGCCCCCGATCGCCGCTCCCGCGCCAACCTTCTCCGCGGTATTCTTCCCGCGCGAACTACCTTGTTTCTTATATTGATCGGTCTGGATGTTGTAGGTTTTGCCGCCCGAAGTCAAGCTGTCGAGCTGCATCACCACCGATGACTGCCCGGCAAACTTGCCGGCGCTCTTCACTTCGATCAGGTGTCCGACCAGTTCCACTCCCGCCGGAACCGCTTCTTCTCCATCAGACGTCAGAGGCGCATTCAGCGTCGCATGAAACGTGTCCCCGGTCTGATTCTTCTCGCTGTCGATGGGATCAATGAGCCGCACAGTCAACTGCGTCCCTTGATCGATGATCAACTTCTTCGGAGCGGGAGGTGGAGGCGGCGGCTCCTGCGCCGTCGCTGTACTTGCGGGCGGAGGCGGAGCGTTATTGTAAATCTGCCCCGGGGCGCCGTCTTCGCCCGTCGGGCCCGCAGAATTGTCCGCCGATTTGTGGCTTGCCTCTGAGTCATGCCGGGCTTTGCTCGATTTTGCCGACTTGGCCGGCTTCGTCCTGCTGGCTGGCGGAGCGCTGGAAGCAGGAGAACTGGCAGCGGGAGCGCTGGCCGGCACGTCCGCCGCCGGAGGAGCCATATCCGCAACCGCGGTCGGCTTCCCGAGGTTGCTGACTTCGAGATTATTGATCACAGTTTTGACACCCGCGATGCTGGCGGCTTGCTTACCCGCCGCTTCGCGCTGCGCGTCGTTATCCACGGTGCCCGACAGTGTCACCACACCGCCCTCGGCCTTCACCGCGAGTTGCTTGCTTCCCAGGCCCGAATCCTGGCTGAATTTGTTCTGGATCTCGCTGGATATCTTCGTGTCGTCCGGCTTCTTCGCGCAGCCGACTCCAATTCCCAAAATAACGGCTAATAAGAAACTGACAATAAGCGGAGAATTTCTTTTCATACGTTCGACTCCCGCCCCTGGCTTCCACTGGCTTTTCGGAAACTGCGTGTGTCCCCCCCTTAGTTTAGATGCTCCGAGGCTTCCATGCAGATGTAAGCGCAGGAACCGGCGCTGTGACGCCAGAACCACATAGGTTAAACTTGGTTATCGCAAGGGGCCCGTAGCTCAAAAGGACAGAGCATCGGATTTCTAATCCGAGGGTTGCAGGTTCGATTCCTGCCGGGCCTACCACATTTTCAACGCCTTACAGATATGCCTTTCCGACCATCGTCCGACCATTTGTTAGTTCGGCTTCCCTTGCTGCAACTTTGGCTTTCGTTGCTCCAACAGCGCGAGAGCCGTCATGCGGTTCTCAGCGGTGCCGTGTACGTAGAACGCGTCCGTGACGCTGCTGCCTGGACGGTGACCCATGAGTTCCCGCAGCGTTGCGCGCGGAACGTTACCGGCCGCCAGATCCGTGGCGAAGGCGCGCCTCGCCGCATGGAATCCGTGCCAGCCGAGAGGCCCCAAAATTGGCTCAAAGACCACACGATTGAAATAGTTCACGTTGAGCGGCCGGCGCTCGGCGCCACGGAAGATCGGACCTTCCCCTTCTGTAACGGACCGAAGAAGGAGCAGTTGCTTAAAAGCCCAGTCCGGCAGGTCCTGATCTCTCGCGCGATCACGCGTCTTCAGCCGGGCCTCGTCGCAGTCCTGCACTCGCCCGCGCCGAATTTTCAACCGCTTCTTCGCGACGTCCAGGTCTTCCCAGTGCAGCCCCAGCAGCTCACTGCGGGACAGGCTTGTCGCGCGCAGGAGGGTCAACAGCGCGACAGCATTTTGTCTCTGATATGCCGGGATGTCCGCTTTGCGAATCGCCGTAAAGAAGCGGTCGAATTCCCTCTTGGAATAAGGCACGACCCGTTTCTCGACGACAGATCCGATTTTCCCAAGTTTGCCCGAAGCGGGATTCGGGGGCATCTCCCATTTCTCCGCGGCGTGATTGAAGAGTGCCGTTAGAAAGGCCTTGATACGCTGCAGGGTCTTGTGGGAGAGTTCGCTGTTGTCGCGTGCAATCGCTCGCAGCAGTTCCGAACAATCCTGCTTGGTCACCGCGGCAATCTTCTTGCCGCCCAGGACCGGTGCGACATGCCGGCGCCAGATCGATTTGTACGTGTTCATGGTGGAGGGGTTCAGCTCCACTTCCTTGTCGTGTTTGTACGTCAGCCAAAATTCGCGAAGGGTGCAATTGGCGTCTGCGGAAGTGGTAACCCCGGCGCGGGACTCGGCAATTTTAGCGGCCGCGAATCCCGCCAGCTTCTTGCATTCGGCGCAGGGGGCTTGCTCGTGTTGCAACCACAGTCTCGAGAGAACGACAGCCGGACATGAACTCGCTTTTTCGCGTCATCGCGAAACGACACGTACCACGCGCCCGATTTCTTGTCGCGGTACACGCTACCGCTTTGCATGTTGCCCCTCCAGCCAAGCTTTGATCGCGCTCATCTTATACCGAAAGACCTTCCCGAATCTCAAGGCTGGCAAATCGCCTGTGCGGGTGTGCTCCATAACCCATCTGCGGCTGACCCCCAGAAATTCCGCGACGGAAGAGGCATCCAAGAACACCGAAGACTTCGGCGGACGTCTTTCGCGGCGAGCCGCTCCGCGACCGATCCCACGGAGTTTTGGCGCCCCGAATACGTCTCATACTTTCAGGCGTCTGGAGTTGGAGTTCGATTCTGCCGCTCTTGCTCAGGCTATCCAGATCACTGCGTGGCTGGACCCGCTGAACGTCGACAGCCCCGGAACTGGACGGGCATTGCATCTCAAACCCGCACTTGGTGCCAACAGATACAGTGCATTTCTTACGGATCAAGGTGGCGCAGTTTGTAAGCGACTCCTACTCCAAATCTTCGCGCCGTCGAATACGGTTTCGGGTGTCATAAGGGGGATTGAGCTTTTCGCTGACCCGGTGTCTGGATTCATCGGCGGGGGCAACAGAGTGGGCGGCGTGTAGTTCCGACTGGATGAATTTTGTAGCGCGTTGCACGGAGTCAAATCGTCACGCCAGACGACGAAAATCGGACACCGCAGGTTTAGGAGACAACATATGTTTCAGGACAAATCAGCGCAGGCCATCATTAAATTCGCTTTTGAACAAGAGTACCCCTTGCAGGCTCTGAAGACCTTAATGCGGGCGGGTAAAATCGCAGAGCTTTACTCCGGTTTGACGGACGATTTCGACGAGATCTTTTCCTTCGTAGACACGAAGCATCCGCCATCGGGCCCCGGAATGTGTGACAGAAGACAAGCTGAAAACGAAAGGTCCTAAGTGGGGATAGAAGCCACAAGAAGCAAAAATTAAAGCCCCGTCGCCAAACGGGGCCAAAAACAAAGGTAACTCACCAATGAAAAGTATTGCAGAAGTGCAAACTGCTGTCAACCAAGAACTGCAGGTCGGGAATTCCAAATTTGTAATTCTCCAAGAAATTGAGTGGCCCTCGACCGGGGAGTGGACATGGACGCGCTTCCCACGAAACCCGTGAGTGTCCCTCTCTCGAGTATCCGTGAGCTACGTCCCGCGAAGACCTGGAAAACGTGGGACAACACCGTGGAGGTATGGACCTCGAGTGACAGTCGCATTGCCGTGCGCCGCACGCTGGACGAAATCATCAGCAATTGCTCGCGCCAGCAGATCCCGCAAAGATTCAATCAAAGGTCTCTGGGGAGGGCCCCATCGCTGGATATTCATAGGCTGTCGAGTTTCCTTTCGGACGTGCGCGGCTGACGGTCGCCGCCGCCCGCCGCCTTGCAGACTCGAATCAAATGCCGCTGATATCGAGTCTCGCCCCCGTTACATCACGCACATTTTTGGCTCCTTGCCTCGGCGGCGTGCGGGTGAGCCTTGTTGTATGTCTGCACCATCCGGCCAACTGGTTAGCGTACTCGAAGTTCCGCAACCCGCCAACATGGGGGCATAGGACACAGATGCCAAGAGAGTTTTTCATGCCGCCCTCGTCTTCGAGGCTATTAGGTGGAGATAGGCGAGCCTTGGTCACTGAGGTAAAGGCGGGCGGATGGAAACCGAAGAGGGATCCCGATCTACAAGGGGCCGTGCGAGCCACGTCTTACCCACTCGTTCCGAAGTTGCAAGACCTTCACTGCCGCAAGCTAGCTATTGTTCTTCGGTTGCGAAAGCCTTTGTGACTTCATCAGTTTCATCGCTTGCCCCCCGGGGAAGGGCGCAGTCATTTTGATGAGTTCTTCTCGGATCGCCTGAAGACGAAATCCTCTCAAATGATCCGAATCCCTTTGTTCGGGAGTGTGGCGACTTTGTGACCGGAACGATTCATTTTCGTGCTGGAGCGAGGCAATCTCGTTTCTCAGCTGCATAACCCGTCGCTGAGTGAAGGCGTCCACACTAGAACTATACGCTTGGCGGATTTCTGTGTCAGCCCGCGTGCAGCTCCTCCGTATGAGGCTCCGGAAGGCCTGAAATGGACACTTCGCGGGGCTTCCGCCAGCCGCTTACAACCAAATTGCAATCAAACAGTTGCGCCCCGGCCCGTTTACCCTCCAGTGGAGGCTTGTGACTATTCCCTTGACAGAATATTCCATCCATGGCATATTACCTACATGGGGTGGGAGATCGAGTTCACCGATGAGTTTGAGACTTGGTGGAATGATCTCTCGGAAGATGAACAGGAGGAGATTGATGCGAAGGTTGATCTTCTTGAAGAGCGCGGTCCTGGGCTGCACCGCCCCCATGCTGACAGAATCGAAAGCTCTCGCCACGCAAACATGAAAGAGTTGCGGGGGAAGATACAAGAAAGGCACCTGCGGGTGTTGTTCGCGTTTGATCCTCGTCGCACAGCCCTCCTTTTGCTGGGCGGAGACAAGACCGACGATCCGAAGTGGTATGACAAGTTTGTGCCGATTGCTGACAGCCTGTTCGATCAGCACTTAAAAAAATTGAACAGGAACGACGAGAGAAGAAGTAGGCAGCACGAGAATGAATCTGAAGAACAAAGGATGATGCGTATGGCAAAGAATTTCAACACTCTACGGGAGAAAATGTCTCCCGAGTCCCGCGAGCGTTCTCGTAATCTAGCCGCGAAGTATCGTGCTGAGATGCCACTTGATGAACTCCGAGAAGCTCGGGAGATGACTCAGGTACTTCTCGCTCGGATACTCAAGGTCAACCAAGCTGCGGTGTCAAAGATGGAGCGTCGCACGGATATGTACGTGAGTACGCTCCAGGAACTTATCAAAGCAATGGGTGGAGAACTGAAGATCACCGCGAGCTTCCCTGACGGAACTGTTGAGATCAACCAATTTCAGAACGTTAAGAAAACTGAGCAGAAGTCTAGTTCGTCGGCCCAAAAAGCCGCAGCAGGAGCAGTTGGTGTTCACGGGTAACACTTAAGCGGCGCGGGATTCAAGGGCGCACTGTTCAGCAGTGATTAGCGACCTTGACGGGCGGCTTTCAACTTTCTGTACGTTTACAGTGCGAGCAGCGGCACACCCGTTGCGGGCAGCTGGCAGTGCGAGACTTCGACCCCCGCGTGCTCCGGACTCAGCGGCAAATTTCAAGGCGGCCCGCAATAGCCCCTTTTCGGTGGCGGCTCCAAATCGCCGATGCAGGAGAAAGCGCCCACGAGCCGCTCCGGGATTCGGTGCTTCATTCACGCACATTTTTGACGCCTTGCCTCGCCAGCGTGTGGGTGGGCCTTCTTATATGTCTGCATCATGCGGCCTACGGAAACGCGAGTATAGATCTGCGCAGTCGACAGCCTGGCATGCCCCAAGAATGTCGCTACGCCTTGCAGAGGCGCATCGTGGTCATGCATATGTGTCCCGCAGGCGTGGCGCAGCAGATGAGGGTGCCACTTCGCCGGGTCCAGGCCCTTCGCTCCCGCCGCATCCTTCAAAAATTCGCCCCACTGATCGCACATCGAGTCGCTCGGCCGAATGCCGTGGCCCAACGCTGAACAGAAGCGCCGGCGTTTCGATTTTGAACTTCGCGAGTAGCTCGACGCGAACGGGAAGCCAGGCCTTTATCGCTGCTTGGGCATATTCCCCGACGATGACAAATCGCTCTTTGCGCCCCTTGCCGCGGACGACTAAAACGTCCTCATCTCTGAAATCGTCTAGGTTGATGCCGACCAGTTCCGCGGCGCGCAATCCGCTCCCGTAGAGCAATTCCAGAATCACCCAATCGCGTTCCGGGGCGGCGCTCCTGATTTCCCCGTCGAGCAGTTTCTTTACCTCGTCTTCGCTCGGAACATCGGGCAATTCCTCGCGCAGACGAGACGGTCCGGCAATGGAGTCGATCAGACTGGCCGGAAGAAGTCCCTCACCCTCTAGACACTTGCAAAAGCTCTTCACGGCCGCCAGTTTCCGCCGTACAGAGCTCTGCTTCATGCCGCCGTCGTGCAGCTTAGCCACGAACTGGCGAATCAGTTTTCGGCTGATCGCACCAGCGGTTGTGATTTCATTGCCCCCCGATAGGGCGATGAAATCGCTGAGATCGGTGCGATATGCTCGGACGCTGTTTGGACTCAAGTTGCGCGCGCCACAGTAGGCGAGAAATTCATCAACTCGCGGCTTGAGGAATACGGGCTCTGGGATGGCTGGCATAGTAGATCCTCCGCAGGAACTTAAGATCGATGTGAACGTAGATGGCTGTCGTGTCGACTGAGGAATGACGCATCAGGACCTGCACATCGCGGATGTCGGCGCCGCCTTCCATCAGGGCCGTCGCGAAGCCGTGCCGCAAGAAATGCGGCGAGATCCGCTTCCCGAGCGCCGCCTTCGCGATGTCTCGGACGCGGTAGTAGATTTGCTGCCTGGTGAGTCCCCTTCCGCGGCGGCCCAAAAACACATACGGCTCAGAGCCCCCGTTTGCGAGCTTCGGGCGAACATTCGCAAAATATTCCCGGATGGCGGCGATCGCCCGCGGGCTCAACGGGACAATGCCATCCTTGCCGCCTTTTCCATCCCAGACCTTAGCCGCGCCGGCGTCCAAGTCCAGGTCCTGTACCTTCAGCGTCGCGAGCTCACTCTCGCGCAGGCCGGAGGCAAAGAATGTAAGCAAGATGGCCTTGTCGCGAATGTCGATCCAGGAAGAACCTAGCGACGAGACCATGCTTTCGAGATCGGCGAGGCTCAGGGCTTTGGGAACCGTCTTCCAACCTTTCGGGGCCGGCAGGTTGCGCGTGGGGTCATTCTCGATCTGCTCCTCATCAATCAGGAACCGAAAGAAATGCCGCAAGCACGACAGCCGACGTGCGACGCTCCGTGCGCCGATGCCCCGCGCGAGTGAATCGCTGATGTACTTCTGCAGATTGATTCGCGTGGCCTCTAGAAGGGGCTTCTCGAGCCATGACGAGAGGTCGCGCACATCGTGCTCGTAATTGTTGACCGTGTGCTCGCTGGCGCCGTGCTCGGCACGCAGATCGACAAGAAAGCGAGCAATCAGATCGCTGTTTGAGGTAGTGTAGTCACACCCATTTTGTCGAATGCCCGGCGCGCGAGGCGTATCTGTGCTTCGTGACATTGTGCCTCCGTACGAATAACGCGGGATGACAGGATAGCTTGGTTACACCTATGGGCGATAGTTAAAAACTATCACTCATAAGTGATAATCACTTGTGGGGATAATACGAACTAGTGACGATTGGTTTTATCGCGCGTCGAGGCATAGGACTGACGCGTTCTAAATGTGGGGATCGGCGCGGCAAGCACATTCCAGACGATCCCTATCGTGACACTGATGACCACGGCGATGGTGGCCAACGTTTGGGGGGATTTTTGTTTCGTCGTCTGCTGTCACTGTGCGCATCTTCGCAGGACAATGGAACTATTGGAAGTAACCCCCACCGATTCCTTCGCGCTGCTGCGAGTGGCGGTTTATCAACGCGCAGGCGGGACTCTTCCTGAACCTTCAGCGGAGGAACAATTCAAGCAACCCCAGTTGATTGATCAGGCCCGTAAACCCATTGCCGATCTGGGAGCGCTTGGCAGGTGCTGGCGCGGCAAAGCCCAGGTTGGCCAATGTCTCCGTCGCACCAGCAGCGCTGCCCGAAACGATCATAAGGTCGAGATCCTTCGGCAGACCCGTAAGGCGGCTGTGAAGCATCTTCAAGAAGTGCTGTTCCTGGGCACGCCATCCGAGCGTGATGATCTTGTTCACAGAGGTGAGTAGGTTCCCGATTATTTGGAAGTGTTCCGGTGGGCACATGAAGTCGCTCTTCTTTTCGACCGGTATTGCGATGGCCGGAAACCCGACCGTTCCATCCTCGAATACGACGTTCAGACCCGCCTTTCTGAATCTCGTCGAAGCCGTCAGCACGTCAGCGTTCCCGATCACATCCCTCCAACTTCGAGGTGACTGCGGGATATTGATCTCCAAACCCCAGTCCATCGACCCGTGCAGCTTGATCAGTTGATACCTCGGATCAGACACGTAGCGTCCGAAGTGTTCGAACGTCATCCCCAACACTTGTTCCATCGCTTCCTCAAACATCGTGTCGTAGTTGAAGGTGGCAATGCACACACGTTCGTTGCTGGCGTGTCGCCACCGTTCGATGGCATCTAGGAAAGTCGCGTAGTTGTTGATCCCGTTGTGGTGGTGGTGCCAGTTCTTCTGACAATTCCAGATCACAGACTGAAGATAGAAACGGATGGCGAGGAGCTGACGACGACGCGGCGGAAATGTGTTTGCCTGTTCTTCGAAAGCGGCGAGTTGCTGTTCGACCGGAACGTTGCCTCGCAGCATAGGGATAATCGGCAGACACTCAGGAAAAGTCTGCATCGCAGCCACGAACGACTTTCGATCCTCGAACAACTGAAAGGCCAGCGGGGGGCGAAACTCTTCATGTGTTCCAGGCGCGCGCTGCACGGTCGGCGTCCAATTCTGCTGTGCCCCGCCAGCCGGACTGAGCGGCGGTAGATGCGGAACGGAGTCATAAGACGCGCCAGCGCCGACGATGACGAGTAGCATGGCGACGATCCTACCTCATTCACTCTGAACGCTGCGCAGCATCGGTGCCTGATGGGCGGTTCTGTCTCGAAGCTTCGAACACTTCCCCACACGCTGGACACCTCTGTCGCTCCCAGTCCACGCGCACGATCTTGTCCGGCGTGATCCGGAATCCACATTTCGCGCACACTCGATCGAGGCACGCACGCACGGCGTTGAGGTTGATCTTTTTGCGCGGAACCACGCTATTAACGTAGCACGGCAATGGGGCGAAGACAAGGCGAATAAAAGAACGCAATGAGATCCCGAGCGCCGTCACGGGCACACTCAGCATAGTGCCCTAACTGCCCCAGTGCCCGCCCGGCGAGATGGATGGGCCCGGGGACGGTTAGCAACGGTACAGTATCGGGAACTTGGGTCGATGACCCGAGCACTCCTGCGTGCTTGGGAGTGAGTGGCACGTTTGCAGCTGCGCAACAGTAGCGGGATCAGGATGCATTCTCTGGAAGCAATATGCGGCGAAAGAATCTCGTCGTCTCCCCCCGTTTAAGGCATGGGCGAACGATAAACGAACCGACCATTCCGACCATCTGCAAAAATTCTTCTTCCAAACCAGCCAAAAGCACCCGAAGTCTCGGTACCCAAATGTATCGTAAGCTCCTGTAAAGTAGGACAAGACACGACATTTCTAATCCGAGGGTTGCAGGTTCGATTCCTGCCGGGCCTACCAATCTCGATTAGTTTTGCAACGCCGCGGGCGCGGCGCCAGTTGCCAATGAACCTGGCAAGTTGCCAGAAAGTCGATCAGAGAATCGAACTTGGGTGGCGCAGCGCTTCACAGCTTGCGGAAAAATGCATCTTGTAAACCGTTTTGAAAGGGCGTGGCTTCAAGCCGCGCCGTTAAGTTCCACGAAATCAATCCGGCTTTAGCCGCTGAGGGACGCTGTCCGCATATAAAACGAGTTTTTCCGCAAGCTGTTCAGCGCTGTGATCATCGGTTTGTTGAAATGGCAGCTTCAGCCGCTGGGGTCAAGGTGTTAATCGTGCGAAAGTCTTTCCGCCCGCTTGCTAGTGGATGAACTTGTAGTCGACGATCGACGCCGCCAACCCGACGTTGTCCTCCGCGACTTCCGGCGTATCTTTCGCGCGCATCACTCGACCCTGGCACACCACGTTCGAGTTCTTCTGCCCTGAGATTTCCTCCGGCATCTCGAACACCATCTCGATCAGCGCATTCACCGGAAGTCCTTGCGGCCCGCTGAACAACACCCCGCTCTGGCTGATGTTCTCGATGATCCCCTCATACCACGAACTGGTCTTGTTGACGCGGTAGCGCAGAGGAATGTCGAGTTTCAAACGGCGGGCACGGGGTACCCACGACGGACGCTTCTCCCGCGGATGACTCCGCCGGATCCCCGTCTCGGGCTTGG
>Ga0307477_10002045_pt1 | contig 15961 bp, 11 predicted proteins | sample atmos_gasesECM2C_FD_203316 | JGI IMG/M metagenome (GOLD analysis project Ga0307477, IMG submission 203316) | Hardwood forest soil microbial communities from Morgan-Monroe State Forest, Indiana, United States - atmos_gasesECM2C_515 | ecosystem: Environmental > Terrestrial > Soil > Temperate...
GGAAGACATTTTTCTGGTCTGGCCGGTATAGCAAGAACATGAACGAGCGCACGACGCTCATTACCGATCTGAACGTGTTTGCGAATTTCAACCCGACTTTGCCGGCCTCCTATTGCGATTCCAGATTTATTTTTCTGGGCAATATCGACCCGACACTACAGCGCTCGGTATTAAAGCAAATGAAGTGCAAGCCAAAAGTGGTGGGCCTCGATACCATGAATTACTGGATCGAGCGCACGCCGGCGGAATTGCGCGAAACGCTAAAGCATACGCAGATATTGATGATCAATGATGACGAGACCCGCCAATTAACGGGCGAACACAATTTGATGCGGGCGGCCGAGCGCGTGTTCAAAATGGGGCCGCGTACGCTGGTGATCAAACGCGGTGAGCACGGCGCGTTGATGGTGCACAACAATTTCTTGTTTTCCGTGCCGGGATTTCCGCTGGAAGAAGTCCGCGATCCTACGGGCGCGGGGGACAGTTTTGCGGGTGGATTCATGGGCTATCTAGCCGGCGAAGGCCGAATCAACGATCATATTTTGCGTCGCGCGATGGTGTACGGATCGGTCCTGGGAAGTTTCGCCGTCGAACGCTTTGGAGTTAAGCGCTTGACAAATTTGACGCGGCGCGAAATAACCGTGCGAGCGCGGCGCTTTCTGCAACTCACGAAGTTCGCGCTGTAATCGGCCGACATTTTATGCTTCACGATTTCAATTCCTATATCGCGGCCCGCCTCTTGCTGGCGGGTGTCCTGGGCGGCTTAGTAGGGCTGGAGCGCGAACTTCGCCACAAGCCGGCCGGTCTGCGCACCAATATGCTGATCTGCTTCGGCGCGGCTCTGTTCACGATCATTTCCTATGAAATGGCCGGAAACGTTGGTGGCGACCACACGCGCATCGCCGCGCAGATTATTCCGGGGATCGGATTTATCGGAGCTGGCGTCGTGATTCGCGGTCGCGGAGGAGTGGTGGGGATCACCAGCGCTGCGACTATTTTTGTAATCGCCAGCGTAGGGATGGCCGTTGGCGCCGGCATGTTCGTGACCGCCATTTTCGCGACGCTGCTTCTTTTGGTTGCGCTTGTATTTTTGGGCGTAGCAGAAGAACGATTTGGACTACACATGCGCTTGATGACTTTCCGGTTGATCGCGGAAGATCCCACTGTGCTCTCGCGTACGCATAAAATCGTTGAAGAGGCGGGGATTTTAGCCCATCGCTGGCACAGTCATCGTAACGACGAAGGGATTGTTGTAGAGTTCGACGCGGACGTAACCTATCCGCAAGAACGCGATTTGATGCAAAAGCTAGCGGCGTTGAAAGTGCGCTGCGATGTGCGGTCTGTCTAGTAGCGACCTTCTGAGGTTCGCGCCGGATGAAAAGACGACCGCGAATGGCGGCCAACCAATGCTCGCGAGATTGAATCCGAGTTGACGGCTTGGGAATGGGGTGCTATCAATTCTGGGTCGTACGCACTATTGCAGACATTTTGTTTCCCGGTTCCGCTCGACCCGGCTGTCCCCGTCAGCGGCCTCACGGTTCGGTGAAGATTACAGGAGGATTCGACTGATGCGTTTGCGGCGGACTGCCTTGCTGGCTTTCGTTACCGGCACAGTGCTGCTGGGGAGCTGCACGAGCAACACAAAGCCGCAACCGCCTCCGACTCCGGTGATTACCGGTTTGTTCCCGTCGAGCATCACGGCAGGCAGCCAGATGTTCACAATATTCATTTCGGGCAATGGATTCATAACTAAACCGCCGACACAGGTCTTTTGGAATGGGTCGATGCGGACCAGCGTTCTGAATGCCACCACAGGTCAACTAGCCGTCGTGATTTTGGCGTCCGACGTGGCCACGTCGGGCATTGCTGCGGTTACGGTGTCGAACCCGGAACCGGGCGGGCCGTCGTTGGCTGCCACTTTTACGATCGACAGCGTGCAAAATGGCACGCCCTTGATTTCAAGTCTTTCTCCCATGAGCGCCTCGCCAAAAAGCGGTGCATTCACGCTCACGGTGAACGGCTCAAATTTTGCGCCTGCCGTTGTTGTTAACGGCGTGACGCAAACCGCTGGCTCAACGGTAGCGTGGAATACCTCGCCGCTTCCGACTGCTTTCGTGAACGCCAATCAATTAACAGCCAGCGTACCGGCGTCCAATATCGCATCTCCGGGGTTCGCCAGCGTAAGCGTCTACAACACGACACCCGGGGATACGCAGCTGTATTCACCGGCAGTGGATTTTACTTTCGGAGCCAACGGGGCGGCTTTTCCCAGGGTGGCATCAGTTAGCGCAATCCGCGGCCCCGCCGACGGAGCGAGTGCGGCGCCGGCGAGCAGTGCGGATGGCCGATACGTTGCTTTCTTTTCTGAAGCAAGGAATTTGGTAACACAAGCCGCACACGGAAACATTTTCGTTCGGGATACCTGCATCGGCTCTACTGAATGTAGCGCGAACACCGGCGCTGTAGATCTGGCGCCGGATGGCGAGGCGCCCAACGCGGCAGCAGGCAAACACGTGGCCATGAGCGCGGACGGCAGGTTCGTCGTCTTTGAATCCAAGGCTACGAATCTGGTTTCTGGTTGGTGGACCGACTCTCGGGCCGCAAGCGGGCGCGCGATGAACCTCTATGTTCGGGACCTTTGCGCTGGAGCCAATGCGCCGTCCGGCTGCGTGCTGCATACCGAAGCTCTTTCGCTGAACGCGGCTGGCGAGTTGGCGAGCGGCGGCGATAGCGGTTTGGCTTCGATCAGCGGCGATGGGCGGTTTGTTGCATTTGTCTCGTCGGCCACAAACCTAGTCGCGGAACAGCCAGGCTTGGGATCCCAAATTTTCGTGCGGGATACTTGCGCCGGCCCGACCGCAGCGAAGGCCTGCGTCCCCAGAACGGAAGAGATTCCGATCGACGCGGAATATGTTGCCGGCGGCTTCCGAAGGGGGGCTCCCGCGATATCGGAAGATGGCCGATATGTAGCTTTTACGGCGCGGAAAGCGAGCTCTACGCCGGAAGCGGGCCGCGACCTAGATCAAGTGCTGCTCTACGACACTTGCTCAGGCTCGAGCATTCCTGCGGCATGCGTTCCTGCGACCGTCGAAATCTCAGTTTCTCCGGCTGGCAAGCCTGGCAACGGGAAAAGTGAAGCGCCTTGGCTGAGCGGTGATGGCCGCTTCGTGGTATTTCAGTCCGCAGCCTCTAATCTTGTAAGCGAGCTGTCGAACTCCAAGACCAGTGTCTTCCTGCGCGACACTTGTTTGGGCCCGACGGCGTCGGATGGTTGCACTCCCTTGACGACATTCATTAGCTCCCAGGCCGTCGCGGGAGGCGCGGCTAATGCAGATGCCTTCACGCCATGGATCAGTGCATCGGGACGGTACGTCAGTTTTATTTCCGCGAGTGCGAAACGCGGAAGCAATGGGGAGAAATATCTTTTCGCGCGTGATACCTGCTTTGGAGCTACTCGTCCTTGTGCGCCCCGCACAATCGCGGTGGCGGCTCCGGCGAACCGATCGCAAACTGCGACATTACGCGTGGACCAATTATTCCCCGTGCCGATTGTCTCAAACGGGCGTCTAGCGACTTTTTTGACTGCTTCTCCGCTAACTACGGAGCCTACTAGCGGGTATGGCGACGTCGTGCTTGCCCTGACCTCTTTCTAGTCCTTCGAATCGCACGCTGCTGGGATGTAAACCGAGCACGCTTGTCGGCTGGACTCGCTGCCGGAAATTCCTTATTCTCAGTTCGCCCATGCCGCAGACCCTTAAGCCTCAAGCGCTTGAACTCGGCAATCTGGTTCGGATTATTTCTCTTTCAAGTCCGGTGAACGGTGACCGGCTGGAACAAGGCATTCGCGAACTCGCGCGATTGGGCTATACAACGAAGGTGGATGAAGCTTCCGTGCTAGCTCGTGACGGTTTCTTTGCCGGCGCTGCTGCCGACCGCGTGGCTGCGCTCAAGGAAGCGCTGACGGAGGCTGATTCTCGAGCTATCTTTTGCGCGCGCGGCGGTTACGGATCGAATTATTTACTCGACGGCCTGAGTGTGGCGCTGTCTACCCCGAAAATTCTGATGGGCTACAGCGACCTGACATCCTTGCAAATTTTCCTGTGGCAGAAATTTCGCTGGGTCACGTTTTATGGACCGATGGTTGCCGCGGGATTTGACAAGGGCGAAGGGGTCGCCGAAGGCTACCATCGTGAAAGTTTCTTGCATGCGATTTCGGAAACTCGCGACGGATGGGCTATCGATATGAAGGGAACCGAATCGCTGGTTCCCGGCAAGGCTGTTGGCACGCTGCTGGGCGGTTGTCTAACCCTGCTTGAAACAACTTTAGGTACCGCCTGGGAACTCGACACGCATGGTGGCATTCTCGTACTCGAGGATCGCGGCATGAAGCCCTGGCAGATTGATCGCGCGCTTATGCACTTGAAGCAGGCGGGCAAATTCCGAGGCGTTTCCGGCGTGGTGCTCGGAGAATTCCCCGAGTGCGAAGGCCCCGCTGGAACAGAGACAGTGAAAGATGTAGCGCAGCGGATATTGAAGTTTTTCGGGTTTCCAGTTGTTTGGGGCGCGGCGATTGGCCACACGACGCGGCCGATGTTGACTCTGCCTTTCGGTGTTCGCGCGCGCCTATCCGCGAACGACGCGACTGGCGGAAGCTCAACGCTTGAGATTCTGGAGCCGGCATGCACCGCATAGGTTCGCAATTATTGGCGAGGGCGGAATGCTAGGACAGAAACCCGAACGCGTACATGTGCTGGGCATCTCAGGCTCGGCCATGGCGCCGGTGGCCGGAATGCTCAAAGAGCGCGGCTTTTACGTAACAGGTTCGGACCTCAACGTGTATCCGCCTGCTTCGACTTTGCTCGATTCGTTGGGCATCCGCTGGAATGAAGGATTTCGTGAAGAAAACTTGCAGCCGGCGCCTGACCTGGCGGTCGTTGGGAATATCGTGGCTCGAGGAAATCCTGAAATCGAATACGTTCTCGATGAGAAAATTCCGTACTGCTCGATGCCGCAGCTTCTAGAGGAATATTTTATTCCGGGGCATACGTCGATCGTGGTTGCTGGAACGCACGGTAAGACCACAACGACCGCCATGCTCGCCTGGATTTTCCAGGTGGCGGGCCGCCGCCCGGATTTTCTGGTGGGCGGCGTGCTTCGAAATTTCAAGGAGAAGAGCTACAGTCTGGGCGGCGGCGAAGAATTCATTATTGAAGGCGACGAGTACGAGACCGCGTTCTTCGATCGCGGGCCCAAATTCCTGCACTACCATCCGGACGAGTTGATCGTAACTTCGCTGGAATACGATCACGCGGACATCTTTCCGGATCTTGCTGCAATCGCCCTGCAATTCCGGCGGCTGGTGAATTTGGTTCCGCGGCGAGGGCGCATTTTGATTTGGGGTGAGAGCCCGGAGCTTCGAGAAACTGCCGCGAAAGCGTTTTGTCCCCTTGAAACATTTGGGCTCACGCCGGAGTGCAATTGGTATGCGGGCGATATTTTGTGGCAGGACTCGGCGACTGAATTTCGCGTGGTGTTTCGGGGCCGCGAAGTGACTCGCATCCGAGTACCCGCTGCCGGCCGGCACAACGTGCTCAACGCTCTGGCTGCGGTCGCGTTGGCCTACGGTCGCGGAGTCGAATGCCAGGCCATTGAGCAGGCGCTGGCGACCTTTGAAGGTGTCCGCAAGCGTATGGAGATTAAGGGAGAAGCGCGCGGCGTCCTGGTGGTAGAGGATTTCGCACACCATCCCACGGCCATCCGTGTGACATTGCAAGCTGCGCGAACGCGATGGCCGGGACGAAAAATTTGGGCCGCCATGGAGCCACGTTCCAACACCATGCGCCGAAAAATATTTCAGGATGTTCTTCCCGAAGCTTTGATGATTGCGGATGCGGTTCTGATCGGTCCGGTGAATCGCGCACAGCTCCTCGGAGAACAGGAGCGGTTGTCACCGGAACAGATTGCCGATTCGCTGCTCGAACGCGGGCGCCCCGCGAAAGCCTTCGAGTCCGCAGATGAGATTGCCGAATATTTAGCGGACCATGCCAAGAGCGGGGACGTGGTGATGGTGCTGTCTAACGGAAGTTTCGACGGCTTATCCGGTAAACTCCTGGAAAAATTCAAATTGCTTGCGGGAGCGAGAGGATGAAAATAAGGCTTTTCTGGCTGCTCTCAGGTGTTTGCGCATTGGTCTTTCTGCTCAGTGCTCGCCCGGCTGCAGGGACCATAGGCTATAAGATTTCGTTGAAGGATCCGGAACAGCACGTTTTTCAAGTGAGCATGACGATTCCTCAGCCCGCTCCGGAAACAAGGCTCGCCATGCCCGCATGGAACGCGCTGTATCAAGTGAGAGATTTTGCTTATCGCATACGCAACGTGCAGGTTAGTTCATTACCGGTTTCCGGAGCGCCCGGTGAGAACTTACCGGTTCGAAAACTGGATAAGCAGACCTGGCAAATTGTCGGCGGCGGGAAGAACTCCCGAGTAGTCTCCTCGTGGAAGGTTCGCTATTCGATCTCGTGGGACGACGCCGGGCCGTTTAATTCGCAACTGAATGCCAGACATGCGTTCGTCAATTTTGCCGAACTGCTTTTGTATGTTCCGGACCGGCGCAGCGAAGAAATAACCGTTGAGTTCGACGATCTGCCGGCAGACTGGCGTGCGATTGCGGAGTTGCCTACCGGAACTACCCCCAATTCATTTTCGGCCGCGAGTTACGACACGCTGGTGGATGCGCCGGCCGAGATCGGCAAATTTGAGGAATTTGGATTCGAGGAGGGTGGCGCGCACTTCCGCGTGGTCGTGGATGCCAAAGAGTGGCGGCGCGACCGGCTGGAGAATTACCTGCGCCATATTACTGCATACGAGTTGCAACTGATGGGCGGGCCGCCATTTCACCGGTACACTTTCTTTTTTCACATCGGACCGTATTCCGAATCCGGTGGCGGAGGAATGGAACACGCCGACTGCACGGCGATCGGATCCAGTTCGATCGAAAGCGCAATCGCTACGGCGGCGCACGAATTCTTTCATGCGTGGAATGTGAAAAGGATACGTCCTCAAACCCTCGAGCCCGTGGATTTCACAAAAGAACAGTACACCCGGGCGCTGTGGTTTGCCGAAGGAGTGACGAATACGTATGCCAGTTACACGCTTGAGCGTTCCGGTATCTGGCCGAAAGAGCGGTTCTACGCCGATTTGGCGGCGCAGATCAGTGAACTGGATTCGCGGCCGGCGCATCGGTGGCAGAGCCTGGAGGAATCGAGCCTCGACGCGTGGCTGGAAAAGTACGACGAGTACCGGCAGCCGGAGAGAAGCATTTCTTATTACAACAAAGGCCAGATCGTCGGAGACATGTTGGACCTGGTGATTCGCAGCGCCACCGATGGACATAAGTCTCTGGATGCCGTGATGACGCGCATGAATCAGGCGTACGCGAAACAGGGGAAGTATTACGACGACACCAACGGTGTTCGGGCGGTAGCGGAAGAGGTGAGCGGGACGAGTTTGGACGATTTCTTCAGACGATATGTCAGTGGCACCGACGAGATCCCCTACGACCAATTCCTAGGACCCGCCGGCCTCCAATTAAAAGTCGAACTGCACAACATCGCCGACCTTGGTTTCTGGACTGCGGGCGGACGCGCCGGAGGTTCCACGGTGGCGGTGTCGCAGGTGGTTCCCGGCAGCGGTGCCGAGGCAGCGGGACTCCTCGCCGGCGACGTTTTACTGGAACTGAATGGTGAAACTGTTCCAGCATCCCTTTCCGGATGGGTTCGTCAACATGCGCCTGGAGAAATCGTCAAGTTGCGAGTACACAGAGATGGCAAGGTGTTAGATCTTTCATTTGCACTGGGATCGAATGAAACAAAGAAATACTCGATCTCCGAAGTTGCGCACGCGACCGACACGCAGAAACGAATTAGGGAAGGCTGGCTGCGCGGCACCGTAAACTAGTTCACGGTTCATGATTCGCACAATCCTCGCTGTCATTTACCTCGCGCTGGGAATTCTTTTGGTGATGCCATGGCTGATGTTGTGGAGTTTTCTGACCGGCCGCGCGGACTTGATGTACCGCGTGGCCATGCGAGTAGTGCGCACCGGAGTTCGAATCATGGGCGTTCGCGTGCGGGTTGAAGGTACCGACAATATTCCCCCGGGTGTCTGCATGTTTGCCGCAAACCACGTCTCGAATATCGACCCACTCGCTTTCGTTCCGGCCATTCCCCGACGGGTTGGTCTGCTGGTCAAAAGCGAGTTGTTTCGCGTGCCGATTCTCGGTAAGGCTATGCGCATGGCAGGGTTTGTTCCAGTTGAGCGCGAAAATAGGGAAGCGGCTGCAGGAAGCGTTGATGAGGCCTTGAAATATCTGAAAGAAGGATTATCGTTTGCGGTCTACCCCGAGGGAACGCGTAGCCGGGACGGGCGCATGCTGCCGTTCAAGAAGGGAGCTTTCCTGATGGCGGTCCGCGCAAAAGTTCCCGTCGTGCCCGTCTCTATCGTGGGCGCGCTGGATTTAATGCGTAAGGGAGAATGGGCCGTTCGTCCCGGGGAAGTGACCATTCGATTCGGCCCCGCTGTAGACGCCTCCGCTTACACTGTGGAACAGCGCGCTATTTTTCTCGCGCGGGTGGAAGAACTCGTCGCGGCCGGATTGCCGGAAGACCAAAAGCCGCGCAAATAGCTATGTCGGCGAGTCATGGCGCTGTGCCAGTTTCGAAACAACCTCCCGCAGCTCACGCAATTCCTTCTGAAGCTCGGGTAAGCGGCCAAATAAGGTTACCGACTTACGCCAAGCCAGATTATCCATCGCGGGATAGCCGGAATATACCACCCCGGCCGGGACATCGTTTGGCACGCCGCTCTGCGCCGTTAGCGTTGCGCCGTTACCGATGGTGAGATGGCCAGCCACACCCACTTGTCCGGCCAAGATACATCGATTGCCCACTCGCGTAGTCCCAGCCAGTCCGACCTGGCCGCAAAGCATGGTGTCTTCGCCGACTTTGCAGGCATGGCCAACCTGGACGAGGTTGTCGATCTTGGTCCCGCGGCCGATGCGCGTCTCGCCCACGGTCGCTCGGTCGACCACACTCTGGGCTTGAATCTCAACATCGTCCTCAATCACCGTGGCCCCGGACGGGCGGATTTTGTACCAGCGTCCATCCGTCTGGCGTGCGAACCCATAACCGTCACTTCCAATTACGACGCCGTTTTGCAAGAGAACTCGATTACCGATGCGCGAGCCTTCGCGCAAACAGACGTGGGAATGCGCGAAAAAATCGTCGCCAATTTTTACCCCGCGATAAACGGTCACAAAGCTGTGTAGCACGGCGTTTGAACCGAGCTCGACGTCCTCATCTATAAAACAATAAGGGCCGACGTGAACTCCTACTCCGACTTTTGCGGATTTCGCGATAACCGCGGTTGGATGAATGCCCGGCGCATATCTCGGCGCCCCGTGGAAGAGTTCTATGGCTCTTGCGAAATCCAGTTGCGGATTCGCCGAAAGCAACATGGCGACCTGCGCGGCGTCCATACCCTTGGTCGCAATGACGGCAGATGCCTGCGTGGTTGCCAGCAAAGGCCGATATTTGGGGTTGGCAAGGAATGTCAACTCGCCCGCTTTCGCATCCTCGATTCCAGCGACGCCGGTGATTTCGATATTCGAGTCACCGTAAAGTTCGCAGCCCAGACTCCGGGCGATCTCGCCAAGTTTCATGATGGATTCTCCTATGACCTTTTCGCGTCAGAGCAAATGTATAACAACACGAGCGCTAGATACTAAGTGCCGAGGGAGGCGCCGTACTAGGCTACTCGGAGAAAAGCTTGGATTGAGAGGCCGCGGCAGCGCGCGAATCGGCAGGGGACCGACGGGCAACACCCACCACGCCGAGAACTTTTACCTCCGCCAGTGCCGAACGGGGAATGAACAGACGCAGGGTGTTGCCGTGAAGGTCCGGCGGCGTCAATTGAATACCCTTGTCTAAGAGGTCCAGAAGCTCGTTTGCGACGATGCCTTCCATCACATCGTCGTCCCGGAAGCGCAGGCGCACCCACAGGCCGTCAAGTTTAGGGCGGCTCAAGAATGTCTTGCGCTCCAGAATGACGGTATCGACGAACTCCCGAACGAAGTGGACCGACTTTACGGCTTGCAAATCGATCGGGCGATGCTCCCCATCGGTGGTCAAAAGGTCGATGGCTTCGGCCGAACCCAGAATTGCGGGATTCAAGTAGCCCCGGGCGGACGTGCGATCGAGGAATTCCACGATCACTTTCTTAAGCGTGGAGCTAGGAGCTACGATCTTCGAGCGGGCCATGCTTTCTCTTCAATGTGACGCCGACCGGCATCCGAGCCGCGGATTTCAGGCATTTTATTGCTATGCTTCCGCAGGTTATGTTATCCTTACGTGATTTTTTGTCAAGTTATTGGTGTTTAAAGGGTTAGCGTCGGAGCAACTGCCGATTGACCGTAAAAGGACAGATCCTAAAGTCTGCCTCTCTGATAGCCTTAGTTACCGTTATCAGCCGTATTTTCGGCTACTTACGGGACCAAAGGGTGGCCCTGCTCTTGGGCACGTCGCCTGCGGCCGACGCTTTCATCCTGGCTTTCCGAATTCCCAATATGATTCGCCGAATGACGGGGGAGGGCGCCCTAGGAGCATCATTCATTCCCGTCTTTACCGGGTACTTGCGCGGCAGGTCGCGCGGCGAGGCTTGGGAATTTGCGCAGAAGATGTTTTGGGATATGGCGGCTATCTTAGCGGTCGTTGCCGCGCTGGGTTCAGTATTCTCGAAGCAGGTAATCGGAATTTTCACGCTCCTCGGGGCTGATAGTATTCATTGGGAACTTGCGATCTTCTTGAATCGCGTCATTTTCCCGTGCGTGTTTTTTCTGGGGCTGGCGGCTTTGGCGTCGGCAATTCTGAACAGTTTTCACGTGTTCGGGCTCCCGGCTTCGACATCGGTTCTGTTTAATTTGGTCTTTATTGTCTTTTCGCTCGGTTTTGTTTACAAGCCGATCCTGCGCGTGGCTCCGGCAGCCTATCGCACGCCGGCCCTGGCGCTGGCAATCGGGATATTAGTGGGTGCGGCCCTGCAGCTCGGGATGCAAATTCCGGCACTGTGGAAAAGGGGCATGCGCTTCCGGCCGGAGGTTTCGTTCCAGGATCCCGGCGTGCGCAAGGTTGGTAAGTTGATGGCTCCCGTATTCTTCGGCATGGGCGTGTTTCAGATCAACTTTTTCGTGGACACGATATTCGCCACCTCGCGGCGCATGCCTTTGGGAAGCGTGACGTCACTCTACATTGCGGATCGCGTGATGGAGTTAGTTCTAGGAGCGTACGCGATCGCGTTGTCCACCGCGATTTTGCCGACCATGTCTCATCAGGCGGCCGACGGGAAATTTGAAGACATGAAACATACCTTCGAGTTTGCTGTTCGCGTGGTGTCGTTCATCACCATCCCTGCGGCCGTAGGATTGATTTTGTTGCGTGTCCCGATCACGAAGGTTTTATTTGAACACGGCAAGTTCATGTCCGAATCGACGGCCCTGACGGCGCACGCGTTGCTTTACTATTCGCTCGGCCTGCCCGCCTTTGCCGCGATTAAGCTAATCACGCCGATGTATTATTCGACGCACGATACCATGACGCCCACGCGGGTGGGTGTTTATTCCTTGTGCCTGCACATCGGGCTCAATGCCGTTCTCCTGTTCGCTTTCTCGCGCTATTTGTGGAACGCGAGTCCAGCGTTGGCAAGCTCGCTTGCTGCTTATTTCAATTTTGCGCTGCTGTTCTATATTTTCCGCGGGCGATATGGAGCCATGGGGGCGCGGGGAATCATCAGTTCAGTTTCGAAAATGGCAATCTGCGCCGCGGTAATGGCGGGAGCCTGTTTCGCAGCGCTGCGATATTCTGATTTCGCAAACATGGGGCACGCCCTTTCACAGGCGGGATGGTTGGCGGCGATGATTCTAGGTTCCATCGCGGTTTACTTCGGATTGGCGTGGATTTTGCGTTGCGAAGAACTACCCGAACTTTTTCTAATGCTGCGTCGCGCGGAACCCGGAGCTGTTTCCGCCGGCGGTATCGAAGTCTGAACATTGATTTTCCGGCAATAACGGAAGAAAGGCGCAGGCCTCTGTGGAAGGTGAAATTCGAGGTTTCTTAAACTATTTGCGGGTCGAGAAGGCGCTCTCGCAGAACACGCTCGACGCTTATCGCCGGGACCTCTCGAAGTTCACGCAATATGCCGCGGGGCGAGGATTGAACAAGCCCGGAGAAATAAAGCACGGCGACGTAGTCGATTTTCTTGGCACGCTCTATGCGCGAAGGCTCGATGCCCGATCCGTGGCGCGGCATCTGGTTTCGCTGCGGCAGTTCTTCCGCTTCCTGATGATGGACGAATTGATCACTGAGGACCCCTCGATCAGCGTGGAGTCTCCGAAATTCCGAAAGAGTTTGCCGGAATTCCTGAGCGTGGAAGAAGTCGAGCTGCTACTGACGCAACCGGACGCTTCTACGGCAACCGGGCTGCGCGATAAGGCCATGATCGAGTTGCTCTATTCGGCGGGGTTGCGTGTTTCGGAACTGTGCGGCCTGGCGGTAGATGACCTGCACTCGAACGCGGGCTCGTTGCGATGCGTGGGAAAGGGAAATAAAGAGCGGCTGGTGCCGGTAGGGCGCAAGGCGCTGGCAGTGATTCAGCAATACCTGAACAACGCGCGGCCCGAGATATTGGGAGAGCGAACTTCAAAATACTTGTTCGTTAACCGCAAGGGGAACAAATTGGGCCGAATTGTTTTTTGGAAGCTGCTGGGCGCGTATGGACGAAAAGCCGGGCTGCGCAAGGCGCTCAAGCCGCACATGCTCCGGCACAGCTTCGCAACCCACCTGCTCGATCGGGGCGGCGATCTGCGCTCCGTGCAGTTAATGCTGGGTCATTCCGACATCTCCACAACACAGATCTATACGCACGTGGTCGAAGAGCGGTTGAAAAAAGTCTATAAGGCGCATCATCCGCGCGCCTGAATAATTGGCGTGCCCTTAGGAGGCATAGAAACTCATGCCCGATTACATGTATTTGCTGGAAAGCCGGCTGTCCCCCGAACAGCGCGCCGTGCTGGAGCGCGTGCAAGAGCTGTCGCGTTCTCAAGACTTGAATATCTACCTTACCGGCGGCGCTGTTCGAGATTTGATTTCCGGCATGCCGATCCGCGATTTGGATTTCACGGTCGAAGGGAATCCGCTTCGCATGGTGAAAGAACTGGAAAAAGGCGGAGCCCGCATCGCTTGGGAAACCGAAAAGTTGCGGCACTACGAATTAATCTTTGCCGGCGATGTGGATGGATCCATTTGTGGCGCCCGCGAAGACGTTTATGAGCGCCCCGGCGTGAAGCCGGAATACCGCTTTTCCAGCGTAATGGAAGATCTTAAGCGTCGAGATTTCGGGGTAAATGCAATTGCGATTTCGTTGAATACCCAATCACGCGGATTGCTGCTCGATCCCATGAATGGACTGGCCGACCTTGAAAAGCAGGAGATACGGTCGTTGTCCATCCATGGATTTACGAATCAGCCCATTCGCCTGATGCGCATTCTGCGTTATTGTGCGCGTATGGGGTTCAAAATGGAGCCGCGCACACAAGAATGGTTCGATCTCGCCATACAGCGAGATATGCAAAAGAATATTGAACCGCAAGACGTGGGCCAGGAGTTGCGCGCTTTAGCTCGCGAAGACAATCCGGTAGCGACACTGAAGGAATGGGAAAAGCACGAGCTTCTCGGGCTGATCCATCCCAGTTTGCAAAAGCGGAAACCGGACTACGACAGCCTAAATAAATTGGCGAAATCCCGGACGACTCTTGCCTCCGCCGGACTGCGTCCCCGCCTGCAGCATGCAGTGCTGTTTTATACCTTGGGGCGTTTGAAGTCGCGGGAAGCGGCATCGGCTATGCGCCACATGGAATTTCGTTCGAATGAGATGGAAGCGATTGCGACTCTGGTGCCCGAGGCGCAAAAAGTCGTCAAGGTGTTGAAAGGACGGAAGACGAATACTCCCAAGGACGCATACCTCTACATCGCATCTCTGGCGCCGGAAATGGTGGCTTTCATCGAAACGGAAATGCCCAATCCCCGCGCAGTATCCAAGTTTCGCAGCTATATCCAAAAATGGCGCCCCTTGCGCCAATCCCTGCCGATGGGGGAACTCGATGCCTTGGGAGTTCCCCGTGGCCCGAAGTTTGACAAAGTGATCGAGCAGTTCTTTGAGCTGCAGTTGCGGGGGAAAGGAAAGTTGCCCGAAGAACGAACTAAGATTCTCCGAAACCTCGCCGGGATTAAAGACGAGCCGAAGAAAGTGGAGAAGCCGGAGAAGAAGCGGAAGGGGGAAAAGGGCGAACGCAAGACTGCTGCCGGCACCAAAGAGCGCGATAAGGCTAAGCCGGGTACGCCTTTGAGCGCGGCCGGAGCGGCGTCGGTCGCAGCCCAGACTGCCCAAGATGCCGGCAAGCGATCACAGTCAGCCTCTGCCGCGATAGGAGCCCGTGCTCGAGCCAAGCACGCCGAGGCGGAAAATGAACCGAAGACGTCCGTCGGCAAGAAGCGAGCGGCCGGCGGCAAGTCCAAAGCAGCTCCAAAGAAAAAATCGAGCCGTCGCTAGACAATCTTTGGGTCGGTGATTCAACGCAGGGAGGCGCTGCGTGGACTCCTCAATTGAAGGTACCCGAATCTGTGAACTGGTTTAGAATAGTTCACGCATGAATTCTTCTAACTTTGTTCATCTTCATTTGCACACGGATTACTCTCTTCTCGACGGCGCCTGCGAAATCGGCGAATTGACAGCGGAGGCGGCGCGCCGCGGAATGCCGGCAGTGGCGGTGACCGATCACGGCAACCTGTTTGCAGCTGCAAATTTTTACCACGAAGCCACCACGCACGGGGTGAAGCCCATCATTGGCTGTGAGATGTATGTCGCGCCGGACAATCACAAAAATCGCGGCATCGAAGCGGAGCGCTCCAATCATCTGGTATTGCTTAGCGAGAATGATGAAGGCTATCGCAATCTGATGAAGCTGGTGTCCACCGGCTACCTGGATGGTTTTTATTACAAGCCACGCGTGGATCACGAACTTCTTGCCAAACATAGCAAAGGCCTCATTGCGCTTTCCGCGTGCCTTCGCGGCGAAGTAGCCGATGCGCTTCTGGCGGACAAATACGAGCAAGCCAGGAGCAGCGCGTACCGGCTGCGCGATATCTTCGGCAAAGGCAATTTTTTTCTCGAAGTGCAAGACCAGGGATTGGAACAGGATGTGCGCGTGAACCGCGAATTGGTACGGCTGTCCAAGGAAAGCGGAATTCCGCTGGTAGCCACCAATGATTGCCATTATCTGACCCAGTCGGATTCGCATGCGCAGGAAGTTCTGATGTGCATTCAAACTGGTAAGACGATGAGCGACGGCCAGCGCATGAAATTCGCGACTGACCAGTTCTATTTCAAGACGGCGGAAGAGATGGCGCATGTGTTCCGGGAACTGCCCGACGCCGTGACGCGGACGGTGGCTATTGCCGAGCGTTGTAACGTCAAGATTCAGCGTGTGAATAATCCCTTTCCGGAATTTAAAGTGCCGGAGGGCCATACCGCGGATACCTATTTTGAAAAAACGGTGCGCGAAGGTTTTCAGTCGCGCGCTCCTGAAATCGAGCGGCTGGTGAAAGAAAACCGCCTGCGTCATTCGCCGTCAGAATACGAAAAACGGCTCAGCGATGAGATTGAGATGATCAAGATGATGCGTTTTTCCAGTTACTTCTTGATCGTTTGGGATTTCATTCACTATGCGCGCGCGCAAAACGTCCCGGTTGGCCCGGGACGCGGATCGGCAGCCGGAAGCCTGGTCAGCTATTCACTGCGCATCACCGACGTCGATCCTCTGCAATACGATCTGCTATTCGAACGCTTTTTGAAT
>Ga0307477_10002046_pt1 | contig 15960 bp, 16 predicted proteins | sample atmos_gasesECM2C_FD_203316 | JGI IMG/M metagenome (GOLD analysis project Ga0307477, IMG submission 203316) | Hardwood forest soil microbial communities from Morgan-Monroe State Forest, Indiana, United States - atmos_gasesECM2C_515 | ecosystem: Environmental > Terrestrial > Soil > Temperate...
AGAAACAACGAAGAAAAGAGTGCGCACAAAGCAACAAGAATCCGGATTGCGCTCCTCATCGTTTCAACGTCCTTTCTACTAGACGAGATTCTCCGATATTGCGCTACGGGACCAGCGCGCCTCGGAACACGAGATTCGGTGGTCGATGCGGAACAGCATTGATTCACGGTCCAGCGAAGCCAGCCGCTTTCGCAATGCAAGCCGGGCAAGCGGCGCCAATTTCGGATATCGGTTGACCGCACTGTGGGCAGGTCGCCAAGCTCAGTATGTTTCCGCCAGGACCCGAGCCGGCGCCTTCCCGATGGTCGCCGTAAAACCCGAAAGTTGTGACCGGCGGCCTGTGATCAGCATCCGAATCCGAGTTCCCCCCGTTATCCTTCCTCGGCAACCAACGCAGAACGCTGGCGATGGCAACTCCTACGTATATGATCGCTAGCCCCACAACTCCAAGGATTAGCGTCAGCCAAACTGCGCGGCGCCAGTTGTACAGTTCATATGCGTAACTGAAGATCGCCAGTCCGGCAAAATAAGCTGCGAGCAACGCAATCAACTGAGGCCTTGCAGCATCGACGGCACGGAGATGATCAACCCATACAGCCTTCGCGAGCATGAAAATCCATACCCCGGCTACAACGGCCGACACGCCTCCCGGGATCATCAGGTACAAGGGACGGCCGGTCCATTCTGGCGCAAAGTGATGCGTCACCACGTCGCGGCTTTTGGCCAGGACGTTCAACCAGCTTTTATAGGTTGGCGTCTCGAGTGACATTGTTGCCCCTGATCTACAAACCAGACCCAGATAGCGTCTGAGACTGGACAGTTCGAGTAGCCATCCTGGATGCACCTAGTGAAAGGAATAGAACGTAAAACCTCCGAGGGGATGATTCACTGCGGGGTCGTCCGGCTTATAGAGGATGGTCACCTGCGCCCCTTTGTATAACCCGAGTGCACCCCAACCAGTCTCTCCTTTGTAGGTCTTTTGATCGAAAGCAACGAAAGAGTAGTTGATAAGCGGTATAGCGGGTGAAAATCTCGAGACAATGAAGTTGAGAACCCGAGATTTGCTTCTCAACGGTATGCGGTATTCTGTTACGACTCCCACAGCGGACAGGCGGTTATGGACAATTCTACGCTCCCTGCAATACTGGACAATCAGGGCTACCGCGGCCAGACAAGCGAAGTCACCGTAGTATGCTCTGTAAAACCCGTGCTTCGTAAAGCTGAGGAAACCCAAGAAGGCGATGGCCAGAATAAATACCGCCGCGATACGCAGGTGGAACTTGGGCTGAAGCGTTTGCAACCGCATGCTAGCATCGCTGGAGTGGCCCATATTGCACCTCCAAACGTCCGAGTGTTTCGCTTGAGTAAGGGCCCAAGAGCCGGTACTTACAAGCACTTCATTTGCAGTTTTCCCCGGGGAGCTCATCGGTAGACCCACGAACATCACTGAGTGGCGCTTCGATGGGACCCGAATATTAAACGTAGGCCCTCCAGACGGATACACTCTTTAGAATTAGGCGTTGTTGGCCTGTTTCTCGGCCAAGTCTCCGATGACGGGTAGCTTGAAAGTCTGTCCCTGGTAAGCCTTAAAGATAAGAACAATCCAAAGAATAAATCCGAGAAATGGCAAGAAGAAGAACGCAGCCGAGCCAAGTAGGGGCACTGAATGGAGTACAGATACTGCGTACCAAAGAACGAACCAGGCGATGTTCAGGAAAATGCACTGGAAAGAGTGGAAGCGTATGAATCGATTTTTGTTGTAGGGATCCATTAACAAGAAAAAGATGGCGGGCAGGAAAGTGACATAAGCCAACGCACCGGCGAGGCTTTCCGTTAGGCCAGTGGTTGCTGGTGCGGCCGCGGCTCCTGCCACGACCGACTGTCCTATAGTTGCCCCACACGAAGCACACGCAAGCGCGCCTTCGGCCACAGATGAACCACATGAAGCGCAGAAACGCGGCATTTTATCCTCCTTTGGCTTCCACTGATACGTTCTCAAAATCCGGTTTCAATCCGGCCCCCACAAAGGTTCACGCGCTTGCGCGTTATCGCACTGTATCTCCAGCAATTTGAACGATGGCAGCGCGCTTCATTTTTGTGCAACCGAATACCGTAGCGGCAATCGCGCAAGTCTGCTCAAGGAACCACGCGTAATTCTGCGGAGGCACGATATTGTTGTGTTCCCATACCAGCAGCCATTCTTGATTGCCTTCAAGAAACCAGGGTTGGTGCTGCAATCCCATGTCGTTGAAGAACTTCAGCATCTCCGAATCGAACAAGGCTTCGGCGGCAGTATGCTCATGGCTCCGGAGGAGGTAGTGTCCAACCGGGGCGGGCACGGTAGAGAGGGGAGTTTCAAACTTGAACTGCTCCGTCGAGCCTATGGTAAGCATTTTACGCATCACCGGCTCGGGACCGAACTGAAAAGCGGGCAACACAGTGTGCGCCGAACGGAATGCGGCAATCGTCTGTGCGTGAGTGCGCTCGGTGCGGATCGTTATCCCAGTTTCATATTCGTAGTCAAAGATGATTACTTGACATCCCGCCCGTGAGCCGGACATGGCATTGCTGAACTCGCCGCCCAGACCAGATCGCAAGAATGCGATGCCACGCGGCGTCTCAGGCATAGTGTCCAACCAAAGGAAGCCGATAGACGGCGCAGTCTGTGCCAGCGTGCGCCGGCGGCGCTTCGCATTCCAGGAAGCGAACGCGAAATACAGCGCCGCGAATACCACTATAAAAACCCAAAAGCGCCAATCGGACCAATCGGAAGAATAGCGGCTGCTTGCCGCGAGAATACAAATCGAAATGAACGACATAGGCTCCTACTTGTTAACTGACCCAAAGTTCAGACCGGCCAAAATAATCGCGTACGGGCAGAATTAAAGCTAGCTCTGCGGAACTAGCCTCGGACTTGATTGACGACTTGCTAGGTACCGATCGAGAGCTGCTCGAAAACTAAGTTCTGCACGAGCGAGGTTCGACGCTCGCTTATATCGGAAGATTGCGTACGCGAGGGCTCGCTTGACGACCAGAAATGCCCACGTTCTCTTGAGGCCACTCAGTCCACCTTGTGATCGCGGCAGCTTGAATTCGGGAAACTTTGGCAGCTGCACGTGAATCATGTACGAATCAAAGCCGATTGCAATTACGATGCCTACGACGAAAAGATAGAACGTGAACCATCCCTGCCCAGTGATGCCGTTAAGAAAGTTCGCGAGAGCTCCTCGTTGGCCTGCCCCAAAGTTGTTCGCAATGTGATCAAGGGTCGACCAAAGAAATCCCGAAGCGCCCAAGCCAATGGCCAGCTCCCGTCGGCTGCGCAATAGCAGCGCCAAACCCAGCGTAATCCCGGCCAGAGCTGTCCAGATGCCGTGTCCTACTATCAAGCGACCGCCGGTTATTTCCGTAAGCGGCAGCCAGTCGATATGCGCGGGCCAACCATGGTTGTGGCGGATGTATGCGTCTTCCACCATCCCGAATCCGACGCCTGAGGCCGTTGTCAGCAGCATCACGTCCGTCACACCCAATGTCCAAGTAGTGGAGCGTCGCCCTCGCCACAGCACAAACAGCACCGGAGCAATTTTGAACATCTCCTCCATCGGCGGAACAGTGAAGTCTCTCAGAGCAGAGTTATTTAGAAATTGTGCGACAAAATGGGCCAATCCCATGGTGAACCCGCCAAGCAAGAACAGTGAGATTACCTTGCGGATAGAAACGGTACGTGTGGCACTAGTCAGGACAACGAGCGAAGCCAAAAATACAAGCGCCGTCCAGAGTGCAACAATTCCGCTTGTACCGGTGCTCACAAACATTAGAAGCAACCAGATACCAGCCCCGGCCCAGGTCACGAGTTGCCGTCCGGTAATGGGTTGCCCGCGCCAGGACACCGAGCCCCAGTTCCCAGATAATTCGCGTCCGTAGCTGAACTTCATGAGTGTACCTTCCCCTGCTGAACTAGCCCGCTCTTAATCAGGGCTACCGGTGTAGTGCGCTCGGAAGCAACAAACTCCTGTAACTCCGCCCAAATTCTGCGATAGTTTGCCGTCCTGCGTGACCGTAGCACCCGTGAGAAAAATCTGCATAATCCCCGCGTGGCCCTCCTCGATTTTGCATTTCTATTGCTTATTCAAACCCCTCCGGCGGCGGAGGGGGAGGGGCAGATGGTCCGGCGGATTCTCCGGCTCCTCCGGGACCCTCGGCTGTTCCTGTTGACTCAGGGGTTGTCGTGTATGTTTTTACAGCATCAAGGAAATCAACTGCCTGAGCTATGCGGTCCCCAACGTCACCCGAAAATCCGGGAAATTTTGGAGGACCCCCCGGATCCGGATTATCATGCGGAGGAATGTATTCGCTAGATTGTATTGTTGGTCCGTCATTTCCGGGTGCGTTGGGATTATGGAGATCTGGAAAGCCACCGCTTCCCCCCCCGTCGCCGCCTCCAGTTCCTGAGCCTGGCCCTCCGTCGCCGCCTCCAGCTGCACCTCCTGCTGCGCCTGCACCGGCCGCTCCTGCCCCTGCAGCGGGCCCCGCGTTGCTGCCCGTGTTGCGCAGGAATGAAATGTCGAACGCGGCCCCTAACAGCGCCATCAGCTTCATGGCAACAACGGCAAGTAGCGCCCCGGCTGCAATCGTGAGCAACAACGACCACTTTGATCGCGCTGCCTTACGAATGAGTGCTTTCACTGTTCGGGTAGCGATCACCATGCAGGCGAGAACTCCGTTCTGAAAGGTATGGTTTCTGAGTGTCAGTGATTGGGAAGTCATGGCCGTTTACCTCCATTTATTCTGGACGAGCTTTGCGACCGGGCCCGAGTTTACGACCACGGCTCTCACCTCTGCTTTATGCTAAACGGAATCTTTTTCGCGAGCGTGTCGCCGATATAGATCTCCAGACGATATTTGCCAACCGGCCAGCCATTCGCCGGGCTCGTAACATAGAATTTGCCCTCATTGACCCCTGACATCGATTTCGCCGCCAACTGGTAATTTGGCGGAGCGGCATCTCCGACGTCCTCCGCTATCCAGACCGACTTGAGTGGCGTGCTGAAATCAGTTCCCGCAATCTGCCACACACAGACAATCTGCGGGGTGTCCGAGTAAAATTCAGTGGCAGGGCCGATAATCTGGAAGGTATCTGTTGAGTCCGTTCCCATTTCTGCCCGCGTCACCCGGGGCTGCGTACCAGACGCGGCTCTCATTGGCGTGGCCCGCGGCGGCGGCGCGCCAAATTCGTCGATTACGCTTGGCGGGGCAACGGGGTGCAACATGTAAGCGGTAATTAAGCAAGCGATGATGATAGCGGCCCATGCCACAGCCGCTATCGCACGCGTCACCTTGCCGGAGTCCCCTTGTACCACCACGGTTCCTGCCAGGTGGTCGCCGAGCCGTTGTTTGCGATCCGAAAAGTTCGCGATCAAAAAACCGACGAAGTAAACACCAATGGCGTCGACGACTCTGGATAAATTGCGGACCAGCGACTTGGACAACCCTATGCCGCTTCCGTCCAGGCGCCGCACCCGCAAATTGAGGATGAACTTCCCCAGGGTGGCGCCGAGCAGACCCTCGAGCAACCAGACATAAAGGAACCAGAGAATCACGACGAGCGAAATCGTGAAGAGTGCCGCAATCCCGTGAAGCTCGAAACCGTTGGGTGTAACCCCACCCCAGCGCACGGCCGCCCACACTCCAATCACTGCGAACGGCGAGGCCGCAAGGACGATGTCGAGGAGGGTTGCGATTGCGCGATCGCCGATTCCGGCAAGCGCAGCACCAGCGGCCAACGCAGGAGAATTTGCACCTTGAGTGGCCGGCGCGGCCGCTGAGCCGACTTGGTCGCTACCCGCTGGCGCAGCCGCCATTGCTAACGGTGATCCGCACTTGCTACAACTCATCGAACCATCTGCATTGCTCTGTCCGCACGCAGAACAAAACATGGTGACCTCCTGTGGGGCCTTTCAGCATCGCGCTACTTGCTTTGGAGTCCCGGAGTCATCTGCCTCAGTCTCCAACAGGTTGCGCAGCTGGGACAGGCTCGAATTTTTCAAGCGTGAAAACCACGTGACTCAGCAAGTGATCTCCCAGGCGAGATTCCGTGTCTTGCTTGACGTAGCCCACTCCGGAGGTGAACCAGCTCGTCTGGCGTACTGTGATCATTCCACCTTCGATCTGGTAGGTAGCGTGGTAAGAAACCTCGATGGCGTGGAACGTTCCCGCAGGAACCGTAAGATCCGCAGGGCCGACAACCTTGAATTGCACTACAACCGAAGCATCGGCGGCTTTCCATTCCCACGATTCGCCCGCCTTCAAGTTTGGGCTCAACAGTTTCTCCGGTGGTACCATGAGAACTTCATCGCCTGCCTCGGCGTCCATCGACTTGCCCAGCAGTAACCCGTTTGGCGTCTGGCGAAGCCACTCCGTCTGCCAAAGGGTGCCCTTCATGCGAGTCTCCCGACGCATGTATTTTTCCCCATTGATGAGGTCTGATCCGACGACTTCGGTGATCACAGAAACATCCAAGGAGTTCCCCTTGGCCAACTTGGACATTAGCGGCCCGAAATGAACGCCCTCCCCCATCTCCTGGTGAAGGTGATTGGTCCACTTGGTCTTGGGCGCGAGCGGGAAATCTACCGCAGAATCGGCAGCTGGAGGCGCAGCAGGCACAGAGAGCAACCAGCAGAAAAAGATCACGGCCAGCAACGGCATTAGTCTGCTGACCTTGAACGCGTTTCGGCTAACCGAAGAAAGCGCAAACTGATGAGCAGGCATTTTGACCTCCAAGACTGCTAACCCGTACAAGCCACATCCAGGGACATCAGCCACTTTTGGCCGAGGTCGTGCGGTCTACCGTCGTTCTTGCCAGACGGAACCTTCCGCTGAAACGTGGCCCAGCTTAGTTCTATCGGACACAGGTCGGCTTCTGTTCTCATGTTGTCTGCCTAGCCTTTCGCGGTGCCACCTCCCTTTTCAGTTTGCGCAGCGCATCTCTTCGTCCCTTCCGTATCATGGCTGCCGCCCTGAAGAAAATGATGCTCACAATAATGATGACCAACAACCCAGCAACCGGATTCGACGGCAGCGCACTGAGCACGCCGAAAACGAACAGCAGCCAGAAGAGAAGGAAAGCGAGCTTGATGCCAAGGACTAAGAGGCGCTGGCTTTTTGTCGCGGTTCCGTCAATTAGCGACTCGTCACTGATGAACGAGGACCGACTCAAGAAAACCCTTTTTTTCGCCTGGCCCGTTCCGGCGACGGCAACGTCGCCTCCCATCTCGTTCAGATCGTTCCCGGAGAGTGGCACCTGTTCGTTTACAACACGCCCCTCCTCCTGATCCACCGTGCCTCTCCGAACGACAACGATCATCAGGGCGGCGAAGTCCGCAACGAAAACGGCGCCGACCACCCACAGCATCGTCTCGCTGAATTTCGCGATCGTGACTAGCAGGGAATTCACGCTTCAATCTCCGAAGAAAACACCAGAAAACAATTCAACCAAAGGAACTTCTGGCAGCCCGCCGGTGGGTCGTGCGCCATCCCGGTCCAAACCGCTTTCGAGGGTTATCCACACCGTTTCTAACCGGTGCGGATGGTGATCTCAACCCTGCGGTTTTTCTGGCGACCCGCGGGATCGTCAGAGCCGTCCGGCTTTTTGTTGGGAGCGACTGGCTTGGTCTCTCCCCAGCCGCCAGTGGTTATGCGTGACGCGGAAACGCCCGCGTTTTGCACCAGCCAGTTTTTTACGGATGCCGCGCGGTTCTCGGAGAGCGTCATGTTGTAAGGGTGAGTACCCTTGCTATCCGTGTGGCCTTCGATGAGCACGGGCGAGTTGCCGTAATTTTTGGCCACCTCACCCACCTTCCGTAAACTGTCGGCGGCTTCGGGACGCAAGTTGTATTTATCGAAGTCGAACAGGACATCCGCGTCCAATTCGATTTTCACTTCCTGCGCGGTGACTTTCGCCCCGAGATCCTGCAGCACACTTTGGATTCCAGTGCTCACGCCTTGGATTTCGCGGGTCACGCCCACGATGTCCACAACTTTGGCGCGCGGCAGCGCAGCCCGGGCAGCGGCCTGCACCGCCGGCGAATCCGGAGTGGCGTTCTTCGTCTGCGCCGCCAGCGATACCGATACGGCGAGTGTCGCGGCTAGCCAGGACAGTTGCTTTCGCATGCTTGGGCTCCAAGGAAGAGATCTGGCCATGCTCATTGATCGGTAATCGGGACGTCTTCAAACGGAGTAGTGATTGCTGTCATCAAGGTTATTTTCTTTATGTCCGCAGGAGGCGCAGGGTACTTTGCCCACCATGTGTGGCTTGTTCCTGCAGGTACCCAGTCGGCGAAGTCCTCGGCAACATACTCGCCTTCGGAGTCCTTCAAAATGAAATATTTCTTGTTTTTGGCAGTCACATAGTGCTTCTCTGCATTTTTGCGAAAGATCGTAAGCAGCACCTGCTTGTCGGATGTATTGCGAAAACGCACTTTGATGTTGAGCACGCCTTCCTTTCGCCGGCATTCGGTCAATTCGGCTACGACGCCCGGGTATGTGGTTTCTTGCGTTTGAATTACACCCGCCTGCTCAGCGGCTGGCGCCGCCACAGTTGGAGAGGAGGCAGGTGGGTCCGCCGGCTGAGCGGCGGTCGGGGCCGGTTGAGTCTCCACAGTCGGTGTTACCTGCGGTGTGGGTCCTGGCGGCGTTGGGGGAAACTCGGCTCCGGCTGTCACCTCCAAACCCGAGAGCAGATTGATCCTTTGATTGCTTCCTTCAATGGCAGCTTCCATGACCTGGTAATCCCACGCGCCGGCGCTCTTGTGGGCGGTAACATAGATTTTGCCCTGTCCCTTTGGACCCGAAATGGGCACAGCAAGATCAGCATCGCCGGAAGTCGTCGAAACATTGACGGAGCCGCTGACCAGCCAGCCTTCCTGGATCGGCGTACCAAGCTTTTGAACGAGGAGCGGGTTTGCTTGAGCTCGGAGCAATGATTCCTTCACCACATCTGAATTCTTCATCGCAGCGAAGACGGATCCGATAAGCGCGAGCGGCAAAACGATGAAAACAATGAGGAGCGTAGGCACAAGCCATTTCCAATTGCGCGAAAACCAGCCCTTGCGCGCGACTGTGGGAGTGAAGCTGGGAGATGCTGCTACTGCGTTCGGTATTTGATTTGGATCTGTGTTCATTGCTGCTCCTTTTCAGATATCAGAAACTCGAGCGGACCGTTTGGGACCCCAGGGCGAATGATCCTGCCAACCTTCTCGAGTACATCGAGAAACGAGGCCGGCGTGTCGCTACTGGACCGTGACATTCACGGAAGTCGGCTGCGCCGACTTATATGCCCGGCCATGCGTGTCGCTCACGGCGGTTACCGTCACGTTGTTGGCTCCTGCTACGGGCCACAGCAGGTCGATCCCAAAGCTCTTCACCGGATCGAATTCACAAGTGCCCTGCCCGGATTGCAAGTTGCAGGTAGCTGATGTGCTCGTGGACGGCGATAGAGTGCCATTCCCGCCAACATTCAACCGTGCGCCTTGCTGCACCATACCGCGGGTCGCGAGTGTGGCGCTAGAAACGCCGCTCCCGACGGTGGTGCCAGATGCGCCCATCGAAGCGGTGGCGCCGCCCGTCCAGGCGAGTTGATAGTTCACCTTGTCCGGATAGGGATAACAGGCGGGCATCTTGATCTGATAGAGCGCAGGAGTACTCATCGACGCCTGCGCAGCTCCATCTACAAGCGGATAAAGTGCATTGGAGCCGCCTGGCCACAGATCCTTGAACCAAATGTGCGTATTCTTCTTTATGACGCCGTGGAGGGTCTTGTCGAACACTTTCTTTTCGGCCATCAGGACTTGACCGCGCAGATCCACGCCCCAATCCACATCCGCCGTCAGACCGTGCCACTCCTGCGCCGTGGAAGATTCGTTGCTGAGATTCTGAGACGCAGCTGCGCCTACGCAGCCGTAGATTTCACCAAGCAAATACGGCTGCGGGCCGGCGCGCGCGGTAAGGGCGCCAAAATCGAAGTCGAGTTGAACCGCCGTGAAGATAGTCGGCTCGACGCGTATTCGGCCGTTAAGCTGGGCGGTCTCGGTCGCTATCGTCGGTACCGGCACGGGCTGCGAATGCCCCGTGCAGCCATGCCCGTCGCAGGAAAATTCCAGCTTCATCTCGTGCGGGTTGTCCAATGCGAAGTTTGCCGTGAATGCGCCTTGGCCGCTGACTTCGATATTCCCCTCGACATAAGCGCTGACTTCCATCTCCGCTATGGGAACACCAAAGAGAACGATGGGAATCAAAACGATGGGAACCTGCGCGCTGCCGGTGGAAATGTTTTCATCGAATTGCCCGGTGGCCTTCACCGCGGCAGTCAGTCTGCTTCCTACCGTCACCGTCCCATGTCCCCCGATGCTCTTGGGCCGGACCATAAAGGGCAGACAGGGGATGTAGAACACTTCCAGATTTGCCCGGAAGTCCGGAGAGTTCATGGGCAAAGCCAGGTTGACCGTCCCTTCGGCCTTTCCGGAGGCCGAACCGCTCATGGTGTCTGAGACAGGCGACCCGTTCGTGATCTTTCCACTTCTTTCCAGATGAATCCCCACGCTGGGCGAGGCCGCGAACTCAATCGGGATGTTATTCAGAGGCAGTGTATTATCCGCGAGGCAACCTTCTGCCTCATGCCAATCCTTAGTAAGTTCTGTGCCCCAGTGTTTCCAGTCAGCCTGGGCTTGTTGGCGGAGCATCTGGGCCTGCCTGGAGGTTTCGTCCTCCGCATGCTTCACAACTTCTCCCCCGCAGTGTATGGACCAGGCGCTGCATCCGCTGTGACCGTCACTGGTGCTGGGCGGTTTAACCTCCGGGGGTACGGGATGAGTCTTGCTCCACTCCAGGGCTAGCTGGGGGTTTACGAGGTAATGGTCGGGTTCACCGGGCTCAAGAGCCATCACGTGTATCTTTAGCAAGGTCTTGACTCCCTCCGGGAGACCCTGGGCCTGTTCAATTCCATCGTACCCACGGATATGCATGTAGGTTCCGCTCGCTTCCCATCGCGCAGGCATGCCCCGGGGGCCAGATGGCGCCGGCTGGGGAGTCCCGTAGGAGAGTTGGGGCAGAGCACCGAGTTGTCTTATATTTTGCTCCACGCTTGCGGGTTCTGCCGCCGCTAAAGTCTTCGCTGAACCTGCGGGGCGGGCGGCATCGGACGTCGCCCCGGGCGCTGGTTTTGTCGTCTTCTCATCGCGCAACGTTCCCGACGAAACTGGTGTCGTACCGACGCCCATTCCAGAGGTGGCTGCGGGCGCTGCCGGAGTACTGAGGATGATGCCGTTAGGCGATAAGCCATCCATGGAAACTACATTCGCGGCAAAGTTCGCGTAGACGCCCTTGCCAACGTTCAATGATTTCAGCTGCGTAGGGTCATTGAGTTTGAATTGAAAAACCTTATTTGTTGCGTTCTCTGTCGCGGTCACCACGCCCGTATTGGTGTCCATCGCGGTGATGTTGCAGCACGGAGTAGCAGGCGCTAGCTTGTTCTGGATCGCGCCCACAGCCACGGGCGCCGCTGCGGGTGTTGCCGCCGCCAAAGTCTGCGCTGATCCCGCAGGCTGGGCAGCGGGCGTGGCGACAGTAGGCGTCAAGGCGTGCTGCGCATCTTCCGGCTTATCCGGCTTATGAGGCGGCGACTTCTTCGCAGTCATGGGCGCCGTTGCGGGCGCTGCCGCGGACGTCGCCGCTGAGGACGTCGAGGCCGGCCCTGTTCCCGGTTGGTTCGCCGCCGGCGCCGGTGCCATTGTGGCAGGCGGCAGAGACGTCAGAGGCTTGACGCCGGCAAGCGTTTGGCCTGTGGCGGAGGATGCCTGCTGGTGGGATGTTGAGGGCTTCGCCAGGGCGTTGAGGCCTGCTAGGTTTCCATTGAACCGATTGAGATCTACCGCATCTACCGCGCCCGGGATCCCCGGCACAGTGCCAGTGCTTGAGTACTGCCAAAACACCCATTGATGCGCTCCCGCAGGAAGTGTTGGGCACGCAACGCCCCAGTTGGCTATCCAGAGCCGGTCCGCTGACGTGCCCGAGCCTAGAGCCTGTTGCAATTCGGAAGCGTTAGAGTAAACAATGGGGGTTCGGCCAGTTGCGGCCTGCACCCGGGTCATCCATTGACCGATCACTTCCAGAAATGTACTCACTGCTGTTGTACCTAGATTGCTGGCATCCAGTGCGGGAGGAAGGTCCCCCGGCTGCAAGGTCCCGATTCGGGTGAGGAAATAATCGGCTTGCGTCACGCCGTCAACCTCCCCGACAAGAGTATGAAGTGCGCCGCGAAGGAGTCCGGCGGCTTTGATGGCGGCATAATTCTGTACAAACGTCGCGTCCATATGCGAAGTCCCAACGCTCGCCCGGGCATATGCAAATGCTCGACCCGAGGCCCGGACCTTTTTCCAATCGATGGCGCCTTGGTATTCAGTAACATCCACACCTTCCGTAACCGATCCTGCAGGACAAGTCGGTGACAGGATGATGTAGGCTGTGGTGGTGATCGCGCTGTTCGTCATCCCGCTGGCCGTCGCCAGCGCTTTGATCGTCGTCGTGCTGCTCACCGGGATCGGCCCGCTGTACTTGGCCGAGGAAGCCGTCGGGGTGCTCCCGTCCGTCGTGTAATGAATCACGGCCCCAGCGGTCGAGTCTGCGATCGTGACCCCCGAGCCTAGCTGTGCCACATTGTATGTGCCCCCCGCGGGACTGATAGCCGGAGGCTGCGCGGCGCTCGCCGGCGGTGCAGCACCCGAGGCGGTCCCCCGCGGAATGGTCAAGATGCTTGGGTTCCTGAGCGTCTTCTCCCCCGGCTGAATTGTAGCGCCGCCGCTACCAGGGGGAGGGTTGGTCTTCGTCGGTGGTGATGCTGGCGAGTTCCCAGAAGTTCCGCCAGCTGGGGGCAGCGGGGGCGGTGGCGGCGCATTGCTGCTGATAATCTCGCCGAGTATCCTCTTGCCATCCAGCGAGACTTGCTTGGTCGTGAAATTCGCGTACACTTCCTGTCCGACCTTCAGCGATTTCAACAGCGCAGCATCCGTGACCCGGAATTGAAACGCCGCTCCGCTCGCGTTCACCTTCGCGGAGACGACGCCCGCGCGCGCATCAATGGCCGCGATCGAACAGGGCTGAAGTGCCTGCGCCCTCGCCGCAGGCGCCAACGCCGCTAACAGCATCACAATGAGTAGCACGCTTCCGAGGTGAATCATTTTCTGCGTCATTGGGCACCTTCCTTTTCCGTTTTCAACGGCCAGCTCCGTCATGCCAGCAGGTCCTTGGCTCTGGGTCTCGAGTGTCGTCGCTGCATGGCTCGGCCACATTTCAAGACGGATCGAGTATCTAAGGTTGCTTGGCATCATCTTTGAGACGAACCACGTCTCCGCGTTTCATGTCCGTGCCGAACAAAATCTTTGCCACGCAATATTTTTCCTGAACGGAATCCACGACGACCGTGCCGATCTTATCGTCCGGAGTAGCGAGCGACTTTCCCGTGTCGGGATCAACCAGGGCTTCCTGGGGACGGAACACGGCGAGCACCATACCGGGCTGTATGCCCATCTCCGAGCCCGCGTTGACGTAGAGCATTTCGTTGCGGAAATCAATCACGCGGGCTGACCAGCGCGCCTTCTGCATCCCGGCCACGATTGCGGCTACGGCTCCCTGGAGCGCCTGGCGTGTGGCCTGGCCGAGCGGAGTATTTTCCCCGGCGGCCACGTTGAAGTTTGAGCCGCCTGCCGTGACGGCAGCGGAGACGTTGGACATCTCGGCTTTGCCTGGAGCACGCTCGGAGGCCAGGACCTCGCCGGTGGCTGCATCGATGACCCGAATATCGACGGCGACGAGCGCCGTCACTTTGTCCATCTTCGCGCCGAAGCCGTGGAGCACCTGCATATTCCCGCCCATACTGGATTGGCTATAGCTGAACTCCGTGATATCCCCGGTGATCATGGCCTGCGCACCGATGATCTTTCCTACTTTCGGAGCGGTCTCGGGGTTGACGCGGCCGCTGGCGCCAAAATCCTGCTCGCCGACAACCTTATCCATCACGGCGCGCTCGAGCACGATGAAGCGATTCGTCTTCATCAGGGCGGTCGTCAGCATCTCAGTCATTCCCCGAGCGAAGTCAGAAGGCGGCGGGATGGCCACGGTCGTCGTCGTCGAACCAGGTGCGCCGCTCGACTGCATTTTCAGCGCCGAGCCGCTCAAGTCCATTACCGCGAGCCGCATCTTTGGGCCGCTGTAATTCGCGTCCGGCGACGCCGTGGCGGATGATTTCGAATCCTTGTTGTCAGCCTTTTCCGCGCGGGGCGGATCGGCCGGTTTCTTCGGTCTGATCGGCCAGCCCTGGGCCTGAGCCGACGAAGTCGCAAGCAAGAATGCGAACACGCCGAGAAGTGGCAGCATACGATGCGGGCGGGTGCCCGGCTCGTAGCGACGGGTCGCTCGTGCATTCCATTCAAAATTCCTAGGCATGACATTTCCTCCTCGAACCGGATCCAGGATATTCATTACGCTGCTTTCCGTACGCCATCTACACATTCCTCCGCACTTCACTCATCCATCTTTACTTGGCGATTGGCGCGCAGATGTAGCGGCAATCTCCATTGCGTTCCGGAAAAATGAAGCACCGGTAACCCGGCCGGTCGTATTGAGACAAGCAAGGGACAGTAAAGGTGCTGTTCACGACCGCGGTCGCGCCGGTCATTGGTTTGCTCGTTTCTTCTTCGAGGTACTGGTTATATTTTTTTGCGTTGGCGCGGAGATCGTTTTCCAGAAGAGTCCATTTGGACTTGTCAGCTTTTTGCGGGTGTTGCAGCAGGTCCCTCCAGCGCGTCTCGAAGGACTTCTCGTACTGCTGCCAGGCTTCCTTGTCGGCGCTCGTTGGAGTTGGCTTTCCCCCCTGGCCGCCAGGCTGAGCAAAGGTCTCTTGATCGGCGGAAGCAAGCAGCAGTACAGCGGCTGCGGCCAACGGCAACATCGTTCCGAACCAGGTGCCAAACCTAGGATGCATGAAGCGGCCTCTGATGGGATTCATTGCGAATCCTCTCCCCCTCCGTATTTTGTGCTTCCAATGCGGGCCACGAACGGCGTGGTCCGTTTCCCGAGAAATTCAACAGGGGCGGAAGGTATCGCAGTACTACACGGTAGTCTTGAAATAGGGCTCAAATTCTGTTCAAATCTGACTCAAATTGTCCCCAATTAGGCTGCCCATGCCAACTGACCAGCCCAGCCGAACGGCTTTCTCTTTCGGCCCATTTCGGCTGGATGCTGGAGACCTAGTACTCAGAAGAGGTGATGAGGAAATTCCGCTCACCCGGAAGGCTGTAGAAACCCTGCTCGTTCTGGTCGAAAATGCCGGTCATGTAATGGGAAAAGAAACGCTGCTCGAGCGGGTTTGGCCGGGTACGTTTGTGAACGAGTCCACGCTCGCGCAAAATATTCTGACGCTGCGGAAAGCGCTCGGCAAACAAGCCAGCGGCGAAGATTACATCGGCACGGTACCCAAGCGTGGGTACCGGTTTGAAGCCCCGGTAACGGAGAACGGGCTTGTCGACGCAGCCGGTAGGCCAGTAGGGCTCGCTCCAGGACCGCCCGGTTATTCGCAGGCCGCCCCATTTTCCCGCCATGCGGTCTGGTATGCGCTGGTGGCTGTGGCCGCTGTGATCGCGATTACTGGTTTGTACCTGGTACGCGCGCGCCTCGTGCCGGCCACGGTAAACGTTGCTTCGGCGAAAATCCGGTCGATCGCCGTCCTTTCGCTGACGAACCTGTCTGGAGATCCTTCGCAGGATTACCTCGCCGACGGAATTACCGAAGCCATCACGACGGATTTGGCGAAGTTCCACTCTCTGCGCGTGGTCTCCCGGACATCGGCAATGCAGTACAACGGCCGCAAGAAGCCGCTTCCTGAAATTGCCCGCGAATTGCACGTTGACGCTA
>Ga0307477_10002047_pt1 | contig 15954 bp, 14 predicted proteins | sample atmos_gasesECM2C_FD_203316 | JGI IMG/M metagenome (GOLD analysis project Ga0307477, IMG submission 203316) | Hardwood forest soil microbial communities from Morgan-Monroe State Forest, Indiana, United States - atmos_gasesECM2C_515 | ecosystem: Environmental > Terrestrial > Soil > Temperate...
CGTGAGGCCTTGGAATACGAAATCGAGCGGCAGATCGAAGTTATCGAAGGTGGCGGAAAAATCACGCAGGAAACGAGGCTCTACAATTCCGTCGAAAGGAAGACCTACGGAATGCGCTCAAAGGAACAGGCGCACGATTATCGTTATTTTCCCGAGCCCGATCTGCTTCCGTTAGTTGTCGACGAAAAGTGGCGCGCGGAAATTCGCAAGACATTGCCCGAGCTTCCCGAGGCCCGCCGCAAGCGCATGATCGCGGATTACGGGATCACCGCGCAAGACGCGCATACCCTGACTCTAACCAAGTCCCTAGCCGACCAGTTCGAGTCGGCGGCGAAAGCGGCGAAAAACCCCAAGCGCGTGGCGAATTTGGTGCAGAGCGAACTGATGGGAAGGCTGAAGGCGAAGGGACTAGAAATTCAGCAGTCGCCTATAACCATGAAAGGCGTTGCGATGGCCGCGGACTTGGTCGAGAGCGGGACCATCTCCGGGAAAATGCTTAAAGATCTTTTCGATCTGTGTTTCGAACGGGGCAAAGATTTCTCCGAAGTGTACGAACAAGAAGGCCGTCCCGCGCAGTCTCGCGACACATCGGCAATTGAGAAGATCCTCGATGAAGTGATAGCGGCGAACCCCAAGCAGGTTGAGCAGTACCGTGCCGGGAAGAAAACTGTCTCGCAGTTTTTTGTCGGCCAGGTGATGAAACTGTCGAAAGGGCAAGCCAATCCTCAGCTGGTAAACGAGCTGGTGGCAAAGAAGCTGGATTAAGCCGACCGAAAAAGCAAAAGCTTTAACCACAGAGGCCACAGAGTTTCACAGAGGGAAAGCCACAGAGGTCGCCGTCGGTGATTAACCCTCTGTGTCTTCTCCTCTGTGAAACTCTGTGCTCTCGTGGTTAGGTTTTTTGCCTGGCTCGCGAATGGCGATGGTTCCTCATTCGTTCAGCAGCTTCCGTCACCTCTGCTAAACGTCAATTCTCAGTCACCATGATGTTCTCCCCAGAATCGTGCGAGGGAAGCCATGCAAATTACAGGTCGCCGTATTTTCAGCGCGGTTATGTTGCTGGGGTGCCTAGTTACGCTTTACCAGCTCTTCAGCAAGCCGCAACCAGTTGCCGAGCCGCAGAGTCAAGATGCGGAGAAGGCAAATGCCTCGTCTTTTGATCAGAAGATTGAGCGGCTGGAAACACCACGAAGTTCCGGTGACGCTCCTGCCGAAGTGCGCTTCAGCTCTGACGAAGTGAGCGCGGAGATCGCGCAATCTACCAGTTCGCCCACCGCCAGTGCGCATCTGGCAGCCACTACGGACCCTGCAAAACCGGTCACTACGGCGCCTTCGTCTCCGGATGCGGCCATCGGCCAAGGCCAGGTGCAAGTGAAGGGATACGAGGTGAAGCTGGAAGGAGATGTTGCCCGCGGCCAGTTCGTGACCGCGATCGCGGGAAAAGATGTTTACGTCACACTAGCGGGCCATCTCGGATCACAAGACGGCTACGTGACTTTCGATCCCACGGAATTCAAAGTCGGCGATCTCAATATTCCAGTTTTGCTGGTGAATTCTGCGTTGCAGAAAAAGCTGGTGGAACAGCGCGAACAGTTGAAGTTGCCGCAAGGCATCGCCAGCCTGCGAGTGGAAAATAGTGAGTTGGTGATCACACAGAAGTGATGGAGCGACCCGACGTGGCTTACGGGCGTCGCCGATAGTACACGGCAAACTCAAACCCGGGATTCGGCGGGAACATCTCAGCAATCTTGCGCAAGCGCTCGGCCATGGCAGCCGGAGCTAACAGCGGATAATCCCGCTCTCGCAAATCGTGATAATCGACGTCAAGCGACAGAGAAAGAAGATAGATCGAAATAGCGTCAGAAAACGCGGCCGCGAAATATTCATTCTTGTGCCTTTCGGCGTCAATGGTATGGGCACTGGCGAGTTTCCGCGATTCCCATGCGTCCAGCGAAGTTTCACCGCGAACGCTTGCTTCTGATTGCTTCCAGACCAGATCACTGAATTCGCGCGAGACTCCGGCCTGCTCAACGAAGGCGTGTCCTACGTTGATGTAAAACTCAAACGCAATGGAAAATTTGTCGTCCATCAGGCGCGTAGAGATGAACACGCACTGTGAGTTGCCCAGCTCCAGATTGCGGTGGCAGACGGCGCTGTCGCTGAGCGCAACGTCGTAACGGTCGGCGATCACCGTTTGATCGCCTTGATTAACGGTAAGCGGAACAAAGTAATAGGCCTTGCGCTGCAATGCTCCAGCGATGGATTTAGGAACAGCCGACACCATGCGCTCGAGGTCAGTACCCGAAATGCTCATCTCTCCCGACACGGCGTAGCAGATTCCGTTGGGGGCCTGCGAAACCGGGGTCTCCCGGACCACTTCGGACGGCGGGCGCGTGATGGCTTGTGCAGCCTGGGACATTTTCAGCTATTCTAGCGCACAAGTGCAGCACTGTTTGGTTTTACGTTCAAAGCAGAGACCTCGTCCGACGCAGAGTTGCAACATCATGCATCTGCTGAAAGCACGTCGCAAGATTGTTGGGGGTATGCGCCCGGCATTGCTTCTGCCGATAGTTGTAAGCGTGCTGCTCGGCCAAGGGGCGCCAAGCAATCTCCCGCGAGTTTACCTGAGCGGATCGACGGGCTTGATTTACTCCAACAACTCAAGCGACGCCTGGAACAGAATCTTCTACTTCCTCTTGTCGCGCAAACTCCAGGTGAGATTGTCGTCCGACTTTCCGGAAGGAGCGCCTTTTGTAAACAGCCTTGGGGATCACAGCATCAGCACGCGAACTTTTGAACGGAACGAAATCGGCGATCGGGCCATCGATCCAATGTATCCCACGTTTTTTGTAGGTTTTGGAAGCATGCTGGTGTTGTCGGATTCAGCATATCCGGAATTCACGGCCGCATTACACGATGCTTTGAATGAAAATGTTCAACGATCCGCCATCGCCCGAGCTCTGATGCAGAGCGACCTCTGGGGCGCGTACGACGCGCTTTTCTCAGCATTTTTGCCTGACGATGAGCGAAAGCTTGGGGAAAGAAGAAGGGCAGCTTTGGATCTGATCGCCCGCTTGATCAGGAAAGTTGCGCTGACCCAAGATGAGATCAGTACCCTGCCCGACAATTCTTCGTCGATGGTTCGGCGCTACTCGTTTCCGGATGTATTTGCGAAGAATAGCGGATGGATTGAGATTGCGTGGTTTCTGCCACGCACGCACGATCATGCCGCCGGGTACCGTCGCGTTAGCCGCGTTTTCCTGAAGCCGAGTCACGCCCCGCGTGATATTAGTAAATTTCTCGACGCTCAGGCCAACACTCCCGATGATCCTTCTGGGTTAGACGGAGTGGCATTGTTAACGCAACTGCTCTTGATCGACTCGCGCGGAGAATTGAAGCCCACAACACTGACGAGCGAAGTGCAGGTTAGGCTATTTGTCCGAACCAACGCTGCCAGGCCCAAGACAACGATGCGAGTCTGCGAAATGAGCCGGAAGCTGTTTCTGCAGAGTCCGGACTCAGGTGGCTTGCTATTGGAAGAAGAGAGTACCCCGGCGTATTTGAGCAACGGCGGAAATTATGGGTTTGCCGAGGGCCAGTTGACGCCGGGGGCCTCTGCGATGAGTGAACCGGTCCAGGTCAAGCTGCGAACCAGATGTGCCGTCTGCCATGGGGAGAACCTGGCTCAAATAATGACCTTCTCGATTGCCCGACCGCCAAAAGCGCAAGCGCCGCCCATCAGACAACTGAATCCTGCGGCGGCAGAGGTCGCGGACATCGACATGGCTAACAAGCGAAAGAGCCATGCTTTTCAGGCTCTGCACGAATACTTCAAGCCGGCCCGTCAATAGTCCTTCCGGTTGGGCCGAATTGCCAGGCTGGTGTAGTTTAGATGTTATGGCGCATTTGCAAGTGGCGGTTCGCGAGCCACGCTGGTATCTGATCCCGGTCCGGGTGTTGCTGGTGACCTTTGTTGTCACTTTGCTCTCCTTCGCGGTCAGTTTGCTGCTCGGGATATGCGCTGTAGTATTAGCTGCGAAATTGCGCAACATCCATCCAGACCTCAGGATCGCGTACCGTTTCATTGCTGCCCCCGCCGCAGGCGTGGTTGCGGCCATCGTGTTGATTTCAGCGAGCTTTATGGAAGTACGGCATTACCGCCGGGCGAAGGTCTTACGGCGCATCGAGCATCAAGTGGGTTCCTCGAGCTGATTTTATGAAACCGCGCATTGCCATTCCGCTTCCCCATGGCGGCGATTCCGAGTACGCTCAACGGGCTATCCCACAGTATGAGCGCGCCGTTGAGCTTTCTGGCGCTGAGCCGGTGCGAATTCCGCTGGACCGAACACCAGCTGAAGTAATGAAACTCATTGAACGTTGTGACGCGGTGTTATTGCCGGGAAGCAAGGCCGATGTCGATCCCGCGAAGTTCGATGCAGAGCGGCATCCGCTGACCGAAGCCGCCGATCCCAAACGTGACACGGTCGACGAACTGTTGTTGCAGGATGCTTACAACATGCACAAGCCCGTGCTGGGGATTTGCTATGGCTTGCAGATATTGAACGTTTATCGTTCCGGGACGCTGCTGCAGCACATTGAGTCCGCGGTGAATCATGAGGCTGGCAGAGAAGTGCCCGTGGCACACGAGGTTGAAATTGAGGAAGGATCAAGGCTGGGGGACATTCTCAGCCAACGTGCAGACCTAGTGTGGGGACAGCCGCCCTCGGCTGTCCCACGGGACGGCGTTCGGGAAGGTTTTGCCGATACTACTTCAGGCAAGCGTCGAGCATCGCTCGACCGGACGGCCGAGGGCGGCAGTCCCCACATAGACAGCGCTCGCGGCAGCGATTTTTTAAACATTCCCGTTAATTCCAGCCATCATCAATCGGCGGATCTTATCGGTGACGGATTAAAGATCGTGGCGCGGTGCCCGAAGGATGGAGTCATAGAGGCCCTCGAAGGAACATCGCCGGACCATTTCGTATTGGCGGTGCAATGGCATCCGGAAAGATCGTTCGATGATGACGAGCACTCGAAGGCAATTTTCAGAGCGCTGGTCGAAGCGGCAAAGAAGAAACACGAAGAGTGGGCGGGAGAGTTCGAGGGACAATCAAACGCGGGCGAAGGCCCCGTTCGACTCCGCTCAGGGCAGGTCCGCGCCACCCGATCAAATCGTTAGCACTACCTTCCCAAAATTCTTACGCTCCAGCAGTAGCCGATACGCATCTCCTGCTTTTTCCATCGGAAACATTGCCCCAATCACTGGGCGAAGATGTCCTTGTGCCGCCCAGACGGAAAGCTGTTGCCAGGCCTGTCGCATGAGCTCTGGCTTCTGGGACAGGTACGTTAGCCACAAGCCGTGAACGCTCGCGCCTTTGGCGTAAAGCACTCCGGGATCCAGTTGGGCGCGTTGCCCGGTAGCGGTGCCGTACACGATGAGGCGTCCGAAATCTCGTAAGCACCGCGCACTTTTCAAAACGTGCTCGCCACCCAGCATTTCGAAAACTACATCGACGCCCTCGCCCTTTGTCAGCTGTTTAATGCCTTCTTCGTAGTCTTGCTTCTTATAGTTAATTCCGTGCTGCAGGCCGAGTTCTTTTACGCGCGTTAATTTTTCGTCTGAAGAAGACGTGCCATACATTTCGACCCCCAGCAGTTTGCCGATTTGCACGGCCGCAGTCCCGACACCCCCAGCCACAGCGTGAATAAGCACACGAGAGCCTTTGGGATTGTCGATCAATCCGGCTTTCCAATACGCAAAATATGCGGTGAAGAAATTAACCGGAAACGCCGCGCCTTCGGGCGCGCTCCATCCCATGGGCACAGGCCAGAGCAAAGCCGTGCGCGCCGCAACCAACTCCGCGAAAGCTCCCCATTGCGTGTACCCCATCACTCGTTCGCCGTTGCTGGCCCGAGTTCCCGAGAACTCACGTCCGGCCACCAATGGGGGCTTCGGGGTGCCGGGATATCCGCCCATTGCAGTCATATTGTCTGCAAAATTGATGCCACCAGCTTCAACCCGAACCAGTTCTTCACCTGTGCCTAGAGTCGGATCAGGAACGCCACGGACCTCCAGGACCTCCGGTCCACCCTGACGAGTGATGACGACTGCTTTCATAACTAAAGTGTAACAATCTGGTTGAGCGGCGGTGTAGGTTGAGCGCGCGTAAAGCATGTTTATTTCTGCGCGGTGAGGTATATACTTTCCGCGTTAAATGTTTGCCCTGAAAATTGGGCATGGGGCTGACTCTCATTTTTATAAGGGCCCCGATAGAAAACGCCGGCGGTTTGGAAATTAGTGTCATATCGCCGGCGAGGGACAACTGCGTCGGCTGCGGCTGTCTCGGGGGAGGAAGTGCCGTGGACCTAATTCTTGTACGTTTCATTTTTGTTGTTTTTGTTTCTTTTACCTGCTATCTGATCCATCCATTCGGGCTAAACCCCAGGCTGGACGCAGTCGTAGGCGCTCTCCTAGGCGCAGCTATTATCGTCTTCGAGTGGCGTCTTTTGCGGGTAAGCCTCAAACGCTTGATCGGTGCAGCGATTGGAAGCATACTCGGAATCTTCGGTGCCTACCTGTTTGCGCTGGTGATCCGCAACAGCCTGGCGGAAAGTTCTCTGCGCAGCTTTCTGCAAATCATGGTCATGCTGCTGATGGCATACGTGGGTCTGATCGTGGGCGCGAATAAAGGTGACCTGCTCAACCTGGCGGCGTTGGGCGGGATCTTCGGCGGGGAAAAGCAGCTTAAGAAAAGCTACAAGATTCTCGATACCAGTGTGATCATCGACGGCCGCATTGCCGACATCGCAGAAACTGGCTTCCTCGATGGAACGGTAGTCACGCCGCAGTTTGTTTTACGCGAACTGCAGTTGGTCGCCGATTCCGGCGACTCGCTGAAGCGCAACCGTGGCCGGCGAGGTTTGGACATTCTACAGCGTTTGCAAAAGGTGCCGTCCCTGCAAATTCAGATTGTCGAGGACGATTTTCCCGGCGTGCGCGAAGTTGACCTTAAACTGATTGAGCTGGCCAAAGTTTACGAAGGCAAAATCATCACTAACGATTTCAATCTCAACAAGATTGCGCAGTTGCAGGGGGTTGAGGTCCTGAACATCAACGAACTGGCGAACGCGCTGAAGCCAATTGTTCTTCCTGGCGAGACCATGCGGGTGTTCATCCTGAAAGAAGGAAAGGAATACAACCAGGGGGTTGCCTACCTAGACGACGGAACTATGGTTGTGGTGGATAATGCGCGCAAGATGATCGGAAAGACGATTGACGTATCGGTGACTTCCGTGTTGCAGACCACGGCGGGGAAGATGATCTTCGGCAAATGGGACGAACGTTCCGCCCCTAGAGCTGATTCGAGAAATGCGATGGGCGCCGCGACTTCACTGGCGGATTCAAAGAAGGTCGTAATTGCCGAGCAGCCCAGCGAGTGAGAAATTAAAGCTGTGGGCCGACGGAACTTACTGAGATAGTTTCGCCCTCCAGCGTGCCGGTGACCGTGGCGCGAGTTCCCAGAAGTTCATTTAGCGATTCTTCATTGCCGCTCAAAGTGTAGCGGCGCTGCCCGTTGACCAAAACATAGGTCGCGCCGTTCCGAATGCAAGCCCGAGCGCAGTCCTCGGGAGTCATTTTGGAATGCCGTTGGTGCCGCGCTCCACAGTGCGAGTCGGTGATCAAGCCGCTGTAGCTGGAGAGATCCGAGTGCTGCGGACCAGCAGGCGCCTGGTCTTGCAGATCAGAATGCTGCGGGGTTACCGCGTTGTTCTGCAATTCCGCGACATTCTGCGGCACTGCAGCATCTTCCTGAAGTTCTTCCGCGCTGGCGCTCTGATGACTGGCCAGCGCAACTGATCCGCCGGCAACAATGATTGCAAAAACCAGAGCGGCGCCGATCGCGGTCATCAGACAAAAGCTAATCAGAGAAATCCAGGAACGATTGTGCTTCACTATGCCTCCAAGCTCGGCTTAATTAAGATCAGTTTCAGCACATTTTGGTTGCCAAATGGGCTACTCCGGTTGCACGTTGGGATTTGAACTGTCATTGCGCCAACTCGTATACTGTTCGCCCGCATGAAGATAGTAGTAATTATTCCAGCTGCCGGGTTGGGCACGCGCATGGCCTCACCGCCATCGGCGAAAGCTGGCAAACCCGCTGCCAGTAAGCAGTTTGTAGACCTGCAGGGCACGCCGGTATTGATTCACACCCTGAGGAAATTCGCCGCTAATGCGGAAGTTACCGAAATATTTGTAGCGCTTCGCCAGACTGAAATTAATTCTTTTCGCCAGCGTTTGGAGCGGGAAGCACCTGAGATTCTCCGCAAGAAGACTGTATTACTAGAGGGTGGAGAGCACCGCCAGCAGTCGGTCTCGAACGCGCTGGCGGCAGTGGTGGCGTCGGGAAACGACGTTGTGCTGGTACACGATGCGGTGCGACCGTTTGTGACTGACGAAATTATTCATGACGTGATCTCTGCAGCCGCAAAATACGGTGCGGCAATCGCTGGAGTGCCTGCGGTTGACACCGTCAAACAAGTCGAACGCACAGCCGAAGGCGCAACCATCAAAGCAACCATCCCGCGCGAAAAAATTGTGATGGCACAAACCCCGCAAGGTTTTCGCTACGATGTGCTGAAGAAGGCTTTCGACGAAGCTGCTGCCGATGGAATGATCGGTACCGATGAAGCTTCGCTGGTTGAGCGATCAGGCCATCCAGTCGCCGTCGTGATGGGGTCGCCGCGCAATATCAAGATCACTACGCCGGCAGATTTGGAGTTGGCTGAGTTTTTCCTGAAACGGTAAAGCTGGCCACGGATTTGCACGGATTCTCGCGGATAAATTCCAGTGAGGCTGTAGACTTCTCAAATGCATGCAGCGCAGCCCGAGCTCAAATACGGGGAAGTTACCGGCAAAATCATTGGCCTTTTTTACGAAGTCTACAACGAACTCGGCTACGGATTCCTGGAGTCGGTTTACGAAGAATCGCTGGTCATCGCATTACGTCAGGCGGGACTCATTGTGAATCGACAAGTGCCTGTCCCGGTTTGGTTTCGTAATCAAAAGGTTGGCGACTTCAGACCGGATATTACCGTGGAAGAGTGTGTGCTCCTGGAGTTGAAGTGCGCCAAAAATCTGGATCCGGCACATGAGGCGCAGATTCTGCACTACCCTAAGTCCACTGATATTGAAGTTGGCATATTACTTAATTTCGGCTTGAAACCTCAATTCCGCAGACTGCTCTTTGACAACGAAAGAAAAAGAACCCGCGAGAATCCGTGCAAATTCGTGGCCAGGGTTTCAGCATGAGAATTGGCTACGGTTGGGACTCACATGAATTCAAGCGTGGCATTCCGCTCAAAATCGGCGGAGTGGAAATTGCCCATGACAAGGGTTTGGGCGGCCACTCCGATGGCGACGTTTTGCTGCATGCGATAACGGATGCACTGCTAGGAGCAGTCGCTGCTCCAGACATCGGTACGCTGTTTTCTCCCTCCGATTCGCGCTGGAAGGGCGCAGACTCGGCTGTCTTTCTTGCAGAAGCGCTGAGACGTGTGAAGTCAGCGGGCTACAAAATTGTTAACGTCGATTCCACGTTAGTACTCGCCGCGCCGAAGATCGGGCCGCATGCCGCCGCAATTCGCGAATCAGTTTCCCATCTGACCGCCGTTCCGCCCGATTGCATTGGAATCAAAGCTAAAACTCCGGAAGGCATGGGCACAGACAATGCGGCGATCGCGCATGTAGTTGTCTTGCTGGAGATGGTCTCGTCCCCAAAAACACGGAAGTCGAACAAGAAGCAGCGCAGCTGATTGTCAATTTGTTGTCACCTGGAATGCCCGCTGCTAACCAGTCGAGAGATAAACCGTCCAAGCAACCAACGAACGGAACCTCGATGCGATTGATTGCGTATTGAGGTCAGGACGGAGCGGAAGTCCGTCGCCAAAGTGAAACAAATTTAACGGGCCAGGGGACTGCCTCGCACGGTTTGGCGGCCAGCGGAGAACAATCCCCTGCAGCAAGCGAGCACGCTTTCGCGCGCCAAGTTGCTTACCCGAGCCTGCATTGTAGGGCTTCCGGGATAAAAAACAAGCCCGACCTTAACTGCGACCGCCTTAACCGTTTTCCGGCGTTCCGGAACAGAGGAGGACTGGTGAAATCACATCTCGGTTTAAGTTTGAAGAGTATTTTTCTGGCGGTGACGGTACTGGCTGCCGGAAGTGCATTGGCTGCGAACAAGGGTTCGTTGGAGCTGCGACATCCCACAACCGTCGCCGGAAAGCAATTGGCCATGGGCAGCTATACGCTGCAGTGGGAGGGCAGCGGCGATCAGGTCGATTTGAAAATCTATCAAGGCAAGAACGTCGTGGCTTCTACGCCCGCGCGGGTATTGAAGGTAGATCATCCCAGCGGGACCAATAGCGCAGTCGTGTCCGCAAATGCCGACAAAACCTACACTTTGTCGGAGATTCGTTTTGCCGGCAAGAAGTTTGCATTGGGCATCGGGAACGATGCTAGCGGCGCCGGTGCGAGTGGCGGATCCGGAAATTAGTTCGTAGTCAGGTCTTCGGGCGCGGGCCGAGGGCAGGCTGTTACTCCTGTTAAAATAGCAGAGCAATGGTCCTGCCTTTCGTCCGTGATTTATTTGCGGACGTCGAAAAGCTTCCCGCGTTCACGCGTGTTGTCTCCCACCTTCGAGCAAACACGGGACGGATTCGTGTATCCGGGCCCAACCCGCCAACCAAAGCTCTATTGGTTTCGGAGCTGCAGAGAGTTCTGGATCGCCCTCTTATTCTTGTCACCCGTAATAACGAGGCGGCAGACGAGCTCCTGCCGGTTATTCAGGCCTTTTCAGAACTCGTTGGCGGAGCGCCGGCCGACGCAATCGTCTCCCTGCTCAGCCGCGACGTGCTTCCATTTCAGAATCTTTCGCCGCATCCGGAGATCCAGGAGCAGCGGGCCATCGCATTGTGGAAGATCTCGACCGGCGCGGCGGCTATCGTTATCGCGCCAGTTGCCGCAACAGTTTTAAGACTTCGATTGCCGGAATATTATGCGGATCTCGCGCGCACTCTACGGCGTGGCGAAAGCTTCGATATCAACCGCTTGATCGAGCACTTGAATTCTGTGGGTTACAACTCCACGGACGTGGTAGAAATGCCGGGAGAATATGCCTTGCGCGGTGGAATCCTGGATGTGTATTCGCCTGACGCAGACCGTCCGGTGCGCGTGGAATTCTTTGGCGATGAGGTGGAATCGATCCGCAAATTCGATCCGGGGACGCAGAGATCCTCTTCGCCGGCTGACGAAGCGGTCCTGCTGCCGCTCTCCGAAACGCCAGTAACTGAGCAATTGCTGGGCGCGATTCATGCACGTCTTTCAGGGAAGCGCATCAGCGGATCCACAGAAATCATTGAGCAGTCCGTGCGAGCTGGCGGAGTCACCATATTTCCTGGCTGGGAGTTCTACGCGCCGGTCGCCGGATCTGCGGGGACAATTTTCGATCTGCTGCCCAATGCGGCGGTCATCGCGGACGAGCCTGAGTTGCTAAGCAGCGAACTGGAGCAGTTCTGGGAAAGAGTTTCCGAAGCGCACGAGCGCAGTGGAGTCGGGAACCTGGTGCGGCCATCAGATCTTTATGTTTCGCCTGAAGAGTGGCCGAACAAACTGCGAGCTATTCCCGGCGTCGATCTGGAACATCTCGGCGTGACGCGCGGTGACGATCTTGAAACCGTGGAGATTCATTCGCAGCCCAGCCCCCGCTTCCACGGCTCGATTCCGATGATGTTGGAAGAAGTAAAGAAGCATCTGTCTGCAAACCGCCGCGTGCTGGTGGCTGCGCCGAACACCGGCGAGCTGGAGCGGCTGGCGGATTTTCTCACCGAGTATGCGGTTTCATTCCGCTTGGGCAGCCGCACCCGCGGAGGCGAAAGTTATGCCGATGAGACCGCCTACTTCGCGGGCGAAGTGCTCACCACGACTTTGGTGAAAGCGTATATCCCGGACGGAATGATTCTGCCTGATGCCGGGCTAACGGTTTTCGGTACGCGAGATTTATTTGACGAATCGGAATCGGTGGTCTCACGGCCACAACGGCAGAAGTCGAAGACGTCGGCGTTTCTTTCTGATTTTCGCGACTTGCAGGTTGGCGACTACGTCGTTCACGTGGAGCACGGCATCGGGCAATATCAGGGACTGAAGGAAATCAATCAAGGTGATGGCAATACCGAGTTCATGGTGCTCGAATACGCGGATGCCGCCAAACTTTACGTTCCACTGACTCGTCTCGATCTGGTGCAGAAATATCGTTCGCAGGAAGGCGCAAAGCCGGCGCTGAATCATCTGGGCACCGCTGCTTGGGCGAAGACGAAAGCTCGTGTCCGAAAAGCCATGAAGGACATGACCGAGGAGCTGCTGAAGCTCTACGCCCAACGCAAGACCGCGCAGGGTCATAGCTTCCCGGCAGACAACGAATGGATGCGGGAGTTCGAAGATGCGTTTGAATATAGCGAAACCGAAGACCAGGATTTAGCGATTAACGACGTAAAGCGCGACATGGAATCGCAGCTGCCGATGGACCGGCTACTATGCGGAGATGTCGGCTATGGCAAGACCGAAATCGCCATGCGCGCGGCTTTCAAGGCGATCAGCGACAACAAACAGGTGGCGGTGCTGGCGCCCACGACAGTGTTGGCATTTCAGCATTTTGAAACTTTCAAGCAACGTTTCGCAGCGTTTCCCGTGGCCATTGAAATGGTGAGCCGCTTCCGTTCGTCGAAGCAGCAAAAAGAAATTTTGCAGCGTGTTGAAGCCGGCAAAGTGGATATCCTCATCGGCACGCACCGGCTCCTTTCGAAAGACGTGAAGTTCGCCGACCTTGGCCTGCTGGTTGTCGATGAAGAGCAGCGCTTCGGCGTGCGCCATAAAGAGCGGTTGAAACAGATGCGCAAGGAAGTGGACGTGCTTACTATGTCGGCGACTCCGATTCCGCGCACTCTTCACATGTCGATGGTCGGCCTGCGCGACATGAGTGTGATTGAGACTCCGCCGAAAGATCGTATTGCCATTCAGACCGTGGTTGCGAACTGGGATGAGAAGCTCATCCGTACCGCAATCGAACAGGAGTTAGAGCGGGGCGGGCAGATCTACTTTGTTCATAATCGAGTGGATACGATTTGGGAAATTGCGGCCAAGCTGCAGGCGCTGGTGCCTTCGGCTCGAGTGATCGTGGGACACGGACAGATGTCTCAGGGCGAGCTGGAAAAAGTCATGCTGAAGTTCATGCACCACGAGGCGGATATTCTGGTGGCGACGACGATTATCGAGAATGGCCTGGACATTCCGCTGTGCAACACCATTCTGATCAATCGCGCCGACCGGTTGGGTCTTTCTGAGCTGTATCAATTGCGGGGGCGCGTAGGGCGGTCGAACCGGCGGGCATATGCGTATCTCCTGTTGCCGTCGGAAGTGGAATTGACCCCGATTGCGCGTCGGCGCCTGGCAGCATTGAAAGAATTCTCCGACCTGGGCGCTGGGTTCAAAATTGCCGCGCTCGATTTGGAACTTCGGGGAGCCGGCAATCTCCTTGGCGGCGAGCAGAGCGGCCACATCGAAGCCATCGGCTTCGATCTCTACACGCAAATGCTCGAGCAGGCCGTGCGGGAGATGAAGGGCGAAGCCGAACCGCAGCCACAGGCGCAACTTAACTTGGGCTTGAACATTCGCATTCCAGCCGAATACATCACCGAGGAAAATCAGCGTCTGCGAATGTACAAACGAATCGCGGGGGTCGAGACAGATCGCCAGTTGGTCGATGTCGAAGCGGAACTGATAGACCGGTACGGCGAGCCGCCGTTGCCGGTGCAGCAGCTGCTTCGTTATGCCACGTTGCGATTACAAGCCGTACAGGCGGGCGTGACCGCGATTGAGCGCAAGCGCGACCTGGTCAGTGTCCGATTTCGTCAGGACGCCCCTGTTGATCCCGGCAAATTGGCTAGTTTCGTTTCATCACAACGCGGAGCCCAATTCCTCCCAGATGGTACGTTGAAGTTTTTAGCAACGGGGCTGGACGCTAGAGAGCTTCTGGAACAACTGCAAACTTTGTTGGGAAATCTGTCGGAAAATATCCTGCCGTCGATAGCTTGATTTGCGTTGCTCACAGACTGATCGCCAGATCGTCCGATAATTCTCAAGCTTCTGTTGTGATACCGTGAATGGGATTGAAAATGAAAAATGCACCCTTATTCCTCTCCTTGCTGCTGTGTTTAACATCGGTGTTGCCGGGGCGCGCTGAAACAAAAAGCGTGGCCGATTTCAACACCTTGGTGGACAAATATTTTGAGTTTTACTTTTCGTTTCGTCCATCGGATGCGACCGCCGCGGGCTTTCACCAGTACGACCGGAAGCTCGAAGATTATTCGGCGGCCGCGCACGCGAAGCAGATCCGTGGCTTGAAGGAATATCTGAGCAAGTTCGATGCCGTAGATGAGTCAAAGTTGCCGCCTTATACAGAAGGCGATCGCGAGTGGATTATCAGCTCGATTCACGCCGAGCTGCTCGAACTCGAAGACATTCAGATGTGGAAGAAAGACCCGGACGGCTACACCAGCGGGGTGACCAACAGCATTTTTGTAATTATGAAGCGCAACTATGCTGCGCCGGAGGAACGGTTACGCGCCGCTGTAGATAGGGAACGTCAGATTCCGAAGGCGCTGGAGTACGCGCGACAGAATCTGAAAAACCCGCCGAAAATCTATACTGAGATCGCGCTCGAACAGCTTCCTGATGAAACCGATTTCTTCCGCAAAGACGTGCCTGAAGCGTTTTCCGAGGTCACTGACCCCAAACTGCTTGCCGAATTCAAAGTCGCGAATCAGGGTGTGATTGATGCATTTGGGAGCTATCAGAAATTCCTCCAGGACTCTATCTTGCCGAACGCTAATGGCAATTTCCGGCTAGGGGCGGAAAACTACAAGAAGAAATTGCTCTATGACGAGATGGTGGACATTCCGCTCGACCGGCTGCTGGCTATTGGTTATGAGGATCTGCATCGCAATCAGGAAGCGCTGAAGAAAGTTGCCGCCGAGATTGACCCGAAGCGCTCGGTCCTGGAGGTGGTGGCCGATCTTCAAAACCGCCATCCCGCTCCGGATCAACTGCTAAAGGCATTCGGCGACACCTTTGCCGGGCTGACCCAATTCATTCACGAAAAGAAAATTGTCACCATTCCGCCGGGGCAGGCGCCAATACTCGAACCCACGCCGCCATTTGAGCGCGCCACGACCGAAGCTTCCATGGATACACCCGGTGCCTACGAAACCAGGGACCGCAAGGCATTTTTCAATGTCACCACGCCTGACCCCAAATGGGATGCCAAGCGTACTGAAGAATGGATGAAGACATTCAACAACAGCATGATTCCGGGCACTGCGATCCATGAGGTTTACCCGGGACACTTCGTTCAGTTTCTCTGGATCGGCAACAATCCTTCGAAAATTCGAAAACTGACGTTCTCAGGAACGAACGCCGAAGGTTGGGCGCATTACTGCGAACAGATGATGCTGGACGAAGGTTACGGCAATGGTGATCCCAAATTGCGTTTGGGTCAATTGGATGACGCGCTGCTCCGAAACGCGCGTTACATCGTCGGCATCCAGATGCATACCGGAAACATGACGCTCGATCAGGCGCGGAAATTCTTCATGGAGGAAGGCTACCAGACCGCTGCTGTGGCCGATGTGGAGACCAAGCGCGGAACTTCGGATCCAACGTATTTAATGTATACGCTGGGCAAGCTGCAAATTCTCAAATTGCGCGAGGACTATCGTAAAATGCGCGGGAACGATTTTACTCTCATGGAATTTCATAATCGATTCATGGAGCAAGGCGGGGTGCCGCTGAAAATCATTCGCAAAGCAATGCTCGGAAATGACAGCCCTACGCTTTAACGTAAA
>Ga0307477_10002048_pt1 | contig 15953 bp, 17 predicted proteins | sample atmos_gasesECM2C_FD_203316 | JGI IMG/M metagenome (GOLD analysis project Ga0307477, IMG submission 203316) | Hardwood forest soil microbial communities from Morgan-Monroe State Forest, Indiana, United States - atmos_gasesECM2C_515 | ecosystem: Environmental > Terrestrial > Soil > Temperate...
CGCCTCCCTGTCAAGATCGTTTTTGAACCGGGCCAGACCAGCGACCACTATCTCCGGCTGGGTATGTCGGTCACCCCAAAAGTCAAAGTGAAGTGAGCGCCGGCAACCCCATCCCCGGACAGGATAATTGGCGCCCTCCAGTCAACCCATGGATCATCGCCCTGACGGTCACCCTCGCAACTTTCATGGAAGTGCTCGACACCAGCGTCGCCAACGTCGCCCTTCCGCACATTGCCGGTAGCCTCTCCGCGGGACAGGACGAAAGCACCTGGGTGCTCACTTCGTACCTGGTTTCCAACGCCATCATTTTGCCCATGAGCGGCTGGCTTTCCAATCTTATCGGGCGCAAGCGGTTTTACATGTCCTGCGTCGCGCTCTTCACCATCAGTTCGTTCCTCTGCGGCTTGGCTCCCAGTTTGGGAGCGCTGATTTTCTTCCGCGTGTTGCAGGGCGTGGGAGGTGGAGGGCTTCAACCAAGCGAGCAGGCCATCCTCGCCGACACATTCGAGCCCGCCAAGCGCGGTATGGCGTTCGCGGTTTATGGCATGGCTGTCGTCCTCGCGCCTGCAATCGGTCCTACGCTGGGCGGTTGGATTACTGATAATTTCAATTGGCGTTGGATTTTCTTCATCAACATCCCCGTCGGAATTATTTCTCTCATGCTGACGAATCGCCTGATTTCCGATCCCCCCTACATGAAGGCGCAGAAGCGCAGCGGCATCAACATTGACTACATTGGCCTGGGCCTGCTGGCACTGGGTCTCGGCGCCATGCAAGTGGTGCTCGACAAGGGCCAGCGCGACGACTGGTTCGGCTCAAACTTCATCATAACCATGACCGCTATATGCGTCATTTCCCTCATCGCCGTCATTTTCTGGGAATGGAATCACAAGGATCCCATCATTGACCTTCACCTTTTTAGCGAGCGCTCCTTCGCCATCGGCAACATGCTGATGTTCATGGTTGGCTTCGCGCTCTTATCCAGCACTGTGCTCATCCCGCAATTCCTCCAGTCGCTGCTGGGTTACACTGCGCAAGAAGCGGGGTTGGCGTTGATGCCGGGCGGATTTGCAATTTTGCTGGCCATGCCACTGGTTGGCTTCTTATTGGGCCGCACCGACCCGCGGCGCTTGCTGCTGTTCGGATTGCCTATGCTTTCCTTTGCGCTGTTCCACATGACGCGCTTTGACACTTCTGTTGACTTCCGCACTGTTGCAACCGCCCGGGTCTTTCAAGCCATCGGCCTCGCATTTCTTTTCGTCCCCATCAATACCGCAGCGTATGGTTTTATTCCCAAGGGCAAGAACAACGCCGCCTCTGGTCTGATCAATCTTTCGCGGAATATCGGAGGCAGCGTCGGGATTTCTTTCGTCACCACCATGCTGGCCCGCCGCGCGCAAGTTCATCAAACCAATCTCGTCGAGCATGTCAATTCCGGGAATGGAACATTACAAGCTACTCTCCACGCGGCCACCAACACCTTGATTGGCCACGGCTCCAGCGCGCATGAAGCCACGCGGCAGGCTTACGGTCTGGTGGCGGCAAGAGTTGACCAGCAGGCCACCATGCTGGCATATATAGATAACTTCTGGATGCTCGGCGCCATTGTCCTCATCATGATTCCTTTTGTTTTCTTGATGAAGAAGTTGAAGCCCGGCGGCCCGATCGCAGTTCATTGATGCGCAGCGAGGAAAAATTGCCAGTCCGGATCATCACTGTCGAGCGCGAGTACGGCAGCGGCGGCGCCATGATCGCGCGCCGTCTGGCGGAACACTTGGGCTGGAAAATTTGGGACGAGGAGCTGACCGCCGAAATCGCCCGCGTCGCCAACGTGGACGCGCGATCCGCCGCTCGCTGCGACGAGCGTCGCGATCCCTTTCTCTATCGTCTCTTCAAGGTTTATGCCCGCGGAAGTTATGAGCGGTCGCTCGCCATCGGCGAATCCCGCGTCTTCGATACCGACTGCATGGTTGAAGTGCTTCACAAAGTGATTGAAGACGTGGCCTCCCGCGGAAATTCCGTCATCGTCGGCCGCGGCTCCGCTTACATCCTTCGCAATCGCCCCGACGCATTTCATACTTTCGTCTATGCTCCTGTGGAAGAAAAAATACGCCGCGTGATGTCACTCGGGAAAAGCCGGGAAGAAGCGCAAAAACTTGTCGAGGAAATTGATGCGGAACGAGCCGAGTTCATTCGCCACTATTTTGGAGCCCAGTGGCCCGCTCGCTGGCTCTACAACGTCATGATCAATACCAAATTCGGCGATGAACACGTCGTCGAAATGATTCTCCAGCACGTCGGCGCCCTTGAACGGCGTTCCGCCATCCAAGATGTCCGAGCTTAGACGCTCTTCACCTGTCGCTACTGCATCGTGCTGCGCGATATTGGGCGACACCCGCAGGCAAGTCAACGTGAGCAAGCCTGCCCCATGCAAGACTCGCCGCTTGCCGCCGCCCCTTTCTTCCCGTACGCTGATTTTTTGTCGCATCATTAACACAAATTAAAAGGACCCTGGATGACCTGCCCCATCTGTGAAAAGCGGCGCCCCGAGCGCTTCTGCCCCGCCAAAGGCGAAAAAATCTGCGCCGTCTGCTGCGGCCGCGAGCGTGAAGTCACCATTGATTGCCCCTCCGATTGTCCCTACCTCGTCGCTGCTCATCGCTATGAGCGGGAGCATCGCCCGCGTCTCTCCCCGGAGGATTATCCCTACCCCGATATTGAATTCCCCGCGGATTTTGTACACGAGCGCTGGGTCGTTGTGGCAGGTCTCGCCGGAACTATTCTTGGCTTCCAGGCGGAGAACAAAGATCTTCGCGACACCGAGGTCCTTGCGGCGGTGGAAGCTCTGGCGGAAACTTGCCGCACTCTCGGTACAGGAATTTATTACGAGCGCCCGCCCGATGCTCCGCTCCCCCGCGCTCTCTACGCCGGCATCGCCGAATTCCTGCAGGAATTCAAAAAGCAAGACCCCAACCGCACCGGCTTCGGCCCTCTAAGGGACTCCGACGTATTCCGCCTGCTGATATTTCTGCTTCGCGTCGGAAAACAGGAAACCAACGGCCGCCCTCGATCGCGCTCTTTCCTGGATTTCCTCCGGCTGCGCTTCCCTCTTCCCGCAGGCGCCGCGAAAGAAGCTCCGCGCATCATCATGCCCTAGGATTCTTCGCAGTTCCTGCCGAACAATTCGCTTTACGTCGCCGCCTCTTCCGCCGCAGCCAATCCAAGCGCCAGTTGTGGTGAGTACTCTTGCCGCGGCGCCCGGATTTCCGCCAGTGATCCAAGTCCATACTTTGCTCGCAGCTTCCTCACGCGCTCGGTGATTTCTTTGCGGTAAGTTTCAGGCGCATATCCTCCGCGCCCATACCATTCCTGATAACGTCGCAGCAGTTTGGGAAATTTCTGCTCCAGAAATGGCAGAAACTCTTTCAATGAAGATGGCATCAGAAACAGCGCGTTCCCCCCGAACCATTGCGCCTTTGCATCTCGCGCCCCGCGTGCCACTGCGTCCAGATCCTCCTCCCGATCCGTCAGGCCCGGAATAATCGGCATGGCAAAAACTCCCGCAGCAATTCCTGCGGCGCGCAATTGCCGCACCGCATCCATCCGCAGATCTGGACGTGGCGCACGCGGTTCAAGCAACCGCGCCAGCCGCGTGCGCATGGTCGTGATGCTTATATTAATCGTAAGAGAAGAACGCTCCGAAATCCGCTGCAGCAAATCAATGTCGCGCACCACTTGATTCGATTTCGTGGTGATCTCCAGGCGCAACCCTTCGCGCTCCGCCATTTTCTCCAGGATCGCGCGCGTCGCGCCGAATTCCCGCTCGGCCGGCTGATAAGGATCTGTCGCCGTCCCAATGGCGATATGCTCGCCCCAGATTTTCTTGCTCGTAAGGTCGCGCTCCACCGTCGCGCCTGCGTCCTGCTTCACGTAAATCTTCGACTCGAATTCCCCGCCATCCAGCTCCATATACTCGTGCGTGTAGCGTGCATAGCAGTAGCGGCACCCGAATTCGCACCCGCGGTAGGGATTCACCGTCCAGCGGAATGGCACGCGTTCGGAATCGCAGCGGTTCAGAATCGAGCGGACAGGCAGCAGAAAATATTCTGTCCCGCGCTTTGCTTCTGCGCAGGGGGAGGAAGCAGCGAGGCGCGCAATGCCGACCAGTTCCTGAGCGGGCTTCGTTCTCCGGTCTGGTACCGGAGTGGGCGCGGAAGCTTCGCTCGGGGACTCACAAGTGCCGTGGCGAGCGGCTGTGGGGAATAAGGTGAGACTGGTCTGCTTCGGCCGGGTCCGCCGACGTGGGAACGTCGCCGGGCTGGGCCGAAGTATGGGAGATGTGGCCATTGGTTGCCTCGCCGCACGCCCTGCAATATATTCGCTTTTTCTTCGCTATGTCAAGCATATTATTTCGCTTTATTTTCGCCTGTACGTACAGGCAGGTTCTCTCCCTGAAATTCCAGCACTCCGGCCAGCAGTCTTCTCCATCCACGCGGTCTATACTTAAAAGATTCGCAAACATCGGGGTAGCGCACTTGAATGAAGTCGGAATACTGATCATAGATGACGACATCGTCAGCCAGCGCGCTCTGAAGCACGTCCTCGACTCAGAGGGCTGGCGCGTCCGCATTGTTCCGCTGGCCTCCCACGCCCTCACGGAGCTTGCCAGCGGCCAGTGGGACCTCGTAATCGTCAACGTCGCCCTCACCGACATGCGCGGCCCGCTCTTCTCCATCCTGAAAGAACTGGCTCAGGCAGACACCGTTGCCCCGCAAGAATCTCCTGACGATCTACCCGACCTCTCACGGCAAGAGGAAGCCCCCGATGGTGCCGTGACCGTCGTCACCAGAAAGCGCCTTCGCGTCTTGTTCCTGGTGCCATTGCTCGCCGCCAAGCACGTCCAGCCCATCCTCGAACAGGAAGGGCTCCCGTATTCCCCGAAGCCCTACCATCTCCATGACTTCCTTGAAAAAGTGAGCGAACTGCTACTCGAAGCCGGCGCCATTTCAGACCCCATCCGCAGCATGGGCGCCCTCTCCGCTGGCAAGAAGCGCGTGCGCGCTCGCCGCGTGGCGCGCGAAGGCCGCCGCGGAACCATGTTCGCATCCCGCGAGGACTACCAGATGAGCGAAGAAGAGCTCGTCGAGTGGGAGAAACAGGAAGAAGAGGAGCGCAAGAAGCGCGAAAAGGAGAAGAAAGACCGCGAACACCTTTAGCCCTCCGCAAGCCTCGCCTCCTCCCGCGTTTCCCATCCGCACAATCATCCTGCAAGGAATTCCTGGCTCCCCGTTCTAAACAAGGAAAGCCACTGGAAACGAAGCTGGTTTGTTTCAGCGATGTCGTCTCGTTTCAGCAATGCTGTCTCGCTTCGGCAATCTAGGAGGACGTCATGCAAGCCAAGCAGGAAAAATTATTTCTGGGTGTGTGCATGGGCTTACTCACCTTATTGGCGGGGGTACTTCTGATGATGAACACAGACTTGGACATTCGAGCCGCGGGCGGGCCAGGAGTTCCGGCGCCCGGCGGACAGGGTTGGCATTTGCTGGACCCGGTCAGCTATGAAAACTTGACCATCTTCCCCGTGGTGTCCACGCAGCAATCTGACACCAGCGATTTCTCAACCCTCGATGAAGCTCTCGCTTCCGGCGACGTCGTGGTCACCGAGCAAGGTGACTATCTTCGCAGGACGCGTGAAGGCAGCGCCCAAACCATGCCTCCCCGGCCCGGCGCCCAAGTGAACCAGCTCGTGCTCATCAATCGCGGCAAGCGCCCCCTGATCCTGCTCGCCGGCGAAGTTGTGTCCGGCGGAAAACAGGATCGCGTCATCGGCAAAGACCGCATCGTTCCCATTGGCGCGCCACCTCTGCCGCTCGATGTGTTCTGCGTCGAACACGGGCGCTGGACCGGCCCCTCCGATAAATTTGCCGCTGCCAAAATGATGGCGCATCCCAGCGTTCGTGAAAAAGTCGCGGTCGAGCAGGATCAGACGCAGGTGTGGGCTGCGGTTCGCGGAGAAGCTTCCATGTCCAGCAGCGTGGAAGTGCAGTCTCAGGCAGCGGGAAGCGTTCCGGCCAAGGCTCCGCCCATATCCTCGGGCTCCCTCGACCGCGTCATCGCCTCGGAGGCTCCCACCCAATCGTACAAAAAAATCTACGAGTCGCGCGCTGTCGGCACATCCATCGAAAATTTTGCCGAGCAAATCCAGCGCCGGTTCGACCGCGCCACCAGCGGCCTGAAAGGCGAGCGCGTCGTCGGCGTCGTGGTCGCTTTCGGCGGAGAAGTTGCCTGGAGCGACGCGTTCGCTTCCTCGCAGCTCTTTGAAATCTACTGGCCAAAACTTCTGCGCAGCTACGTAATCGAGGCGCTCACACGTCACGCCACCCGCGAGAATGCTTCGTTCGACGACGCCCGCGACTTCCTCCACCCCGCCACCGGCCATTTCCGCGAGGAAACCGAGCCCGGCGTCTATCGCTGGCGCGAAAGCAACGCCGGCAAAGTCGCACAAATCGAACTCGAAGCCCTCGCCCCCAAACCCATGACCCTGCACTGGCTGAAAGTCCTTCGCGCAAACTGACGATCCGGCAAGGACCCTCATCCTGAGTCAGGCGATTCTGCCTGACTCAGGATCTGACAATCCGACGAAGGTTTGTCATCCCGAGCGAGTCCGTCAGCAGTTTGACGGACGACGAGGGATCCGCATATAGCTTCTTGCCCAGAAAAATGGCTTCTGCCTTTCGCTTTTCTCCCCATCAGTGTTTATCTGTGTTCACATGTGGTTAACCGCGTTCCGGCCGACGAGGGGTCCGCTGTCCCCTCCTCCGATCTTCTCTCCTTTGTTTTCGCTTTTTCTCTCCATCAGTGTTTATCTGTGTTCATCTGTGGTTAACCCCCTTCCGGCCGATGAGGGGTCCGCTGTCCCCTCCTCCGATCTTCTCTCCTTTGATTTCGCTTTTCTCTCCATCAGTGTTTATCTGTGTTCATCTGTGGTTAACCGCCTTCCTTCCACCTCCGCACTTCACTCCGATCCCCCGTCTCCGCCAACAATTCCGCAATGGTCTTGTGGAAAACCGGATGCCGCACCCCCGCCGCAATCTCCGCAAACGGCACCAGCACAAATCTCCTCTCCGCCATTCGCGGATGCGGAATCTCCAGCCCCGCCTCGTGCAACACCCTCGCCCCGAACAGAAGAATATCCATATCAATCACCCGCGGCCCCTTCGGCACCCGCCGCTCACGTCCCAGCGACCGCTCAATCCCCAGCAACTCCTCCATCACTTCCTGCGGCTCAAGCTCCGTCTCCGCCTCCACCACACAATTCAAAAACCATGCCTGCTCCCGCATCTCCACCGGCTCCGTCTCATAGAGCGACGACACCCGCGTCACGCGAACCCGCTGCGCGCCGAGCGCCGCAATCGCGCTCCGAATATTTCCCGCGCGATCTCCCATGTTCGCACCCACCGATAGATAGATGGTCGTCATGGCTCGATAGCGTACCTAATCATGTCCGGACAGCTCGCGCCAAAATTTTGTCGCGCGGCCCGTGGCCCCAGCAAGAAAGCGCGCCCAAGTATGCTACCTCCCGCCATCCCGAATTCAGTCGCGCCTGCACGAAGGCCTTACGGTACGTGGCAAACTTCCGTGTGCGCCGCTCGCCAATTTCACTATTTCTCACAAGTTCTTGGTCTTCCACCACGCTATGTCAACTTTGCGAGGGTGCGTCGAGTGCCCCGACCTGTCACATCTTGCAGTTTTTTATCAGTGTCCATCTGTGTTTATCTGTGGTTACCCGCCTTCCGGCCGACGAGGGCTCCGCTTCCTTCTCTTCCGATTTTCTCTTCTCTGTTTTCGCTTTTCTCCCCATCAGTGTTTATCTGTGTTCATCTGTGGTTACCCGCGGGTTTGACCTTCTCTCGAGCGCCCAATTTGCGCTGCTTCCGATCCCTCGAACGCCGGGTCCGCACTGCCTCTGACCTGGTCCTGTGAGTACTACGTAGTTTTGCGAATTTCGCGATCCCATTTTTTGTGCTACCGTGGCTTGTTTTTGCCCTTGCTAGAGCGGGCGCTGGATGGGGGTGCATCGGGTTTCACGAACGAGGAACACACGAATTTCTAATCGGCAATGAGTGCGAATAGAAATTCTCGTAACTCGCTCAAAACAAACGTTCAGGATCAAGTCTAATCGGTAATTTTCCCGGGGGCCTTATCGCAACTCTTTCTGGGACCCGGGGACTTTGCCACTCGGGGCGCTGGCGTCCCGCCGGCATCTTGCTGGCTCCATGGTCTTGTCGCTGCAGCGTCGGGCTGGGATTTGTACAACAGCGTCGATGAATGAAAGCTGCCCGGCGAAGATCGGTGCAGCGTTACGAGAAAAGGCCGGGCTGGCGGCGAGGCTCGGACTTGGCCTGTGACTCATCGAACGGCAGGCCGAAATGCTTGTAGGCCAGCGCGGTGGCCACGCGGCCCCGCTGGGTGCGGTCGAGCAGGCCGAGCTGCATCAGGTAGGGCTCGTAGATTTCCTCGATCGCGTCTTCTTCCTCGCTGAGCGACGCGGCGATGGTATTGAGGCCCACCGGGCCGCCGGAATATTTCTGGATGATGGTGAGGAGCAGGTTGCGGTCCACGTCGTCCAGGCCGTGCTCGTCCACGCCGAGCATTTTCAGCGCGTCTTGCGCCACCTCCGTGGTGATGTGGCCCTTGGCGCGCACCTCGGCAAAATCGCGCACGCGGCGCAGCAGACGATTCGCCACCCGAGGAGTCCCGCGGCTGCGGCGGGCGATTTCCGCCGCGCCCGGCTCGTCCATCTTGATGCCGAGAATTCTTGCGGAGCGGGTGACAATTTGCAGCAAATCTTCTGGCGAATAAAATTCCAGCCGGTGCACGATGCCGAAGCGCGAACGCAGCGGCGCCATGATCAACCCCGCCCGCGTGGTCGCGCCGATCAGCGTGAAGCGATTCAGTTGATATGGATGGACGCGCGCTCCGGGGCCCTGGCCAATAATCAAATCCACGCGAAAATCTTCCATCGCGGGATAGAGAATTTCTTCGAGCGCGGGCTGCATGCGATGAATCTCATCGAGAAAGAAAAAATCGCGCGGGTCCAGCGAGGTGAGCACGGCGGTCAGGTCGCCCTTCTTCTCAAGCAACGGCCCGGAACTAATTTTGATCGCCGAGCCCATTTCGTTCGCGAGAATTTGTGCCAGCGTGGTCTTGCCCAGACCCGGCGGGCCGTAAAGCAGCACGTGGTCGAGCGATTCGCCGCGAGCGCGCGCGGCGTCCACCGCGATTTTCAGATTTTCTTTCACGCGCGATTGCCCGATGAAGTCCTCGATTCTTTTCGGGCGGACGCTGGCTTCAATCCGCGCGTCTTCGTCGAGCGCCTTCCCGGATATGATCCGGTCTCTCAATTTGCCCGCCGCTTGTCCTTCTTGCATGCCGCTTACCTCCCCGCTCCGGGGAATCTATGCCTCTTCGAATACGCCAAGCCGGCCCTCGGTCTCCGTGAACTGCTCGCCAACGCGGTCCAGCTCTTCATACTCCTTCGCAAAATTTTCCCGCATGGCCACGTGCGACGCCACTGTGTCCCAGAAGTCGATCGTCAAATAGTGGCGCTCCGTTTCAATGTCACGCAGAAGCTTCGTGCCTTTGTATCCCGCGCTCTTGCGAAAAAGTTCCGCCCAAGCGCCGTTAGATGCGAAGTGGCCTTCGAATTCCTTCACCTTGCCCGGGCGTGCCGTAAATTCCCAAACGAACTGAACCATTTCCGAACCTGCCTTTCGTCACAGGCGCCATGGCGCGCGCCCGATTTATTCTTCGCGGCCTGCGCGCGCCGATTTCTGCATCGCGCCCGTGCCCAGAATTTGCAGCGACGTTCGCAACAGAGCTTCGAAATCCGCGCCGCCCGCGCCGCGGGCTTTCTCGATGGTTTTCTCGACAGTGCGCGCATCGTACCCCAAATTTACGAGCGCGGAAGCAACGTCAGCTTCGAATTGCGAGCGCGTGGCGGGCTTTACTGCTTCGGCCACATCCACGGCCGCAAGCTTGTCGCGCAATTCCACTACCATCCGCTCCGCTGTCTTGCGCCCCACGCCGGGGATGCGCACCAGTTGCGCGAGATCGCCTTTGCGGATCGCGGGAACAAGTTCTTCCAGACTCATGCCGGAGAGAATTTTCAGCGCCAGCGACGGGCCCACGCCGGAAGAGGAAATCAGCAGTTCGAAACAGCGCTTTTCGCGGGAGGTGAAAAAACCATAGAGCGAGAGTTGGTCTTCGCGCACGTGCGTGTGAACCAGCAGTGTGGCTTCACCGTGGAGCGGGCCGAGGCTTGTAAATGTTGAAAGCGGGATCTGCACCTGGTAGCCCACGCCGCCCACGTCGAGCAGGACTTGATTCGGGCTCTTCTCAATCAGCTTGCCGCGGAGCGAACCAATCATGTCCAGCGATTATTGATTAGCATGTGCAGGGTGTCAACGCGCGCTCAATGTCGCACGCCTTCTTCTGGAAACGTGCGGTCTGGAAAAGTGTGTTGTAAGTAGTTGAGGTATGGATGAAATGTCGCGGAACAAAAACTCGTATTGGCCCGTACAGGTAGTCGAAGAAGGCGCGAGTTGCGCTGTGGGACAGGTGCGCGCGGCTGCAGACAGACGTTCGCGCGGCGATGTCTCCGAAAATTCGGATGTGGTGAGATTACTTTACTGATCAAATCACCGGTCACTGTTCGTCTGCGAGAAAGCAGTGTTCGCTCCTGATGCATATTTTGATTTCGTTCGCGCGAAAATAATTTTTCGCAAACTTTTTTCAAATTTGCTTTCACCTCCAAAGGCGTCGCGTCTAACGAAGCGCAAGGGGCGATTGACGTCCAGGAGGAAAAGCAAATGTCACACCGTCGAATCAGTTTTGTGTTCGCAGTCCTTGCAGCGTTCGGGCTGGCGTTGCCGGTTGCAGCTCGAGATGATAACTCGAGCCAACCAAAGGCAATCGTCAGCATGTCGGTGGAGCTCAGCAGCGCGGCCACGCTTGGAGGCAGGGAATTGAAGCCCGGCAACTATTCCGTAAAAGCGGACAGCGTGAAAGTCACGGTGTTGCGCGGCGGCAAAGCGATTGCAGAAGCCCCGGTGCAGTGGAAAGACGAATCCGGCAAAGCAGCGTACTCAACCATCGTAACCGAGAGCAAACAGATCAAGGAGATTCATTTCCTTGGCAAATCGAAATACATCGAGATCACGCAGTAGAGTTCTCCTCGCGCAGCACCAGCGGGCCGCGCTTGATGCAGCAAGCGCTGCCCGCTTTTTCTTCCGGAATCGTTTGGAGAAGCCAGCGGACAGCGAGGACTACTTCGCGCCTTCAATCAAATCCACGGAATCAATTACGCCGATCACGGCCATATCGATTGGGGAATTGGGGCGGCCGACAGCAGTCATTGCCGAATACCCTTCCGCAGCCAGCAACACGCGCTCGCCGATTCCTGCATCCACAGCGTCGAGCGCGAGCACCGCTTCGCCGCGATCAGAGCCGTCGAGATTAAGCGGCTGGACCACGAGGATTTTGCGTCCCACATGCGAGGGCGCCTTCTGCGTGGCCACCACATCGCCAATCACGCGTCCAATGAGCATTTACGTTTTTGGTCCCGAGGCGGGAATATTCACGACATCCACGATTCCCACAATGGTGGCTTCCGTGGGAACTTCTACAGGCAAAAATGGAAAACTCGCTTCCTTCCCGCGGCACCAGTAAACGGTTTCGCCGGCGCCGGCGCCGACGGAGTCCAGCGCCACCAGCACTTTGCCTTTGTCGCGCCCGCTCCGGTCAATGGGCTGGACCAGCAGCAGCCTCTGCCCCGCGAGCGAGTCGTTCTTCATGGTCGCAACAACATTGCCGATCACACGGCCTAGCAACATGGAATTCCTTGAGACGACGAAATTCGGTAGCTGGTCATTTCTTGCGCGCAGCAGCGAGTTCTGCTTCGTGCTGGCGATCGAGTTGGATGGAGTCAACAATGCCGATGATGGCGGCGTCCACCGGGCGGTCCTTGCATTCGGCGGCCATGCGCGCGGAGCTGCCAGAAACGACGAGCACGGTTTCACGAAAGCCCGCGTCCACTGTGTCCACGGCGATCAGGTAGCCGGATTCGTCGCCGCCTTCGGGATTGATGGGCTTCACAATGAGAAGCTTTTTGCCTTCCAGGCGCGGGTCTTTGCGGGTTGCAACGATAGTTCCGACGATGCGGGCGAGGATCATGAAGAAATGTTCAAAGTTAAAAATTCAAAGTTCAAAGTTAGCAGCAAAATAGAACTCCAGAGCAAACATCTCGGAACCGGGAGCGAAGAACGCCGAAACAGCCGCCGACGCTTCGCCCGGCGCGCAAGCGTCGGACGAGCGGCGCCGAATCGCAGTTCGCGGCGACTATCGAGCCGCGGCCATCGGGGTCTTGCCGATGGGCAGAACATCTTCGAGCGACTGATGCGGACGTGGAATCACGTGAACGGCGATCAGTTCACCCACGCGCCGCGCCGCGGCCGCTCCAGCGTCTGTCGCAGCCTTCACTGCCGCGACATCTCCGCGCACCATCGCTGTGACGTAGCCCGAGCCGATCTTCTCCCAGCCGACCAGTGTGACTTTGGCCGCTTTCACCATCGCGTCCGAAGCTTCAATCATCGCGATCAGGCCGCGTGTCTCGATCATTCCCAGTGCTTCCCCCATTCTTCACCCTCCGGTCAAGCGCCAACGTTCTGCGGAAAAATTTTTCTTGGGGCTAGCGTTTCTGCCGGTCCTTCTCAAGCGCCTTCTGAACTTCCTCGTCCACCAATGATTCCAATTCGCGTCGCGTCAGCGTGATGCGCTCAGTTTCCGCGCTGTCCGAAGTCACCGGGCAATCCGGTCCCACGGCCGCAGCGGTTTGCAGGCCGTATCGCTTTCGCGCCGCGAGCAATTTTTCCACATCTCCGCTGGAAAGCAAGACTTGTTTGCCGATAAGTTCAGTTACCAGAGTGACGCGGGCGAAGTGTTCCGTGGTCTCCATCCGAAAGAAAGCGGTCAAAAGGTCCTGGCCGTAAGTGACCACGCCATGATTGGCCATGAGGATAGCGTCGTAACTCTGCACCAGAGGCTCGATGGCCTCCGTCAATTCGGGAGTCCCCGGCGTGCCGTAGCGAGCAACTGGGATGCAGCCAAGTGAAAGAACAAGCTCAGAGAGAATAGCTTTGTTCAGAGGAATCCCTGATGCAGCAAATCCGGTTGCCACCGGAGGATGGGCGTGGCAGACAGCGTTAATGTCGGGCCGCCGGCGGTAAACCAGAAGATGCATTCCTAGTTCAGAGGAAGGGTTTCGCCGACCGCTCAACTTCTGGCCATCCAGGTCGGTGATGACCATATCGTCCGGCGACATCATGCCCTTGCTGATGCCGGTGGGCGAGGTGAGAATCCGGCGCGGATCAAGCCGCAGCGAAATATTTCCGTCAGTCGAGGCCACGTAGCCCCGCTCGTGAATCCAGCGTCCGGCCGTGCAGATATCGAGGCGGTGCTCGTCCTCGGTCTTCAGCGCCCCGGGCGAAATCGAGTCAGGGAACAGAACCACCTCCGCGCAGGGAGAAAATACCCGCGCTATTTACGCGTAGATCCCGCGCAGCCTGAGCGCACGAGCCACGCGGTCAATCGCAACCATATACGCGGCGATGCGATTATTCACGTGGTGCATTTCCGCGTAACTCACCACTTGATCGAAGCTCTGGTCCATCACGTCCTGCAGCCGCTCGTTCACTTCGCTCTCGCGCCAGAAAAATCCCTGGCGGTCCTGCACCCATTCGAAGTAACTCACCGTCACGCCGCCTGCATTCCCGAGAATGTCGGGGATGACGAAGATTCCTTTCTTCTCGATGATGGAATCGGCGTGCGAAGTGGTGGGGCCGTTGGCGCCTTCACAAAGGATGCGGCATTCGACGCGATGAGCGTTCTGGGTGGTGATCTGGTTTTCCGTTGCCGCCGGGACCAGGATTTCGCAGGGGTGAAAAAGCACTTCCTGCGCGGTCATCTTCTCGCCGCCGGCGGGAAATTCCGGCAGAGGATTCCGCTGCGTATACACCCAATCGTAGAGCTTGGGAATGTCGAAGCCCTTCTCGTTGTAGAGGCCACCGTGAATGTCGGCCACGCCGATAATTTTGTAACCAGCCGCGTGTCCAAAACCCTGGATGATGACGCGGCATCCCTGGCGTTTCATCTGCAGTTTTGCGAGCGCGCGGTCGCAGCACATCATCAAGCCGCGGCCAGTGGCTTCTTTGCGGCCTTGCGATCCACCGAGCTCCAACGGCTTCCCAGTCACGACGGCCGTAGTCGCCTGCCGGACATGCATGGCGTAGGTGTCCATCACCCAAGCCATAGTCTGATCGTTAGTGCCGATGTCCGGCGCCGGCACATCGCGTTCAGGACCAAACCATTCGCTCAACTCCGCGGTGTAACGGCGCGTGATGCGTTCGAGTTCGTTCTTTGAAAGTTTGGTGGGATCGCAGATCACGCCGCCCTTCGCTCCACCAAAGGGGATATTCACCACGGCGCACTTCCACGTCATCCAAGCGGCCAGCGCACGAACTTCATCCAGGCTGACGTCCGGCGCAAACCGGATTCCGCCTTTGCCTGGGCCGCGAATCGTGGAATGAAGCACGCGATATCCGATGAAAACTTCCAAATGCCCGCTGTCGCGCGCGATGGGTATATAAACTGTGATTTCCTTGCTGGGATGCTTTAAATAGCGATAGAGGCCTTCTTCCAGCGCCAGCTTCTGCGCCGCTATTTCAAATCGCGCCTCGGCAGACTTATAGACATTCAGTTCATCCTGCGCAAGCGCAGACATGACCGCCTCCTCAAATGTTCGAATGAATGCATTTCAAATTGCCGGCCGTGTGGCATTGCAGACGAACTGGTAGCCGACTTCATTCATGCGCCTTCCAAATAGCGGCGGCCAGTATACGAACAGGCGCAAGGCGGCGCAAGAAAAGCGTTTCGGATTCCTGCTCTCAGTCGAATCGAGGTTGGACGGAGATTCAGTGGCGGGTGCTGCGATGGACGAACTCTTTGAGCAGCAGATTGGCAAGCCGTGTCTGGTCATGCCGGATTACGCCAGCTTGATGGAGCAAATCGGCGGTCACGTAATTCAATCCCATGCGTCGCAGTTCCTTCAGCGAGGGGTCAACCGGTTCCGCACCCTCTGCTTCGTAACGCCGCAGCAGGCGAGGGGTCACACGAGTACGATTGATCACCACAAAATCGAATAAACCGTCTTGCGTGTGTTCGTAAATCGCGCGCACATGATCCGCCACGGAGTAATGCTCCGTCTCGCCAGGTTGCGTCATTAGATTTGAAATGTACACACAGGTAGCGCGAGCCTGCAGAATGGCCTCGGTTACCTGCTCCACCAGCAGGTTTGGAATGATACTGGTGTACAACGAGCCGGGACCGACCAGAATCAGATCCGCGGCGTGGATTGCTTCGACCACTTCCGGGACGGGCCGAACGCGGCGCGGTACCAACCGCACGCAGCGGATGCGCCTGCGCGATTTTGAAATGTTCGTTTCGCCGGCGACCCTGGTGCCATCCTCGAGCTCGGCCTCCAGCGTCACATTTTGCGCCGTGGAAGGAAAAATCCGCCCGCGAATTGCCAGCACCTGAGCTGAGACCCGCACGGCTTCCGGAAAATCTCCGGTCACATTCGTCAGCGCAGTCAGAAACAGATTTCCGAAACTGTGGCCCGCCAGCCCCCGTCCCGCGGGAAAGCGGTACTGGAACAATTGTCCCAACAGATGCTCGTCCTTCGAGAGCGCCACCATGCAATTCCGGATATCGCCGGGAGGAAGCACTCGATAGTCGCGCCGGAGTCGTCCGGAGCTGCCGCCGTCGTCGGTCACTGTGACAACAGCTGCAAGATCGGCAATCGCGCGCGGTGTACGTTCCTTCCTGCGGGCCGCGAT
>Ga0307477_10002049_pt1 | contig 15952 bp, 7 predicted proteins | sample atmos_gasesECM2C_FD_203316 | JGI IMG/M metagenome (GOLD analysis project Ga0307477, IMG submission 203316) | Hardwood forest soil microbial communities from Morgan-Monroe State Forest, Indiana, United States - atmos_gasesECM2C_515 | ecosystem: Environmental > Terrestrial > Soil > Temperate...
AATGGCTCGACGTCTCTGAACCAGCAATTCGTGACCCTTCCCGTATATCAGTTCCGGGATACTTTGAGTTGGTCTCGTGGGAAGCATACCTATCAGTTCGGCACGATCATCAAGCCGACGATTTTCAAGTCTGGAAATGTGACAGACACAAATTTGTTCAACGTCGGATTGGGAGGGCAACTGCAAGCGCTGGATTCCAGTCTCCGACCAGCCGATATCAATGGCGCGAGCGCGGCGATCGCGGCATGGGATTTTCAGTTCCCCATAGCCCTAGGACGATTCTCTGCCGTAACCGCGGGATTTAATTTTGACAAGGTTGGAAACCCATTGCCGCAGGGAGGAATAGCCGGCCGGGACTATCACTCAACTGAATTTGAATTTTTCGCACAGGATACTTGGAACATTCGTTCCGATTTGACGATGACTTATGGATTGCGATGGCAGTTCCACGAGCCGCTCACGGAAGTGAATGGACTCGAAGCAATTCAGAATCTTAGTCCCCAGGCTATTTTTCCAGTTCGGATGGCGAATGCGAATGCGGGGATCGAAGGGCCTGCCGCAGCTCCCATCATTTCCTATCGCCTGGGTGGTTCGGCAAATCACGCGCCCGGCTATTACCAGCCGAGTTACACGAACTTCGCTCCACGTCTGGGACTTGCCTATTCGCCGTCTTTTTCCGATGGCTTTCTGGGGCACTTGCTCGGAAATCGCATGACCAGTATCCGTGCGGGTTTTGGGATCAACTATGACAACAATCTGTTGACCCAAGGATTTGAACTCGACGAGCTTAGCTTTCTATTTAGCAACTCGTCCGTGACTAATTTCGGAGGGCAGGGTGCCGTGGCTGCCTTTAGCCCCGGAGGAGACCCACGTTTTTCGGGACTCACTTCCTTCCCGGCGATTCCGCTGCCCCCGGCGTCTCCTCGTCCCGTGTTCACCCCGAACGTAGACGCGAACGGAGTGCCAACCGGCTTCAATAATGGGGGATTTGGCAGCGGCCCGATGTTTAATTTCGATCCGAATTATCGCACGCCGTATGAAATGAGCTTTACCTTGAGTTTTCAACGACAACTACCGGGTGACTGGCTCATCGATGTAGGTTACTTCGGTAAACTGGGCCGGCGACTAACTGCACTCGGCGACCCTGCGCAAACCTTGAACTTCAAGGATGCGGCTTCCGGTCAATTCCTGTATACGGCATTCGGGAAGGTACAAACGCAGCTTCAGAATGGAACGCCATTCTTCGGGGTGACGAATCAGGCGTGGTTTGAAAACCAAATGACGGCGGCAATTACGGCCGCTGGACTTGGAAGCTGCGCAAGTGTGGGAAGCAGTCTCACCGGAGGGGTGTTTCCGAGTCTATCATGCACACAGTTGGCGGCTGGGATTGCTGGATCAGCATGGCCCAATGGCGATGTTTCGTCTACCCTATTAGCTTTGGCCGATCAGCATCCAAACGGAAATATCGAACAAGGCTTAATTCCGCTAAACTCAGGATTGCTAGCTCAAGACGGAGCAGCTGGGTATATCGGAAACTTCGGGTCTTCCAACTATAATGCGCTGATCCTGCGAGTGAACCACCGATTGTCGCGCAACTTAACAGGGGAGTTCGATTACACCTTCGCACACTCGATTGACAACGATTCGGACGTCCAAAATTCGCTTATTTCCTTTAATGCGGCAGAAATTTGTGATCTGCGAAATCTGCGCGTCTGCCGTGGGAACTCCAACTTCGACGCCCGGCATACCGTAGCAGCGTTCTTTGAATATGGCCTGCCCATCGGACGCGGAGAGTGGCTGCTTCACGATTCATCCAAATGGCTGGATGAAGTCTTCGGTGGGTGGAAAGTGTCCGGCATCGTCCTCGGTCATTCCGGCTTTCCATTCAAAGTTGACACGAACACGTTTCCTGTCGACTTTACGCAGACAGCTCCAGCCGTGTTCGTAGGGAAACAGTCGGATCTCTCAGGCAAAGTGCATCAGGTAACTCAAGGGGGCCTGACCACCGTGCAATACTTTTCGAATGAGACGAATGCGTTCGGAGCGTTTGCGTTTCCATTTGGCGGGGGAACCGGCACTCGAAACGTGGCTCGGGGTCCTCAATTCTGGAATCTCGATCTAACCATCTTGAAGGACTTTAAAATGCCGTGGTCGGAGACACATGTTTTGCAGTTCCGCACCGACGCGTTTAACGTATTCAATCATCCAAACTTCAGTCCGCCGAATGCGAACCTGCAAAGTCCCGGCGGTTTCGGGACTATCAACTCTACGGTGAATGACGCTCGTCAGTTGCAGCTGGGTTTGAAGTACATATTCTGAGGGCAAAGTATCTTGTTCGTCGCAGACGGACGGGAAAGTCAGCGTTAGTTCGGGTGTCGGAGCCATCGAGCCCCTTTCCCGCCGTAAGCCGGGAAGGGGCTTTTTCTTTTTAGCAGGTATGGCCGATGCCTAGCCGACGAAACTTAGGTTCTGGGTTGTGAAATTTGCCAGATTCGGAAAGATGGAAGGCAGGTCAGTGGGGCCTACCCCGAACCAGCTCGCCAGCGTGGCGCCGTATTGATCGACCGACGTGCTTGGTATCCAGCGTCCGTTTGTACCGACATCATCCGGACCGCCGAGCGCCAATTGCGGGAAGGTGCCATATACGTCTCCGCCATGAACCGCGCCTCCCATAACCAAGTGATGGCTGCCCCAGGCATGATCGGTGCCGCCATTGGACCCGGGCTGGAAAGTTCGGCTGAAGTCAGACAAGGTGAACGATGTGACTTGCTGCTGGATTCCCAATTCGACGGTGGAGCGGTAGAAGGCCGACATTGCGGGATCGAGTTCCGCAAACAGATTTTGCTGCGCCAGTAATTGCGCACTGTGGGTGTCGAATCCGCCGAGCGAGCAGAAGAAGATCTGGCGCTGCAGGCCCAACGTCGTGCGAGCTTGTATGATCTGGGCCACTTGCTGCAGTTGCGCGCCAATCCCGGTGGCAGGGAATTGGGTTTGGAGGCTTGGCAAGCCGTTCAGGGCAGCCGCGAGGATTTTGGTTTCTGCAACCGACTGGCTCATCACTGCACTGGTGTCTTGAACAAGCGAAACGCCAGTATCGAAGGTGAGGAGTTGTTGGAAGGCAACCAGCCGCGCGTTATCGGCTGCGGAACCGTGGAAACCTTTCAATCCCGGCGATGAACCAGGGATCATGGCGTAGGGTTGAGTCTGAGCGCCGGTACAGAGAATTGCGCCGCCCGCGACTGAGGTGATCGGAGGATATTGAGATCCTGCATTCAAAGGCTTCAAGACGTCAGCGGTGCGGCCTGCCCATCCGGTGGTCGCAAATCCATCGAACTGGGCCGTCTGCCACTGGCCTTGCTGGTCTGAGTGCGAAAACAAATTCACCGGCAGCGCAACGCTTCCTTGCTGATATTGGGAGCGTGTGACGGGCTGAGAAAGTGTTCCCACATTTGCCACCAGCGCAAGCTGGCCGCTATTGAATAGTGCCTGCAATCCGGGAAAATTCGGGTGCAGGCCGTATGGAACATTGCCTGTCTTGGCGATGATAGGAAGCAGCGAATTCTGAGGCAGCGCGAGGTTCGCGCGAATGTTCGCGTAGTTTTGATAGCCGGGCGTGTCGTTCGGAACGATCAGATTGTTGCTGTCATTTCCGCCGAAGAGGAATATACAAACCAGGGCTTGGTAACCGCTGGACTGGCCCGTCGCCAGAGCGTGAATCAAGTTGAGCCGGCCCAAAGCGGAGGTCATAGCGAAGGAAGCTGCGCTGCAACATCCAGCGCGCAAGATGTCTCTGCGAGTTATTGCGTTTCCCCCACGCATGGTTCACGCTCCTGCGGCCCGGCCGCTTAAAAAACTAGTGCTGCACTTGATATTGCGAAGAAGAGCCGATCAGATAGATGGCAGTTTGTGCCTGCCTTAGCGCCTGGTTCGAACCGGCTGGAACCGTTTGCATAGCGGACAGGATGCTGGTCTTCATGTCGGCGGACATGGAGCCGTGCATCAGCAGCGCATTCAGCGTGTCAACAAGAGCACCGGGGTTGGCTGCTTGGGTGGCGTAGCTCGAAAAATTCACCACGGTCCCCGATCCCAGAGAGCCGAACACAACACTATTCGTCCAGTTCACGCGGTTCAGAGACGTCGCGGTCGTGAGGATTTGAAACTCAGGGCCAAACCGTGTGGTACCTGGTATCACGTAATTGGGCGAGAAAAAATTGAATACGCTGGGTGCGAACAGAGCGTTTTGGCCCATCCCGCTGCCCTGGCCCGCGAGGTTGGTGCCGTCACTGGTAGCATCGAATGCGCGTAACAGGCCAGCCATATACAAAATGGGCTCTTGCAGATGACCATCGGTAGGTACCGCGGTCGCCGGATCGTCGCCACGCCGGGCCTCGGGGTCCAATAGGATTGCGGTAATCACAGATTTCATATCTCCGCGCACGCTTGAACCGTTGTTCGCAAAGACATTGGAGACCCTTTGGATGTAGGCCGGCGAAGGATTGCTGGTGACCAAATGCTGGATCAGCTCGCGCGATACAAAAGGTCCCACATTCGGATGGTCAAAAATATTATCCAGGGCGCCTTTTAGGTCCTGCGCGGAACTTTGGCCGCCGGGCAACAATCCGCCATTGGCCACGTTTGGATATTGGAGCAGCTGTTTCGGGTCGGTGTCGTGGTTGGAGTCCACTGCGACCATGGGCCCAGTCCAGTAGGGCGGGTTGTGTTTTTGTTGCGTGCCGCCCGGCGTGAGCGGATAAGTCCAACCGGTGAATGCGCGGGCGAATGCTTCCACGGTGTCCTGCGTGTAAGTCGGGATAGGGTTGCCGCTCGAGTCGAGCGGAGAGGAGCCATCCGGATTCAGTTGCGCGGTTCCTATGGTGAAAAGCTGCATTAGCTCGCGGGCATAATTTTCGTTGGCATGATCCCCCTTGCTGGTATTGGGCTTGTCGTTATTCACTATATCGAGCCAATGGCCCATGGCGGGAGACAGAGTGACGTCATTCATGATCTGGCGATAATTGGAGAATGCGTCGGTATCCAACAGGCGGAGATAGTTTGTGTAGCCCGTAGGGTCGTTGATTTTATCGCCGCCGACGACAAAAATTTCGCTCAGCGCAAAGGCCACTCTTTGACGCAATTGATCCGGCGCAAACAGGATTTGCAGGAAGAAACGTTGTTGCACCGCGCCGAGCCCTTTCTCTCCGGCGGCTGGATCCGCATAGGGAGAAACAGGCAAACCGTACTGCGCGCTCAAGAATGCCTGCAGTCCGCTGGACTGTAGTTGAGTGACGAGCGTGGGATCCGGTCCAAAAGTGGACTGCTCGAGAAAACGGTCGGCGACCGTTGCGGGCACCTGAATTCCTCCGACGACTTGCGCGTTCAAGCTATTCGAGGATATCGATCCGGGATTCGGGTTCGTGACAGCAATCGCTACGGAGCCGATTTGGGCGCTCGTGGCAGTCCCACTTGCCGTCAGCTGGGTGCTCGAGTTGAACGTGGTGGCCAGGGGAATTGAGCCGAACGAAACCGTTGCGCCGTTGACGAAATTGGCGCCTGAAATCGCGATGGTGAATGCGCCCACATTAATTTGCGAAGGCACAACGCCGGTTATTTGCGGAATTGGATTCAGGAGTGTGACCTCACTGCTTCCCGCGATGGAGGGCTTGGACGTTTCAGCGGCGGAGATGGTGACTGAGTTCGGCGTGGGTAGAACCGCAGGCGCCAGATAGTTTCCATTCACATCGATGGTTCCGAGTGTCATGCTTCCGCCGACGGTTCCGTTCACGGACCAGGCCAGGCTTAGCCCGGCCAAGGAGGGAGTAAATTGCTGCGGCGAACCTGCGCGCACCGAAACGATACTGGGCGAAAGGGTGAGCGTCTGGGGGCCGGTTGGCGACGACGGCGTTCGGGTGCAACTAGAAATGAATATTACGAGCAGCAATGCAGCCAGTGAGCGACGCACGATGCCCCTCTCTTGTGAATCAGGACTGTCTTAAAGGTATAGGCGATAACCCCCGCATCCGCAATTAGTTTCGCGATCTTTAATTGAATTTTCGTTTTTGATGGATTAGAAGTAAAGACGTTACCGCCGCGGTTCTCAAATTGGAACTGTCACCAGGGCGGGTTTCGGTGTGCTGACCTTTCGTACCGGAACCCGAAGAGCCCGGCTCCGGCATGGACGATGCGAGATCGCGGCAGACGACGGCGGCGGCCGTTAAGGCTATTGTTTGTCGCAGGCGATGGAAGGGAAAGTCAGGGTGAGCTCGGTTGTGTCGGTGTCGGAGCCATCCACCAGGACGGAGTCGGCATCGATGCGCGCGGGAATGTTACAGGTCTCTTTGCCGCGGCGCTGGCTCAGACGCTGCGGGTCCAAGTCTTCCCAGGCGGAAATTGTGTAGCGGGAGGATTGCAAGAGCGTGAAATCGTAAATGCCTTCGCCTATTCTTTGCGCTGCCGGATTTTCGCCCTGGTCGGCGGTAGCCATGATGGTGACTTCGCCGGGGGGACGCCCGTCCTTCCATTTCAACTGGACGCGAATTTTGCCAGTTGGGTAGCCCTCGGCCATTTGGATATTCGCGTGCAACCGTTGTTCACCGTCTTTTAGCGTGATCACGCTGGTTTCGCTCTGATTTGCAACGCCGGGATAGAACACGCGCGGGAATGGTGAATTCGGATCTTTGCGGTTTGTGCGGTTAAATACCAAAATATAATCGCCGGGGCCGACGTGATCGAACTCGAATTCGCCTTTGGTACCCTGAAACCCCCAGAGGCCTGGCTCAGTGTCTTTGTACTTCTCGGCACGATAAAGTTCCACGGACGCTACTTTTAAAGGTTTCCCGTCAGGCCCCAGCACGGCGCCGCGAATTTTTCCAAGTGGAAGCGCGTCAACGTTGTATTCATAGCAAGCGCCATTGGGAATTTTGACGGGCGGCAAAGCGCCGGGCAAAGTTCTTTCGGATAATTCCATACGGGCTGGAAGGCTTGCGGAAAAATGATATTCGCCGGAATGGACGTCGTAAAAAGAATAAACGCCGTCGGGACCTGTGCTGGTGGCGAAACGATCGTACTTTGAGCGAAGTTTCAGCTTGATGTGCGGAAGTGGATCGTCCGGGTCATCCGCCGGAGCCAGGAGAGGCGGGTCCGAGCGGCGAAGGACCCCGAAAACGGAAGCGATCTGCTGATGGTTACGCATCGCGCGCAGTTGAGGGATCAACGCTCGGCCGTCCGCCGCGGGGCGTGTACCGCTGCAGATGGTGGCAAAAAGGCGGCCATCGGTTTCCAGTTGCGTGAAAACGATGTACTGATCGCCCTTATGGAAATGGTAGCCGCAATCGCCATCGTCTCCGCCGGAAAAAACGTCGATCTCCGCGGTATTAGGGCCTGCAAACTTTTCATTAATTTTGAAATGATAGCGGGTGATTGGAATGGCGTCGGATACGGGAGCCGCCGTCGCGGCGGAGGCCGAGTCTGTCGATTGCGCATCAACGGCTGCTGCGGGTGCCACGTTTTCAATGTCCATGACCGTTCCCGTGAAGACGACGTCATCGGATTGCAATCCTGGGCAAACTCCCGCAGGAGCTTTCGAGCACGTGCAGGCAATCGTGGTGGCCGGCCAAAAAAGAAAAATGGGAAGTATTTTTAGAATTGCGCGCGAGGTCATCGCCGATATCCTACATGGAGCGGGATGCGGAATCGAGCGCGCCGGGGTTGATTTTCGAACGAGATTCCTAATGTGAAAGTATTCCACTATGGGACATTGCGTCGCTTTAAAAATGAGGAACGATGCGCGCTATTCTCCTTCCCATAAGCGAAATCCGCCAAGCATGGCATTTTCGTTGTTTCCCATTCGCGCGCCGGGTGGCAATTTTTTCAACTTCCTTGCGTTGCCGCCGCCGAGCACGACGTAGTCGGCTTCCAGGGCGGTTATCAATCGCTGCGTGACCTTGAAAACCTCTTTGCGCCACTTTTTCTTTCCCAGACGCTTGAAACCACGAATACCGAGATAGTCCTCGTAGGTTTTGCCATGCTTATAGGGCAAGTGAGCGAGCTCCATGGGCTCCAAGTTTCCGTTCACGATCATGGCAGAGCCAAGGCCGGTACCGAGCCCAAGGAACAACATCCGCCTGCCGTGATAGCTGCCGAGGGCTTGCATGGCTGCATCGTTTATGATTTTGACCGGGCATCCGAAGGCTTTCCTGTAATTGAACCCAACCCATCCGCCGCCGAGATTATGCGGCTCGCGCACAGGGCGGCCAGCCGCGACCGGTGCCGGATAGCCTATCGAGACGCGATCATATTTCCAATGGCGAGTTGCGGCTTTCACTTCGCGAACCATTTTCTTCGCGGTCATGCGCGAACCAGAAGGGATCTTAACCGGCTGTTTTTGTCCGCTAGCCCGTATTTTAATGTTTGTGCCGCCCACGTCGAGCACAAGTACTTTGTGCGAAGATTTTGCCATGATTCGTTTTACTCTTGGAAAACGCCCTGGTTTTCTTATGAACTGTTTCAGGTTAAGGAGCTTTGCCAATCCACCAGAGAACCTTCGCCAATATTTTCCACTTGTTCCTGCTATCGAGCGTGATCGATTCGTAGTCCCGATTTTCCGGCTGCAGGGTATCGGTATGACCGTAGCGTTGCAAGCGAGATACCGTCAACCCCATGTCTCGATGCCAGGCGATCACGATTTTCCCGTTGAGTTTATTTCGTTCGCTCTGAGAAGAGTCCACGGCAAGAATATAGCCGTGTTGAATCAACGGCATCATCGAGTGACCCTTTACGCGCAAGCAGCTCGTAGAGGTAGGATTGGGGCACCAGTCTTTGGGAGCTGCAATCATGCTCTCGATCGGCGCGTCATGTAATACCGACGCGTCGTGTCCTTTTTCACCGTGCGATGCCGCCACCACCCTTAATAAGGGAATGGCGACCAGTTGCACCTTGCTGCCCACAGGTTTTTTGCCGCCGCTGCCGGCAGCCACGATTTCAAAATCGGGCATGGCGATCTTTTTCAGCCGCCGGCGCAGTCCTGGGACAACGCGCATCAGATCTTCGTTGCGCAGGCCCGCACGGCTCCAGAAAAACCAGCAGTCCGGATCGCCGGCCAAATTTCCCAACTCTATATAAGCGTGAGAGGGGGGTTCCTGCGCACCGCGTTCCCAGCGGGAAATAGTCATCGCCGAGCAATCGAGCTTTTCACCCAGAGCGGCTTGATCCAGTTGTAATTTCCGGCGCAACTCGAGGATGGCGTTCGCGCATTTAGAGGCGGGAACAGATTTCGATTGAGCCTGTGTTCTTGGCATGGTCAAGAACTCTTCTCTTAGCAACAATATGCTCCCACCGTACAAAGCGCAAGATCATGCCGGGCGTCCTCTTGACTAACAAATGCGACTAGTATCTGAAGTTATGAGCGCGTATGGTTAGAGAAGGTCTCATTAGCTCGATCGACCTCGCAGCGTTCGGTCCCTAGTGAATCAGACACTTTTCCAAATAGTTGAGGGCAACTCATGTCCGACAGTTCCACTCAGGCGATCCCCAAGAATGTTTCAAGGCCCATTTCCAGCGACGGCAACGGGCGCAACACGCAGAACAAGATTCTGCGCAGCCTCCCCAACAAAGAATCCCGGGCAGTGTTCGCAACCCTGGAGTTCGTGGAACTTCCGACCAGAACCGTTTTGAATGAGACATTCGAGCCGATCGAGTCCGCCTATTTTGTGAACAGCGGTCTGGCTTCCGTTCTGAACATAATGGAAGACGGGAAAAGCGTAGAAGTAGGGTTGATGGGGAAAGAAGGCTTTGCGGGAATCCCTCTTTTAGTTGGGTTCAAAACCAGTCCTAGCCGCGTAGTGATGCAGATCGAGGGCAGTGCATTCAAGATCCGCGCGAAGGATTTTGCGGCTTTATTGCCTGACTGCCCGCAACTGGAAAGATCGTTGTTCCGATTGTCGCAGGAAATGGCGGCACAAGCGGCGCAAGTGGCGGCCTGCAACAGGCTACACGAAGTGGACGAACGGCTGGCTCGCTGGCTGCTCATGAGCCAAGACCGGCTGGAGGGGAATCGGGTTCCGCTGACGCAGGAATTTCTGGCGCACATGCTGGGCACCAGGCGAGCGAGCGTAACCGTAGCGGCGGGCATGCTGCAAAAGGCCGGATTGATCAAGTACACGCGGGGAGAAGTGCAAATCGAAAACCGCAGGGAGCTGGAGAACGCCGCATGCGAATGTTACGCGACGATCGTGCGCCAGTCGCAGGTGTGGCGAAGCGAAGCGGAAAAGTAACGAGTTGGTACGGCGTGTCAAGCCATTTAAGAATCTTCCAGTTTACCCAATTAAATTAGGGCTGCCGTGTATAGGTTTCCGAGGCTACTTCGCTATTGGCGGAGTTCGGCGCCACGGCGACGGCCTGAACTGTTTTCGACGCAGTGATGGTGAAACGCGTTTTGTAAACGTTTCCGTGGGTCTGCGTCGGAGTGGAACCGTCGAGCGTGTAGTGGATTACGGCACCCGGAGTTGCGTCACTCATGCTGATCTGTAGAGATGACTGGAAAGATTCCGAGGATGGACTAATTACCGGAGTGGCCACGACCGGTAGCAGACCGTAGGCCTGGACTTGACCCGAGGTTCCGATATAAACCTTTCCGTTAGCTATGGTGGGAACAGAGAATTTTACAGCGTTGCCGGGTTGATCCCGATGGTCCCCAGCCTGCGCACTGTTCCAAAGCTCATTCGAGATATTCGTGGCGTCGTATGCATGTAGAACCGCCGGTCCGGGACCCGGACCGGGCGAGCCGTATTGCGACGAGTCGATGGCCCACACGATGGCAGACCCGGCGGCGGTGCCGTTTGACGAAATCGACGGAGTGGCTCCTGGAAAACCGATCGATGTTGTGTTGCCGGTAATATGGGTAAAATCGGGAAGGCCACTGGTAACTGGAATCGATTTCAGCACATCTCCGCTTCCCCAATAATACAAAGTGCTGTTCCAGTAGGCGGGCATGCTCCACATTCCGCCAACAGCTCCGGAAGCGGATTCCTCGAGGATTTCTGGGTCTTGAGTGGTGCAAGTGGACTGACCCACATAATGGACATTTTTCGCCGTCATTTGATCGCGGTTGACGACGTAAATCGCGCCTTCTTTGCCGGCTGCGACCAGCAGGTCAGGAGTGGTACCAGGTTGCGTTGGAAGCACCAAGACTCCGCCGGAACCGAGATCGATATCCTGGGCCTCTAAACAATTTTGATCGGAAGGGGTGAAATAATCGAGGAGCGATATATTTCCATTCGTGGTGCCTAATTTCAGGACACTGTCGCCTAGCTCGGTAGCTGGAACATTGTTCGTATCGAAGGTGCCATTTCCGCTGGCAATGTAGATATTACCGTTGCCATCTGCCGCGACACCGGAACCCGCCATCCAAAACCCTCCCAAGCCGCCGTTGGGAGTTGTCACGAGCAAGCTGCTCTGCGCGAAGTTTGTCGTGTTATAGGCAAACAGCCAGCCGTGATAGGGGCCGAAATCACAGTGGGAAGCGAAGGCGATGTAGATCTCTCCATTCAGTAACAAAAGACCCGAGCGATTATGTTGATGCAACGGGTCGAATGTGATTTTTCCGTTCTGCGAGCCATCACCGGTGCCATTCACTGTGGCGGTGATCTCAACCGGACCGGGAGCTTTCTCATGGCCGGTCGCCAAATCCAGAGCGTGCAAGCGATGGATATAGGTCGAGCCCAGCTGAGATTTCGCTTCGACATAAATTGTCTGCGCAAGAGCATCGATCACCGGCGTGCTGGAAATTCCGATCTGCGGCTGCAAGTCAGTGCAACCGATGGTGGTGGAAGATTGCAGCGAATGTTCACCAGACTTGGCGCCATGAGCTTGATCAACCATGCTCGCAATCCACAAGGCCGGTCCTTTCGTATCGGCATCGAAGGCGTACACGTGATCGGTTTCGGTGGCCACGATGAGGACGTTGTGATTTGTTCCGGCGATGGCGACATTCTGAACGTAGAGAGGTTGGGCGTAAACCTGTCCAGCTACGGGAAGCGAAAATAGCTTCGCAAAATGGGCCACGTTTACATTGGAAGTGTTGAGGATTGTCTCGTTCGTGTTTTGTCCGGTTCGCTCAATATCGTTGTGCTGAGTCAAAACACTGATTTGCGCCGCGGTGGCAAGGGCCGTCGAGAGAATGAGGGCAGCAACGATAGCGAGGCGTCGCCACGCGCGCGCACACGCTACAGGATTGAGTGCAGAATGAGCCCTGATGCTCTTATAAACGGCAAACGAGCCTGGCATGAATGGGCCTCCCGGGGGTGTGGAAACTAGCGGAGTACGCCCTTCAAGCTAACATTTTCAGCAAAATTTAGAAATAGAATTTCACGCCGAATTGAATGGTTCGTGGGCGGTGCGCGTCAACCGGATGCAAGAACGAATTCCCGAGTAGGCAATTTGCGCTCGTGCTGATAGATCCCGCGGAATTGTCGGGGCCGCCGTAGCAACTTGCGATGTTGCTTGCCGTATTGCCGCGCTCCGAGTCGTAAATGCGGAATTGGGTATGGTTGAAAATGTTGAAGGCCTCGGCGCGAAGCTCAAGGCTTGTTGATTCACTGGTCTTGAAATGCTTGAGCAGGGCCATATCGAAATTCAAGCGGTTTGGATTATTCAGGGAATTCCTTCCCACATCCCCAAAGGTGAGCCCTTCCGGCGCGGCGAACGCGGCGGGATTGCTCAGCAACGGGCCGAACGTAAACGGCGCGGTGAATCCTTTCAGAAAGAAAGATCCGCTCGTTGGGTTGCGATCGGGAAATGATCCGGCGCCAGTCCCATTGGCTACTCCGGCGTTGTCGAGTACCGAAATTCCGGTTTCAGGGCTACCGCCATTAATTACGGTGAAAGGGGTTCCGGATTGGAAAGTTGTAACTCCGGTGAATTCCCACTGCTCGAGAAGATTCCGAGCTAACCAGGAATTGAAAAAGCCCGAAGCCTCGGGCGGGGTGCCGGCGCTGGGGCTGGTTTTGTCCGGGCTCACAACCTTGGATGAATCCGACCATAGATCCGCTTGCCGCTTCCACAAATCGCGGGTCGAATGAGCCAATCGAAGGAACGAAAATTGATATACGTAACTTATGTTCAAAAGGTGACGCTGATCAAAGTTGGAGCTCGCTTTATTTGTTCGGAGATTAAAAGCGTCCACAAATGTTGAGTCGAAACGATCGGAGGAATCGTCAATCGAGTGGCTATAGGAGTAGGCGACCTCCAAGCTTAGGGGAGCTTTGGTGCGGCGCAAGGTCATTTGCAAACCGTTGTAGTGGGAATCCGCAACGTTTTGGAGGGAGAATATTTCGCCCAGAGTCGGCGCGAATGTTCGCAAGGCGTTCGGATCCGGAAGGCCGCCGACGTTTGTACCGTAGCAAGCTGCTTCCAAATTGATGAAGCCGGGATTGCCAGCAGCGACCTGATTGCCGTTCACAAGAAAGTTCGATCCGTTGAATGTGCGGCAAACACTGGTGGTGAGAGGTTCGATCGGCAGAGGCTGGCCAGGTGGCGGGGGTGGAGGTGGAGGCTGGCCAGCCATGGGGATCAGAAATGGGTTTTGGGCTGGATCGATGGGCGCCAATTGATTGACTTGAAGTTCGGCCGTCAGATGGGTTCCCTTGCTACCTACATACGCAATACTTCCGACCAGGTCGCGAGTGAATTGGCGCTGGACGCTCAGGTTCCACTGCTGAACGTACGGCCACACAGCTTTGGTGGGGATGGCGGTCACGTTCGGCGGAAAGGCCAGCGGAGTTGCACTGTTGCAGTTTGTTCCAATACACGGGTAGCCGCTGGTGAAGTGCTGAATGATATCGAGTACGCCTGGCGGCGTACCGGGGGTGTTACCAACCGCATTCGCCGAGGGTGCGCTGCCTTCCAACGAGCCGGTATTGGCCTCGTCGCCCGTGCCGTGTTCGAAGAAGATTCCGTAGCCGGCGCGGATTGACGTCTTGCCGTCGCCCTTAGGATCCCAAGCGAAACCAACCCTCGGTCCGGGGTTGAACAAATGCCCTTTCATACAACTTTTTGGCACTCCGTCTTTTCCGCACTGGACCAGGCCATTTAGAAGCCGAGGATCGGGACTATTCGGGTTCAATGGGACAGGGGTGCAGGAAGTGGCCGTTGGCATGGTGGGATCGGTGCAGGAGGGAACATCCAGTAGAACGCCGGTGAAAGGATCCACGGCGCCCGTGGCGGCCAGGGCACTGTTAAATGCTTTGGCTTCCCAGTTATAAGCTTGGAGGAACTTTTCGTGCCAGGTTCCGAACAAGCTTGCGCGCAGCCCGAAGTTAACGGTGAGCCGAGATGACACCTTCCAATTGTCCTGGAGATAGGGCTCGATGGTGTTATAGCGGTTGTAGTATTTGTGCTGGCCACTGTCCTGTTGGAATGTCTTAATGTCCCCCAATAAGAAATCAGCAAAGCTGTTGCCGGTAGTAAGAAAGCTATTCACGTTCGAAAACGAAATGATGCCCTGAACATCTCCGGTGGCGGCTCCGATCGCTGGGTTCACTTCGTTCTTCTGAGCGAAAACTACTTGGACGCCGAACTGGAGGGTATGTTTGCCGAAGGATTTGGAAGCGTCATCTCCGAAGCTGTAGGTGGGGTTGGTCTGGTGGTAGGGCTCAAAAGACGGATCCACCGCAAATCCGTTGCCGCCATAGGCCGCATTGGTACCCCCGACCACGATTCCCGGTACTTTGTTTCCGAAGCATGGAGACGAGGCGGTGGGCGGAAAGGTTTTGGGACAGGTGAACAGACTACCTATCGCCAGATCGGTAGGGCGCATCCACGTTGCGCCGGGTCCGTTTACGTCAGTAAGAGTGATGTGATCGGTGGTGTAACTGAAGATCAGATTATTGACAAACGTTGTCGAAATAATATGGCTCACGCGCGCGACCATGTCGAGCCCTGGACCGACGAATTTAGTCTCAATGGTGGGAAAACTGTTCTGGATGAAGCCCCATTGAGGCACGGTAGTAGTGGTGCTCCAGGTGTCGTGTATGTAGCGAAAAGTTGCTTTCACGTTGGGGGTAAAATTGTGATCCAGCCGGAAGAGTTCTTCTCGCCAATCGGTGGGCGTGGAAATGGCGGCGTCGTAGCATGAAGCAATGCTGGAATTGCAGCCGGTATTTGAAGTGGGAGCGGGAATAATGCCTGTGCCTAAGAGAATGGCGGCGTTGGGGTCAAAAGTGTTGGAGCCTGGCACCGTCACCTGGTTTCCCGGAAAAGTGTCGACGAAATTGCCCACACCCGCCGAATTTTTCTCTGGACAGTCAGGGAATTGTGTGCGGAGGAAGGTAACTTGTTGCCCCGGGCCGGCAAACGGACAAACGTCTCCGAAGAATCCATTTCGTTCAGCAACTGAAGGAACTCCCTGATTGAACTCAGTCGGTGTCTTTTCGCGGCGAACTTCCTCGGAGAAAAAGAAAAAGGTTTTGTCCTTGGCTGCGTTGTAATGACCTGGAATAAAAACGGGCCCGCCGATCGTGGCCCCAAAATCGTTTCTGCGATAAAGCGGGGCTTGCGTGCCGATATCAAAATAATTGCGGGCATTAAAAAGTTCGTTGCGGACGAATTCGTAACCGTCCCCGTGAAAGTGAGGCTCGCCGGACTTGGTAGTCACCAGCACGGTTCCTGAAGCGCTACGGCCAAATTCTGCGCCGTAATTTGAGGTGAGGACCTGCAACTCACTGATGGCATCCAGGCTGGGGTAAACGATCAATGTGCTCGAACTGCCGTTGACGCCGGCATTCAGGACGTCGCTGCCATCCACATCAAAATTGTTGTATTCGACGCGGCCTCCGTTCACGCTGTACTTGACGCTGCCCTTCATTCCGACGAGCGCTTCATCCTGGCTGGTTTGATTGCTCACACCGGGCGCTAGGGTGATTAGCTGCGTGAAATTTCTACCATTCAGCCCAAGCGAGGT
>Ga0307477_10002050_pt1 | contig 15951 bp, 11 predicted proteins | sample atmos_gasesECM2C_FD_203316 | JGI IMG/M metagenome (GOLD analysis project Ga0307477, IMG submission 203316) | Hardwood forest soil microbial communities from Morgan-Monroe State Forest, Indiana, United States - atmos_gasesECM2C_515 | ecosystem: Environmental > Terrestrial > Soil > Temperate...
GAGGTTCGCACGAAACGTAGGTGATACTCGCGGGCTGCAGGCGGCCAAGGCGCTTTGCGGCTTCGTGAGCAAGGCCATCGCGCGGCGGATCCAGGACGACAAGTTCAGGGTGCTCTTTATTTCTTTCGAGAAAGCGGTCGACGTCGGTGGTGCGAACCTCGATCGAGCCTAGCCCGCGCATGTTGGCTTCAAGATCGCGAGTCGCTGCCGGATTCGACTCCACGGAAATGACTCGTTCGAACTGCTTGGCCAGCGGAATCGAAAATAATCCCACGCCGCCGAACAAATCGAGAGCGAGGCGTCCGTTTTCGTCATGGCAAACGGTTCGCAACAGGTCATCCACCAGGAATCGATTGACTTGGAAAAACGAAAAGTGTCCGACGCGAAATTTTGTGCCGGCTGCTTCGGTTTCCAAGAATCCTGGGCCGAACAGTTCCATACGGTCGTGGCTGGGATCGTGAAACAGAATACTCGCGGCTTCAGGAACAACGCGGCGAATTGTTTCAGCGTGTTCGGCGATGCGAGACGGGAAACCGGCGAAATTAGCCGTGAGCAAAAGTTTCGCGCCGTCCGGTATGGGCGTTACGCTGGCGCCTTCATTGCTAAACGCTTCGATTTCGCGAAGCTCACGCGGAAGTGCACCCGCAGCGAGAGCTTCGCGCAGTGCCAGCAAGGTCTTGAGAAGTAGTGGAGATAAAATGGCGCAATCCTCAACCGCGCACAGTGCCGTGGAATTTGCCCGAAAATATCCGATGTCGAGTTTCGCTATGGTTTTACCAACTGCGCCCGAAACGTCCTGCGACGGGCCGCCCGCTAGCGCGGATTCCGATGGTGGACGGACTTTCCATTGCGCGCGGTTGCGGTATGCCCAGGGAGGCGATGCATGAGCTTTGATCTCGCCGGTCCAGTGGATTCGTCCAACGCGCCGCAACGTCTCGCGTAGAATTTCTGTCTTGTATTGCACCTGAGTTTCGTAAGGAATGTGCTGGTAATTGCAGCCGCCGCAAATACCAAAATGAGGACACGGCGGCAGAGTGCGTTGCGGCGAGGGTTCGAGTAATTGCTCCACACGCGCACGAACGAATTTCTTTTTCTGTTCGACGGGCACCGCCGCGACGCGCTCGGTGGGCAACACAAAGGGTATAAAGACGGTCGAGCCGGCGTGGTGCGCGAGGCCATCGCCGCCGTAAATCAGTTTTTCGATGGTGACGTCCATTGATGGCATGAATGTTGATGGGCTCTTTCCGTTTCGCGCGCACAAGCGCTATCGCGCGTTAGGTCAAATAAAACAAACTCAGACGTGGCACATTGAAATGCTCGAAAAGCCGCTTCTGAATGTATTGCCGTTCGAGTTGCGCCAATTGTTCAGCGGACATCTTACGCCGGTAAGGCGCCAGCGAGCGATCCATTTCGCGGCGCACCGAAAGCAGCGCCTCTTCATCCGCGTCCGCCGAAAGCGCAGCCGTTAGCTTTTCTTCGAGCACAGTCAAGCATCGTTCGAGATCTTCGAGGTCGAGCGCACCGGGCGACTCAAGGAGCGGGAAGGCTCCGTCGATGCGCTTCGCAGTATCTTCCAAACGTGTGGCGAGAGCTGGAGCATCCACCCCGCTATTCTGTGCCGACTCGCGAAGCCTTGTTGCTGCTCCACGCAGACGCGCAGCATTGCGTTCGAGATACTTTTTTAACTCGTCACGCGAGAAAGGCTCCGCTGTCTTCGGCGATTTTACCTCCGGTCCGGTGCCCACGGCAGCCTCGGAAGCTTCCGCCGCGGCATCCAGGACGGAGTCAACGCAGTAGGCCAGGCTCTTCAATTGGCGTCCGCCGCTGGCTCGGCGGGATCGCTGCCAACTCTCAAAAGCTCGGTCGATTCCTTTCAGCACGGCTCCGAGAGGGATGCCGGCTTTCTGCCAGGTTTCCACAATGGCCCAGTCCAAGGGGGAGACAAGCAAATGCGCTCCGCGTTTGCGCCAGAAATAGTCCTCGATTTCGGTGAAATAGTTAAAATAGTTGAAGGATTCCATGGCGTTGAGTTTCTGTCTTCTGACGGAACTTGTCTTCGCGCCGAAAATATTTCTGAATCCGCAATAAGCTTTAGTTCTTCGGGCGTGGCGGAACGGCTACCAGTTTTGGCGACTTGCCTGACGCTTGCGCGGTATCCTGGTTTCGTTCCCAGATGATGCGCAGCCCTTCGAGCGTCAAAAACTCGTCAATAGTTTCAATGTGCTTGGACGCAGTTCCGATTAGCGGCGCTTGCCCGCCCGTGGCGATGACTTTTGTTTTGGCCCCCATGGTTTTCTTCATGCGCTCCAGAATACCGTCAACTAGATCGGTGTATCCGTAAAACAGGCCAGCCTGCATGGAGGCGGCGGTGTTCGTCCCGATAATTTTTCCTGGATCTTTGATTTCGACGCGGAAAAGACGGGCTGCGCGAGCGAAGAGGGCTTCGGCGGAAATTCCGATTCCGGGCGCGAGCACTCCGCCCATGTATTCGCCACGCGCGGAAACCGCGTCGAAATTAATCGCGGTGCCAAAATCTACGATGATGCAGGGGCCGCCGTATTTCTCGAAGGCTGCCACGCTATTTACAATGCGGTCGGCGCCGACTTCTTGGGGATTGTCGTAATGAACAGGCATGCCCGTCTTAATCCCGGGCTCGACGAAGAGGGCCTTTTTGCCAAAATATCGTTCCGCCATCCCCGTCAGGGTGGAATTCAGAGGCGGGACAACCGAGCTGATAATCACGCCGCCGATTTCCCGTGGGTCAAGTCCGGCGAGGGTGAAAAGTTCGCGACATAGGATGCCGTATTCGTCGATGGTTTGATCTCGCGCGGTGGTTAAGCGCCAGTTGGCCACGAGTTCTTTGGAGCGGAACACGCCCAGAACCGTGTTCGTGTTCCCGACGTCGAGGGCGAGAAGCATCAGGAGGCCTCCGCGACGTCGCCCGATAGCACGGATTCGATTCCGCCGCCATCATCGCGCATTACGCGCAAAACGCCGCTGGGCTCCAGGCCCACCGTGATGCCGGTGAATACTTCGATGGGAGTGGTGATGCGCACGCGCTTCCCTTGGAAATAGCTGGAGACTTCGGCGAAACGCCGCAGAATCGGCGCAGCGCCTTCGGCGATAAATTCATTGTAGTAGCGGTCGAAGTGGCGCAGCAAGCGAATCAGGACTTCCAGGCGCGAATGGACTTTGCCGGTTTCTAGGCGTAGAGATGTGGCGAAGTCGGCGATCTCGGTAGGCATTTTTGTTTGGTTGACGTTGATGCCGATTCCCACCACGGCGTAGTGCATGCGGTCGGGTTCGGCGTGCATTTCCGTCAAGATGCCGCAGAATTTCCTGTCGCGCACGAGCAGATCGTTGGGCCAGCGAATGTCGGGTAGAACGTCCAATTCTTCGGCGGCGGCGTCCCGTGCGGCGAGACCTGCGACCAGGGTGAGCAACGGCGCGTGCGCCGGAGGAATTGGCGGGCGCAGCAGGATGCTGCAACTAATTCCAGCGGACTTTTCTGAAATCCATTTGCGGCCGGCTCGCCCGCGCCCGGCAGTTTGTTCTTCAGCTAAAACGATGGCGCCGTGGGGTTCGCCGCGCTCGCCAAGCTGCATGGCGACGCTATTTGTCGAGTCAATTTTGAAGTAGTGATAGATGCGGCGCCCGAAGGGAGTGCCGAACAAACGGTGGCTCAGGAGTTGCGGGGCCAGAATGTCTGGGGCGCGTTCAATGTGATAGCCGGTGCGCGCATGACCCTTTACTTTCACGCCAAGCTCGCGCATTTTCTGCACCCAGCGCCACACTTGCTGGCGCGTCACGCCGATTTCTTTAGCGATTTTTTCTCCGCTGATGACGATGGTGGAGTTTTCCGACAGCAGGGTGAGCAGCGCGTCAATGCGCCGGTCGGTGGCACCGGGCAGATTCGGCATACGTTTGGTGAGCATAGGGGATTGGGAAGAATACTTGAGCGGCGGCGCGGCTACAAGCGGGAGCAAGCTCGGTGCGGGAGTTGTGAAGGCGCGTTGGCTTGCTGGCTGAGGTGCGGTTCTGGCGCCGGGTAGAAATTCTTCCGTCCTTTGTTTTGAGTGAGTTAATTCGCTTTCTACATATTTAGCAAAACCGGGTGGAAATGCGCGATGGTGGCTCGGATTCAGCGCTGATGAACTTGTTTTTTGGGACCTGAATGGCTTGGGACGGGTGGGGAATTGCGCGGCGTTCTCTGATGCGGGACCGACACCTTGCCCAGGATTTCGCCTGGAAGCCGCTTCACGAATTGTGCCGTCAACACTCACGAGCCACGCTAGCATTTTTGCGCGATGGAATACAAGGGTTGGGGGCGGTGGACCTTAGTGCTGAGTAAAGTCTTTCCCGTTTTCGGAACGGAGCATCCTCGGCACCCGGTTTCACCTACCCTGCTCACGAAGGTGGACAACGTTCGAACTCTGTACGCCGAGTATTAAGTCTGCTACGCTTTTGCGCTATCAACGAATCCAATCCTTGAAGACAGAGGTTTTCATGCCACGGTTTCTTGTTGTTCTGGCTTTGGTGTTTTGCGTTGGCGCGGCCTCCATGCAATCTCAGGACCACAAAAGCACAGCGCCAGAGGACTATCTTTTTGTCTGGACCGGAGATGCGGCCCACCAAGGCAACGACTTTCTCGCGGTGATCGACGCCGACCCTTCATCGGCGTCATACGGACATTTGGTGACGACGCTGGCCACCGATCAACCGACCAAGCAGGTGCATCACACCGAATACACGATGCCCGCGAGCGGGATGCTTTTCGCCAATGATCACGGCGCCGGCCGGACCTTCATATTTGACCTACGCGATCCCTTGCATCCCAAGACCGCGGCCTCGTTCACCGATATGGCCGGGTATATGCATCCGCACTCCTACTTGCGCCTGCCCAACGGGCATGTGCTTGCCACATTTCAGCACGCGCACCATGGCGAGAGCGACGGACAGAGCGCTGTGTCCGGCGGTTTGGTTGAGATTGATGATCAAGGCAAGGTAGTTCGTTCCGCCAGCAATGCGGACCCGGCGTTTGCGAATGCGCTGTTGATGCCCTACAGCCTGGTAGTACTTCCCGAACTCGACCGTATCGTGTCCACAAATTCTTCGATGCACCTGGACGATATTTTAGGCGGCGTGACGTATCAGGTGTGGCGTCTTTCCGATTTAAAGCTGTTGAAAACGGCCTACCTGGATGTGGGTGAAAATCGGTATGCGCAGATCAGCCCGGAGGAGGCGCGCCTTGCTCCAGACGGGTCGGTTTTAGTTCAGACGCTCGGCTGCGGATTGGAGCGCATCACTGGAACGGACACAAGCGAGCCGAAGTCGAAGGTGGTGTATACCTTTCCCGGGAACTGGTGCGGAGTGCCCACGATCGTGGGGCATTATCTGGTTCAGAGCGTGCCGTCGATGAACGGTCTGGTGGTGGTGGACATTGCGCGCGCGGCCAAGCCCGTGGAAGTCTCGCGACTGAAGCTGGGCGCTACGTACAGCCCGCATTGGACAGGTTGGGGAGCGAAGACGCAGCGTCTGGTGGCGACTTCCGGGACGGCTCCGGATCGGCTCTATTTGCTGAAGCTGGATCAGGCAACTGGCGCGCTTACGTTTGACGACGCTTTTCGCGGAGCAGACGGGAAGACCGGCTTCAGTTTTGCGGATCGCGAGTGGCCGCAAGGTTGGAAGGGAACGGGCGCGCCGCATGGAGCAGTCTTCTCGCGTTGAAGAAAATTCTCGGTTTTCAATATTCCCCGTCTTCGGATCGGGTACACATATCGTGTAGCATGGCGATTTCATTTGCTGATAGTCCGGGCACACGAGTTGTTTGCGATACTGCCATCCGCTAAGAGACTGCATCCTTCGGTACCGTAGCGTTTGACGCCTTGCATTTGGTAGGCGGCGCTTGTTCTGCAAAACCAAGCCACACACAGGCTAGTAGAGCGATTAAATTCCTATTCATGACGATGCCCGTGGCCCTGCCAAACGATAGTGGAATTCTAGCTTACGTCACCTGCAAAGCTCCAAAATCGGCGGGAATGACTGCATCTAAGCTCTTACTCTGGAACAGCCGTCAGGAATACGAAGCCGTCAACGCTGTAGGTGACTTTGCCGTGGCCCACGGAAAAAGCCTGTACTGTTTCACCGCGGACCTTTCTGATGGCAACCAGCAGTTTTGGCAATCGCGAAGGATTATCTACGGGAACGTTGTGGGAGGGCAGGAGCAGATGAAGCTGAGGTGCGAGCGCCGCGATTCGCTCGACGGAATGGACGTAAGCGTCGAGATCGGTTTCCGGACGGTAGAGCCAGATCGGCGCGTCGTAGAAATTATCTCCAGTGAATAGCAACCCATTCTTCTGATCTAGCAGGCAAATTTCGTCGGGCGTGTGGCCAGGCGTGAAAACTATTTGTAGGACTCGACCACCGAGATCGACTGTGTCGCCGTCGTGAATCCAGTGAGTGATTTTAAAAGGGCGTGTGGCGTAGGACTTCGCGTCAAATCCGGCGGGGAGCTGGCCGCAGACCGATCCGGGAGCCAGCTCGTCTTGTGCGTCAGCCGTGGAACCCTTCGCGTTGCTGCGCGTGAAGTCCGTGTCCATGCCATAAATTTCGTCGAATTGCCAGTTGTCGCCGACGTGGTCGTTGTGTGTGTGCGAATTTATCACCGTGATTGGCAAGGGGGTGAGCGCCTGAACGACTTTTTTGATGTCACCGATGCCGAGCCCGGTGTCGAATAAGACGGCGCCTTTGTCCCCGAGGATTAGAAACGAGATTACCTCTTCGAATTGATGCGGCTCGTAAATCGCAAAAACTCCCGGCGCAACTTTGTAAACCTCGAACCAAGGATCGGGAGATGACACGCGCTCGAGATTTTTGTATTGCGGGCGGGGAATTTTTTTACACCAGTCCGGCGTTACGTTGCTATTTGACGACTGCGCTCGAAGAGGTGGCACAGCGATGGTGAGCGCGAATAGCACTAGGGCAACGCATCCCGGACGATTTGTCCTATGCCGCGACATGGATACGAGATTATAACGCGGATTTCCGGTTGAACTTCCGTTTGATCGGGTAGTGGGCGAAGTTGTTCCGGGGCGGTGTGCGGTTCGCTGCGCAAGGGGTGGCGGCAAAGCTGAGCATCAATTATGACGTCGACAACATCGCTCTTGCCTTCAGGCGTTGCTGACATAGACTTCGCAGGGGCCCGGAGCAATCGAAGCTGGCGCAGACACCTGGAGCATGGCGGTATCACGTCGTCGAAGGCGAGAGATTGCTATTCTGCACATGCTCGGGCGCGCTCGAGCAGGAAGTCGCGTTCACGTGCGTTGCGTGTAAGCGATGCGGCGCGCTCAAACTCCGCCTGGGCTTCGGCGAAGCGGCCGAGCTTGAAAAGAAAGTCACCGCGGACACTGGGCAAAAGATGGTAGGCCTTAAGAGACGGCTCGGAGACGAGCGGGTCGATAAACTGGAGACCTGCTGCTGGGCCGAACGCCATCGCTACCGCGACCGCGCGATTCAGCTCCACGATAGGTGACGGTGTGAGCTGACCGAGCTCTTCGTAGAGCGCGACGATGCGCGGCCAGTCTGTCTCGGTGGGCAAACTTGCTCGCGCGTGACAAGCAGCAATGGCAGCTTGGAGTGCGTACGGGCCACGCGGGCGGCCGAGTTTTTCGGCACGTTCGAGCGCCGCAAGACCACGACGGATGAGCAGTTGATCCCACAGCGCGCGATTTTGATCAAGCATCATGATGGGCTCTCCCGACGGGCCCATTCGTGCGCCGGAGCGCGACGCCTGAATCTCCATCAACGCGACGAGGCCGTGGACCTCAGGCTCCTTAGGAGCAAGCTCTGCCAGGATACGACCGAGACGGAGCGCTTCCTCGCAGAGAGCGGGGCGCATCCAGTCATCACCAGCAGTCGCCGAATAGCCCTCGTTGAAGAGGAGGTAGATCACTTCCAGCACCGATGCGAGGCGTGCAGCAAGTTCGGGCCCGCGCGGGACTTCGAAAGGGACGTGCTCATCGACCAGAGTGCGTTTAGCGCGGACGATGCGCTGGGCGATAGTCGGCTCCGGTGCCAGGAATGCGCGCGCGATCTCCTCGGTCGTCAGCCCACCAAGCAAGCGGAGCGTGAGCGCCACGCGTCCCTCAGTGGAGAGAACTGGATGACACGCGATAAATATGAGGCGCAGCAGATCGTCGCCGACTTCATCGTCAATCGCGGTGTGGAGATCCTCCATGGCCATCTCCTGCTTGCTCTCAAGATCGCGAACAATCTCCTGGTGCTTGCGCTCGAGGAGTGCGTTCCGTCGGAAGTGGTCGATAGCACGATGCTTGGCGGTAGCCATCAGCCAGGCGCCGGGGTTATCCGGGACGCCGGACTCCGGCCATTGCTGAAGGGCAGCAACGAGAGCGTCTTGCGCGAGTTCCTCGGCAAGGCCGACATCGCGGACGATTCGCGTGAGTCCCGCGATGATGCGGGCCGACTCAATCCTCCAGACTGCGTCGATTGTGCGATGTATATCGGTAGCCGTCACAGCTACCGATAACACCACGTTCAATCCGTGAGCGCAAGCCGAGGGACTTCGCAGCTAGGGGAACGAGCGAGCGGCGCGCTACGGTTTGGGGTCAAAGGCTTCCGGCCCCAATACCTGGCGGATTTCGGTCTCGCCCTCCCAACCCGGCCAGTATTTCTTGTGAAGTTCCATGAAATGTAAGGCCCCTTCGAGCGCCTCTTCGGTCGATTTCAACTCAAACATGGCGAAGCCGCCGACGACTTCCTTGGACTCGGTGAAAGGCCCGTCGATTGCGGTCACTTGCCCACGAGATAGCCGGACGCGCGTGCTTTTCGCAATTGGGGAGAGCCCGCCACTTTGGATCATCGTGCCGGATTTGGCCGCCTCTTCGCCCAGCCGCGCCATCGCGTCCAGAAATTCCTTGGGCGGGGGACCAGGATTTTCTCCGTGCTTGACTAGCATCAAGAATCGCATCGTCGTATCTCCATTCTTCATTTAGGATTGTGAGCCGGTTTGCCGGCCGGGCTCGGCCGGGTGAACCTGGGCTCTACTTACGCGTCGAATGAGCCTCGACGAAATCGACAAGGCCAAACGATTCTTTCGAGACCGAGGGATTGTTTTTTGCAGTTCTTCAACTTCCTCCGTGAATCCGTCCCGCAACAATACCGTTCCGGCGATGACGGCCAGCAGAGGCCAGAATGATAACGATATTTGGCAGAGACTCCGCAAGAATTCCTCATGATCGAAAAGATAGGCCTGCAACGCGTGCGAGGCCGCCAGACCGACGGCGACCATCACGCCGAGCGTCTGGGTCCCCTCAGCTGAAATGCCGAGCAGGAGGCTCACCTGAGTGGCAGCCTGAGTCAAATTCTCGGACTGGATGAAGACCCCGAAGACTATAAGTGCCGCCCCTGCGATGAACTGGAGATTCTCGAACCGTGTGTGTTGTGTTCCCATAACCATCTCCTGAATGGCGTTGCTTGCTCTACTTGTATGTCGAACGAGGGGCTGCCAGATCGACAGGTTTGGCATTTTCTTGGAGCGCTATGGGACGAAAGTAGGGTGCGCGCACCCCGACATTGAGCCGCTTCCGGAAGTAACTGCCGGGATGCTGTGCTAGGCCAGTTGGTTGAGGCGGTCTAGGAGTTTCTGGTGCTCGATCTCGCGGCCTGCTAGCGTGGTTTTCAGCTCTTCTACTATTTTGGCTGGGGCTTTGCTCAGGAAAGTTTCATCTCGCAAGCGGACTTTCTTCGATTCGATGTCCTTCGCGAGGCGGTCGATTTCTTTTCGCAGGCGCGCGATCTCGGCCTGTTTGTCCACAGTTCCGTCATAAGCGATACGCAAATCAAATTGCGCGTTCGAACGCAGCACGCCCCCGGCCTGGCCCAGCTTCTTATCGGAAATATCGAAGGAAGAAAGCGTAGCCAATCGCATAATGGTGGTCTCGTTGTTCCGGACTAAATCGCGGACGCTTTCAGATGGACTAGAAAACTCGGCTGCAATCTGATGTCTGGGATCCACCTTCATCTCCGCCCGCGCGTTGCGCACAGCTATGATTATTTCTTGGAGAAGAGAGACAGCCTCCGCGACACCGTGCTGATTCATTATTTCGCGGGGTTCGGGAAATTGTTCGAGAGCGATCGAGCGCGCATGAACCGGTTGTGGTAGGCGGTGCCACAGCTCCTCGGTAAGGAATGGCATTATTGGATGAAGCAGGTGCAGCGCATCATCGAGCACTGCAAAGATGTTTCTCCAAGCCGAAATTGCGATCTCCCGGTCCGTGACCACTAGGTCCGGTTTGATCCACTCAATGTACCAATCACAGAAGTCACCCCAAAAAAACTGGTAGACGGCTTGTGCAGCCTCATGAAATCGAAAGTGCTCCAGGGCATCGTTCATCTGACGGGTCACCTCGCCAAGTCGGTCAAAAATCCACCTGTTAACTAGAGAGATGTCACCGTTCTCAGGGAATGGTGCAGCCAACCGATATCCGGGCGCTGCAACTTCTTCCAGCGTGATACCCGCTGAAGCTTCGCCCTTCTCAAGATTCATGAACAGGAAGCGGGCGGCGTTCCAGATTTTGTTGGCGAAGGCGCGGGCGCCGAGGATGCGGTCTTCACTCAAAATAATGTCGGTGCCGGGTGCGGCCATGCTGGCCAGCATGTAGCGCAAAGCGTCGGTGCCGAATTTCTGAGTTAATTCGAGCGGATCGACTCCGGTGCCTTTGGTCTTGGACATCTTCGCGCCTTCGGCGGTGCGGACGAGCGAATGAAGGTAGAGACGGCGGAAGGGAATTGTGGATGCTGGGCTGCTTGCGTTGTGCGGAGCCGCTGAAGACTTCTCTCCTTTCTGCGCGGATGCGGTTGTTGCGTCGCCGCCGGCTTTCTCGAAGCGATGTTCGCTGAGTTGAAGCCCCATCATGATCATGCGGGCATCCCAGAAAAACAAAATGTCGTAGCCGCTAATTAAGAGGCTAGTGGGATAGTAGGTGCGCAGGTCTTCGGTGTCGTCGGGCCAGCCAAGGGTGGAAAAAGGCCAGAGGCCGGAGCTGAACCAGGTGTCGAGAACGTCTTTGTCTTGCGTAAGTCTTGCGCAGCCGCACTTGGGACATTTCGTAGGCACGCTGGCGGCGCGGGCATGGCCTTCCACGATTTCGACGCGCGAATCCAGCGCGGGCACCATTTCTTTGCAGTCGGCACAATGCCAAATTGGAATGCGATGGCCCCACCAGAGTTGGCGCGAGATGCACCAGTCGCGAATATTTTCGAACCATCCGAGCAAAATGGTGCGCTGATTGTCGGGCACGACTTCGATCAAGCCGTCGATAACAACTTTTGCGGCAGGCTCGGCGAGCGGCTTCATCTTCATGAACCATTGCGTGGAGAGGCGCGGCTCTACGATTGCTTTGCAGCGGTCGCATGTGCCGACGGAGTGAGCGTGCTCGGCGATTTTTTCCAGCAAATCTAATTCTTCAAGGCCGGCGATAACGCGCGCGCGTGCGACGAAACGTTCGAGGCCGATATAGGGACCGGCGGCTTCGCTCATGTGCGCGTCGTCGGTCATCACGTCGATCTGCGGGAGATTGTGGCGCTTGCCCATCTCGAAGTCGTTGGGATCGTGTGCAGGAGTGATTTTCACCGCGCCGGTGCCGAATTCGCGGTCGACCGATGTGTCTGCGATAATCGGAATTTCGCGGTTGACGAGCGGCAGCAGAACTCGTTTGCCGATTAGGTGCTGGTAGCGCTCGTCGTCTGGATGTACGGCGACGGCGGTATCGCCAAGCATCGTTTCGGGCCGAGTGGTTGCGACGACCAGGTGCTCCTTCGCGCCGGCGACGGGATAGCGGATATACCAAAGATTTCCGGTGCGCTCGTTGTGAACGACTTCGAGATCGCTGATGGCGGTGAGGCAGCGCGGGCACCAGTTGACCATGTAACGTCCGCGATAAATCAGGCCATCGCGATAGAGGCGCAAGAAAGCTTCGACCACGGCGCGATAGAGCGCGGGCTCGAGAGTGAAGCGCTCGCGCGTCCAATCGCAGGAAGCGCCCAGGCGGATCATCTGCTGTTTGATCACGCCACCGCTTTCCGCTTTCCACTTCCAGACGCGCCGCTCGAATTCTTCGCGGCCCAAGTCCTGGCGCTTAATGCCGTCCCTGGCGAGCATACGTTCGACGACGAATTGCGTGGCGATTCCGGCGTGGTCCATGCCAGGCAGCCAGAGCGTGCGTTCGCCGCGCATGCGATGCCAGCGGACGAGCACATCGATCTGCGTGTGTTCAAGCATGTGGCCGATGTGAATCGAGCCGGTGACGTTTGGCGGAGGAAGCGCGATGGAAAAAGTGCGGCCGCTGCCGTCGCCGGAATTTTCGGCGCGGAATAATTTTTCGTCAAACCAGGCTTTGGCCCAACGCTCTTCGATTTCCTGCGGCTCATAAGCCTTGGGTATCTCTCTTGGCATCATTTCCTCGGGACACGGCGCGGCGACAATTTCTGGCCGTGACGCTTTCTCTTGAACGGACAACACCCATGGCATGCTAATTGGGCGCAAAGAATCCATCAATCTTAGGGGCGGACGCTTCGCGCGTCAAATCCCTCCCGATAGCGCGGTGCGCTGCTACAGCTATCCTCAGGCCGAGGGCAATGTTACGATTCCAACTCCGCAAATGAGAAACGAGGTCAGATGGAAAAGAAGAACTTCCTGTTCGTATCATTGACCGGCCTGATCGGCGACATTGCCTGGCAAATCGCTAAAGAAGGTCATGAAGTCCGCTATTTCATTGGCGACAAAAAAGAGCGCGATATCGCCGATGGCTTCGTCGCCAAGTCGAAAGACTGGGAAAAAGACAAAGACTGGGCGGACATTATTGTGTTCGATGACACGCTCGGGCAGGGCGAAAAAGCGCAGGCGCTGCGCAAGGAAGGGAAAATCGTAATTGGAGGCACGGCCTACAGTGACAAGCTCGAGGACGACCGATCGTTCGGCCAGGAAGAATTGAAAAAGGCCGGGGTGAACATCATTCCTTACGGCGAATTCGAATCTTTCGATGACGCGATCGAGCACGTTACGCAAAATCCGGGCCGCTATGTGATTAAGCCGAGCGGCGAAGCGCAGAACATCAAGCGGCGCCTGTTCGTCGGCGAAGAAGACGATGGCCAGGACGTCATACGCATGCTGGAGGCGTATAAGAAAGCCTTCGCCGACGAGATCAAGGTCTTTCAGTTACAGCGCCGGATGATCGGAGTGGAGGTCGCGGTCGGCGCTTTTTTCAACGGCAAAACTTTTGTATATCCGGTGAACATCAATTTCGAACACAAAAAACTTTTCCCTGGTGATATCGGTCCGCCGACGGGTGAGATGGGGACGTCCATGTTTTGGAGCGGCCCGAATCAGCTGTTCAATCAGACCCTGTTGAAGATGGAACCCAAGCTCGCCGAAGAAGGCTACGTTGGCTACATCGATGTGAATTGCATCGTGAATAACAACGGCATTTACCCGCTCGAATTCACCGCGCGCTTCGGCTACCCGACGATTAGCATCCAGCAAGCTGGCATGATCACGCCGATCGGGCAGTTCTTTTGGGACCTGGCGAACGGCCTGGATCCCAAGCTGAAAGTCCGGAGCGGATTCCAAATCGGCGTGCGGATCGTGGTGCCGCCGTTTCCGTTTGATGACGACGAAACGTTCGAAGCATTTTCGAAGAACTCAGCAATCGTTTTCAAGAAACCGCCCGCGGATGAGACGCATATTGAAGACGTGAAGCAGCTGAACAGCCAGTGGCTCATCGCGGGAACTTCCGGCGTGATTCTGATCATTGTCGGCACTGGGCAGACGATGAAGCAGGCCAAAGCCCAAGTGTATTCGCGCATCAAGAATGTGCTGATTCCGAATATGTACTATCGCACCGACATTGGCGACCGCTGGGAGGAAGACAGCGACCGTCTGCACAACTGGGGTTACTTGCGCTAGCGGAATTGGAAGGCGCTCCTTAAAGGAGTCCACACGATGAATGATATACACGCTGAAGCGCGGCCCAAACCGACACTTCTTGCCGCCGAACCCCAGCTCTTTGTCGCCAGCGTTGTAACCTCATGTGAGTTCTACACAAAAAAGCTAGGGTTCACAGTTGCTTTCGTTTATGGTAAGCCGCCATTCTACGGACAAGTGTTCCGGGATGGAGCCAGGTTGAATCTCCGATGTCTATCCGAACCCGCAATCAATCCGGAGCTTCGGGACCGGGAACATCTGCTTTCAGCATCGATCACCCTCGACGATGCAAAGGGTCTCTTCCTCGAGTTTCAGACGGCGGGCGTAGTATTTCATCAGGTGCTCCAGACAGAACCATGGGGCGCTCGTACATTCATCGTTTGTGATCCCGACGGTAATCTGGTCCTTTTTTCAGGGCCAGTGCCCGCAGGCTTATCGCGTACATAATCTCTCGCCATTAATAAAGCCCGATAGTGACGCGAGGTTCGATTCGTTTTCGCTTGACACTTCAGAGCGGACGAGCCAATACTCAGCGTTTATTAAAATTCAATAAAACTGGCTGACCGCAGGGAACCGCAATGTTTGCGAGCCATCGATCAATTGGCTTCCGAGTGATAGCAGCTCTGTTGTCTCTCGGCGCCGTGCTTGCGAGCCCATCCCCGGCGAACGCTCAGTCGGCCTATGTGCGGGTAAACCAGATCGGATACGAGGCCGGTAGCGGTCCTTTCCGCGCTTATCTGATGTCGACGGCGCCAGAAAATCGAGCGACATTCAGGGTCATTGATTCGGCGGGCAAGACGGTGTATTCCGGTCGCGTCGGCGTTTTGCTTGGCACTTGGAGCCACAGCGGCAAATTAGGCTATCAAGTTTATGCTTTGGATTTCTCGGTTCCGCGCCCCGATATTTACACAATTTCGGTCGCTGGAACGACGCCAGCGCTCTCGCCGCGATTTGCGGTTGACGACCCGGACGTTCTCTACCCAGGTCTGCTATTGAATACCTTGTTTTATTACCAAACTGAGCGGGATGGCCCGAATTACATTGCCAATGCTCTGCGCACCGCCCCCGGGCATCTGAACGACTCCGATGCGCGGGTTTACGACACGCCTCGTCTCGACGGCAACGACTTCATCGATAATGTGCCGCCCCAGAGGCCGCTGGTGCCCTCCAGCACGCCGAACATAAACGCAGACGGCGGATGGTGGGACGCCGGCGACTATTTGAAATATGTCCAGACGATCACCTACACGGTGGCGCTAATGGAAATCGGCGTTCGCGATTTCCCCAGGCAGATGGGATCAAACGCGCCGGTGAATCCCAGAGTGCCTCCAGGCTCCGTTTCTTACGCGGGGAACAGCGGCGCTGGAGCGCCGGCTTCCTCTGATTTTACCGGCGAAGCGCGTTTTGGAGTCGACTGGCTCACGAAAATGTGGAACGGCAAATCCAAAACGCTTTACTACCAGGTAGATAACAGCCAGGACTGGGATTTCTACGGACAAGGTGATCCCACTTCCGCGATGCCCAATTGTGGCGGAACTTTTGCGAGTCCCTATTGCCTGATCACCGAGTACGATATTTGGACTCTGCCGCAGGCCGCCGACAATTTTAGAGAGGACGGAGATCCGAAGTCGTGCGACGTATTTACGACGTACTTCATATGCAATCGTCCTGTGTTTCCGGCCGGGATGGCGGGAAAGCCGATCAGCCCGAATCTGGCGGGCCGCTTGGCGGCGGACTTTGCATTGTGCTATCAGCTCAATCGCGCGACGAACGCGGCGTACGCAAATCAATGCCTCGAGAATGCGGAAGAGATTTTTGCGCTGGCCGACACTTCCTATCCCGACCCGGCTCCTTCGGTGGGCTCCGGCTCATGCGGCAACTGTCTGCTGACGATTGCTCCGTTTGACGGCTATCCGGAAAACGTTTGGGACGATGACATGGAGCTGGGTGCG
>Ga0307477_10002051_pt1 | contig 15948 bp, 15 predicted proteins | sample atmos_gasesECM2C_FD_203316 | JGI IMG/M metagenome (GOLD analysis project Ga0307477, IMG submission 203316) | Hardwood forest soil microbial communities from Morgan-Monroe State Forest, Indiana, United States - atmos_gasesECM2C_515 | ecosystem: Environmental > Terrestrial > Soil > Temperate...
GCCCCAAGTGCAGTTCGTCAAAGGCCACTACCGCCGCCCGTTGCACGACCAGCCCACCGGCGGAGGCAGGGTGACCGAGCTGGTGGCCCGGCCGCTGTTGTCCCGGTTCTTCCCTGTGCTGGCCAGCTTCGTGCAACCGTTGGCCGGGGAGTACGCAGGAACGCGGGCCTTGCTCGAGTCGCTGCCCATCATCGAAGGCTGGGGCGTCGAGATCGGCCTGTTGATCGACGTTGTGCGGGCCGTCGGTATCGACGCCGTCGCCCAGGTGGACCTGGGCGTGCGGGAGCACCGCAACCGGCCGCTGGAAGAACTGGCCCCACAGGCCATGGCCATCCTGTTGACGGTGTTGCAGCGCGCCGGTGTCGACCCCGATCCGGGGGTGGCCGAGCTTTGGCGGCTCGACGGTGAAGCGGGGGCCGTGCCGTCCTTCGTCGAGTTCGCCGAGCGGCCCCCGGTCAAGACGGTGCCCGGCTATGTGATCCCTCGGATCCCGACAAGGAGGACGCCATGACCAAGCTGGCGGTGGGCGACAAGGCCCCCAACTTCACCCTGACCGATGCCGACGGCAAGAAGGTGTCGTTGTCGTCGTTCAAGGGTCGCAAGGTGATCGTGTACTTCTACCCGCGGGACGACACGCCGGGTTGCACCAAGGAAGCGTGCCAGTTCAACGACAACCTGGCCGCCTTCGAGGCGGCCGACGTGCCGGTGCTGGGGATCTCGCCGGACTCTGCCGCCAGCCACGTCAAGTTTCGGGACAAGTACGGGCTGGGGTTCACGTTGCTGTCGGACCCGACCAAGGCGACGATGGAGGCCTACGGGGCCTTCGGCGAGAAGGTGATGTACGGCAAGAAGGTGACCGGGGTCATCCGCTCGACGTTCGTGGTGGACGAGAAGGGCAAGATCGCCCAGGCGTGGTATGGGGTCAAGGCCGATGGCCACGCGGCCAAGGTGCTGGCGACGATCTGAGCCGCAGGCCTGGGGGCTGCGGGCGGGCCTCGGGTTGACCTCTGGTTGACCTCAGTCAGTTCACTATGCGCTCGGCGCCCCGGGTGTAGGGCCGCAGGACCTCCGGTATGACCACCGAGCCGTCCGGCTGGCGATACGTCTCCACCAACGCCGCCCATACTCGGGGCACGGCCAGGCCTGAGCCGTTGAGGGTGTGCACGGTCGCCGTCGAGCCGCCGGCCGTCCGGTAGCGAATCTGGGCCCGGCGGGCCTGGTAGTCGCTGAACCACGACACCGACGACGCCTCGAGCCACTGGTCGCACCCCGGCGCATAGACCTCGAGATCGAAGGTGCGGGCGGCCGAGCTGCCGAGATCGGCGGCGCACAGATCGAGGACGCGGTAGGCCAGCCCGAGGGCGGCCAGAGTCGACTCAGCCCGGCTGAGTATGTCGGCGTGCACCTCGGCCGCCTGCTCCGGCGTGGCGTAGGCCAGAAGCTCGACCTTGTCGAACTCGTGCACTCGTAACAGCCCGCGCGTGTCACGGCCCGCGGCGCCCGCTTCGCGCCGGTAGCACGGCGTGTAGGCCATCAGCTTCATGGGAAGGGCGGCGGCCTCGAGGATCTCGCCCCGAGCCATGGACGTCAGCGGCACTTCAGCCGTGGGGATGGCCCAGAGGTCGTCGCGCTCGAGGTGATAGCCCTCCTCGGCGAACTTGGGAAGATGGCCGGTCGAGATCATCGTGTCGGTGCGCACCAGCGTCGGCGGCCGGATCTCCTCGTAGGCGTCGGCGTTGCGATCGAGGGCCAGTTGGCAAAGGCCACGGCTGAGGGTGGCGCCGAGGCCGCGGAACACGGCGAACATGGCGCCGGACATCCGGGCCCCGCGCTCGAGGTCCAGGAGGCCGAGCTCTTGACCAATGTCCCAGTGCGGCACGCGCTGGTGCGGGCCATACGCCTCAGGGTCGTAGCCCTCGATGCGCACAACGACATTGTCCTGCTCGCCCATACCGTCGGGCGCCTCGGGGGCCGGGAGGTTGGGGGTGACGAGCAGGAGGGCTCGCAGCTCGGCCGCAAGCACATCGGCTTCCGTGGCGCAGACTCGCTCTTCTTCTCCGAGCTCCCGGCTTCTGGCTCGCAGCTCTTCGGCCTTGGCCTGGTCACCGGCCTTGTGGGCCTGGCCGACATCCTTCGACAGCGCGTTGACCTGGGCGCGCCGCTCGTCGCGCTGGGTGGCGGCGGCGCGAGCCCGTTCGTCGAGGTCGGCCAACCGCTCGACGGTGCTCGGGTCGACTCCACGGCGGGCCAACGCCGCCTTGACCACGTCGGGTTCGGTGCGCACTCGCCGAATGTCGATCATGGTGGCGGCAACGGTAGCGTGGCCGCCGATGCCGGCCGTTGAAGTTTCCGGCCTCGTCGTGCGCTATGGCGAGGTGGTGGCCGTGGACGGCGTCTCGTTCACCGCCGCGGCGGGAGAGGTCACGGCCGTGCTCGGGCCTAACGGCGCGGGCAAGACGTCGACCATCGAGACGCTCGAGGGGTATCGGCGCCCGGCCCGCGGGATGGTGCGAGTCCACGGGTTGGATCCCATCGCCGATCACGCCGCGTTGTGCCAGATCATCGGCGTGATGCTCCAGTCGGGAGGGGTGTACCCGACAATGAATGCGGCGGACGCGCTGCGGCTGTTCGCGGCCTATTACCCGCGACCCGAGTCACCGTGGGGACTCCTGGAGCGCCTCGGTCTCAGTGGCGTGGCCCGCACTCCCTGGCGTCGCTTGTCCGGCGGTGAACAACAGCGGCTGGCCCTAGCGCTGGCTCTCGTCGGACGGCCGGAGGTGGCGTTCCTGGACGAGCCGACGGCCGGCGTCGACCCGGCCGGGCGCATCGTGATTCGGGAGGTGATCGGCGAGCTCCGCCAGCGGGGGGCGACGGTGCTGTTGACCACGCACGAGCTGGAGGAGGCCGAACGGCTGGCCAACCGTGTGATCATCATCGACCGGGGACGGGTGGTCGCCAGCGGGACACCGGCCGAGCTCATGGCTTCCGGCGGCACCGAGGAGATCCGCTTCGCTGCCCCCGCGGGCGCAGACGTCACCAGCCTCGCCCAGCGGCTCCGCGCGCCGGTGACCGAGGTGGTCCCGGGCGAATACCACGTCGGCGCCCCGGGCACCCCGGCCAACGTGGCCGCGCTGACGGCGTGGCTGGCCGAGCAGGACCTCACGCTCGGCGATCTCCGCGTGGGGCGACAACGCCTCGAGGACGTGTTTCTGCGGTTGACGTCATGAGTGTGGCGCGTGGACGGCGCCGCGCCGTCGCCGCCCAGACCCGGGCCGAGGTGATGATGACGCTGCGGCGCGGCGAATCGTTGCTCTTGACGCTCGGGATCCCAATCATGCTGCTCGGTTTCTTTGTGCTCATCGGGTTCCCGTCGGGAGCCGAGGCCGGCGGCCGGCGCACAATCGACTTCCTCGCTCCCGGCATCATCGCGTTGGCGGTGATGTCGACGGCCATGGTGAGCGTGGGCATCGCCACGGGGTTCGAGCGGCAGTATCAGGTCCTCAAGCGGCTGGGGACCACGCCGCTCGGGCGGCCCGCCTTGCTGGCGGCCAAGACCGCCGCGGTCGCGGGAGTGGAGCTCGTGCAGCTGGCGGTGCTCGTCCCGTTCGCTCTGCTGATGGGGTGGCGGCCGGTGGGCGACGTGATCATCGTATTGGTGGTGGTCGTGTTGGCGACCGTGGCGTTCGCCGGGCTGGGGCTGCTGATGGCGGGCACCCTGAGTGGAGAGATGGTGTTGGCCGCGGCCAACGGGCTCTACCTTTTGTTGCTGCTGCTCGGTGGCATGGTCGTTCCCCTGTCGCGGCTCCCAGGGCCGGTCGCCTCGATCTCCAAGGCTCTTCCGGCCGCGGCGCTTTCGGACGCGCTACGGGCCACCCTGACCACGGGAGCGGCCGTACCTGGGCGCGCTTGGATCGTGCTCATCCTCTGGGCGGTCGCGGCGCCGGCCGCGGCCGCGGTCACGTTCCGTTGGGAATAGACGATCCCACCGACCTGCTAGAGCCGGGGACAGTCGGCCGCCAGCGCCTGCGTGGCGCCAGGTTCGCCGGAGACGGTGAGCGCATCACTGGGGCTCCGGCCCGCCAGCCAGCGGGCGACGTCGTCAACGGGTCCGTCGACCATCGCACGAGGGCTCACGTTGGGCTCGTGCCAAACCGCTTCCATCGAGCTCACCCTCACCGCGTGGCGATTCAGAAGGCCCCGCTGATAGCGAGCCAGGACCGCCACCACTGCAGTGAGATCCACGCCGCTGCGACAAGTGCCGGCGTCGTTGACCGCCAGGATGTCCTCGTGATGGGCCCAGACCTCGAGGAGGCTGACCGCGGCCACGACCCCGCGGCCGTGTAAACGGGGCGGGGGCCGGTTGAGACGTCGCAACGCCCAGTCGAAGTCGCGTCGACCCCGGTAGGAGGCCAGCGCCCGCTCGTTGACCGGGGCCAGACGATCGAGCCGCACGCCCCGCCCGACCAGCCACCGAAACGGCGCACTCGGGATCGCGGCAGCGACTTCGCCGGTAACGAGATGGATAGCCAGGTCGCCGGCCGTCCACGCCCCGCAGATGGTCGGCGCCTCGGGCCCGACCGCAGCGAGGGTCGAGACAAACGCTCGCCGCTCCCGCACAAGGTCCTCGTTCATCGGCGCCGGAGTCAGCCCGAGGCGGGAGGAGTCCGCTGCAGCTCGCGCTCGACGTCGTCCCAGGTGAGGACGTCGGGCAACTCAAGATGCGAGCCGGGCTCGACGAGGGAGCCCGCTCGACGTTGGGCCCGTTCCTCGGCATCCCGGGCCTGCTCGTCCCGAACCCACCGGAAGAACGTGTACGTCAGGATCCCCCACAGGATGATCCCGCCGCCGATCTTCATGACAGCCCCGGCCACCTGCTGATCGGACACGGCCGAAAAGCCCAGTAGCTCGGGCCGGCCGGCGTAGGCCTTGTAGACCACGCCACTGGAGAAGGTGAGGAACGACGCCGGAACGGTCGGCACGAACGACTGCAGGAACAGGTACAGCATTCGCTGCGGATAGCTGAGCCTGGGCAACTCGGGCAGCTGGTTGATCATCGGCATCCACAACACAAGAGCCGTGCCCACCATCACGAGGTGGACACCGAAGTGGAAGAACTCGTTGTGAGTGGTCTCGTTGGTCACGTTGGGCCAATGGGTCAAAACAAGAAAGGCGTTGAACAAGACGAGGGCGACGACGGGCCGAGTGATCTGGCGCACCACCCGGTACACCCACCGACGCTCAACGAAGAGAGCCCGCATGAGCCACGGCGGGAGAGCCAGTAACAGCAACGGGGCGGCCACGGTCGTGTACACGAGATGCTGAACCATGTGCACGCTGAACAGGTAGTGCTCGGCCAGGTCATGGATCGGCCACATCGAGAACACCAGGAACGTGCCCGCCGAACAACCGAAGGCGACGATGTTGCCGCGACTGGCCACCGGCGTCCCTGGACCGAGGCGGCGAGGGCCGAGACGAGCGAGCGCCCACCAGTAGGCGACGACGAGCGCCGTCATGACCAGCACCACGTCCGGGTGCACGTGAAATCGAGGGAACCCCGATGCCAGCGCGGCGCCCAAGACGGTGGCCGGAATCACACCTTGAAGATCCCCATGATGAAGAGCATGGCGATGTACACGAACGTCGCCATCCCGAGCCCCATGGCGAACAGCCGCCGGAACAGCTTGCTGTCGAAACGTAGATGCATGAAGAAGCCCGCCACGATCACGAACTTGATGGCCATGAGGATGAGCAGGCCGACAGTGTTGGCCGTTCCACCCTTGAGGTAGTAGAGGCCGACCTCGACGGCCGTGAGCCCCCCGAGGACGAGGGCGACGATGATGTAGACGCCGTCCGAGGGGTGAGCGTGCGCGCCGGGTTCGTCGGGGACGGCCCCGTGGTGTTCCTCGGTGGTGGCGGTGGTGCCGCTCGCGGTGGTGCCGCTCGCGGTGGTGTCGCTCGCGGTGGTGGCGCTGGTGGACATGCTCGCTCCCCTCAGGGGATGAGGTAGACGACGGTGAAGATGATGACCCAGACGATGTCGACGAAGTGCCAGTAAAGCCCGGCGATCTCGATGACCTCGGACTTCTCCTGGGGGATCTTGCCCCGTAGCGACATCCCGGTCAGGGAGAGCAACATGATGATGCCGAGGGTGACGTGGACGCCATGGAAGCCGGTGAGCACGAAGAAGGCGCCGCTCGTCACATTGGTCTTGATGGACATGCCCTCGTGCACGAAGGTCGTGAACTCGTAGATCTGGCCCGAGATGAAGGTCGCCCCGAGCATGGCTGTGGTGACGAGCCAGACCCGGAGACGGCGCAGGTCGCCGCGCTGGATGGCGGCCAGGGCCAACACCATCGACAGCGAGCTCATGAGGAGCACGAACGAGCTCACAGAGGTGAAGGGGATGTCGTAGAGCTTGCGGGGGGTCGGCCCGCTGACGGCGCGGTGGCGGTACAGGATGTAGGTCGAGATCAACGCGCCGAAGAGAAGGCACTCGGAGCCGAGGAAGGCCCACATGGCCATCTTCTCGTTGGAGACGCCGGTCGAGGTCGCGTGGCTGAGGCCGTGGGCGCCGTTGTGGCCGGCGCCGTGCCCTCCGGCCGAGGTCGGGGCATGGCCGCCGGTGACGGCCGGGCTGCCGGTGGCGGCCGGGCTGCCGGTGGCGGCCGGGCTGCCGGTCGGTGGGACGGCGACCTCCGTCATGCCGACCCCCCTTCGCTCGGCCCCTCGGTAGAAGCCGGCCCCTCGGTGGACGGCTGGCCCTCGGCCGCCGGACCGGGATCGACGGCCGGGCCGGCCTCCGCAGCCCCGCCCGCCGCCGGGCCCTGGCCGGCCTCCGAAGCCTCGCCCGCCTCTCCAGTACTGCCGGCTCCCACCAACGCGGGCTGCTCAGAGCGCTCGAGCTCGCCCGCCGACCCGGCACTCAAGGCAGCCATCTCGGCTGCCTCCAACTCAGGCTCGGGGTCCACGGACGGCTCGAAGCCCCACGCGTAGATGCCGCCGAGCAAGGTGAGGACGCCGATAATCGACACCGGCCACACTCGATAGATCTGGCCGTAGGCCAGGATCGGCAACCCGAACGCCGCCACCAGCGGGAAGTACGACGGCGACGGCATGTGCACGTGGGCACCCTCGGGCAGCGGCTTTTGAATGAACTCCTCGGCGTCGCCGATCCTTATGAGCCGACCGTCCTTGTCCTCGCCGTATTTGCGATGCCAGAAGTCGTCAACCTCGTGCACCGTGGGGATCTCCGCGAAGTTGTACTCCGGCGCGGGCGACGAGATCATCCACTCCAGCGTCCGGGCGTCCCACGGGTCAGCCGGCGCGTCCATAGGCCTGCGCATCGTGACGTAAACGTTGTAGATGAACAGGCACGTCGACCCGGCGATGATGAACGCACCGATGGTAGAGACCATGTTCCACACGTTGAAGCCCAGGTTGGGGGCGTAGGTGTAGATCCGCCGAGGCATGCCCTGCAGGCCGAGCATGTGGAATGGCCCGAAGGTCATGTTGAAGCCCAGCAGGGTCGTCCAGAAATGCCACTTGCCCAACGTCTCGTTGAGAAGCCGACCGAACACCTTCGGATACCAGTAGTAGATCCCTCCGAAGAGGCCCAGCATCGATCCACCGAAGAGCACGTAGTGGAAGTGAGCGACGATGTAGTAGGTGTCGGTCTGCTGGCGGTCGGCCGGGACGAGCGCGTGGGTGACCCCCGACAGGCCGCCGATGGTGAACATCACCACGAAGCCGATGGCGAACAGCAGAGGGGTCTTGAAGCGCAGCGAGCCTCCCCAGATGGTCCCGAGCCAGTTGAAGATCTTGACGCCCGTGGGAACGGCGATGAGCATCGTCGAGATCGAAAAGGCCGAGGTCGCCACGGGCCCGAGGCCGACGGCGAACATGTGGTGGATCCACACGCCCCAGCCCATGAAGCCGATGGCGATCCCGGAGAAGACCATGACGGTGTACCCGAACAGCGGCTTGCGGGAGAACACCGGCATGATCTCGCTGACGATGCCCATGGCCGGCAGGATCAGGATGTAGACCTCGGGGTGGCCGAAGAGCCAGAACAGGTTCTGCCACAGCACCGGGTCGCCGCCGGCCAGGGGATCGAAGAAGTGGGTGCCCCACTGCCGGTCGAACATCAACAAGAACAACGCAATTGTGATGATCGGCATGGCGAACAGCAGCAGGAAGTTGGCGACCAGCGACATCCAGGTGAAGATCGGCATCTTGAGCAAGCGCATCCCTGGCGCCCGCATGTTGAGCATCGTCACGATCAGGTTTGCAGCCGAGCCGGTCGAGCCGATGCCGAGGATGAGAAGGCCGAAGAGCCAGTAGTCGATGTTGTGACCAGGTGAGTAGACGATCGACGTGTTGGGTGCGTACCCGAACCACCCGCCGTTGGGCGCCCCCCCAAAGAGGAAGCTCGAGTACATGAAGATGCCGCCCAACAGATACAGCCAGTAGCTGAAGGCGTTCAGTCGGGGGAAAGCCACATCCCGGGCACCGATCTGCAACGGGATCAGGTAATTAAAGAACGCCGCCGACATCGGCATGATCACCAGGAAGATCATCGTGGTGCCGTGCATGGTGAACAGCTCGTTGTAGAGATGAGCCGAGAGAACCTTGCCGTTGGGCTGCGCCAGCTGCAAGCGGATGAAGAGGGCCTCGACGCCGCCGACGAGGAAGAAAAAGAACGACGTGATGCCGTAGAGCATCCCGATCTTCTTGTGGTCGATCGTCGTGAACCAACTCGTCCATCCGGTGGTGGCCCGGGGTCGCCGCATCAGCCCGGGGAGCAGCTGCGGCGCGGCCAGCTCCGGCAACGCTTCGGTCGCCACCGGCACGGGCAGGTTGGCCTCCGACGGCGGGGGCGGCGATGAGGTGATGGTCATGCAGCGCGCTCCAGGGTCACTTCAGGGTGTCGAGGTAGGCGATGAGCGAGGTGATCTGATCTTCCGTGAGCTTGGGAATCACCATGTTGGCCCCGGGCTTGGCCTTCTGGGGATTGCGCAACCAGGTGCGCAGATTGGCGTCGTTGAGGGCGAAGATCGCACCGGCGAACACGCCCCGGGCCTGGAGGTGGGTCAGGTTGGGTCCGACCCGACCCTGGGCTTGCGTGCCGTCCACCGTGTGGCAGCCGCTGCAGTTCCCCGCCCCCGTGAAGATCTGAAAGCCGGCGTACGCCTGCGGGTTGGTGAACTGGTCGCCGGACGCGAGGGGATGGGAGGCGGTGTTTTGGTTCATCACCCAGGCGGCAAAGTCAGTGTCGGACTGGGCCACGGCTCGCATACGCATGTTGGCGTGCGAGATCCCGCAAAACTCGGTGCATTGGCCCAGGAAGGTCCCGGGATAGTCGGCGTTGAGGATCAGGTGCGAGTCCCGACCGGGTACGGCGTAAACCTTGCCGGCGAGCTTCGGGATCCAGAAGTTGTGCATCACGCCACCGCCGACATGGCTTTTGTTCTCAGGAGAACCGAGCGGTTCGTCGGAGGTGATGGTCAGGTAGACGTTCTTGTGGATGGGCAGGTGCAGCTCGCCGGCCGTGACGATGGCGTCGTTTTGCTTGGTGATGAGGTCGGTCGCTGTACCCAGACCGGGGTAGTCGAACTCGAACCACCAGCGGTGGGCAATGACATCGACGCGCATAACGTCACCGGTGATGGTCGCCGGCGTCGTGGCGCTCGCGGCCTGGACGGTGATGGGCGCGCCTTTGGGAACGCGCGCCAGATGGAAGACGCCCGACACCGACGCGATCCCCACCCCGATGAGCAGGATGGCCGGCACGATGGTCCAGCCGATCTCGAGCCTGGGGCTGCCGTGGATCTGCACCGGACGGTCGTCCTCGCTGCGGGCCCGGAACCGGATGATGCAGTAGACGACGATGCCCGCCACCAAGAAGAACACCGCGACCGCGATCCAGAACACAGGCCAGAACAGATGGTTGATGAAGCGGGACTCGGGCCCGGCCGGGCTGAGGCTGTCCTGGGGAGCGCCTCCTTTGGATGCGCATCCGGCGGCAACAGAAGCAACAAGGGAAACGACGGATGCCGCGGCGAACCGACGCGACCTTCGGCGTCGACTGCTCACGTGAGACCTTCCTGGGGAGACCTGAGCCACGGCGGGCTCAGCTTTGTCGATGCTGCGATGGCGCGCCAGTTATCAGTAAGTGCTGGGCGAGGCGGCCAAGCTCTGGGGCCTGGAGCTGGCCGCGGTGGTACGTCACGACCGTCCCGTCGGCCGCGACGAAGACCGTGATAGGCAGCCCGATGACCGTCCAGGCCTCGCTCACCGTGCGGTTCGGGTCGTAGCCGACCGGAAACTCGACGCCCGCCCCGGCGAGGAGCTGGGTGGCGAGCGCCTGGTTGTCCTGGACGTCGACGCCGATCACCTGGAGGCGGCCGGCATCACGGCGTTGGAGGGCGGCGAGCAGGGGCAGCTCCTCGTGGCATGGGTCGCACCAGGAGGCCAGGAAGTTCAAGATGACCGGCTGGCCCGGACGGGCGGCCAGCGTGACCGGCGGACGCCCATGCCGTACGTCGTCGAGACGAAACGGCATAGCGGTGCCGACGGGGCTGCTGACCGCCCCCGATCGGGGCCAGACGAGAAGAGTGAGGAGGCCGGCAGCGAGCAGGCCGGCGGCGACGAGGACGTACCGGCGCAACCGGGCCGCTACGGACCGGGGACGGTCGTCGCCGTGGTGGACAGGCCCCCGGCCGTGCCCAGGGTGGTGGTCGTGGTCGGCGCGGTGGTGCTCTCCCCCGACGCCGAGCCGGCGGTCGTAGGCGCGGTCGTAGGCGCGGTCGTGGCCGCGGCCACCGTCACCGTCCCGAACATCTGAGCCGGGTGCACATCGCACTGGAAGTAGTAGGTACCGGCAGGCATAGCTGGCACCTGGTAGTCGACCTGGCCCGGGCCGGTCACGATCTTGCCTGCGAACAGCTCCGACCCGCCCTTCTTGTCGTAGATGCCGACGTTGTGGGGGATGCCGTGGGACTGGTTGTCGAAGCTCACCACGTTGGGCTCGGCCGCGACCAGGTCAAGGGTCGACACATCGAAGGCAATCTGATCGTCGTTGGTCGCGATCTTGGCCGTGTGCGACGCCGCGCCCGCGGCCGCCGGGCCCTTCTTCTCGAAGTGACGTTCGCCGTGGGCCAGTCCCGCCGCTCCTGCGCCGACCACAGCCACGAAGGCGACCACACACAGCAGGCTGAGGGCGGCCCGAGCCACCCTCTCCTGGGACGCCACGATAAACCCGCCCCCGAGGATGACGACGGCAACGGCCAGGGCCACGGCCCGCGATCCGGACTCGGGCAGCGCGAGCAGGACCCGGCTCAGGCTGAGCGCGATGATCAATACGAGCGAGAACACGGCGACGGGAAGGCCCAACGGCACGAGGAGGCGATCGCTCAGCCGCGCCCCGAAGCGGGCGCTGAACACCGGATGTTCGGTCCACGTCTGGAACAGCCAACCCAACAGCGCCGCCGCCGTCACGATCAGCCCCGGAACAACGATGACGGCGTTAGTCGCCGCCCCGACCGCCAGCACGCCGACGGCGAGCGCGGCCGCGAGCGGGAAGATGCTCGGGTACATCGGGCGGCGCCCTGCGGGCGGGTAATGCGGCACGGGACCTTCGGCCGCCGGCACGGGCGGTCGGTCCGACCCGGTCGACAGCGTGGCCAACCCCAGGGCGATGGCGGCCACTCCAGTGAAGGCCAGTACCGACGTGGCCGAACCCTCATTGGCGGCCACCCCGTAGACCACGGCCGCGGCAAGCGCGGCCATACCCAGTCCGAGCAGCGACTTGGTTGCCCAGGAGAACACCGACGCTCCTTCTACTTGACCACGTACACGGCGGCGTACATGACGAACCAGGCGATCATGACGGCGAGCCAGTACCAAGCGATCGAGTAGGCCAGCGCCGGTTCACCCGCCGACAACTGGCTACCAAGCAGGCGAGCGACCGCGACGAGGGCCATGCCGATGGCGACGACCGTCGCCGTCCCGACCACCGCGCCGAAGGCGAACACGAGCGCCCCGTAGGGATGAGTGGCAGGACCGAAGCGCGCGACCCGCAGCGTGTAGGTCAACAGGTTGACGAAGGCCCCGCCGAAGATGGCGAGGAAGATGTAGCCGGCAATGGCCTGTGACCGTTCGCCCTTGACCACGCCGTAAAGGCCCCAGCCGGCAGCCAATGCTCCGAGCAGGATCGTGATGCTGAGCGTCGTGCCGTAGTAGTTCTGGATCACGACGCCTTTGGGCGGCCACACGGCTGTGCCCGAGCGCAGGCTGAGCCAGGCCCCGAAGAGGGCGCCCATGGCCGCTGTCAGCGAGGCCGACAACGCCACCACCGCGAAGGTGCTGACGTGCGGATCGGACCGGCGTTCACCTGATTCGAGGGCCAGCATCAGTCCGCCTCCCCTCCGGGGCCTGGCGCAGAGGCCGTCACCTCAGCGAGCGGCCGATCCGAGCGCACTTCGATGACGTAGTCGAAGTTGTCGGGCGGCGGCGGCGACGGCGTCGCCCACTCCAACGTCGTTCCTTCGTACGGATCGCCCTCGCCAACAGGACCCCGCAGGCTCACGCCCAGGTTGAGCAGGAAGACCAACAGGCCCAAAGTGATGAGCATCCCGCCGAGACCCTCTAGACGCACCAGCGCGAGCCACGCCGTTTTGGTGCCCGGACCGGTGAGATCAGCGACGTGCCACGGGGCGCCGTCATAGCCCAGCAGCCAGCTACCGGCCGCCGAGACGACGAACCCCCCGAAGAGCAGCAACATCTGCAGTGCCCCCAACGTCGGGCGAAGCGCCCGCCCCCAGATCTTGGGCGCCCAGTGGTAGACCCCGGCGAAGGCCGCGAGGATCGGCGCCCCGAACAGCACAGCGTGGATCTGCCCCGTCGACCACGCCGAGCCGCCGTCGACCCCTCGGATGGCCGCGATGACGGCGTTGAGCCCACCCAGCAGGCACAGCACCACGAACCCCACCACATACAGCAGGCTCACGTGCAGTCGGAGCTCGGCGGGGCGCACCGTCCCGAGCCACAAGAGCAGGCACAGCCCGGCCGGCAGCACCATCCCTGCGCTGAGCAGCGTCGGCAGCGGGAGGATCACAGCCCGCTCGGCTGTCCGATTGGCGGCCAGCACGCCGAAGCTCAACACGGCAAACGCAAACATGGCGCCCTTGACGATCGGCGCCATGAACAAGGGCCGCCGGGCGTGGGTCGCCACGACGTCGGAGACAACCCCTAGCGACGGGAGGAACAGCAAGTAGACGTCGGGCCGCCCATACATCCACACCAGGTGCTGCCATACGACATTGGCGTTGACCTGTCCGGTGGCGAACACGGTCCCACCGAAATGCTCGTCGAGGTACACCAGCAGCATCCCGACGATGAAGACCGGCGCGCTCAATAGCGTCGCCGCGCTGGTAGCCAGCACCGACCAGCTGAACGCCGGCATCCGCGGCAGCGTCATACCGTCCGCTCGCAGCCTGACGAGAGTGGTGAACAGGTTGGCGGCCGCCAGCAGACTGGCGACCGTCACCATGATCAGGCTGACTGCCCACAAATCGGTGGCTCGGCTGGCGCCGCCCTTCGGGGCCATCAGCGGCTGACTGAGAGCGATGCCGGCTCCGTTGGGGCGGCCGAACACGTAACTGCCCAGCAGCAGCAGCCCGCCGGTGACGAACAACCAGAAAGCCAGGGCCTGGAGGCGGGGAAGGGCCAGACCACGGGCGCCGATCTGAAGCGGCACGAGATAGGTCGCCAGACCGACCCACAGCGGACCGAGGAACAACAGCACCGTCACCGTCGAGTGCAGCGAGAAAAGCTGGCTGTAGTCGCTGCCGACGATGCGGCCCTGGTGCGTGGCCCGCTGGAGCTCCATAGCCAGCCCCACCCCCACACCCACCAGCGCGAACAACAACGACATCGCGACGTACATGCGGCCCAAGCGCTTGTGGTCGCTGGTAGTGAGCCAGTGCTCCGGCACGAGGACCGGGACCGTGGGTTCCGCCACCGGGACGTCCGGTGATCGGGTGGCAGTGAGCGTCATCTCAGCTCCGGGGCAGGTGGGCCAGGCAGCCAGACATTAGACAGGGCGGTCGGACGGCATCGAGTCTCGGGCCGTGTGCTCAGACGCCGTGGCGGACCAGGGCGTCCACGGCCATCGCTGCGAACAGCAGGCTGAGGTAGGAGATCGAGTAGTTGAACACGCCCATGGCCCGCTTGGGGGAACCGTCTCGCGCCAGGCGGACAGTCACGGCCACGAACCCAGCACCGAGAACCAGCGCCGCCGTCCAGTACACGACGCCCATCCCAGCCACCCCACCGAACCAGAGCGACACGGCCCATAGCACGACGGTGTAGATGACGATCTGGCGGGCGGTCCGGGCGAAGCTGACCACCACCGGCAACATCGGGATCTCAGCGGCGGCGTAGTCGTCGCGGTAGCGCAAGGCCAGCGCCCAGAAATGCGGCGGCGTCCAGGCGAAGATGACCGCGAACAACACCAGAGGTGCGACGTCGAGGCGCCCGGTGACCGCCGACCATCCCACCAGTACGGGAACTGCACCGGCGGCGCCGCCAATGACGATGTTGTGCGAGGAGGTCCGCTTGAGCCACAGCGTGTAGACGAAGACGTAGAACAGCGTGGCCGACAGGGCCAGCACGGCCGACAAGACATTGACGAGCGCGGCCAGCTCGACAAAGGCCAGCAGCTCGAGGGCGACGGCGAACACCAGCGCCGGCCCCGGCTGAAGCTCACCGGTCACCAACGGCCGGTTGCAGGTCCGCTTCATCAGCCGGTCGATGTCGCGGTCGGCCACCATGTTGATCGCGTTGGCCCCGCCGGCGGCCAGCGTCCCGCCCACCAAGGTGGCCAACACCAGCCAGCCCGACGGCAACCCCCGAGCGGCGACGACCATGGTCGGAACGGTGGTCACCAACAGCAGCTCGATGATCCGAGGCTTGGTCAGGGCCACGTAGGCCGCGGCCCGACTGCGGGCCCGTTGGCCGGTGGACGGCACGGGCACAGCTGCGGCGGAGGCCATCATGTGCGAGCCTACGGCTCCCGGCCGGACCCGGACAAAGCGCTGCCCTACGATCGTTGTCGATGCGCGTCCCGCGGATCTCCCCCCGCGCCTACCAGCGCCTCACTCTGATCGCCGCCCTCGCCGTGGGGTTCATCATCGTGACGGGCGGAGCCGTGCGCCTCACCGGGTCGGGCCTGGGCTGCCCGGACTGGCCCACCTGCACCGGCGGCCACGTGGTGGCGGCCAGCTCGTATCACCAGGCCATCGAGAACATCAATCGCCTGGTGACCGGCGCCGTCTCGGTCCTGGTGGCACTGGCTGTGCTCGGCTCGCTGTGGCGCCAGCCGCGCCGGCGGGACCTGACCGTGCTGTCGTCCGGCTTGGTGGTGGGTGTCATCGGCCAGATCGTGCTGGGTGGGCTGGCCGTCCTGTACAAGCTGGCCCCGCCCTTCGTGGCCGGCCACTTCCTGCTGTCGATGGTGATCGTGGCCGACGCCGTCTATCTGCACCATCGGGCTGGCCTCGACGATCACGAGACCCGCCAGCTGGCCGTGGGCGCCGGGGCGGTGCTCCTCGCCCGGCTGATGATGGGTCTGACCGCCCTGACGTTGGTGGCCGGCACGGTGGTGACCTCCTCAGGGCCCCACGGGGGTGACCCGTCTGCACCGCGATGGCACCTCTCGCCGCATCGGGTCACGCAGATTCATGGAACGTTAGCGATGGCGCTGCTGGCCGTCGTTGCCGCTTCCCTCGTCGCGCTCCGCACCCACCGCGCGCCCCGTCTTGTGCAAAAGCGCGTCCAGCTGGTCCTGGAGGCCCTGATCGTCCAGGTCGGCATCGGGTACGTTCAGTACCTCACCGGGGTGCCCGTCCTCCTGGTGGGGTTCCACATCCTCGGGGCGGTCTTGGTGTG
>Ga0307477_10002053_pt1 | contig 15939 bp, 16 predicted proteins | sample atmos_gasesECM2C_FD_203316 | JGI IMG/M metagenome (GOLD analysis project Ga0307477, IMG submission 203316) | Hardwood forest soil microbial communities from Morgan-Monroe State Forest, Indiana, United States - atmos_gasesECM2C_515 | ecosystem: Environmental > Terrestrial > Soil > Temperate...
GCTATAGCCGACCCGCCCGAGTTCCCGTCCACGACGGTGCCTGCGTTCCACTGCGGGACAGGGGCAACGGCCCAGTCGCCCGAAGATTTAGGGGCATTGTCCTTCATTACGTCAGGCATATACGCGGGCACGACCATCGTGGCAATCGTCCCGGCGTCCCAAGCTGAGTATATGGCCGGCGTGAAGGGCAAGGCGGTCGAGTTGATCACCCCGTCCTTCACCAGGGTGGTCCAGTAGTTGGACACTTTCGTCATTTGTGGACTGTCCATGTCGAAGATGAAGGAGTTGCCTGAGTAAACAAACGGCCTCGCCCCCGCCTGCCAATCGAGCGCGATAAACGTAGCTTGGTCCTGGCTCGTCAGATCTGTCCATTTGACCGAGGGGTCGGCCGCCTTGAGCTTCAGAGCGTCCGACATGTACTGCGCCCATGTCGTCGGCACCGGCAGGTTGTACTTCGTGAAAATGTCCTTTCGGTACACCAGGGCGAGAGGCTCGACGTCCTGAGGCACTCCGTAGATTGCATTTGTCCCGATGCTGACCTGGTTGATCTCCCAGCTCGGGAACTGGCTCTTGATGTCCTTCACCGCCGCACAAGCGGAGATATCCTGCAGCCCGTTCTGCAGACGGAAAGCGGGCATGACCTCGTACTCGAGCATTGCGACGTCGGGTACTTTGTGCGCGGCGAGGTCGTTGAAGAGGTTTTGGTAGTCACGAAAGGTGGTGAGCTCGAATGTCACGTGGATCGACGGGTGCGTCGCGTTGAACGCCTTTACGGCCCCTGCGAAGTCCGTGTTCCAGGCGGCGTAGGTGATGTTGACTACGCCCTTCTCGGGCGCACACGCGGGCTGCGCATTCGTCAACTTGGGAGCTCCCATCGATACGGACCCGAATGCGGGCAACCCTGCGACCAGCAGGGCAACAACGGGTGCGGTTAGCAGGGCTCGACTTTTTCGCATTGCTTTTCCCCTTCTCGTCGATGTGGTACGGCCGCGGGACCCCGCCGCCGTACCTCTGAACTGTTCCGGATCGGTGGTCTGTGACGGCTGGGTCGGAGCGAGGAACAAGCTCGAGGAGACGGCTGCGGCCGCCGGTGCTCTCCGTAGGGCGGCGTTGAACGGCAGCTTCTACCGTGCGGTATGTCAAAGCGATTGGACCGGAGCATGCTGCTCATGCAATGCCGCACGACGGTCCAGGCGACGATGGTCTGTTTGTCCCCAATGTTCCCACTTCTGCGGTTGGGCAGCTCTTCGGCTACCAGCTCTTGGAGTGCCAAGACGTAACGTAACTGACAATGACACCATTGTCAAGGAGAGGGCGCGACGGCCTACCATGGCGACTATCAGGCTCGCGGGACTATAGGATGCGGCGAACTGGCCGAGGCACCGCATGGTGCGCCGCTGGTTGTCGGCAGCAGGTTGTTGTCGGCAGCGCTGCCCACGGACGAGGCCTGTGGTATTAGCACGAGGTTCGTATGGCTAACACACCAGTCCGGAGGCACAGCACCGTGAGCAGCCAACCCGTGAACCAACGCGAACTGCGGACTAAAGCGACGAGGGATGCCCTATTGGGTGCCGCGCGCGAAGAGCTGCGAAAACGCGGGTACGCCAACGCGACCGTCGCCGGCATCGTCAAGCGGGCTCGTCGTGCGCACGGCACCTTCTACCTCTACTTCCCGAACAAGGAGGCTGTGTACGCCGTCCTCCTCGACGACATGTGGAGCGACTTGAAAGCCCAGGGACGCGCTATCTGGAACCCTGACGAGCCGATGCTGAGCGTGACCGCCACTATCCAACGGTTCATAACCGCCTATGGGGACAACCTCGACCTCTGGGAGCTCGCTGAGGACATGTCCGCAACCAACCCACACTTCCTGAAGCTGCGGATCGAGCACCACCACCTGCTGGCACGCAAGATCCGAAGCGGGATCGAAGGGTCGATCGACGCCGGCAACGTTGCCGGGCTGGACCTCGACGTCCTCGCCAATATCCTGGCGGGCATGCTCGAGGCGGCCTGTCGGGTGAACTTCCGCGAGGGGCTCAAGCGCGACGTCGATGTGCTGACCGACCATGTCGCCACGGTATGGGGACGGGCGCTCGGCTACGTCACCGTCGAACCTCACCGCCGGCCGGACGAGCTACTTGCTAAACCCTGACGTCAGCGTCATAATTCCTACTGACCACAGTAGGAGGGACATCCTGGCTTCCGACGACGAGCTTGCTTTCGTGGGTGCGACCACGGTGGCCAATCCTCAGGAGACCCGCGGCGAGCTCCTCGTGGAACAACGTGGCGCAGCACTGTGGGTCACCTTGAACCGCCCCTCGGCCCTTAACGCATTGGACCTGGAGATGGTCCATGGGATCGGGGTGGCGTTGGACCTGGCCGAAACGAGCCCGGACATTCGTGCGCTTATCATCACCGGCAGCGAGAGGGCGTTCTGCGCAGGTGCCGACCTCAGGCTCCTGGACCGAGCCGGCCCCGGACTGGCGACCTTCCTCCACTCGGTGGGTGACCTGTTCTGCCGGATCGAGTCGGCGCCGCTACCCGTGATCGCCGCCGTGAACGGGCTTGCCGTGGCCGGCGGGCTGGAGCTCGTCCTGTGCTGCGACCTGATTTTCGCCGCCGAGACGGCCCGTTTCGGCGACGGGCATGCCAACTACGGGCTGTTGCCCGGCGGGGGGGCGTCTGTAAGGCTGCCGCGTAGGGTGGGTGTTAGCTTGGCCAAGGAGCTTCTCTTCACCGGCGAGCTCGTACCCGCCCAGTCATTGGCCTCTTCCCTCGTCAACAAGGTTGTCCCAGACGAGCAGCTGGTAGCGGAGGTGGACCGCGTGGTCGAGGCCATCGCGACGAAGAGCCCGCTGGGCTTGCGCCGCATGAAGCAGTTGGTCAACGACTGCTTGGAGCAGCCGACTAGCACTGGTCTGCGGCTGGAGTTGCTCGCGGGCGACGAGCACGCGCTTTCCCACGACATGCAGGAAGGGTTGGCCGCCTTTGCCGAGAAGCGCAAGCCACGTTTCGTTGGCGACTGACCCGTGACAAACCCGGTGGTGAACGACGCTGCTCGGTGACCTCGAGTCAGCAGGCGTACTTGTGGTCGGCGGTAGCCGTGGGATCGGGCTGGCCGTTGGCGAAGCGCTCGCCGATCTCGGCGCTTCGGTGGCCCTGACGAGCCGGCGGCAGGACGCTGCGGACGCCGTCGCCGAGCAGCTGCGCACGCGGGGCGCTAAGGCGGTCGGTTACGCTCTCGACCTTGCCGAGCTCGTCGACCCGGACAGCTTCGTATCCGAAGTCGAGGCGGCGGTCGGAGCGCTTCAGGCATGCGTGGTCAGCGCAGGGACGAACCCCTACTTCGAGCGGATCGAGAACGTCACGTATGCCCAGTGGGACGAACTAATGACGGTCAACCTCCGCGGCCCGTTCTTCCTGGCCCAGTCTGTCGGCCGTCGCATGTTGGCGCGGGGCGCAGGATCGATCGTGTTCGTATCGTCGGTCACCGCAGCTCGAGGCGCCATGCGCGGGCTCCCCTACGTCGCAACGAAGGGTGGGATCGACGCGACCATACGGACGATGGCGCTCGATTGGGCAGCCAGTGGCATCAGGGTGAACGGGGTAGCTCCCGGCTACATCGAAACCGACATGACCCAGGGCCTACGCAACCACGCCGGTCTCTCTTCGGCCATCCTCGCCAAGATCCCGATGGGTCGCTTCGGCCGCCCAGACGAGATCGCCAAGCTGGTTGTTTTCCTCTGTTCGCAGGTGTCGTCCTACGTAACCGGCCAGGTGTTCGTCGCTGACGGAGGCTATCTCATCGCCTGAGACGGGCCACGAGCCCGAGAGGGGAATTACCGTGAAAGCCATCCGCTGGCACGCTCGAGAGGACGTCAGGCTGGAGGAGATCCCGGAACCGCAACTGAGCCGGCCCGACGAGCTCCTGCTCCGGGTGTTGCTCTGTGGGGTCTGCGGCACTGACGTGGAGGAGTACCGACGAGGGCCGGCGGTCGTGCCAGCGACCAGTCCGCACCCGCTGACCGGCCGAGTCGCGCCGATCACGCTCGGGCACGAGTTCTGCGGAGAGGTCGTGGCTGCCGGGAACGATGTAGCCGGGTTCCGACCGGGAGACGTCGTCGCTGTCGAGGGGTCCATGCACTGCGGAGACTGCTTTTGGTGCCTGAGGGGTGAGCTCCAGCTGTGCCGGTACCTCGCGCAGTACGGGCTGTCTGCCGACGGAGGCCTGGCCGAGCTTTGCGTTGTCCGGGCCAGGACGTGCCTGCTAATGCCCCCGTCGGCTGACCCCAAGCTGGGGGCGTTGTTGGAACCGCTGAGCGTTGCGGTGCGTGCGGTGCGCAGGTCGAAGCTAGTCCCGGGCGGGACGGTCACCGTTTTCGGCGGCGGGCCGATCGGCCTCCTGGTCGTCGAGGTTGCTCGCGCTTGGGGCGCGAGCCGAGCCGTTGTGGTGGAGCCTCACCCGGGCCGACGCGCCCTCGCCCTGCGGGTCGGGGCGAGCGAAGCTGTGGATCCCAGCGAAGACTTGGCCGCGCTGTTCGACGATTTACAGGGCGGCGGGCCGGACGTCACGTTCGAGTGCTCAGGACACCCTGGGACCGCGGACCGAGCGGTCCGTTCGGTGCGTCGCGGCGGCCGGACCGTGCTGGTGGCGCCGGTCCCGGCGGCGACGCTCGACACCAGCTTCTTGATCGGCGAAAAGGAGGTCGTAGCCAGTGTTTCGCACCAGCTCGTGGCGGACTTCGGTTTCGGGTTGCGGCTCGTGCTCAACAACACGTTGGTGGCCACGGACACCGTCAGCGAGGTGACCGACCTTCCGGGCGCCATGGCACGCTTCTTCACAAAAGAGCCGTACCCGCCGAGCGCCGGGAAGGTCCTCGTCGCACCTGCCCCGGGCGCCCTCGGTTGATATCAGGACGTGTAGCAGTCAACGACGTGTGACCGAACTCAGCGTTGGCGTGCCGAACGACAGAAGCCGGCGCCGTCCGAGTCAGCGCTTAGGGAGCCGGGCGAGGGACCGGGCGTAGTCGGTGGTGCGGGTCGAGTTATATGAGCGGAGGATCTGCAGTTTCTCGGCCTCGATGGAACCTTCCGCGTGCACCGCCAGGACGGCATGGTACCCGGCGAAGTCCCGCGCAGTCAGATCGGCGATCAAGTGCATCATCCTCTGACGCTCCTCGCCGCCAACGCGAGCGCGGAGGTACTTCTCGAGCACCGCCCTGGTCTCTGGGCTCTCCCAGTCCCTATCGCCGAAGCCGGTCACGATGAGACCACCAGCGCACTCCTGGAGCAGCTCGAGAGCGTGATGGAAGCCGGTGGCGAAAGTGTACTTGGCCATGTTCGTCATCAGGGATTCCGGGTACGCGAGCCCCAGGTTGCCGAGACGGCACCGCAGGGCCGCCGCCTCGCCGAGCGCGCGCACGGTCTCCGCATACGTGACGAGCTGAGCCAACTTGTCCCGGATGTGCCCGACGCCACCGAGCCCGTTCATGTCCACGATCTCGTAAGCCGCACCAACAAGTGCGTCGAGGAGAGGCAGCTTGTAGCTGACCGCGGTAAAACGATGGTATTCGACAAAGGTCAATGCGAGCGGGCCAGCGGCCTTGGGCTCGCGGCAGACGAAAACGCGCTCCCAGGGGACGAACACGTCATCGAACACCGTCAACGTTTCGAGCATCTTGTGGCGGCTCGAGAGCGGGAACTCGAGCTCCGCTCGCTCTCCGGCCGAGTAGGAGGACACGTAAAGCGTCAGCCCTTCGGTAGCCACCGGAACGGCGAAGGCGACCGCATAATCCGCGTCCTGAGGCCTCATCGCCCGGGTCGGCAGCACGATGAGCTCGTCCGCGTTGGCGCTTACCGACGTGTGGATCTTCGCGCCCCGCACGACGATCCCGCTCTCGTCCTGGTCGACAACGTGCACATAAAGGTCTGGGTCAGCCTGGTCGCTCGGCCCAAGGGACCGATCGCCCTTCACGTCGCTCTGCGCGACCGCCAGTGCAAGATCGTGCTTTCGGCAGTGAGCATAAAACTGCTGCGCCCGCTCCAGCGCCTCGCCCTCGAGCACCCGATGGAGCGCGAAGAGCGCATCACTGCCGATCTCCTTGACGAGCGTCACCATCGTGCCACCAGCCGCGGTCGTCGCCTCGATCAAGCGCGCCCGATCAAGGAGGTCTTGGGATGAGCGCGGCAGACGGTAGTAGGCGCTGTACTCCTCTCCGTCGTCCCCGCTTACAACCGCGAGGTCGCGGTTAGCCGGGTCGTCGGCAAAACGAAAGTCGAGAGCGGCATGGTCGACGGCCACCCGCAGGTCAGGCTCGAGGGTGACATCCGGTATGCGCTTTCCAAGGTAGAAGACGTTGCGGTTATCGCGTAGGGCCTCAACGTACTCAGCAGCTTGTCTCAACGGCACGGGGCGACGTTAGAGGTCGCCTGCCTCGCCGTCAACACGGTCCGGTCCGACGGGCTACCAGCGGCCCGGCTAAAATTCCAGGGGGAACCAGGTGTGCGGATCAGGCACGAAGAGCGTGGTGCTGGCCGGCCAAGGAGCCCGCTCCGGGGATGGCGAGATCCATGTCGCGGGTGGGATGGAGAGCCCAACGGCTCTGCTTGGGCAATCGGCGAGAGCGACGCTATCGGACAATAGGGGACGGAGGGGTGGTAGTGGCTGGTGGATATTGAGAAGATGGTTGTGGTCGGCGCGGGGCAGATGGGCGCGGGGATCGCCCAGGTTGCCGCCGAGGCCGGCCTTGATGTCGTAATGAGCGATGTGGACGAGGAGGCAGCCAAGCGCGGGCTGCGGACGATCGTGAAGAACTTGGGCCGCGGTGTCGAGCGCGGGAAGCTGACCGAGGCCGATAAGGAAACGGTTCTGGCGCGGGTCAAGCTGTCCACTTCACTTCGGGCGCTGGGCGAGTTCGACATCGTGATAGAGGCTGCGGTGGAGAGGATGGACGTCAAGCTTGAAGTGTTCCGTGAGCTTGACCAGGTCGCTCCCGAGCACGCCGTGTTGGCCTCCAACACGTCCTCACTTTCGATAACGGCGTTGGCGGCCGCGACGAGCCGTCCTGAACGGGTCATCGGGATGCATTTCATGAACCCCGTACCCGTGATGAGGTTGGTCGAGGTGGTCCGGGGCCTCCAAACCGCCGACCAGACTTGCGAGGCAGTGCACCAGCTGGCAAAACGGTTGGGCAAGACGCCGGCAGACGTGAGTGATACACCTGGCTTCGCCATAAACCGAGTGTTGATCCCGATGATAAACGAGGCGATCTTCTGCGTGCAGGAGGGCGTGGCGAGCCCGGAGGGCATCGACTTAGTGATGACACTGGGGGCGAACCACCCGCTCGGGCCGCTTGCCCTCGCAGACCTGATCGGGCTGGATACCTGCTTGGCCGTAATGGAGGTTCTCCACGAAGGGCTTGGGGACCCGAAGTACCGACCTTGCCCGTTGCTACGCAAGTATGTCGAAGCCGGTTGGTTGGGGAGGAAGTCGGGACGCGGATTTCACCGGTACGGGAGTGAGCCTTAGGCGGTCCTTCGCACCCTCACCCGGGCTGCCAGCGCGGCACTCTCCTCAAAGGTGGGGAGCCGGTCCGACCTGCGAGAAACATAAAACGAAGCCGCCGCGGTCCCAAGGGACATAGCACCGAGCACGTCGCCTCCGTTCAGGTAGCTCGCTTCGATAGGTTGGCACCGTAAATGTCGCAATTCAGCCTCGGCCGCTTCGTAGTCAACAGGTTGGGCTACGGAGCGATGCGGCTAGCTGGCCCCGGCGTCTGGGGCCCTCCATCCGATCCAGGCGAAGCGATCTCAGTGCTCCGCTCTGCAGTCGAGACCGGTGTAAATCACATCGACACTGCCCAATACTACGGGCCCGATGTCGTCAACGACCTGATCCGCCGCGCCCTATACCCCTATGGGCCCGGTCTTGCCATCGTGAGCAAGGTTGGAGTCCGCCGGGGCGGCCACGGCCGGATCATCTTGTACAACAAACCCGACGAGCTACGTCAGGGCATCCTGGACAACCTGGCCAGCCTCCGGGTCGAGCAGCTCGCCGCCGTCAACCTCCGGCTAGTCGACGGCGCTCCGGTCGACACCTTCTTCGACGAACAGGTGACTGCCATGGTCCGCGCCCGCGACGACGGGCTCATCGCAGGTATTGGGCTGAGCAACATCACTCTGGAGCACCTACGGCGAGCGCTCGAGGTCACCGACATTGTCTGCGTACAGAACCTCCTCAACCCCGCGGATCTGTCATCCATGCCGGTATTGCTCGCGTGCGTGGCCGAAGGCATCGCCTTCGTGCCCTTCTTCTCCCTCGGAGCTGGCGCCCCCCAGTCCAATGCGGTCCTGGGCGACCCGCGGGTGACGGGTGCGGCCGAGCGCCTAGGCGTTACGCCAGCACAGATCGCTCTGGCCTGGGCGCTCGAGCTCGCCCCAAACGTGTTGGTCATCCCTGGCACCTCTTCACGGGTACATCTCTCCGAGAACCTCGGTGCGCAGCAAGTCGAATTAGACGAGCAGGCTCGCCGCGAGCTGAGCGTCGGCCCTTAGGCGGTCTCACCGTGGGGCCGAGCTGCCGGTCCCGCCGGGGCCACTTGGCGCACGCGCGAGCCCGGCCACGGTTTGAGCGAGAGCCACGTTGGGATCTCCGGACGAAGTGTTGGTCGTGTTCGCTGTACAAGCGCTCCCCGAACTGACTCGTCTCGACTTCGGTCACGATCCTCGACTCCTATGCTTCAGGCTCGTAGGTAAGGACCATTGCTTCGGAGCAGACCTCGAGTTGGGAGAGGGTAGCTCCGGTGTTCGGCCTTAACCAGGGCACCTCGTCCGTCTCGTCAATGAGTCAGCACGATAATGCGACCATTGGCTTCTTGTCGGACGGGTAGCGGGTCGGTTAGCTCGCCAACGAAGTACCGGTCATCGACCTCCCGAAAACCCATGAACCCATACTCGCCAGGTTGCTCCTCGAGGAGTTTTCCCGCATACAGGACGCCTAGTTGTCCGTCGTCTGCGGCAACGGGAGCATCGGTAGGGGAGTACGGCCCTACTAAGTTTCGCGCCGAGAATGCAAAAGTGCCTGCCTTACCTGGGACACCCAGCCTCTTGACGCGCGCCGCCGAATGGTCCTCTGCTAAACAGGAGAACAGGATGGCATAGAACCCGTCCAACTGGACGAGCTGGGGCACCTCTACCTGAGAAAATTCGCCAGGCGTGGTTAGCGGAGGGAGCACTTCCCACTTGACTAGGTCGCTGGAGCGCGCCTGAGCGAGAACGCCCGCGCCATCGGCTGGGCCCGAAGACGAGCGCGCCGTGATCAGTGCGTAAAACAGTTCGTCGTTCGGGCGGCGAAAGAGCCAAGGGTCCCGCCAAGATTGATCACGCCAGCGGCCTTGCTCGAGAACTTCGTACCACTCTGGGTCGACCTCGAGCACGGGGTTGCTCGGGTGCTTGTCCCAATGCACCAGATCGTCAGAGGCAGCAAGCCCAATCCTCTGCACGAGGCCTCTTTCTGCCGTGTTTACGCCGGTATACAACATGTACCAGCGCCCCTCGTGCCCAATGGTGCTCCCCGTCCAGGTCGCAAGGTCGTCCCAGCTGCCGCTCACGCCTGGCTGGAGAGCGTCGGGTAGAACACTCCAGTCGCGACAGTCCGCCGACATCGCGTGGCCGATGGTGGCGTTATGGTGGCGAAGTGCCGGGTCGCCGAGCGCTCGCGGTGCTTGCAGGTAAAAGAGGTGGTGCTCCCCCTCGCGACGGATAAGCCAAAAGTCCCAGACCCACTTGTCGGGCAGACGGAACGACATTGCAGCCCCTATCCCTTGAGTGAGCCTTGAAGAAGCGCTGTGACAAAATGACGCTGGAATACGACAAACAAGATGATCGTCGGCGTGAGGATAAGCAGTGAGCCTGCGGACAGCAGTGGGATGTTGGTGCCCCACTCTCCTTGAAAGGCACCTAGCGCCCCAGCCATCGTCCCGTTCGTGGGGTTGTCCACGAGGACGAGCGAAAGCAGGAACTGGTTCCAGGTCCAAACCGATAGCAGGATGGCGAGTGAGGCGAGCGCCGGCCGTGCCAGGGGGACGTGTACTCGCCAGAACAACTGCCAGGTGGTTGCCCCGTCGACCCGAGCCGCCTCGGAAAGCTCGCGAGGCGCGCTGATGAAATGAGCTCGCATCCAGTAGACGCCAAAGGGCATGAAGAGCCCGATCAGGGGCAGGATGATGGCCCACCGGCTCCCAAGTAGGTCCATGTCCCTAATCTCGTAGTAGAGGGGCACGATGACGCCTTCGAACGGTAGGGTCAGGCCGAGCACGAACAGTACAAAGGCGATCTGGCCACCGCGTAGTCTGAGGTGGCCAAGGGCGAAGCCTGCCAGCGTGGCGATAAGGACCGACACGGGCACAACGCCGATCACAATGGACACGCTCGACGCGAAAATAGCGCCCATGTTGGCTACGTCGAAAGCCTGGACGAAGTTCCCCCACTGGGGATGGGCCGGCCATGATATCCCGAGCGGGTAGGTGCCTGAGGGGAACAGGGCGCTCGTGAACATGCTGACGAAGGGGAGCAGAGTTACCCCCATCAGGATGACCAGAAGTACCGTGCCGGTGACGGAGTTCCGTCGGGCGATGATCATTGCTCCGCTCCGCGGCGCGCGAACCATTGGACGGGCAAGATGCAGCCGATCACCAGGACCATCAGTACCAGTGCCAGAGCTGACGCGAGCCCAACCTGGCGGTTGTAAAAGGCAAGCTGGTAGATCTCAAGGCCAGGCACCATCGTCGCGTCGCCCGGGCCTCCCTGGGTCGAGATATAGACAATATCGAACGCTGAAAGCGCAGCGATCACCGTCACGGTTACACAAACTGCGACCTCTTGGCGTAGGGCGGGCAAGGTAATTGCTAGGAACTCGCGGAATGGACCGGCACCATCCAACTGAGCTGACTCGTACAACGCCGGGTCGACCTTGGTCATGCCGGCATACAGCAAGACCGTACACAAGCCCAGCAGCACCCAGGCGCCGATGACCCCGACGGCGGGGAGAGCGGTATTGAAGCCTCCCAGCCATGACTGCGCCAAGCTACCGAGACCGACCTTGGACAGCACCTCGTCAACGACGCCGGTAGTCGACAGCATCCAGCTCCATGCGATCCCGGCCGCGACGAGGGGGACAACCTGTGGCAGGAACAGCACCGTCCTGGCCACAGTGCTCATCCGGCCCGTCACGAACCGGCGCATGACAGTGGCGACAGCCAGGCCGAGCACGACCGGGATCCCACTGAAAAACAAGATCAGCTCGAATGCATGGCCGATCACGCCTATCAGCTGCTCGTTGCTGAACACCGTCTTATAGTTCTGGGCGCCTGCCCACTGCGCTGGGTCGACCCCGTCCCAGTTGTAGAACGAATAACGGAATGTCTGGAATATCGGCCAGAGCACGAATGCGGCGTATGCGACCAAAGCTGGTATTACGAACAACCAACCACGTAGCTGTGCACCGCGAGCCCTCCTTTTGGTGAGGGCCCGCGGTGCTGCGGTCAAATGCGACTCGCCGATGGAGCGAACGGGCGAGATCGCGCTAGTCATCGCCGGTCAAGACTAGGGCGCACTGAGTTCTTGCAAGTAATCGGCCTGCACGGTCTTGAGCACTCCTTCGGGTGACAAATGCCCACCAAAAAGCTCCTGGACAGCAGGCGTCCAGGCTTCCGCGTCGATAGGTCCAGTGGCGTTGGCGATGAAGCCCATGCCCCCGTTATCCCTGGCGATTACTTGCCCTGCGGCCAGCGTTTGGGCCGTCACAGTACCCGGCTTGACGGGCGGGATAGGAAGGCTCGCCGGCCCGCCCGGGTTGGACCCCCCGACGGCCACGTTCAGAGCCCTTGCCGCAGAGTTGGTCTCCACCCAGTTAAGGAAGAAGGCAGCGCAGTTCGCGTGCTTGGCGGTGGCCGCAATGCCATAAGTGAGCGGGGCGGACATGGCCCCCTGTTTGCCACCGGCTTTCAACGGTGGGAAGAGGAAGAAGCCGAACTTCCCGGGGAAGTGGCTGTCGAAGCCCCCGGATTCCCAGTCGCCATCGAAGATGACGAGGCCTGTGCCGGCATCGAACCTGCTCATCATGGTGGCGTAGGAAACGGCGTTGGCGTCCGGGTTGAAATAGCCGTCCTTGATCCACGTGTCCAGGTGCTCAACAGCTTGGAGGTTCGCGGGCGTAACGACCGTCGCGTGTGGTTCGTCGAGCACCCAATCGTTGATGGGGGCCACAGAGCCGCTTGCTTGGATCGTGTAGTCGGCCATTAGGTATTGGAGCGGGAAGATGAGCCCACCGTTACCGGAGCTGTCGAACTGTTCCACCGGTAGGATCCCGTCTGCCTTGGCTTTGGCCAAGACGGCGTCGAGTTGAGCCAGCGTAGCAGGAGCCGCGGTCATCCCAACCTTGGCGGCGAGCGCTTTGTTGTAGAAGACACCTGTCATGCTGTAATTGATGCCCAGTGCCCACAGCGGACCAACGCCTTGGGGGGCTCCACTAGGCGCCACCCTCATCTGTTCCAGGTCGGACGCGGGGAACCTATCCCAGCCAAAGGTGTTGAAGTAACCGTCCATGTTCTTCAACAAGTGGTCCTTGACGAGGCCTGTGATCTGTGGCATCCGCATCAGGTCCGGGGGGTTCGGCCCGGACAGGATCAGCGGAGCGTTTGAAGTTATCGTAGCGAAGGGATCCTCCCGGATACTCCACTTCACGTTCGGGTACTGTTTCGTGAACAACTGGGTGAGGTCGACGATGTCGGGGAACCCCGACTCGAACAACCCCTGCATAGTGACCGGTTGCGTACCGCAGTTCGCCGCGAAGCTGGCGGGGCCACTCCCCGCAGCTGCCAATGAGGCTGCTTGCGCACCAGTGGGAGTGGTCACGAGCATCGTAGCGGCCAGCAAACCGGCTAAAGCTGAGTGACGTCTCAAGAGCATCGACCGCCGGTTCTTCAACCGGCTCGGACCTTTAAGCATGTGCTCCTCCTTCCTAACCGCAGCGCGGACGGCGTTTTAGGATCGTCGGTCGACTTACCGCGTCATTACCCGGCGAGCCTCAAGCAGGCTTTGCGTGCGGCACCTATGGTCAAGCTAATTCGAATTAGCTCTGGGGCTATATGATGCCCAGTAGTTTCGGACTTGTCAAGGCATTGTGGCGACGGCTTGGCCGGCGTTTTGGAGGGCGCCCACCCTGCATGAGTTGTGGACCGGAGAGAGTGACGTCCTGCTCGAGCCTTGCCTGGGGTCATCGCCCTGGGCCGGCCTGCCTGTAAGCTCCTTCCCGTGCGTTGCGCCGAAGCTGGGGAAACTCACGATGCGTGACTGTGTTGCGGCCGGTCCCGGGTGCCCAGGAGCGCCGGCGCACGATACCCGAGGACCGCTTTGCAGCGACGAGTGACCCTCGCGGAGGTCGCTCGGCGGGCTGGCGTCTCGCAGACCACCGCCTCGTTTGTCCTAACCGGGCGCGGCGACGAGATGCGGATATCCCAGCAAGTCCGAGTTCGCGTTGAACAGGCTGTGCGGGAGACTGGTTACAGACCGAACGTGGTCTCGCGGAGCCTGCGAACAGGAACGACTCACACGATCGGGTTCGTCTCGGACACTGTTGCAACGACGCCCTTCGCCGGGCACTTGATCTGGGGCGCGCTCGATGCGGCGCGTGAGAGCGAGCACCTCCTCCTAATCGCCGAGACTGAAGGCGACCCAGAGCTGGAGAAAGAGATGATTGACGCAATGCGGGACCGTGGCGTCGACGGGATCGTGCTTGCCTCCATGTACACCCGCTGGGCTACCATCCCGAAAGGGCTGCTGGACGGCCCCAGTGTGCTCCTCAATGCTCTCCCCGCGAAGCCGTGTGCGATTGCTTCGGTTATCCCCGACGAATTAGGAGCAGGCCGCACCGCCGCGCGAACGCTCCTTGCGGCAGGCCACACGGATGGTATTTACGTGGTGGGTGCCGGGCCGAGGCTGACCCAAGTGCCCAAGGGAGTAGTCGCGGCAGCTGAACGCTTGGCGGGTATAAAGGAGGTACTCGACGCGGCAAACGTTGAACTAGCGGGCGGGGTGTCGCTCAGAGACTGGCAGCCGACCTTCGGTTATGAGGCGACTCGCAAGTTCCTCCAGCGGAAACCAGAGCTTAAGGCCCTCATCTGTTTCAATGACCGGCTGTCAGTCGGTGCGTACAATGCGCTCGAGGACGCGGGCAGAAAGGTGGGCCAAGACGTATCGGTAGTGTCGTTCGACGATGAGCCGGTTGCGTCTTGGCTCCGGCCACAATTGACCAGCATTTCCCTTCCCCACTACGAACTAGGACGAAAAGCGATTGAAATCCTAATGGCTGGCAACCCCGAGCAGCTGAGGGAGGGACGGGTTCACCGCGTGCCCATGCCACTGCGTAAACGTGAATCCGTCGCCAGGCCGAAACGACTGCCTGATCGCAGCGGCCGGGAGTAATGGGTTCACAAACGACACTCGACTGGCGGTTGGGCGACGTTAGGTTCTTGCTGGCCACAAGGGTTTTGAATAGGAATGGTCCAAATCTGAGCGGGGTTATTACCCGAGGGACGCCCGCGCCCGGTTCTTGTAGATCTCCCAAGAGGTGAGAATGTGCGCGTTGACCGCGCGGGCGGCGCCCTCGGGGTCGCGCTTAGCCAGTTGCTTGTAAATGGCGACGTGGCCTCGATGGGAGCGTATGTTGTCCTCGGGTACGCGGTGCGTGCGGCTGTAATAGGTACTTGATAAGGCCAGCGGTTGGACGGACCTCAGGATCGACCGTGCTAACTGGTGCCCGGAGAACCGCGAAATCGTATCGTGGTAATAGAGGTCTCCTTCGGTGTACCCATCGAGGTCGTCGAGCATCCGCTCCAGTTTCATGATTTGAGAGTGCAACTCGTCCAACTGCGCGTCGGTGATCTTGGTGGCGGTTCGCTGAGCCATCTGGCTTTCCAATGCGGCACGGACATCGATCAAGTCATCGAAGATCGCGAGGGTGTTGTCACTGCTGATAACTGTCTTCAATACCATGGGGTCAAGCAAGTTCCAATTCTCGGGCGGCAAGATCGTGGTCCCGTGCCCTTGTTTGACCACCAGGAGACCCTTTTCTTCCAGGAGCTTGAGCGACTCGCGGATTACGGACCGGCTCACGCCATAGTCCTGGCACAAAACGGGTTCCGCGGGTAAAGGGGACCCCGGCGGGAGCTGCCCGGTCACGATCCGGTCGGTCAGAGAGGCAACGACCGCCTCGCCCAGGCGAGCCGGACGTCGACGCCACGGTATGGGGGCCGAGTCGACGAGGGGCGATGTCATAGAGGTCGGCAATGGGGCAAGAGGCCAGTCGCGTCGTCCGAGTGCGGGGGAGAACCCCTCCACATCTCCATCTCCTAAGCCTACGTGACCAGCCGCTGGCGGGTGCGGTAAGTGCGGATCCCTGGAGTGGAGGAGAACTTGACTTGCGTCCACATCGGTCGTATGCCATCATACTACAGTCGTCTTATGTTAGGCCGCCAGGAACCCAAACCCAAATGAAGATCACGAGCGTTGAGGTCCACCGCGTTCTAGTGCATGCGCCGGACCCCCCGTTTGTTTGGCGGCGCGGGCTGCCTGGCAGCCCAGCCAATGGCTACGGTGCTGTGCTCCAGATCCGGACCGACGCGGGCTGCGACGGCGTGGCATTTCAGCCCCGCCATGCGTCGAGCGCTGTGCTCCCCGACATAGTTGACCGCGTATTGCGCGCGGCGCTGGTTGGAGAGGACCCCCTTCAGCGGGAATGGTTGTGGCACCAGCTGTGGGAGCTCGATCGCGTTGAGGAGATCCCGCTCTATCTGCTCGGTATGGTTGACACTGCTCTGTGGGACCTTGCCGGGCGGTCGGTCGGTATGCCCACCTGGCAGCTGCTCTGAGGTTTCCGCAAGG
>Ga0307477_10002054_pt1 | contig 15936 bp, 16 predicted proteins | sample atmos_gasesECM2C_FD_203316 | JGI IMG/M metagenome (GOLD analysis project Ga0307477, IMG submission 203316) | Hardwood forest soil microbial communities from Morgan-Monroe State Forest, Indiana, United States - atmos_gasesECM2C_515 | ecosystem: Environmental > Terrestrial > Soil > Temperate...
CACCAGAATGAAATGGTGCGCTCCTCGGAGTGCGGGCAGAATCACGTCCAAACAGTCCTTGACTCAGCCGACATTGTTAGAGAGAGGATTTATCGACATCTATCCGGAACCGCTTGGTCTCGACGATAGTCGTCGGTTCTCTCCGAAACCTGCCGTCCTAAACCAGGCTAGCTCCTCTTGATAATCACGGCCGTTAGATCATCCTGTTGCTTGGTACCACCAGAAAAGTCAACAACCGCTCTGTAGAGAGCAGAGATGATGTCGCCCGAGGACTTTTCTCTCGATGCTCGAACTGTTTCCTCCAGCCTCTTGGAGCCGAATTCCTCGCTCTGCGCGTTGGCCCATTCATAAAAACCATCCGTTGCCAGCAACAGCAGGTCACCCTGATTGAGCTCAAGGATCAGTGGCGGATCGGAACTCAAAATGGACGAAATGCCGAGAGGCAGACCTTGCGCGTCCATCTTGTCGAAGCGGTCCTCTCCCAAGGAATAACGGAACAGCGGTCCATGTCCCGCTGAAAGCAGCTCCACACGTGAATTTTTTGGATTGCAGACTGCCGCGACAAAGGTCACAAAAAGACCCTGAGTCATGTCGGTTGCAAGGGCGGTGTTGATTCGTTCCATCGCAATCAGCAAGCCGTTCTCACCCGTAAAGTTGGCTCTCACGTACGCGCGGCAAGCCGCTGCAAGCAAAGCGCTCCCAATGCCGTGACCGGTTACGTCTCCCAACGCCAGCAATATCTTCCCGTCCGGGAGAAGCAGCCAGTCGTAATAATCTCCCCCAGTTTGATCCGCAGGTTGATTCCAGGCCGCGATGTCATAACCTTGAATCTGTGGCATGGAGGTAGGAAGCAGAGACTGCTGGATCGACCGGGCTACTTCGAGGTCATTTTCCAAGCGATCCACTTGGCGCCGGGTTTCTGCCTCGCGAAGAGCGGCGTCTACTTGCTTTCGGATCTCGCTCGCAATTCCCCCGGCTACAAAGCCAGCGCCGACCATGGTGATTGCGTATCCCAGATGCTTGAAAAGATACCGCGGTAGTTATCAGCGCGACCCACAATCTCTGAAGGAATGACTCCGGGCCGGCCCCTCCCCCTTTTTCCCAATATGCTGTCAAGAGGGATTCCGGGGCTTTTCCTTACTTTTTTTGCGTTTGGGCATTTACGCGGGAAGTCTCCGAGCATTGAAATTGAATTCTACGGGAAAAACTCCCCCAAAGCGGGCCATATTTTGCGGGAACACGGTCTAGGAAATCCTTCCACACTCCCGGTGCAAATCCAACCGTTCAAAATCCGGGGCTAATCTACCTCTAGAAAGATATGACTCTCAATTTCAACAAGTCCCAATTTCCATGTCCGGTCTGCATGGAACCGCGTGAGGTTCGGATCACAAAGAAGAAAAAGCCGTACGTTGTGTGCGATCCATGCGGCATTCAGTTGTTTGTTCGCGGCTCTGCCGGAATTGAAACCTTCACCAAATTGGTTGACCGAGCGGGCAAGGATAACCTCTGGACTCGACTGTCAAAGATGGAACAAACGTATCACCTGAAATGCTCGAAATGCGGTGGTCGCTTCTGGGCGGCACCAGAACAGATCCAGACGAGCCTCTTCGATGGGAGCTTTAAGGGTTTTGCATGTCCGAAGTGTGGAACAACTGTGGAATGGGAGCGAAGGGCATGAAAATAACTGTAATCGGCGCAGTGCTTACTGTCGCAGCGATAGTCGCTGTCTTGATGCTGTTAAACATGATTCTCGACCAAAAGCGCATCGGATCAAGCTCAGATGGTCCTGATCCGCAATAGATCGCTTGGCGTTCCGCTGATTGAAGAACGGTGGATATGAAATCGATGCCGCGTAGCGAAAACGATCTGATTTCTCGGAATAACGATCGGCAGATCGGGCAACGACAAAACCCGACCTCATCCGGCTCGTCGCCATTCATCGAGCGGCACTACAGTGCCAGCGAACTGGCCGCGCTCTGGAATCTTAGCCTCGATACAATCCGCAGAATATTCGAAAATGAGCCAGGAGTCCTCGTGCTGGGAGAGGACAGACCGAAGCGCAATCGCAGACGATACACCACGCTCCGCATTCCTGAATCCGTCGCCGCACGAGTGCACCGCCGTCTGTCGAAGGTGTAGAATCCCCGCCATGCTAACCATCTACAGAAGGCACCGCGAAGACTGTCGGCACAAGAGCGAAGGCAGGAAGTACCGCCGCTGCCGATGTCCGATCTGGGTGGATGGATTTATCGGGCAGGAGGAAATCCGCAAGGCGACCGGATTGCGCGATTGGGAGAAAGCGCAGGCGAAGGTCCGGGATTGGGAGGCAGAAGATCAAATGCGGGTTGAGGTCGAGGCTTCACCGATTACGATCTCTGCAGCAAAGGAAGAATTCCTACGTGACGCCGAGGCCCGGAATCTTCGAGAGAAGACCATCTACAAGTATCGCCTGCTCCTTCGTCAGCTAGAGGCATTCGCGCAGGCTGAGGGAGTTCGATTTCTGAATGAGCTCGATGCGCGTTTTTTGCGAAAGTTTCGTTCCACCTGGAAGGATGGAAATCTGGCCGCACTGAAGAAATTGGAGCGGTTGCGTACGTTTCTTCGGTTTGCTCTCGCGAACAAGTGGATCAAGGAAAATCCCGCCGCCGAAATCAAAAACCCCAGAGTTCACGCGCGACCTACCCTGCCATTCACGCACGAAGAAATGATTCGGATATTGAAAGCCTGCGATGACTCATACGAGGAAAGCGGCAAGACCGGGAAAGCCAACATGCTGCGCATCCGGCCGCTCGTCTTAATGCTTCGCTATAGCGGCATGAGAATTGGTGATGCGGTCGGTTGTGCTGTGGAACGGTTGAACGGGAAGAAGCTTTTGCTCTATACGCAGAAAACAGGAGTGCCCGTTTATTGTCCGCTACCAGATTTTGTCGTCTCCGCGCTTGAAGAGATGGTTCCGACGAGCGAGCGATATTTTTTCTGGACGGGCGGGTCGAAACTCCAAACCGCGACAGGCGATTGGCAAGCCAAACTAAAAAAGCTATTTGAGAAAGCAAATATTGCGGACGGCCACGCACACCGGTTCCGCGACACGTTTGCGGTGGAGCTGCTTCTGGCGAATGTTCCGATCGAAAGGGTTTCAATTCTCCGGGGACATACGAGCATCCGCATTACGGAGAGACATTACACGCCCTGGGTTCGGGCACGCCAAGATCAGGCCGAGGCGGACGTGCGAGGTGCATGGGCACAGGATCCGGTAGCTCTCCTCGAATCGAAGGGTACGCCAGAGGTACACGGGAAGAGCGCTGCCGTTAACTAGAAGAAATCAAACCAGAAATTATGGCGGAGAGGGTGGGATTCGAACCCACGGTTGAGTTTCCCCAACACTCGCTTTCGAGGCGAGCTCTTTCGACCGCTCAGACACCTCTCCTCGTCAAGTCTAACAAACGGTCGAATCTCTCACAACTTCGCGCGAAAGAAACTCAAACGAGATTTTCTCGAGGTCACTCCATTTCAAACGTCACATACGTCAGCTTTTCATCGCGCTCCACCTGCAAGACGCCCGCGCCGCCCGGCGGAATCGCATTCAGCGCTGCGCGCAAGCCTTCAACCGTTTCCACGCGTGCTCCATTTACTGCGTGAATTACGTCACCGACTTGCAGATCTGTTTCGATTCCAGAAAGGTCTGCAGAAAGAGCGGCGACTACTATTCCTGACGGAATACGCAAATCCTCCACGTCGTCACCCAGCTTTGCATCCACCTGCACTCCAAAAATTCCGAGCTTCGAGACGAGAGATTTTGCGGGGTCAACGAGATCAGCCAACCGATCGGTTTTCTCCTTCTGTTCCGCCACCGGGATGTTCAGCGACACTTTCTGCGTTCCGCGCAGGACTTCAAGGTGAACAATCGCGCCCGCAGGCTTCGTCGTAATAATCATCTCAGCGATCGGCAGGGCGCCGATGGACCGCTCATCCAGAGTCACTATCACGTCGCCAATCTTCAGCCCAGATTTTGCGGCGGGCCCTTCCGCCAGAATATCTGATACGATCACGCCTTCCTGCCGCGAAAGCGAAAGTCCCGACGCAAGATCGGGTGTGATTTCCTGCAAGCTCGCGCCGATGATGCTGCGGTGTACACGCCCGTATTTCCGCAGTTCTCCATAGACAAATTCCACCAGGCTGCTCGGAATCGCGAATCCCAGCCCCTGGCTGCCGCCGGTTTCGGAGAGTATGAATGTGTTGATTCCAACCACTCGGCCTTCGGTATCCACGAGCGGTCCGCCGCTATTCCCCGGATTGATGGGCGCGTCGGTTTGAATGTAGACAGTCGTCGTGCTGGGATCCGCTTGCCGGGCTACGGCGCTCACGATTCCCATGGTCACCGAGTTTTCGAGACCCTCCGGGTTCCCAAACGCCAGGACGATTTGGCCCTTCTTGAGATTTCTGTAGTCGGCAAAGGGAAGCGTCGGAAGGTTTTTCGCCTCGACCTTCAGTAATGCCAAATCAATTGTTGAGGCGATTCCGACGATCTTCGCCTCGAGAGGCGCGGGATGTACGCCGATTCCAAGGCTGCTTCGAACCTGCGACCCATTGTCGGATCCAGGCGTCAGGAAAACGCGGATGCGCTGTGCTCCCTTCACCACGTGCGCGTTCGTGATGATGTAGCCATCGGGATCGACAATTACGCCTGAGGCGAGGCTGCGCTGCCGGCCGATCATGCCGGTTTCGTCTTGATCTTTGTCTTCCACAGCGCGATAGCCTGTCACGCGTACTTGGACAACCGCAGGGGAAACTCGCGCGGTAAGTTCATCCATCGAATCGCTGAACTGGTTGAGGAGGGTCTGATGTGGATCCGGGGCCTTGGTCTGTGTGGGGGTCTGCGCGCGCAGGGAATTAGCTGCAAACATACACAGTGCGGCTGCATTGAGCCAAGCCCATATCACTTTGCTTCTACTCCTCTTTAAATCCGGATTGACCATACGTCGTATTTCCTCCAGAGCGCACAAACTCCATGTGAGAATCAGAAAAGTGTAATCAAATCCTGGGCCGCAAGCGAGTGGAGTTCGAGCGTTATGTCCGAAACACTGATGCAGCAAGATGAGGCTGGGCATCGTTCGCGCTAAGATAGCCACGTATCTGAGGCGCGCTCGATGAAGCGATCGCAACCCGTTACTTACGACACGGTCCGGCGCATGGCGCTCACGTTTCCGAATGTTGAGGAGGGCACTTCTTACAAGACGCCCGCGCTGAAAGTGAAAGGGAAACTCTTCCTGCGTAGGCGCACCGAGGCAGATCCCGATACCATCGTTCTCAAGATGCCTTTTGATCAGCGAGAAGAGTTAATGGCCGGCGATCCGGAAACTTATTTCATTACCGAACACTACCGCAATTATGCCTGGGTGCTTGTAAGGCTTTCGAAGGTGCATCCTGACGCGCTGCATGAGCTCTTGCATATCGGCTATAGCAATGCGTCGCCCGCAAAACGACTCCGGAACCTCTCGTCCCGCTGATCCAACCGCACTTCGCGTTACCGTCTTAACTCAAAAAAAGCACGCAGCAACTCAACAGACTGCTCGGCCAGGACGCCGGATGTCACGTCTACGCGATGATTCAGCTTTTCATGCTCGAGAATCGAAAAACAAGATCGTACTGCTCCTGCTTTCGCATCGTCTGCGCCATAAACCAGCCGCGCGACGCGGGCCTGAATCATTGCACCGGCGCACATCGCGCACGGCTCGATCGTCACGTAAAGGGTAGTCCCGAGCACGCGGTGATTTCCGATCCTGTGCGCGGCTTCGCGTAGCGCGATCACTTCTGCGTGCGCTGTCGGGTCGCAATCGCCAATCGTTCGGTTACCTGCGCGCGAAATGATAACGCCATCCAGGACGACCACTGCCCCGATAGGAACCTCGCCACGCCTCGCCGCCGCGCGCGCCTCATCCAGCGCCGCATTCATAAATTCCAGATCGTTCGAGTTTTCGTTCATAAGAAGAAGTTGAGGATAGCACGTGCACTCAACGAATTATTCTTGTCGGAATGGCCGCTTGGCGCATCGATCGCCTGCCGAGTTGCGGTATCAACGTGTTGTTGGCGAACGCTGTCGTGCGGAGAAGGGGCCCTGTAACCTTTCTCGTATCTCGCGCCCGCCTTGCGGCCTTTTTGCGCATCCCTTGCATCAACTGATGACTACAGTAAGTTACGCTCGAAAGTGAAGGTATTTCGGCAATGCATCGCTGGCCCGTTTCGAGCATTGGTAGGATACTGATAAAAGCACGACGGTGCCCTGCACTGATTGCGCGACGCTGAAGATTCACACCTTCATTCGTTTCAACTCCAGGAGGATTTCAATGGCTGAGCCGAAGGCCGCTGCAACCGAGACTAAGATTTCCCGTGAACGCCTCGCGGAACTGCTAGATGAAGATCTGTCCCGCGAATATCAGGCCATCATTTCGTATGTGGTTTACTCACAGGTCTTGAAGGGCGCCGAGTATATGGATATCGCGAACCAGCTCGAGATTCACGCCAAGCAGGAACTCGATCACGCGCTAACCATCTCCCGCCAGATTGATTATCTCGGCAAAATGCCTTCCGTTACGCCAAAGCCCGTTCGGACATCGGAAAAAGCGAAGGACATGCTGCGTTTTGATCTCGAAAATGAAAATGAAACGATACGAAATTATCGCGATCGTGTCCGCCAGTGCGAAGCGCTTGGCGAATTTGCGATGGCCGAGCAGATTCGTCAGATTCTAATGCAGGAGCAGGATCACCAGATCGATTTGGCAACCGCGCTTGGTGAGGAAGTTCCCAACGTGAATAGCGGTCCGCAGAGTCGAAGCCAAAAGCGTCGGTGACGCTCCGGCAGGGCTTTCACCGCCCTGGCTTCCGCCCGGAAAGCCGAGGTCAGGGCGCTTTGCGTTAGGCCGCTGCTTTCGACAAAAGCGTTTCAATCTTTGCATCCAAATCCCGCGCCACTTTCAACGCTTCACCATTTCCATATGGGGCGAGAAAGCTAACCATTCGGTCGTACGACAGCCGGACCCCATCTGGCCGCTCATCCACCAGAATCGTTACCGGCGCATACGATCCGGCATCCGGTGATCGCTCCAGCGTCTGCTTCATGATGAGCGGCTTGCCAATCAAATAGCGCAGGCTTCGAGGCGCGCTATCACCCCGCTCTTTGCGGACTATCTCACCCAGATCGAATCTCATAAATTGCATCAGTCCCGAAGGACCTGTAGCGGCGTGAACCATCTTCTCCAGATCGGTAAACGACTTTGCCGAGATGACGTCGCTCATAAACGTGTTCATATTTGGCTGACCCACGGATCCTTCGAGCGCTTTCACCACTTCGCCGAAGGGCTTAGAGGAGAAAATGCTAAAACGTTCCACCTTGATTTCTTTCGTTGCCATCTCAGATCTCCAAGTGCTCCCAGACTCAATGAACTGGTTACGAAGCTTGCTTCTGAGAGCCGCTCGCCTTTGAAATTCGGACCTTTTCCTCCAGATACTGATTCAGAAAAGTTTGTGCATTTTCGAGCGCCCCATCGTTTGCTTCGATCCGGCTGATCATGAGCGCCCCCTCCAACGAGCCAATGATCAACTGCGAAAGCTTTCGCGGGTCCATCCGCCCGTCAATTTCTCGTTTACGTTTGCCTTCTTTCACCAGTTCAGCGATTCGTTCACTCCAAGTTCGTAGCGCTTTCCTGGCCCGGCCGCGAAGCACCGCATTGCCGTTATCTGCCTCGATCGCCGTATTCAGCAGGGGGCAGCCCCCTTCGACGAGCCCCGAACGCCTTTCGACAAAATTCGCGATCATCTTTTTGACCCGATCGACGCTGTTCGATACGTCAGCGACTCCATCAAGACGGCCGTTGACGGCCTTTCCCCACGCGTAATCAAACGCCTCGGCCGCCAGTTCTTCCTTGCTCGCAAAGTGGCGGTAGATTCCGCCCTTTTGCAATCCCGTCGCGGCCATCAAGTCCGAAAGGGAAGTGCCCTCATACCCCTTGGTGTTAAACAACGGCGCCGCATTCCGCACAATGTCCTGCCGCGTTCGCTCTCCCTTCCTCACAGCTCACCTCTCATCTACGCTTCCATCTCAGCAGGGGCACGGCATGCCGTGCCCGCTCCATCCGACAGCGATGCGTGACCGCTTTAGTCGACCGGTCTGCGTTGAGACCGGCTCGTCTTTCACCGGAACCAAGTATATCATAAATGCGACCGAGCGGTCTCATAGGCATCAAATCTCCCAGGCAAACGATGAGCGAGTCCATCGCAGTCCCGGCGTCTTTCGCATTGCCCGCTCCGCGAGCAGCCATCAACCCGTGGCTCATCGCGATTACCGTCACCCTCGCCACCTTCATGGAGTTGCTCGATACGGCGATCGCCAATGTCGCCCTGCCCCACATTGCCGGGGGCCTCGCTGTCAGCTACGACGAAAGCACCTGGGTGCTCACCAGCTATCTCGTCGCCAACGCCGTCGTCCTGCCGCTATCGGCGTGGCTCAGCCGCGTCTTCGGACGCAAACGCTACTACATGGCGTGCGTTGTGCTTTTCACCATCAGTTCATTTCTGTGCGGGATCGCTCCGAGCCTCGGCCTGCTGATTTTCTTCCGTATCCTGCAAGGAGTTGGAGGCGGTGGACTCGCGCCAGTCGAGCAGGCGATTCTGGTTGACACGTTTCCGGCATCCAAACGTGCGGCCGCTTTTGCTCTCTACAGCATGGCGATTGTCACCGCGCCGGTGGTCGGTCCTCCGCTCGGCGGCTGGATCGCAGACAATTGGAGCTGGCGCTGGGTGTTTTTCATCAACATTCCAATTGGAATCATCTCAGTGATTCTTACCAGCCGGCTTGTCTCTGATCCGCCGGAGTTTACCCGCGAAGTGGAAGCAGCGCGTCGAGGCGGCAAACTGAAAATTGACGGCCTGGGAATCGTGCTCATCGCGATTGGATTTGCGTGTCTCGAAGTTGTCCTGGATCGCGGTCAAATAGACGACTGGTTCGAAAGTAGATTTATCTCGCTTTTCTTCGTCATCGCTATTACCGCGCTGGTAGTTGCAGTGGTATGGGAGTGGCGTCACCCCGATCCTGTGGTGGAAATTCGTCTACTCCGCGACCGGAATTTCGCGCTGGCAAGCGTTTTCTATTTCCTATTCGGTTTTGCTTTGTTCGGTTCCACCGTCCTGATCCCGCAAATGCTCCAACAGCTTTACGGCTACACCGCGACTGACGCAGGTCTCGTCCTCGGCCCCGGCGCTCTCGTAATTGTGGTCCTGGCTCCCGTAGTGGTTTCACTTCTGCCGAAAGTCGGTGTGCGTCCATTAATCGGCGTTGGTTATTGCATCTTTGCGATCGCAATGTGGCATTTCGCGAGCTTCGATCTCGGGGCCGACTATCGCCATTTCGCGATGGCTCGCGCGCTGCAGGGGCTGGGAATTGCGCCCTTATTCGTCCCGGTAAGTCAGGTGGCATATTCCTTCTTGCCCAAGAACAAAAACAACAAAGCCTCGAGCCTCACGAATCTTTTCCGGAATCAAGGCGCGAGCTTCGGCATAGCTTTTGTCACAACGATGTTGGCGCGGCGGACGCAATACCACCAATCTGTCCTCGTCGCACACATTACGAACGGCGATGCAAATTACCGCAACACGCTTCACTCGTTTTCCGCCTATTTCGCCACCCACGGCTTCTCGCCCGCGGACGCCGCCACCCACGCCCAGGCCAAACTCGGCCAACTGCTCCAGCTGCAAGCGTCATTTCAAGGTTCTCTCGATTGCTTCACAGCGCTAGGCTGGATCGTGTTAATCGGTGCCCCACTCGCGTTGCTCATCCGCAAATTCGATCTCGGCAAGCCCTCCGCCGGGCACTAATGTCCCTGCTTACCGCTCACTTCGCAGCCCACTATGAGTCAAAGTTAATCTACGGTAGCGCGATTAGGAATTTTCGCAAGTGCCTCAAATCATGACGGATAGCAATTCTTAATCGGCGGGAAAATCGTGTTTTGGGAATTTTGGACCCGCGCCAATTCGGAGCACGAAGTTGCGGTTCAAGGCTTCGCATGTTTTACTAGGCGCCCAAATTCACGGCCCAGATTGCGGAGACTGTTAAACAGGTGCGGAGACTTCAAATGAGGATGCGAATGCCCAAAACCGTCTTGTTGCTGCTCGGTGCCTTGATGTTCTTGTCTGCGTTCGCCAGCAATCATCCGCCAGCGGATCAATCATGGATCGCCATCAGCAACGGCTACGCAAATCAGCTCTTCGCCGTATTGATGAAGCATCACCCCGATCGCGGTACGCGAGAAGGACTGAGCCAATACGATCCGCTCATCTCCCAGCCCACTCGAGCCGACGAAGACCTGGAACGCCAGGAAACCGCCGAAGTGCTGGCAAAGTTGAAGGCCGCGACAGCGCAGCAGCAGCAAAAAGAAGTCGCGGAAGATTTGCAGATCATGATCCGCGCGGTCGAGCTGCAATTCCGAGCTGAGGACTTCGACCGAGCGCACCTGGTGCCGTTCATCAATGCAAGCAGCTACGTCTTCGCCGGCCTGCAGATCTTGCTCGATGAACAGACGGCAGCTGACCGCCGTCCCGCGGCTGTAGCACGAATCCGCAAGTATGCCGGCATCGAGCCCGGCTACGCGCCGATCGTCGAGATTCTGAAGCAGCGCGCCATCGAGCAGATGGCGAAGCCCGGGATCGTGTATCCGGCGCGCGTGGAAATTGAAACCGAACTCTCGCGCAATTCAAACTATCTCGACGGAATCGCGGCACTCTTGACGAAATACAAGCTGGAAGGCTGGCAGGAGCCGTTCGGTAAGCTCAAGTCGCAACTCGCCGATTATGACGCCTGGATGAGGGCGAACGTCTTGCCGAAAGCGCGATCCGATTTCCGCCTGTTGCCGGAACAATATACGCTGAATCTCGAGCAATATGGCATCGACATTCCGCCTGCGAAGATCGCCGCAATGGCGCACGAAGCCTTCACAGAAATTCAAGGCGAAATGCAGCCAATCGCCGCGCGCATCGCGAAAGAGCGAAATCTTCAGTCAAGCGATTACCGCGATGTGATTCGCGAACTGAAAAAACAGCAGCTTGTGGGCGACACGATTCTTCCGTTCTATGAGAATCGGCTGAAGCAGATCGAGCAAATAATCGTCGCGCAGAAGATCGTGAGCCTTCCCGATCGTCCGGCCCGCATTCGCATTGCCACAGCCGCCGAGACCGCGCAGCAGCCAGCGCCCCATATGGTTGCACCGCCGTTTCTGCACAACACGGGGCAGAAAGGCGAATTCGTCCTCCCGCTAAATATTCCGGGTCCGGCGGGCGAAAGCGCCACCGATAAATATGACGATTTCACATACGATGCCGCCGCCTGGACTTTGACCGCCCACGAAGCCCGCCCAGGCCACGAGCTGCAATTCGATTCCATGCTCGAGCACGGCGTTTCGCTCGCGCGGGTAAAGTTTGCCTTCAACAGCACGAACGTGGAGGGTTGGGGCCTTTACGCTGAATATCTGATTGAGCCCTACATGCCGCCGGAAGGGCAGCTGATTTCGCTCGATCTGCGGCTCCAGCGCGCCGCACGCGCCTTCCTGGATCCAGAGCTGCAATCGGGCAAGATCCAGCCCGAAGATGCCTATCGCGTGATGGAAAAGGATGTTGTGCTGTCGCATGCCTTTGCCAAAGAGGAAGTGGAACGGTTCACCTACCGCGCTCCCGGCCAGGCCAACAGCTATTTCTATGGGTACACAAAGCTGCTCTCTCTACGGAAGGAAACTGAATCCGCGCTCGGCGCCAAATTCAATCAGAAGGGCTTTCACGATTTCATCCTGGCGCAGGGCTTACTGCCTCCTGATTTGATGCGCCAGGCGGTGCTTGGCGAATTTGTCGCGACGGCGAAAGGGCAGGCGGGGCATTGATATTCACTTGCACGCGCCTCTGCCTTGACAATCTTTTCGCTGGCGGTCAGACTACGATTCGATGAAAGACCTTCTGCGCCGTCTCTTCCTTGTCGACCTGCTCAGGGGGATGTGGCTAACGTTCCGTTATCAGGCGCCCAAGAATATTTACACCGAGCAGTATCCGCTCGAGCGTCCCATGGTCGCCGAACGTTACCGAGGCGCGCCGCGCTTGAACATGAATCCAGAGACTGGCGAATCGCTGTGCATCGCCTGCAACCTCTGCGCTCTCGCGTGCCCTGAAAATCTGATCGTCGTGGGCTGGCTTCGCGATGATGCCACTCGCCGGAAAGTTCTCACCACGTTTACGTACGACACGTCGCGCTGCATGTTCTGTGGTTTGTGCGAAGACGCCTGCCCGACGGACTGCCTTGAGCTCACCCAGGATTTCGAGATGGCCAATTACACCCGCGAAGGCGCTATTTGGGACCGACACCGTCTCGAAGTCGGACCGACGCCCACACACTACACACGCTAGGCTCGGATTTCACCGTTTTTCTTTTCAACCGCGCGACTGTTCATCACGTAACCGCTTTGCCATGGGATTTCGCATTGGCAACGAGTTCCTTTTGCCCGCAGGTGCTTGGCGTTATAAGATGGCCGCCGCACTTCTCATACCAAAAAATGGAACTTCGTAAAGATCCAATCACCCGCAGTTGGGTTGTGGTCGGCCATCCGGAACGCGAGAAACCTCGGCCTGATCCGTGTCCGCTCTGTTCCGAAAATCATCTGGAGACGAAAGTTCTCCTCGACCTTCCGCCACAAGGCCCTTGGCAGGTTCGAACCTATCCTCATTTCCGGCCGCTGTATCACATCGAAGGCGACACGTCGCGCACAGCGGAAGGCATCTACGACCGCATGGACGCGACCGGCGCCCACGAAATCATTGTGGAGACGCCGGATCATGCGCGATTCCTTGCGCAGATGCCGGACGAACAGATCGAACGAGTGCTGGAAGCCTACGCCTTGCGCATCGCGGACCTGAAGCGCGATGCCCGCTTCAAATATGTGGCCGTGTTCAAGAATCAAGGGCCGCAATCAGGGGAGGAATGGTCGCATTCTCATTCCCAGGTCACCGCGACCACATTTGTTCCTCGCCGTATCCTCTATGAGCTGCGCGCCGCGCGTGAGTGGTTTCGCGACCGCGAACGCTGCGTGTTTTGCGACATCCTCCGCCAGGAAGTGCGGCAGAAGAAACGCATCGTCGACACTATCGGCGATTATTTTGCCTTCTGCCCATACGCATCACGCGTGCCGTACGAAATCTGGCTGATGCCGAGGACGCATAACCACCAGTTCGAATCGCTCTCGCCCGGAGAGAATCGGCGGCATCTGGCAAGCCTGCTTGGCCGCACGTTGCGCCGCTTGCTGAAAATTTCCGAGAATTACCACCTGGTGGTTCATACAGCACCCAACACGCTGCAGACCAAGGGCGAGCTCAGCGACTACTGGCGAACGATCGCGGGCGATTACCACTGGCACATCGAAATACTTCCGATCGTCGAGGTGCGGAGCAAGTCCTACAGCATCAAGGAAGTGTATTTTAACGGCCTTCTTCCCGAGGAAGCGGCCGAGCGCCTGCGCGAGCTCGATCCTGCGAAATGACGGCGGACCAGGCAAAATTAAAACCGATAGCCCGCTCCAACCGAGGCGGAATCTTCTTTCGTCTCCTGTTTCTGATCTTCTTGGTGATACTTGCATTTGTACTCTATCTCGCGCGCTATCCGATTCTTCGTTTCGCCGGTAGCTTCTGGGTCGTTGACGGATCCCCGCAGACATCCGACGCGATCGTAGTCTTAAGCGATGACGACTATGACGCCGTGCGGGCATCGCGCGCTGCTGATCTCTACCGGGCGAGTTGGGCTCCGCGGATTGTTGCCAGCGGCCGCATTTTGCGTCCCTACGCTTCGATCGCTGAACTGATGCAGAGGGACCTCACCGATCGCGGCGTTCCTGCAACCGCCGTAGTTCGCTTCCCGAACCGCGCCCGCAACACCCTCGAAGAAGCGAACGCCGTCTCGGAGTTCCTCTCCACTCACGGATGGAAAAAAATCATCGTGGTCACATCCAACTACCACACCCGGCGCGCGCGATTCATCTACGAGCATGCCTTGGCTCCCGGCTCTGAGCTTCGCATGGTCGCGGCCCCCGGCCCAGCTTACGATCCCAACAGCTGGTGGCGCACCCGCGAGGGGGTAAAGACCTTCTTTTATGAACTCGTGGGCTACATCGTGGCTCGCTGGGAACTTCGGAATAGCGATGTACACACCGTATCGGCGGCTCTGATTCCAGACTCATCCGCCCGTGTTCAGTTGGGAAAAACCGCTGCAGTCTCGATTTACAGCTAGCCACCCCTGTACTATAGTTCGAGCACGTTTTGGATACGCCTGCCGCCCGGCCGAGCGTTCCTGGCGATATGCTCGGGGAGGAATCTTTCATGTGGCGCAAGCCAGCAGATGCAAAAGCATCTTCGCAAGCTTTAGAGTCAAACGCAGCCGTTCCCGGCAAGGCGCAAGCGACGAGTCAAGCAACGTCGCCTGCTACTCCTTCTGCCGACGTTGCGCCGGCTGTCGCTGCGGTCCCGGTTCCGGTGGTTACGCCGCCAGTGCAGGCCGCCGCACCTTCCGTCGCTACTTCAGTTGCAAATCAGCCTGCTGCGCGCGGCATTTCCCGCATATCTTCCGGAATCCGCATCAAGGGCGAAATTTCTGGCAACGACGACCTCTATATCGACGGCCAGGCCGAGGGACAATTCCACTTCCCGCAGGCGAAGGTAACCGTCGGACCCAATGGAAAAGTGAAGGCTAATATCGAAGCGCGTGAAATCGTGGTTGAGGGCATCGTGACCGGCGACTTGAAAGCGTCGGCGAACGTGCAACTCGGCGGATCGAGCCGCGTGCAAGGCAGTCTCATCACGCCGCGCATCGCAATTGACGATGGCGCGCGGTTGCGCGGTAAAGTCGAAATGACGCGTGCAGGCGACGCTAAACAAGTGGAAGCTCTCGCGCCTGTTGCGCCGCCGGCAACTGTGACAACGAACGAAGCGCCGCGCGCGATCGCGCACGCGTCTGGGGAATAGGCTTACATGAATTGGACAGCTAAGACGCGTTCAAGCAATGCCGGTACGGCGGTTCAGTCCAAGCCGGGCGCTGGATCAACCGGCTCCCCGGCTTCTCCATCCGGGAATATCCGTATCTCAAACGGTCTGAAGGAGTTCCTCCAGCACCTCGAAGATGAAAAAACTCCTCGTATCCTCGATCTCGGGCAAGTGTCGCAAGCCACGCTCAATTTTTTCATCGAAAAAGGCTATCGCGTCACCACTGAGGATTCGTTGCGCTCGTGGAAAGAATTTCTGAGCGCGGAAGAGGAAGGTCTGCGGCTCGCGCCGGTGGGTAACGGCCAGCAGAAAATCTCTCAGGCATATCTGGCCGAAAAATTTCTCGAGACCGGGCTGCGCTATTCGGAGCAAAGCTTTCATGGTGTGCTCGCCTGGGACCTGCTCGATTACTTTGATGCCGAGCTGTTGCCGCGCGCAATGGAAAGGCTGTATTCGCTGCTCCAACCGTCGGGCATCATTCTGGCCATGTTCCACAGCCGGCCAGCCGAACGATTTCACCGGTATCGAATCGTTGACACGCAAACGATCGAAATGCTTCCTGCGGCGACGCTCGCCGTACACGCCCATGTCTTTCAGAACCGCGAAATTCTCGACCTATTCGGAAAGTTCCGCTCGTCGAAGACTTTCGTGGGTCGCGACCAACTCCGCGAAGCGCTCTTCCTAAAGTAACCGCAAAGCAAAAGCGCCGCAGGAGAGCTCCCAGCAGCGCAACCAGCCCTGGCGTTGTCCCGTCCAAATAAGTAGGGAACATTGGATGCGGCTATGCTCCTCTTTATAAAGCCGTTTACGAGCGCTCCCTATAAATCTGTCCAGTCAGTGCAATTTCGCCGTACCCGCTGCGAAGCGGATTTTCTGCATATA
>Ga0307477_10002055_pt1 | contig 15935 bp, 13 predicted proteins | sample atmos_gasesECM2C_FD_203316 | JGI IMG/M metagenome (GOLD analysis project Ga0307477, IMG submission 203316) | Hardwood forest soil microbial communities from Morgan-Monroe State Forest, Indiana, United States - atmos_gasesECM2C_515 | ecosystem: Environmental > Terrestrial > Soil > Temperate...
CCTGGAACCGAAACTTTTCCAAATGATGGAAGCGCTGGTGGGCGAAGCAGAGTCCGTTCGTGAAGGCATCGCCCGAACGGTCGTCCGCAATCTGAAACTGATGGCCCGGATGGGTGGCCTTCTCGAAGACGCTGTCCGCCGCACCTATCCGGAATTTCCGCTGCGCTCCGGAGTCCTTTCGTGGGATCAGTATCTGCCACCACTCAGCAATACACTCACGCAATTGGCCGAGCGTTACGACACCCCCGGGCTCGCGCAGCATTCCGTCGCGGGATCTACGACGCGATGAGCGAACCCGCGACCCTGTCTTGCGCGGCTGCCGCGTTCAGGCGTTGACCCTCATGTCCACCTTCCTCGAGACCATTCTTGCCCAGCTTCAGCGCAGCGCTGGGCGCGTGGTCCTGCGTGAAATTCACGGCGAGCGATTCGTCAGCGTGACTGGAAGGGAATTGCTCGACCAGGTTCGCCGTGCTCGTGCTTACTTGCGGACTGCAAACTTGCGTCCCGGGGATCGATGTGCGCTTTTGGCGCCCAACTCAATTCGCTGGGCCGTTGTAGACCTTGCATTAATGGCCGAAGGCCTGATTGTCGTCCCGCTCTATTCCCGGCAATCGCCAGCCGAGCTTGCCGCCATGATGAAAGATTGCGAGCCGAAAGTGCTCATCGCGATCGACGCCGAGCTGGGCGATGCCGCAATGCACGCATGGACCGGCAGTTCCTCCGGCGCGCCTCGCCGTGTGCTCTTTGACGAAGTCATGAGCGAATCCGTGCCCGCCAGGCCGTCCGTCTCCGACGCTCCCAATCCCCGCAACGATTCCGACCTCGTCACCATCATCTACACCTCCGGCACTTCCGGCGAACCCAAGGGCGTTTGCCTCACCACTGCGAACCTCACGCACATGCTCTCGTGCACCACCGAGCGCCTGAGCCAGCTTATGGGCCAGACTCGTGAGCCAGATCGCGTCTTCCATTACGCGCCGTTCAACTTCGCCGCGTCGTGGATTCTCCTGCTATCTTGCCTTTCGCGCGCGAGCGTTCTCACCCTCTCCACCGATCTCACCAAGCTACCCGACGAAATTCGCCTCTCCGCTCCGCATTATTTCCTTAACGTGCCAACCTTACTGGAACGCGTCCGCCGCGGCGTCGAAGACGCTCTCTCCAAGCGCGCTGCTCCTATTCGTTCCCTATACGCCAAAGCCCAGAGTGCCTGGCAACGCAAAAACTCGGGCCGTTCAAATCCAATCGACGCTCTGTGGCTTGCGCTCGGCCGCAAAGTCATTTTTAGCAAGGTCAAAGACCGTTTCGGCCCTCATCTGCGCGCGATGATTTGCGGTTCAGCGCCCCTGGCCCCGGAAACACAGCAATTTTTCCTGATGCTCGGCATCCCGGTGCTGCAAGCCTATGGGCTCACCGAAACCACTGCCATCTGCACGCTCGACGACCCGCGCATCCCGGTCGAGCCTGGCTATGTGGGCCAGGCGATTCGCGGCATCGAAATGAAAACCGCCGACAACGAAGAAATCATCGTGCGCGGCCCGCATATTTTTGCAGGCTATTGGAATCGCCCGGAGGAAACCGCGCGCGTGCTGCGCGACGGCTGGTTCCACACCGGCGATCAAGGCGAAGTCAATGCTCGCGGCAATTGGCGCATCATCGGTCGCATCAAGAATCTGATCATTCTCAACTCCGGCCATAACGTTCCGCCCGAGCCCATCGAGGATAAGGTCGCGCAGCACCTCCCCGCGGCGCAGCACGTGGTCATCGTCGGCAACGGCCGTGGCTATCTCTGCGCCCTGATCATCGGACCGGTCGAGCCGCTTGCCGCACAGTCCGCTCTCGACACTGTCAATCCTGGCCTTCCTCACTACCGCCAAATCCGCAATTTCGCAATCGTCCGAGAAACCTTCACGCCGGAAAATGGCTTGCTCACAGTGAATGGCAAGCTCCGTCGCGATGCCATCAACGCCCGCTTCGCCTCCGAAATCAACTCCATGTACGATAGAAAGCAACCATGAAGCATTTCGTCGGGAAGACGCTCCGCTGGGATTGGCGCGACGGCATCGTCGAGCTCACGCTGAACCACCCACCTGCCAACGAAATCGGCACCGCAACCCTGGCCGACCTCGAAACATTCGCAGCCGCCATCCCCGCTCTTGAGCCCGAAACCGCCGTCTGCATCATCTCCAGCGCCCGGAATGAAGGTTTCTCCGCAGGCGCCGACCTTCGCGAACTGTATAGGGGCGCCGACCCTCTGTCCGAAAAAGAACGCTTCGCCGGTGTTCGCCAATTCCTGGAGCGCATCCATGCGGTTCTCAACGCCATCGATGCCGCTCCCTTCGTCACCATCGCCGCAGTTCACGGCGTCTGCTTCGGAGGCGGCTTTGAGCTAGCCCTCTCCTGCGACATCATCATCGCCGACAAAATGGCCCGCTTCGCCTTCCCCGAACTGCGCCTCGGTTTAATCCCCGGCTTCGGCGGCATCCCGCGGCTGAAGCGCGACCTCGGCAACGCCTTCGTCCGCGATCTTCTCCTCACCGGCCGCAGCATCAACGCTTCCCGCGCCCATGCCGTAGGCCTCGTCGCGCAACTCGCCGCGGAAGGCGAAGCCCTCAGGATTGCCTGTTCCGCGGCCGCTCAAATCACCAAGTTCGACGCCGTTACGCGCGGCGCTGCCAAGAAATTCATCAAGCCCATCCCGCACGACGAGCTCCGCCGAGAAATCGACCTCTTCTGCCAGCTCTTCACCCGCCCCGCCGTAATGGCAGCCCTGAAAAAATTCGTAGAATCCACCGACGCCATGCCTTATCTTCCGTAGCTAATTTTCAAGGATCAACACCGTGCCAATCCTCAGCCTCGACCACGTACAAGTCGCCATTCCTGCCGCCGGCGAAACCCGCGCTCGCGCCTTTTACTCCGGCATTCTCGGCTTCACCGAGATCGACAAGCCGCCGCAAATGGCCGAGCGCAAAAGCATTTGGTTTGTGGCCGGTGCCGTGAATCTTCATCTTGGTATCGAGCCCGATTTCACTCCCGCCAAGCGTGCCCATCCTGCATTCGTCGTCGAAGGTCTCGACGCCATCGTGGCGGCTTGCGAACACGTTGGCATTTCCACCAAGCCAGACACCTCCTTCAACGGCTTCCGCCGCGTCCACGTCTTCGACCCCTTCGGCAATCGCCTTGAACTAATGGAACGCGACGATGCGCGGAACTCAGCGTAAGTGAACTCAGCGTAAGTATTGTAGAGGCGCGCTTTAGTTCGCGCTGACGGCCGAAGGGCCCGATCCATCCCAACGTCAGCGGCCACTTTCCTCTGCTCCTCGCTCCTCCAAACAACCTAGCCGTTCGGCTGATGTACTCGCCCCCGCTCTTGCCGCATCTTGTTCATGGAGGCAACAAATGTCAGCCGAACTCATCGAACTTTCCAACGCCCTGGCGCAAGCCACCGCAGGCGCCGCAGCCAACGTAGTCGCCGTTCACGCCGAGGCTCGCGGCTCCGCCAGCGGCGTGGTCTGGCGTTCCGGCATCATCGTCACTGCCGAGCACGCTCTGCGGCGCGACGAAGAAATTCACGCCACCTTGCCGGACGGTCGCGTAGTGCCCGCACCGCTTGCAGGCCGCGACCCATCGACGGATCTAGCGGTGTTGAAATGCGCGGAAGCATCCAACGGCGTTTCCACGTTTGGCGACGCGGCAGCGCTGAGGCCCGGCAGCCTGACGCTCGTCGTCGGCCGCACGCGCGCCAGCGGCCCGGTGGCCGCGCTGGGCGTGGTTAGCCTCGTCGCACCCGAGCGCCGCACCTGGACCGGCGCCGCCCTCTCACCCTACATCCGCCTCGACGTCGGCCTGCAACCCACCGCCATCGGTGGCGCCGTGGTCGACGCGCAAGGCCGCATCGTCGGCATCGCGACGCCGCGTTTCGCGCGCTTCGGCGCCATCGCCATCCCCGCGCCCGCGGTTGATCGCGCTGTCGACACCTTGTTGAAAAAGGGTCACATCCCGCAAGCCTATCTCGGCGTCGGTCTGCAGCCCGTGCGGCTTCCCGATGCTCTGCGCCAATCCCTGCAGCGCAACGAGAAAACTGCCGCCATCGTCCTGGAAGTCGAGCCCGAAAGCCCCGCGCACAAAGCAGGCATTGTCATCGGAGATATTCTTGTCACGCTCGCCGGACACCAGATCGCGCGCCTCGAAGATGTCCACTCGCAACTCCACGGCGAAGCCATCGGCAAGCCTCTCGCCCTGAAGTTTGTGCGCGCAGGTGCGGCGCAAGAAGTCAACGTCGTTGTCGGCGAACGCCCGCGAGGAGGCGAATAAAATGGCCATTCGCGATTTTGGTGAAATCGCCGAACAGCTTCGCCGCTCGACCGTTCTCGTCCTCCCCGGCGAACGGGGCAATGGTTCCGGCGTGATCTGGTCTGCCGATGGCGTCATCGTCACCAACGCTCACGTCGCGCGCGCCTCGCAAATGCGTATACAGCTCTGGGATGGCCGCGAGTTCGACGCCGCGCTCGTCTCCCGCGACACCCGCCGCGACCTGGCCGAGCTGCGCGTAAACGCCGTGAATCTTCCGGCCGCCACCGTTGCCGACTCCGCCCAAGTCCGCCCCGGCGAACTCGCCATCGCCATCGGCAATCCGCTCGGTTTTGTCGGAGCGCTCACCACTGGCGTTATTCACACCGTCGGTCCGCTGCGAAATTTCGGTTCGCAGCCGTGGGTGCAAGCCGACGTCCGCCTCGCTCCCGGAAATTCTGGCGGCCCGCTTGCCGATTCCCGCGGCCGCATTATCGGCATCAACACGATGGTCGCTGGACGCCTGGCTCTCGCTGTACCCAGCAACGCCGTCACGCAATTTCTGGCCAGCGAGCCCATCGACGCGTGGCTCGGCGTCAACGTCGCCCCTGTCCGGGTTCCTCGTCCGGGCACTCACTCCAAGGCTTTCGGTCTAGTTTTGTTGGAAGTCGAGCCGGGTAGCCCCGCTGCGAATGCGTCTCTGATGCCGGGTGACATTCTGCTGGGCACCGACGAAAAATCCTTCTCCTCGCTGGACGACCTTTCGTCGTCTCTGCAAGGCAAGGGTCCACGGCTTCTGCGCCTGGCATTTCTGCGCGGAAATTACGAGCGCTTCCGCCGTGTCACCGTGCAGCTCGGCGGCCGGAGTATTTCTAGAGGCGCAGCAGCCGCGTGATCCGCGTCTTCCTCATTGCCGCGTCGCCGCTCGCTCGAGCCGCGCTGCAAAATCGCCTCAAGACACAGGGCGTGAAAATTGTTGGGGGCGCCGCCGCGATAAATCTATTGGGCGGTGAATTCTCCGACGCCCAGCCGGATGTGCTCTTGGTGGATGCCTCCGGCGAATCGCTCGAAACGACCATCGATTCGCTAGCAGACTCCGACTTCGCCGCGGAAATTCCCATCGTCCTACTAACCGATGCCGCCACCCCCGCGGCGTCCCCGCAAGCGCTCCAGGTCGGCATCCGTGCGCTGCTCCCCAGCGAGATCTCCACCAGTCAGCTCGCCGCTGCCTTGCAGGCCGCGGCAGCCGGCTTGTTCGTTTTGCATCCCACGGAAGTGCCTGCAGTCTTCCCGGCCGCCGCGCCAGGCTCGCAGCCCCTGGCCGAGCTCACCGAGCCGCTAACCCGCCGCGAGCGCGAAGTGCTGCAAATGCTGGCCGCCGGCCTGGCCAACAAGGAAATCGCCGCCCGCCTCAACATCTCCGATCACACGGCCAAATTCCACGTAGCCGCCATCCTCGGCAAACTCGGCGCCGCTACGCGCACCGAAGCCGTAGCCCTCGGCATCCGCCGCGGCCTCGTTCTCCTCTGATTGGAATGCGGCGGTCTTGTTTATCCTGAGCCTGCCTGCCGCAGGCGGGCTTCGAAGGGCCGTCACTTTAGCGTGTAAACCACACTCTCACGCGATCCGCAAGAGCAGCCATTTCCCGCTAGCTAACAATCCTCTTCCCGTCCAGATTCCGATCCAAATTAAACGCCGCGCTAATCAGCGCCAAATGCGTAAACGCCTGCGGAAAATTTCCCAGCGCCTCTCCCTGAGAACTGGTTTGCTCCGCATACAGCCCCAGATGGTTCGCATATCCCAGCATCCGCTCAAACAACGAACGCGCCTGATCCAGCATTTCCGGGTCAGCCATTCCCGCCCGTGTCATTGCCTCCACCAGCCAGAACGAGCACATATTAAATGTCCCTTCCTCTCCGGGCAGCCCATCGATACGCGGCTCCGGCGGATACCGGTACACCAGTCCATCGCTGACCAGCCCGCCCTCCTTCGGGTTTTTCATGATTGCCTTGATCGTATTCAACATGCGGGGGTCGCTCGGCGCCATAAAAAGTACCAGCGGCATGATCAGCACCGAAGCGTCCAGGTCCTCGCTGCCGTAAAATTGCGTGAACGCTTTCCGCTTTTCGTTCCACCCCTTCGCCATCACCTCCTCATAAATCTTGTCCCGCTCGCCAATCCACTTCTCGCGATTGGCCGGAAACGACCGTTTGTCGGCCAATCGTATGCCGCGATCCAGCGCCACCCAGTTCATCAATTTCGAATAAACAAAATGTTCTTCCCGGTTCCGCACCTCCCAGATCCCCTCGTCCGGGTTTTGCCAGTTGTCGCACACCCAGTCCAGTCGATGCCGTATCCTGGCCCAGAAATCGTATGCAATCGGCAACACATATTTGTTGTACAAGTACAGCGAGTCCAGCATCTCGCCGTAAACGTCGCTCTGGAATTGCTTGTATGCCGCATTGCCGATCCGCACCGGCCCCGATTTCTTGTAGCCTTCCCAGTGGGTCAGTTCGTACTCGGGTAGTTCCCGATCCCCATAAATCGAAAATAGCGCGGGCAATTTTTCCACCGGCCGCGGCTGTTTCGAAGCATGGTTCTGTATCCAGCTCACGAATCCCGCCGCTTCCTCCGTAAAGCCGATTCGCACAAACGCGTACACCGTAAACGCGGCGTCACGCAGCCACGTATATCGGTAATCCCAATTGCGCGTGCCTCCGATGACCTCCGGTAAACTCGTGGTCGGCGCCGCGATGATCGCTCCCGTCGGCTCGAACGTCAGCAGCTTTAGTACCAGGGCCGACCTCTCCACCCGCTCCCGCCAGCGTCCCCGGTAAGTGCATTTCGAAAGCCAGCGATGCCAGAATTTCACCGTCTGTTGAAACAGCTCCTCGCCCTCTTGTTCCGACGCTGCGCACGGCTCCTCTTCGCTCGCCTGCTCATCGCTCACCGTGAAAATCTGCGACTCGCCTTCCTCCAGCACAAATTCTGCGATCACGCTTCCGTCTTCACCTCGTTGCAGCGCCGCCTCGCAACAAAGGTAGATGCTCTGCTTTCCCGCAACGAACGTTGCCCCGTGCGGACGCAGCTTCACCTCGTGTGCCGCGCGCCCGTAATCGAGCGCCGGTTTGCACATCATCCTGATTTTCACCGTGCCGCGCACACAGCGAATCCTTCGGTACAAGTGGTAATACCACTTCGATTCCGGCGGCAAACCCACCGGCATGAAATCTTCCAACTCTGCGATTCCGTCCTCATGCAGAAATCGCGTAACCAGAATATTCGTTGACGGCCAATAAAATTGCCGCGACTTCACCTTCTCTGCCACCGGCGCGATCTGGAACCGCCCTCCCTTTTCATCGTCCAGGATCGCCCCAAACACGCTCGGCGAATCGAAATGCGGCGAGCAATACCAGTCGATCGATCCATTCATTCCCACCAGCGCCACCGTCCGCATGTTCCCAACAATCCCGTAATTCTCAATCGGCTGATATCCCACGGCGTTCGTTCTCCTATCAATAAGCCGGCACAGATGTAGATTCGCCAACCCCCGCAATCGATGCGAACTCATGTAGGGGCGCAGCCCGCCTGCGGCAGGCAGGCACCGCTGCGCCCCAGCTTGGCAAGTTGTCCGAAGTTGTCGCCCCTAGCGAGTGATCCCGTCTGTCCCAGGGCCTAAGCCATCTGTATATTGGAGTCGGACACCTCCCCATGAACCTCCACCCCTCCCACATCCTCCGCCTGCTTTTCGACGCCAACAACGGCGCTCGCGACCGCCTCCTCCCCCGCTGGCTCTTCCTTCGCGCGCTAGGCCTGATCTATTTCTCCGCCTTCTTTGCGCTGGTTTTCCAAATCCGTGGCCTGCTCGGCTCCAACGGAATTCTCCCTGCCACGGAATACTTGCGCGCTGTCACCAATTCCGTCGGATTCGCCCGTTTCTGGTATGCGCCCACCCTATTATGGTTTTCCGGCAGCGATCACACTCTAACGGCCATTTGTTGGATCGGCCTTCTTGCTTCCATACTTCTCACCTTCAATATCCTTCCGCGAGCCATGCTCTTCATCTGCTTCCTCTGCTTTCTCTCCTTCGTCAGCGCCGCATCCGAATTTTCCGGCTACCAATCCGACAGTATGCTTCTCGAGGCCGGCTTCATCTCTCTCTTCCTCGCCCCTTCCGGATTTCGTCCCCGCCTCGCTCCCAACAGCCCTCCTCTCCGCGCCGCTGTCTTTCTTCTTCTCTGGGAATGGTTCCGAATCTACTTCGAATCTGGCATCGCCAAAATCGCCAGCGGCGATCCCCAGTGGCGTCACTTCACCGCCATGGACGAGTATTATCAAAACGGTCCGCTTCCCACCTGGATCGGCTGGTACATCCAACACCTCCCGCACTGGTTCCACGCCGCCACCGCATTCGGCACCCTCGCTCTCGAACTTGTCTTGGTCTGGATGCTCTGCCTCCCCCGCCGAATTCGCATCATTTGTTTTTTCCTCGTGACCTTCTGGCAAATCGGCGTGATCCTCAGTGCCAACTATACTTTCCTGAACTATCTCGTCCTCGCCCTCGCCATTTTTCTTGTGGACAATCGTTTCCTTGCGCGTCTCGTTCCGCAATCCTGGCGAGTGCATTTACCGCCCGCCACACAATCAGTCTCCCCAGTTGCCGCTCCTCCCGAAACTATAGTTCCTGCATGGCAACAAACCTGGGCGCGCGGCTTAGCTATACTCAAGCTCGCGCTCACCGCCTTCGTCCTCACCTGGCTCTTTTACTCCAGCACTGTCCTCCTGCTCCGGATGCTGTGGCCGGACACTCCGTTTCCTTATGCTCCAGTCGCCATGCTTCAGCCCTTTCGGGTAGCCGACCGATACGGTCTCTTCGCTGTAATGACCCGCGGTCGCTACGAAATCGAATTTCAAGGCTCCAATGACGGCGAGAACTGGACTCCCTACCAATTTCGCTTCAAGCCGCAAAATCTCTACGAAGCCCCGCGCATCTACGCGCCCTATCAGCCCCGCTTCGATTGGAATTTGTGGTTCGCCTCCCTCGGTCACTGGCGTTCCAATCCCATCGTCCCGCGGACCGAAGAGCGCCTCCTCGAAGGCAGCCGCGATGTTCTCTCCCTCTTCGCCAGCAATCCGTTCCCTCAACCGCCACGCCAGATCCGCGTCCTACTCTGGCAATATTGGTTTACCTCCATGCAAGAGAAACGCGAAAAGGGTCTGTGGTGGCGCCGCGAGTTGTTAGGCAACTACGCGCCAACTCTCGCTAAAGACACCCACGGCAGAATAATCGCCGTCGAGTGGCCCCCCGAGCTCCCACCCCACCAATGATTGTGCTGATTAAAATCTCTCCGTTTCTCGCAGTCGCCGCAGGGGCGCAGCAGTGCTGCGCCCCTGCTTGGCACGATGTCCAGAGTTGCTGGGCGTTCTTATGTCCACGAACGATGTCCATGAACTCGCTGCCGTGAACTCCCCCGCTCAATCCGCTCACACGGGGGCGGTAATCGGCGCCGGCCCCAACGGCCTGGCCGCCGCCATCACCCTCGCCCAACGCAATTTCCACGTCGACGTCTTCGAGGCCCAGCCGCAACCCGGCGGCGCCGCACGCACTCTGGAGCTAACCCAACCGGGCTTCCTGCACGATTTTGGTTCCGCCGTCCACCCGCTGGCCGCCGGCTCTCCCTTCTTCTCCTCGCTTCCCTTGCAGTCTTACGGCTTGGAGTGGATCCACTCGCCGGCTCCCCTCGCTCATCCCTTCGACGACGGCACCGCGATAACCCTTGAGCGCAATCTGCGCGACGCCGAGTCTATCCTCGCCCCGGACGGAAACCGTTGGCGCGCCCTGATGCAACCGCTTGCCGAGCATTGGCCCGCCCTCTCCGCTGAAATTCTCCGTCCACTAAACGTGTTCACGTCACATCCATTCTTGCTCGCACGCCTCGGCCTAACAGCATTTCTCCCCACAAAGACGCTCGTGCATATCTTCCGCGGCGAACGCACCAAAGCCCTCTTCGCTGGCTTGGCTGCCCATTCCTTCCTCAGCCTCGACGAACCGCTAAGCGCCGCGTTCGGCATAATTCTCGCTGCCGCGGCTCATGCAGTAGGCTGGCCCATTCCCCGCGGCGGCGCGCAATCGATCACCAAGTCTCTCTGCGCTCACCTCGCATCCCTCGGGGGCAGCGTGAAAACCTCCGCTCTCATTGAAGACGTGTCCGCTCTCGAAAACTACGACGCCATTCTCTGTGACGTCACTCCACACCAGTTACTGCGCATCGCACGCAACCATTTCCCTACTCGATTCGCTCGAAAGCTCGCGAAATATCGCTACGGCCCCGGCGTCTTCAAAGTCGATTACGCCCTGCACCATCCCATCCCTTGGAAATCCGCCGATTGCGCCCGCGCCGCCACCGTCCATCTCGGCGGCAGCTTCCAGGAAATCGCCGCGTCCGAATACGACATGCGGCACGGCCGGCATTCCGACCGCCCATTCGTTCTACTCGCCCAGCCCAGCCTCTTCGACCCCACCCGCGCCCCAGCAGGGAAGCACATCGCCTGGGCCTACTGCCATGTCCCCAACAGTTCGACCGTCGATATGCTGCAAACTCTCGAATCGCAAATCGAGCGTTTCGCCCCCGGCTTCCGCGATTGCATTCTCGCCCGCCGCGTTTTCTCCCCCCGCGCCCTCGAAGATATGGACGCCAACCTAATCGGCGGCGACATCTCCGGCGGCGCCGCAGATCTCCGTCAATTTTTCTTCCGTCCCACCTGGCGCCATTACATCACCCCCATCCGCAACCTCTACATCTGTTCCTCCTCCACCCCCCCAGGCGGTGGCGTCCATGGCATGTGCGGCCACAACGCCGCCAAACAGGCCGCCTCCCGCCTTTAGTGGCACAGCCATTTTCTGGTTGTCCGCCTGTAATCCTCAAGGCATCGGCTGGATACCTCCCGTTCAATCCGCCGGCCTGCCGTTCAACCCCGAAAAATCCCCATTTCAATGGATTACGCTTCCGTTATCTACCGCCGCCGTGCTATCTTCCCTCATGTTTGCCTCTGGCGACAGTGTCTTCAGCGTCAGCATACTTGCTGCGACCGAAGTCTCGAAAATCGCCTCAAACCGTTTGTTTTCATACTACTACAGACTCTTTTGCCGCTACAAAAAAGTCATCTCCATTAGTTTCAATGTCTTCCAAACTCTTTTGGCAAAACACCCGGGGTGGGGGGTACCCCTCGCGTGAAAGCCTGTGTCCTCCAATCTCCGGCCAAGGTGGAAACCAACCCCTTAGTCTTCACCGATGCCCCCCCACCCTCGCCGGCCAACGGCGAAGTGCTAGTTCGCGTCTCCTGTTGCGGCGTCTGCCGCACCGACCTCCATGTTGTGGAAGGGGAACTGACTCCCCAAAAATCACCGGTAATCCCGGGTCACCAAGTCGTTGGCGTCATTGAGAGGTTGGGACCCGGCACAAGCAGGTTCCCCATCGGCGCGCGGGTTGGCGTCGCTTGGCTGCATCGTGCCGACGGCACCTGCGAGTATTGCCGTTCTGGCGCGGAAAATCTTTGCGACCACCCCACCTTCACCGGCTACACCGTCGATGGAGGCTACGCCGAGTACATTGTTGCACCGCAAGACTTTATCTATGCCATTCCCGAGCAATTTCCCGATGAGCAAGCCGCCCCGTTGCTTTGCGCCGGAATTATCGGCTTCCGCTGCCTGCGCCTTGCCGGAATCAAACCCGGCGGCAAGCTCGGCTTTTACGGATTCGGCGCTGCCGCCCACGTTGCCATTCAGGTCGCGCGGCACTGGAACATCGACGTTTACGCCGCCACCCGCGATGCCCGGCACCAGAAACTCGCCCTCGACCTGGGAGCCAAATGGGCTGGCGAAACTTTCGCGCAGCCACCCGTTCAACTCGATGCCGCCATTGTGTTTGCACCCGCGGGCGAAATCGTTCCCGCCGCCCTGAAAGCTCTGCGCAAAGGTGGCACTCTCGTCCTCGGCGGCATTCACATGAGCCCGATACCCTCGTTCAACTACGACCTTCTCTATCAGGAGCGCGTGATCCGCAGCGTCGCCAACAACACCCGCCAGGACGGCGAAGATTTCCTGCGCGTAGCGGCCCAGATCCCCATTCGCACCCATACTCATGTTTTCCCGTTGCGCGAGGCAAATCGCGCCCTTAACGCCCTGAAAAATGACGCAATCGAAGGCGCAGCCGTCCTAAAGGTGGGAGCATGAACAATCGTAGCGTCGCCAGATCGCAGTCGAGAGTAAGTAAGTCGCAGTCGCCATGTGGCCAAGGAGCAGTTGCGAAGCTTGCCGCTTTGATGGGCGTCTCGGAAGCGCGCAACCGCGTGTCCGCTCGTGGGACAGCACATCCCGCAATCGGTCAAACCGCTACCGAGGGGACCAGCCTTGCTCCGCTAGCACCATGTGCAGACAGGGTTTAGATGAATTTGCAGCTGGAAGCATTACTGCCGACACCCTCCGCACCAGCAAACGTCTTTAAGGGAAGAGGGAACTGGGCATGTTAGCATCGATGTCCGAAAGTCCCGCTGAGTTGAGAACCATGGAGTCGCGAATTCTAATTGCCGACGATCAACCGGATGTGCTGCGCGCGCTGTGTCTCCTGCTGAAAGGGCACGGCTACACTACCGAAACGGTCACCTCGCCTTCTGATCTGCTCGAAGCGCTCGGGCGCGGCGAGTTCGATCTTTTGCTGATGGACCTGAATTACGCCCGCGACACCACATCCGGCCGCGAAGGTCTGGACTTGCTCACCCAGCTAAGAACGATTGAAAGCGTGCCGCCGATCGTGGTGATGACCGGCTGGGCCACTGTCGGCATTGCTGTCGAAGCGATGCAGCGCGGCGTCACCGATTTCGTGGAGAAGCCCTGGAGCAATTCGCAGTTGCTGGAGGTCTTGCGCAAGCAAATCACGCTGGGACGCGAGCGGCGCGAATCCGCGCGCCTGGCCGTTCAGGAAACGCAAGCCCAGAAGGTAATCGCCTCGCAATTTCACGAGCAAGAACACGAAATCGCCGAAGCCCGCGCCATCCAGGAAGGCTTCTTGCCCAAAGAAATTCCACAACTCGCGGGATACGAAATTGCCGCCGCATGGCAATCCGCTCGTGTGGTCGGCGGCGATTATTTCGACGTGCTTCCCTTCGACGGTGAAATGTGCGGGCTGTGCATCGCCGATGTGGCAGGAAAAGGTTTGCCCGCCGCGTTGCTGATGTCCAATTTGCAGGCTGCCGTGCGTGGATTGGCGTCGCCTGCTCTAGCGCCAGAGGAATTGTGTTCGCGCCTGAACACTCTTCTGTGCCGAAACATAGCCAGCGATCGCTTCGTCACTCTGTTTTATGCGCAGCTCGATGGGCCCTCACGCCAATTGCGCTACGTGAGCGCCGGGCACAACCCGCCATTTGTGGTGCGCCGCGACGGCTCGCACCTGCGCCTCCGCGAAGGCGGTGTCGTCCTGGGTGTGTTCGCAAATCAAACCTTCAAGAGCGATGTGACGCAATTGCAGAGCGGCGACCGGCTGGTGCTATACACAGATGGCGTTACCGAAGCATGCAATTCCGATAATGAAGAGTTCGGCGAAGAGCGCCTGCTGCGTGTGCTGGAGGAAAATGCAGCACAACCAGCCGTCGAGCTCCAGAAGAAGATCCTGCAATCCGTAGCAGAGTTCAGCCGCGGAGCCTGGCAAGATGACGCAACGCTATTGGTAATCGCCGTAGCGTAATCCCGTAGGGGAGCCCAGCACTGCCGCGCCCTAGTCAACCGAGGCGCAAACATGAGCGAGTTTCCTTGTAGTGGCGAGCATGCTGCGCCAGCCGTTCAAAGTAGCGCCGCAACGAATTTGGAAATCGCGCCAAGCGTAATCTCCGGCTGGTCGCGATGCGGGGAGTGGCCACACCGCGGAAGAATCAACGTCTGCGTTTCACGTACGCTGCGCTTAATCGCTTCCACGTGAGCCAGTGTCCCATACTCATCGTCCTCGCCCTGGGTAACCAGCGTGGGACAACAAATCGCGACGAGATATTCTTCGATGTTCCACTCGCGAAATTGCGGATCGAGCCAAATGTCATTCCACCCGTAAAACATTTCGTCGGCATGGTCGTGATAGCGCGAGAGTTTTTGCGGCAGGTCGCTTGATTGGTACAGCATACGAATGGCAATGGTGCTTCGCAAGCCAAAGTCTTGGACGAAGACGTGGGGCGCTTCCAGAATGAGACCACGCACATGCGCAGGCCAAGTGCCCGCATAAATCAGAGCGATCGAGCCGCCGTCACTATGTCCGAAAAGAATCGGCCGCTGAATGCCAAGCTGCGCAAGAAGTTCAGGAAGCACCACGGTCGCCTCGTGATGCATAAAGTCTATTTCGCGTTTCCCTGTAAGAGGCTGAGATTTTCCGTGGCCGTAGCGCGAGTAGACCAGCACACCGCAGCCGGTGGCCTGCGCCACTCGCTCCGGAAAATCTTTCCACATGGCGATGGAGCCGAGGCCTTCGTGGAGCATGACTATTACGGGAGCATCCGCGGCTGCAGGGAAGAACAATGTCTCCAAGCGCTTTCCATCCACAATCACGTCGCGATAGTTTTGTCGCAGGTCAGCCAAAATCAATGTCCTTACCGCAAATTCCAGTGCTCGGTAGTATCACATTCTCTTTGTCGAGCGCGACGCCGGTTTGCGCCGAGCCGCACAGAAAACCATTGTCGCCGAAAAATCATCCGAGACACGGGACGAGTGGCGCCCCGAACTGCGGTGCAAGGCGTTGCTTGAGTTCGGTAAATTACTTCGCGATGATACATCTAGGAATATCGATGAGACGCTCTTTGCTGATTGGGGCAGTTGTGACTTTGGCTTCCTGTGTTGCGCAATCGCAGGAGCACCGCCATTCTTTGGACGACAGCGAGAAACTGGGAACAGTTTCTTTCTCGATTTCCTGTTCGAGTGGAGCACAAAGCGAATTCGAGCAAGGCGTCGCCTTGCTCCACTCCTTTTGGTATGAAGAGGCGGCGAAGAGATTTCAGCAAATAGCCGTGCGCGAACCATCCTGTGCCATGGCCTATTGGGGTCAGGCCATGAGCATCTATCGCCCACTGTGGGTGCGGCTGACGGAGACTGATCTCCAGCGCGGTAGCGAATTCATGCGCAAGGCGGAGACCGCGGCGGCGAAGACGCCACGCGAGCGCGATTACATCGCGGCGCTGAGCGCTCTATACAAAACGGACGACACGTTGGCATACCACGAGCGCATGGTGGCCTACTGTCGCGCAATGCAAACAGTGCATCAGAAATATCCTAAGGATCACGAAGCGGGCGTCTTTTATGCGTTGGCACTGCTGGCTTCAGCTCCGGATAATGACTCCAGTTTGAAGAATCCGAGAGAGGCCATCGCGTTGCTCGATGAAATTTTCAGGCAGGATCCGAATCATCCCGGCGCGGCGCACTATTTGATCCATGCGGCGGACAATCCGCAACTGGCGGAGTTGGGTTTGCCGGCGGCGCGCCGCTACGCTGCCATTGCTCCGGCATCGCCACACGCGTTGCATATGCCATCGCACATCTTTGCGCGTTTGGGTTTGTGGCAGGAGGACATCCAGTCGAACCTAGCGTCGGTCGCTGCCGCGCGGCAACCTTCGACCAT
>Ga0307477_10002056_pt1 | contig 15921 bp, 12 predicted proteins | sample atmos_gasesECM2C_FD_203316 | JGI IMG/M metagenome (GOLD analysis project Ga0307477, IMG submission 203316) | Hardwood forest soil microbial communities from Morgan-Monroe State Forest, Indiana, United States - atmos_gasesECM2C_515 | ecosystem: Environmental > Terrestrial > Soil > Temperate...
CTTCCACCTTGTGCAATGTGGTGATGCGAGTAATCGGCGAGGGCCGCCCGCGCGATGCCGGCGAGATCGATTCCGTTGTTCTTATAGAAGGTCCTGTCCTCGATCGCGACCGTGGCCTGCTTGAGGAACGGCGAGATCGTGTTCAACGGCACCACGATCCGATGGTCGCCGTGGTCGCCGATGTCGGCGATCAGGCTGCCATGGCGATCGAAGATCAGCATGTCCTGGTGGAGGGCGCTGGCGGAGAGGCCGTCGACCGCCGGGAGGTTGCCCATCGTTTCCGCCGCGACGGCCGGAATCGCCATCAACGGCAGCAGGAACACGATCAGCCCGATCAGGATGAGGGCGCGCCGCCCTCTGGTCCGGCGCTGACTCTCGCGCAGCAGCCGGAGCCGGCGGTGGAACATATAGCGGGAGCGACGGCGGCGCGGCATCAGGCGGCCGTTGGCGATTCAGGACGTGTCGGAAGCAGCATCATTAAAGATGATAGCGGATATGTAGGTAATACTGTCAAGACTGAGATCAGTTGGGGGACTGGACGGAACATCTCGCGCTCTTTGCAGGTTGTTCAGACCGAACGCGAAGTGGAAACTAACGGAGGCGGAAGCATGGCAAAAGCGCTTGAAGACCTGGTCATCCCACAAATACCGGATCGGCCGGCCGGAAACGGCATCCTGTTCGAACCCACCCACCGGCGTGTTCGGGTCCTGCTCGGAGGCATCACCGTTGCCGACTCGCGTGCCGTGATGCTCATGCTCGAGAACAAGCGCCTCGCGATTTATTACTTCCCGGTCAAGGACGTCCGTGTCGAGCTACTGGTCCCGACCACGTACTCCAGCAACCATCCGGGCAAGGGCCAGGCCAGCTTCTTCTCCGTGAAGGTCGGTGACCGTGTCGCCGAGAAGGCAGCCTGGCGGTATCTGGAGCCGGAGCGCGCGGATCTGAAAGACTACGTTGCCTTCTACTGGGACAAGATGGACACCTGGTTCGAAGAGGATGACGAAGTCTTCGTTCACCCAAGGGATCCGTATCATCGCGTCGACGTCCTCAATAGCTCGCGTCACGTCAAGATCGTCGTTGGGGGTGAGGTTGTCGCCGAGACCACCCGTCCTCGGCTGCTCTTCGAGACCGGCCTCCCGACCCGCTATTACATCCCCAAGCTCGACGTGCGGATTGATTTGCTGACGGCAACCAACACCACGACTCGCTGCCCTTACAAGGGCAAGGCCTCGTATTGGTCCGTCAAGGTCAATGGGAAGGAATTCACCGACATCGTCTGGGGCTATCCGGCGCCAATTCCGGAATGCCCGAAGATCGAGAACCTGCTCAGTTTCTACGACGAGAAGGTCGACGCCGTCTACGTGGACGGGGAGCTGCAGCCGAAACCCGTTACGCCCTGGTCCTGACTTGAAAATTCCCTCCCCCGCTCGCGGGGGAGGGCAGGGTGGGGGCCCCTACACCTCGCGGTAGCGGAAGCAGCTGACGAGGTGGTCGTTCACCATCCCGGTCGCCTGCATGAACGAGTAGCAAATCGTCGGTCCCACGAAGTTCGCCCCGCGTGCGATCAAGTCCTTACTGAACGCCTCCGCTTCTGCCGTTTTCGCCGGGAGGTCGGCCATCGTCTTCCACCGGTTTTGCTTTGGGCGGCCCTCGACGAACGACCAGACGTAAGCATCGAAGCTGCGCTGCTCGGCGGCGATCGACCGGGCGACGCGCGCATTCCTGATGGCGCTCTCGATCTTCCGGCGGTTGCGGACGATGGCGCTCAGGCCCATTAGGCGCTCGACACTGGCGTCGTTGAATCGGGCGACCGCCGCCGGATCGAATCCCTTGAACGCCGCCCGGTAGGCGTCGCGCTTACGCAAGATCGTCAACCAGCTGAGGCCAGCCTGGGCGCCCTCGAGGACCAGGAATTCAAAGAGCACGCGATCGTCGTGAGCGGGCACGCCCCACTCACGATCGTGGTAATCGCGCAGCAAGGGATCCCCCTCCGCCCAATCGCATCGTTTGATGGCCACTCCTTATAGTGGCATCGTGCCACATCGGCCGCCGTGGTTCTTCGAACCGAAGGGGCGTTACGACGAACACCTCTTCGAGAGCGAGGTGCTCAAGGGTAACCCGCTGAAGGATCCGCACCAGCGGCCGCTCTGGGTGTACCTGCCGCCGGGCTACGATGCCGACCCGCAGCGCCGCTACCCCAGCATTTACGTCATCCAGGGGTTGACCGGCCAGGTCGACATGTGGCGAAACCGCAACCCGTTTCGGCGCAACTTTCCCGAGCTCGCCGACGCCCAATTCGCCGCAGGCGGTGCGCCGCCGTGCATCCTTATATATGTCGACTGCTGGACCTCGATCGGGGGCAGCCAGTACCTCGACTCTCCGGGAACCGGCAAGTACCACACCTACCTCTGCAACGAGATCGTTCCTTGGGTAGATCAGCGCTACCGCACGCTTCCAGAGGCGCGCCACCGCGGCATCATGGGCAAATCGAGCGGCGGCTATGGGGCGATGGTCACGCCAATGCTTCGACCCGACCTCTTCGGCGGGCTGGCGACGCATGCCGGCGACGCGCTCTTTGAGCTGTCCTACGCGAACGCCTTCGGCAAGTCGGTTCGAACCCTTCGTGACAACTACCACAGCTCATTCGAGGAGTTCTGGAAGGATTTCCGCAGCCGGCCGGCCTTCAGCAGAGAGGGGGATGAAGAGCTCCTCAACGACTGGTGTATGGCGTCCTGTTATTCCACCGATGACGACGGCACCGTCCGCATGCCCTACAACACGACGACCGGGCAGATGATTCCGGAAGTCTGGGAGCGCTGGTTGCGCTGGGATCCGGTTCGGATGGTGCCGCACCACGCCGATGCGCTGCGCAAGATGCGCGCCATCTACATCGATGCCGGTAAGCGCGACCAGTATTTTCTCGACCTCGGCGCCGAGGGCTTTCGCCGGGCGCTGGCCGCCATTGGAGTCACCGACGTTTTCTTCGAACTTTTCGATGCGACCCACGACGCCATCGAGTACCGCTACCCGATCGCCGTCAAATACCTGGCCGAACGGCTGACTCCTTAGATTGTTGGCGGGGGACATATCGGCGCACCTTGCCGACGATCTCTGCAGCGAGCCCAAGCGACCCAGCGATGACGGCGACCGTGACGTTGGCGACCCAGAAGACGACCTGGAGCGTTTGGTCGGGTCGTTGGCCGATCAACAGGTGCCACATGAAAATGCCGAAAAATAGCACGAGTAGGGCGGTTGCCCGTAGCGCGATGACAAGCCCCTCGACCCTCACGTCTTCAGCGGTCTCCGGGAGCCGGCGGCGTAGCCGGGCAAGCGCCTTGGGATACGGGAGCCGGCCAGACGCCAGTTGCGCTACGCCGGTCACAACCCCGATGCCTCCGAGGGCGATCAATATGCCGTCGCCGATGTAAGACGAATCCCGGATGAACGTCAGGTCCAATGCTCCGATCTTACGGTTCGGGACGCGCCCGGTCCAAATCCAGCCGTTCGGCCAGGTGAGGCCCTAGTCGAATATCCGGGTCGCTGACTGGCCGTTCGGGTGAAGTGGCCGAGCCACCTCCAGCCGTACCGTGGGATGCATCGAAGTATCGAGTCACAAAGGAGCAAATCAGAGACTATGGCGACTCTCAAAGATCTTTCGGATGACATCGCAAACCTTGTCGAGAAGGCGAGCAAAAGCGTAGTTCGAGTCGACGCACGACGCGGGCGCGCCGGCACCGGCATCGTCTGGGACAACGGCCTCGTGCTGACGGCCAATCATGTGGTCGAGCAGGAGGACGAAATCCAGGTGGTGGTCGACGACAAGAGCACTAAGGCAACCCTGGTCGGGCGCGACCCAGCCACCGACCTTGCGCTGCTCAAGGTCGACGGCTTGTCCGCGCCGGCGATGGCGCGTGCCAGGGTGGAAGACCTCAAGCCTGGACAGATCGTGCTGGCAATCGGCCGTGCCGGCAGCCTGAAGGCGACCTTCGGGACCATCAGCGCGGTTTCGTCCTCGTGGCGCGGCTGGCGGGGAAGCGAGATCGAGCACCTGATCCAAACCAACGCGCCGCTCTACCCCGGATTCAGTGGCGGGCCGCTGGTCGACGTCGACGGGCGCGCTGTCGGCATGAACAGCTGGGTGTTCGGTCGTGGCGACGGTCGCGCGGTTGCGATGGACGTGGCCGAGCGCGTGGTGGCCAGCCTGAAGGCGGATGGACGGATCCGGCGGCCCTACCTCGGCATCGGGACGCAGGAAGTGCCACTGCCCGAGGCGGTGAAGGCCAAGGCAAAGCAGGACACCGGTCTGCTGATCGTCGCCGTCGAGCCGCAGAGCCCGGCGGACAAGGCCGGCCTGATGCAGGGCGACACCCTGGTCGCCCTCAACGGCACCTCGACGAACAACCTCGAGGACCTGTATAGCGGCCTGCGCAAGGCCAAGGTCGGCGCCACCCAGACCGTCAAGGTCGTTCGGGCGGGCGAGCTCAAGGACCTCCAGGTCACCGTCGGCGAAGCGGGAAAGTAACTAAACCCCCTCCTGACCAGCCCCCGCCGTGCCCTCCCCCCGTTAAGCGGGGGAGGGCATCGGCACGGGGGGGAGGAAGGGATGGAAACGGCCCTGTCGCAGGTCGATCAACGACCGCGCAAGGGCCTTCAGGATTAGCTGGGCGGAAGGTTGCCTCTATAGCCGCTCGAAACGGCACGAATGGCAAATAATCGCCGCCTCTTGATCCTGCTCACCGGGTGGGCCGCATTCAGCCTGTTGTTCGCGGCCTGGCTGTGGTTTGGCTGGGGCGGCATCACGACAACCCAGAGATTCGACGACATCGGCGAGTTTGTCATCGCGTTCGTCGCCGCCGGAGCGTGCGTCTTTACCGCGCTTCGGCATCGCGGGCGCACGCGCCTCGCTTGGGCCTTGCTCGCGGCCTCCGCGTTTTCTTGGGGTGTCGGTGAGGTCTTCTGGTCGTACTTCGAACTGATCAAGGGCCAGCAGGTTCCCTTCCCATCGTTCGCCGACCTCGGGTACCTGACCGCGGTGCCGCTGGCGGTGGCCGGGGTGCTCTTGTTCCCAGCGGCTCCTTCCAAAGTCACCTCGCTCGCGCGAACCGTCCTGGATGGACTGATGATCGGTGGGTCGCTCCTGATCATCAGCTGGTCGACCGTCCTCCACGCCGTGTATCGAGCCAGCTCGGGCAGCCTGATCAGCGACCTGATCAGCCTCGCGTATCCGATCGGCGACGTCCTGATCGGCACCATCATCGTGATCTTCGCCGCCCGTGCCCCCAGGGCCGCGCGCCTGCCCTTGTATCTGCTTGCCGGCGGGTTGGTTGCCAACCTGCTGGCGGACAGTGGCTTCGCCTACCTGACCGCGACCAACCAGTACGGGTCGGGCAGCGTGATCGATGTTGGCTGGGCGGCCGGCTATTTGCTGATCGCCATCGCCGCACTCTGTGCGGCGTCGACGCCGGCTCTCCAGCGACAGCCCGAAGGTCCACCAGGCCGCCTTGGCCTCCTGTTGCCGTACCTCCCGGTGGTGGCTGGGGCGGCGGCGGCGGCCGTCGAAAAAGTGCGGCTGGGTTCGCTGGAACCGGTGACGTTCTGGTGCCTGCTGGCGGTCATCGCCCTTGTTGTCGCCCGCCAGTACCTGGCGCTCAGCGACAACCAGATGCTCAACCGTCAGCTCGCGATCAATGCCGCCGAGCTTTCCAAAGGCCAGGAGCATTTTCGGTCGCTGGTTCAGAACTCTTCCGATGTCATCACGCTGATCGGGGGTGATGGGCTGATCCGGTACCAAAGCGCCTCGGTGGAGCGGATCCTTGGGTATACCGAGAGCGAGCTCATTGGTATGCCGTTCGGAGACCTGGCTCACGCAGACGACCGGCTTCAGGTCCTTCGCAAGATCGACGAGGCGATCAACATCGCAGGCCCACCGCTCGCGCTAGAGTGCCGGCTTCGGCGTAAAGACGACTCGTACTGCTCGACCGAAGTCACGATCACCAACCTGCTCGAGCTGCCCGCCGTCTGCGGGCTCGTCCTCAATACCCGCGATGTCAGCGAGCGCAAGGTGCTGGAGGAAAAGCTCAGCCACCAGGCATTCCACGATCCGTTGACCGACCTGCCGAACCGAGCCGCGTTCCGGATCCACCTGGACCACGCACTCGATGGTGGCCACGAACGTCGCGTCGCCGTGCTCTTCCTCGACCTCGACGACTTCAAGGCCGTCAACGACACCCTGGGCCACGACATCGGTGACAAGCTCCTGGCGGCGGTGGGGGCCCGCATCGCCTCCACGCTCCGACCGGGTGACACCGTGGCGCGCATCGGTGGCGACGAGTTCGCCGTGCTTCTCAAGAACATGGAGGACGAGCAGATCGCTGCCCGCGTGGCGGACCGGATCACTCGGCAGTTCATCCCGCCGTTCGGGATCAGCGGAAAGGAGATTGCGATTCACGCGAGCATCGGGATCGCGGGCCTGGTGTCTGGTCAGGAGGCAGCAGAGGAACTGATCCGCAACGCCGATGTCGCGATGTACCTCGCTAAATCCAAAGGCAAAGCCCGCTACGTCGAGTACGACCCCTCGCTCGCCGGTGCGGCCGTCCATCTCATGGAGCTGGAGGCTGACATGCACCGCGCGCTGGCCGAGAAACAGTTCGTCCTCGACTACCAACCCGTGGTGATGCTCGAATCCGGAGCGATCCACAGTGCCGAGGCGCTCATCCGATGGAACCATCCGGTCCGTGGCCTGGTGGCCGTCCGGGATTTCATCAGCGTCGCGCAGCGGAGCGGTATGATCGTCGAGCTCGGGCGCTGGGCGATCCAGCAGGCGGCGCGTGATGCCCGCCGCTGGCAGGTGCGCTATCCGTCCACGCCGCTGATGGGGATCAGCGTCAACCTCTACGGGCGGCAGCTGCAGCGGCCGGAACTGGTCTCGGAGGTGGTGGACGCCGTCGACGCCGCCGGCCTCGACCCGCAGTCCCTAATCCTCGAGCTGACCGAAAGCGTCTTGATGGCGGATGGCCAGCCGGCGGCCCAGGTGCTGCAGGAGCTTCGCCAGCGGGGCTTTCGTCTCGCACTTGACGACTTTGGCGCCGGCTATTCCTCTTTCGGGCGCTTGCGCGATTTCTCGGTCGATATTCTCAAGATGGACCGGTCGTTTGTGGACGGCCTCGGAAATGGCCTGACGGACGGCGCCATCCTCCGCGCCATCATCGGCATCGCGAACACCCTGGGCCTGATGACGATCGCGAACGGGGTCGAGCGTCCGGAACAGCTTGCCGCCCTCAACGCCATGGGTTGCCACGCGGGCCAGGGTGTCTACCTCTCGCAAACGGTCGACTTCGAGGGCATGGAGGCGCTACTCGCGTCGTGCATCCAGTCAGGCTCCGGTCGCCAGTTGCCCCCGACCTGGCGGCAGACCGCCTGACGTCCGTTCCGGCCACAATGCGTGCATGCGCTCGCATGCTCGCGGCGGAGCTGCGCTGGCTGCGGCGGCGGCCCTACTCGCGGTCGGCGGTTGTGACAGCACCGCGCAACCGAGTGAGCCGAGTCTGCCCGCGCCAAGCATCATCAGCGGGTCGGTTCAGCTAGCGTCCGGCTGCGCGCAACAGGCGCCGTCGACCCGAAGGCCGGGCGAGCCCTCCGTCGCGACGCAGCCCGGTAAGCCAATCGAACTCGTGGCCGGCTGGCTCGAAAATCAGTCGCCTGATCGTATCGGCATCACGATCGCGCGGAGTCACGACGGCGGTGCGAGCTGGAGCCGATCGCCCCTGCCGGGACTTCTGACCTGTGACGGCGGTCACTACGTCCACGCCAGCGATCCGTGGGTGTCGATCGGCAGCGACGGCACCGTTTATGTCGCGTCGTTGGGGACGAGGGCGCCGACTTCGACCGGCACGCCGCACGACATCATCGTCAGTGTTTCCCGCGACCATGGCACCAGCTGGGACGGCCCCGTCGTCCTCGAAAGCGCGACCGCGCCGCCGGCGCAGCCGGACAAAGAGGCAGTCCTCGCCGATCCGAGGCGCCCCGGAAACGCGTATGTCGTGTGGGTCACTTACCAGGTGACGGCCGGCGTCGACCCGTCGGTCGACCGGGTCATGTTTTCGCGAACCAAGGACGGCGGCCTCAGCTGGTCGACTCCAAGCCCGATTTACAGCGGGAATGACGAGGCGCAGGAAAATCAGCTGCTCATGACCGCGGGGGGCGTCCTTATCGACGTCTTCGTCGAAGGGTCGTCCTTGCCTGGAACGCCGCACCCGCCGCCATTGCCGGTAAAGATCCGCGTGATCCGCTCGACCGACCAGGGGCAGACGTGGTCGACACCAATCGACGCGACCCAGTTCACGTATACGAACGCGGTCGATCCGGGGACGGGAGGCCAGCTGCGGTTCTTCGGTCAGGACATCACGGCGGCTGCCGCGGGCAACGCGCTTTACGTGGCCTGGTTCGAAGACCACACCGAATTCTCTAGCATCCTGGTGGCACGATCCGAGGATGCGGGACTCCACTGGCGTGCGCCGCAGGTGGTGGTGCGCCAGAAAGCCGAGGCATTCTTGCCAACGCTCGCTGTGGCCGGCGACGGTACCGTCGGATTGCTCTGGTTCGACTTTCGGCACTTCATATCCAAAAGCACCACGCTGACCACCGACGTCTGGTTCAGCAGCTCGCGTGATCGCGGCCTCCACTGGACCGAAAAACGCGCCGCCGGACCGTTCGACCTTCGATCCGCGCCGCTGGTCCGATTCGGACCTTTTCTCGGCGACTATATGGGGCTGGGCGGGTTACCTGATGGCTTCGCGGCCGTCTTCATCCAGGCGAGGCCGCAGAGCCGCAACGGCCCGACGGATGTGTTCTTCTCGCACATTCATGACTAGGAAGGCTTTCGGCTGAAGAAGTTGGTGCCGATCGCGCCCATGACGAGCGTTCCGTCCTGGTTGCGCATCTCACCGCGCCACTTCACGATCCCCATGTTGGGGCGGCTGTTCGAGGCGCGTGCTTCCAGCACCTCGATGCGCGCGGTCAGGGTGTCGCCCGGCCGGACCGGAGCCGGCCAGCGCAGCTCCTCCATCCCCGGCGATCCGAGGCTGGTGGTGTTCGCCAGCAAGTTGCGCACCAGCAACCGCATGAACAGGGCGCCGGTATGCCAGCCACTGGCAATCAGGCCACCATAAATGGTGAAGCTCGCCGCATTGGGATCGAGGTGCATCGGCTGCGGGTCGTACTGACTCGCAAACTCGATGATGTCCGGCTGACTCACCTGCGCGCTGCCCAGGTCGATCACCTCGCCGACGTGGAAGTCCTCGAAGTAGCGGGTCAGTTGCGCTGCGCCCGTTCGAGCTGGTCGAGATGAATCTCGAGGTGGCCACAGAGGGGCAGCTGGGCGATCTCGGCGGCACTCATCGAAAAGCCCTCGTAGAGCACCGCGCGGCGCTGCATCGCGGTCGCGTCGGCTCCGCGAAGGTAATCGATCGTCCGTTGGTGATCGCGCTGCGCCATGGCGAGGAGTTGATCCGGCGGCAGCGAACTCAGCTGTTCGCCAGCCGGATCACGGCCCTGGACCGCCTCGAGCAGCTCGATCTGGGAAACCTTGCCCGATCCAACCCGCGAGGTGAGCACGCCGTAGAACTTCGAGAGGACGGCGATGTGGGCAAGAATCTCCCGAGCGCCCCAGCCTCCCGAATCTTCCATCTCCGTCTGGGGAAGGGTCAGGGTGGCGGCCAGTTTACCCAGCCTTGCCGAGTCGGCCTCCAACCGGTCGGCCAGGCGACGCCGCTCGTAGTCGACCTGCTCGTCCAGGAAGGCCCGCATCTCGCGTTCGGTGAACGCCGGACTCTCGATCCGCACGGTACTGAGTGTACGGCCGACCCCCGTTTCAGATCGCGGCGTCAGGTAGCCTTGTCGCGTGGAAGGGAAGAAAATCAGCCCCTACGGCTCGTGGCGCTCGCCGATCACGGCCGACGCGATCGTCGCCGGTGTCATCGCTCTCAGCCAGATCCAGGCCGATGGCGATGACCTCTGTTGGATCGAGCAACGCCCGGCCGAGGCCGGCCGTAACGTCGTCGTCCGACGCCTCGCTAGCGGAGCCATCGAGGACCTCACGCCGCCTGGCTACAACGCCCGCACCCGGGTGCACGAGTACGGCGGCGGCGCCTATCTCGCGCACCAGGGAATGGTCTGGTTTACGAACTACAAGGATCAACGGCTCTATCGGCAGGATCCCGGTCGTCCGCCGGTGGCGATCACGCCGGCGAAGGATATCCGCCACGCCGACATGGTGTTCGACGAGCGCCGGAACCGGCTGATCGCGGTCCGAGAGGACCATTCGACCGGCTCGACTTGGGCCGTCAACACCATCGTCAGTCTTCCCAATTTATCCTCCCCGTCTGGTGGAGGGTCAGCCTCATCACCCTCCCCCTCTGGGGGAGGGCAGGGTGGGGGCATAACTCTCCTCGAGGGCAACGACTTCTACTCGTCCCCGCGCCTCAGTCCAACCGGATCGCACCTGGCGTGGCTCACCTGGAATCACCCGAACATGCCGTGGGACGGGACCGAGTTGTGGGTAGCCACCTTCACCGATGACGGCGGCCTGACCGCGCCGCGCAAAGTCGCGGGCGGCGCACAGGAATCCATCTTTCAGCCGACCTGGTCGCCGGACGGCGTCCTCTATTTCGTTTCCGACCGGACCAACTGGTGGAACCTCTATCGCTGGCAGGGCGAGGTCGTCGAGCCCGTCGCGCAGCTACCGGCCGAGCTCGGCACGACATCGTGGCAGTTCGGGATGAGCACCTACGCCTTCGAGTCGGAGCGCCGGATCGTTTGCCAGGTGCGGTCGAACGGCCTGGCGAGGCTGGTGACCGTCGACCCCCACACCAAGCGCCTGCAAAATGTCGACACGCCATACACGGCGTTCTCGCCCTTCATTCAGGCGCACGCTGGTCAGGCCTACACGATCGCCGGCTCGCCGACTCAAATGCCAGCCCTGGTCGCCGTTGATCTAAACACCTCCCGGGTCGAGGTGATCCGGCGGTCCGGCGACGTGCCCGTCGCGCCGTCCTACATTTCCGTGCCCGAGACGATCGAGTTTCCGACCACCGGCGGCCTGACCGCCCATGCGTTTTTCTACCCGCCCGTGAATCCCGATTACTCAGCGCCGGCGGGCGAGCTGCCGCCGCTGATCGTCTACGTGCATGGCGGGCCAACCGGATCCGTCTCGAACGCGCTCGACCTTGGCGATCAGTTCTGGACGTCCCGCGGCTTCGCCTTTCTGGTGGTCAACTACGGCGGGAGCTCGGGGTTCGGTCGTGATTACCGGCAGCGCCTCAACGGGCAGTGGGGGGTCGTGGACGTCGACGACAGCGTCAATGCCGCTCGATACGTGGTCGACCGCGGCCTGGCTGATGGCAACCGAGTGGCGATCACCGGCGGGAGTGCCGGCGGCTACACCGTGCTGCGAGCCTTGACCTCGACCCACTTCTTCAAGGCCGGTGCCAGCCACTTTGGCATCAGCGATCTTGAGGTCTTTCACACTGACACCCACAAGTTCGAGTCGATGTACGACCAGGGCCTGATCGGTCGCTGGCCGGAGGAACGGCACATCTATCGAGAGCGCTCCGCGATTCACTTCCTCGATCGCATCGAAGCCCCGGTCATCCTCTTTCAAGGCCTGGAGGACAAGATCGTGCCACCGAACCAGGCCGAGCTAATCGTGTCGGCCCTGCGAGAGAAAGGGTTGCCCGTCGCGTACGTCGCCTTCGAGGGCGAACAGCACGGCTTCCGGATGGCGAAGAACATCAAGCGCTCGCTCGAAGGCGAACTGTATTTCTACTCCCAGGTCTTCGGCTTCTTGCTGGCCGACCCGGTCGAACCGGTGCCGATCGACAACCTCAAGCAGCCCGCTGGAACGACGTAAGCTCGGCCGCACCACGCTGCAGGTGCCAGTGATCGGCATGGGCACCTGGCAGACCTTCGATACGACGGGCGACCGCACGCCCATCGTCGACGAGGCGTTGTCCGCCGGTATCAACCTCTTCGATTCATCGCCGATGTACGGGCGAGCCGAGGACACACTGGCCAAGGCACTGGACGGTCGCCGAGATCAGGCGATCATCGCCACCAAGATCTGGACGAGCAGCCCAGCCGAAGGGCGGCAACAGGCCGAACATGCCCTCCGGCTGTTTAGGCGGGTCGAGATTTACCAGGTGCACAACCTCGTCAATTGGAAGGCGCAACTCAAAATGCTCGAAGCGCTGAAAGGGGAGGGGAAGGTACTGGTGGTCGGCGCGACCCACTATGATCCGGGCGCCTTCGACGACCTGTGCGACGTGATGCGCACCGGCCGGCTCGACATGATCCAGGTTCCCTACAACCCGCGTCGCCGCGAGGCGGAGCGTCGAGTCTTCCCGCTGGCTGCTGAGCTGGGATTGGGTGTGCTCGTCCACAGCCCGTTGCGCAACGGGGTCCTCGACAACCCGCCCAGTCCGAAGGAGATCGAGGCCTTCGGCGTAAAGAGCTGGGCGCAGGCCATCCTCAAGTGGATCGCCAGCGATCTGCGCGTCAGCTCGGTGCTATCGGCGACGAAGACGCCGGGCCGTCCCACCGAGAACGCGCAAGCGGGCAGCCCGCCCTGGTTCGACCCGGATCAGCGCGAGCGGCTCGTGCGCGCTATTTAGAATCACCTCCCCCACTTGCGGGGGAGGAGTAATGGAGTAGTGCTAGCCGCCGAGATAGGCCTTCTGCACTTCGGGGTTTCGTCGTAACGCCGCGCCGGTTCCGCTCAGAAGAATGCGGCCGGTCTCGACGACGTAAGCGCGGTCCGCAATTTCGAGCGCGCGGAGCGCGTTCTGCTCGACCAGCAGGATGGTGACGCCCTCGCGTTGGATCCTCTTAATGACCTCGAAGACGGTGTCGACCATTTGCGGCGCGAGCCCCAGCGATGGCTCGTCCAGGAGCAAAAGCTTCGGATGCGCCAGCAGGCCGCGTGCGATCGCCAGGATCTGCTGCTCGCCGCCGGACAACTGTCCCGCCGGAAGGTTGTGCCGCTGACCGAGGATTGGGAACTGCTTCATCAGGTCGTCGATTTCGCGATGCGCCGCACCGCGGTCGCGCCGAGCCCACGCGCCCAACTCCATGTTCTCGCGAACGGTGAGGCGGGCCAGGATCTCGCGTCCCTCGGGGACCTGTGCGAGACCCGCCCGGACGATCTTGTCGGGTGCGGCGGTGGTGAGATCGATCTCGCCGAATCGTGCGATGCCGGCCTGCGGCCGCAGAACCCCGGACAGTGTGTTGAGGATGGTCGACTTTCCCGCACCATTCGCTCCGATGAGGGCGACGACTTCCCCCTTGCCGACACGAAAGGACACACCTCGGACCGCCTTGATCGCGCCGTAGGCGACCTCGAGGTCCCGGATGTCGAGCAGGGCAGCAGCGGGCTCGACCGCGGCAGCCGGCTTCGAGGTGGCGGCAAGGTCCATCTCTTCCGACCCCGGAACGTGGCTGGAAGTCTTCGACGCGGCGCTGCCAAGGTAGGCGGTCACGACGGCGGGGTCATCGGACACCGACGCCGGCGACCCGTCGGCAATTTTCCGTCCAAAGTTGAGCACCGCGATCCGCTTACAGACACCCATCACCAATCGCATGTCGTGATCGATCAGCAACACGGTAAGACGACCTTCGTTGAGCTGCTGGATCAACTCGCGAACCCGGTCTTTTTCGGCGGGGTTCATGCCGGCCGCCGGTTCGTCGAGGATCAGGAGCTTCGGCTTCAGCGCCAGGGCGCGCGCCACCTCGACGCGGCGCTGATCACCGTACGACAGCGTCGACGCACGGCGGTCCCCGTGCAGGTCCGGGTTCAGGCCGACGGTCTGAAGCAGACCGCGGGCTTCGCCGAAGCGCCGGTCATCCAGGCGCATCAGCGCCCGTAGAGGCAGCATTTGCCGCAGCGTGTCGTCGCGCCGTCGGGTATGCATGCCGATCAGGACGTTCTCGATGGCGGTCAGGTTTCGATAGAGACGAAGCGTCTGAAAGGTCCGGGCAATGCCGAGGCCTGCGATCGCGTGGGGTGGGCGTCGTGCCACCTCAGCCGTGCCACCTTTAGACGTAAGGCGAATGCTGCCGCCCTGCGACCGGATGTAGCCCGTCACCACGTTGACCAACGTCGTCTTGCCGGCGCCGTTGGGTCCGATCAGGCCGAAGATGGTGCCCTCCTCGATCTCGAGGGAGACACCGTCGACGGCGTGGACGCCGCCGAAGTCACGGCGGATGTCAGTGAGCTGTAGCAGCGTGCTCACGTGTTCTCCAGCGGATCCACCAGCGTGGCCGGATGATGGCGAGACCGCCACGGCCGACGATGCCCTGCGGCCGGAAGATGATGATGAGGATCAGGATGATGCCGTTGACGACGTCGCGATAGGCGGCAAACATGCGCACGATCTCGGGCAGCGCGGTCAGGAAAACAGCGCCGACGATCGGGCCGAAGACGTTGGTCGTCCCGCCTACGACCGCGAAGGTCAGGATCTGGATGGTGCGGCCGATGCCGTACTCGGTGGGGTCGACGAAGAAATTGATGTGGGTTTCCAGCGCGCCCGCGTATCCGGCGAGGACGGCACTGATGATGAACGCGATCATTTTGTAGAGGGGGACGTTGATCCCATTGCTCGAGGCGGCCAGCTCGTCCTCACGGATGGCGGACCACGCCTGGCCCAGGCGCGACTTGGTGAGCCGCCACACGAGGTAGGCGAGGATCGGCAGGGATATCAGGATCGGCACGATGCCGCCCAGTGGATCGGCCGTCGGATTGTGGAGGCCCTGACCTTCACCGGTGATCGGCAGATTGAGGATGACGCCAAGGCGGAGCGCCTCGACAAAGCCGATGGTGGCGATCGCGAGGAAGACACCCCGCAGGCGGAGCACCGGGAGTCCCACGAGCACGCTTACCAACCCGGCTAACAGGGCGCCGACGAGCATGTTCAACGGAAGGGGCGTTGGCAGGTAGAGGCTCATGATGACGGTGGTGTAGGCGCCGATCGCCATGAAGCCGGCGTTTGCCAGCGTGAGCTGGCCGGAATAGAAGGTCACGAAGATCGCGATCGCGAGGATGGCATTGATCCCAATCTGCGCGATCAACAGCTCGTGCTGGTTGTAGAAGCCGACCGGGTCGGTAAAGAGCTGGATGAAGAAGTCCACGGCGAACTAGCTCGGCACTTAGAGTCGCTCTCGCAACCGGGCGCCGAAAATCCCCTGTGGTCGCAGCACCAGCACCAGGAAGAGGGCGGCAAAGGCCACCCCCGCCTCGACGTTGCCGCTGAAGCGAACGAGGGCAAAGACCTCGATCAGGCCCAAAAGGTAGCCTCCGATGACGGCGCCCGGGATGCTGCCCATGCCACCGAGCACAATGACCGCGAGCCCCTTCAGCTCGACCTGGTCGCGCCCGATGTAGGGACTGATGTCAGAGATGGCCAGCCCGAAGAGGATGCCGGCAAGGCCGCCGAGCGCCGAAGATAGAAAGAGGGTCGAGGCAAAGATGCGGTCGACGTTGATGCCCATCAGGGTCGCGGCGCGGCGATTCTCGGCGACGGCGCGCAGGGCTCGGCCAACCTGGGTGTAGCGGATGACGTAGCCGAGCACCAGCATCAGCAGCACTGTGGTGATGAGAATGCCGAGCTTGGTGCCCTCGATCGTGAGCCCTGCGACGTGGTACGTCGGGTTCGGAACCGTACCGGCGGGAAAGCGTACCGAGTTGGCGCCATCCTGCCAGAGCCAGCTGAAGAGGGTGCCAGGCGTCGCTTGCTCGACGATGGCGACGAAGATCAGCGCCAGCCCGATGGTTGAGATCAAAGCCGAAATCGGCGGCGCGTTCCGCCGGCGCAGCGGGCGAAGGGCGACGAACTCGATCAGCAGGCCAAGCAGGCCGCAGACAAAAATGGCGAT
>Ga0307477_10002059_pt1 | contig 15915 bp, 8 predicted proteins | sample atmos_gasesECM2C_FD_203316 | JGI IMG/M metagenome (GOLD analysis project Ga0307477, IMG submission 203316) | Hardwood forest soil microbial communities from Morgan-Monroe State Forest, Indiana, United States - atmos_gasesECM2C_515 | ecosystem: Environmental > Terrestrial > Soil > Temperate...
GAGAAAATTACTTCGGACGTGTCGCTCGCACGTAACCCCAGCTTGTTTTCTTTTTTGCCAGCCTTGAATCCCGGCATCCCCTTTTCCAATATGAACGCGCTGATTCCGTGCGAATTCTTGGACTTATCGGTCACCGCCATCGCCACGCAGACGTCCGCATAGTGCCCATTGGTTGTAAACGTTTTGGCCCCATTCAGCACCCAACTCTTGCCGTCCCGCCGCGCTGTCGTTCGCGTGCCTCCCGCGTCCGAACCCGCCTCAGGCTCCGTGAGCGACCAAGCCCCAATCTTCTTTCCTTGCGCAAGCGGCACAAGATACTTTTTCTTTTGCGCTTCGTCGCCAAACTTGAAAATGTGATTGCTGCATAGCGAATTGTGCGCCGCCACGATGATTCCCACCGAACCATCGACTCGCGACAATTCCTCAACCGCGATGACATATTCGATATAACCCAGCCCGGCTCCGCCGTACCCCTCGGGGAAAATAACGCCGAGCAACCCCATCTCCGCCAGCTTCGGCATAATCTCCATGGGAAAATGCGAAGCTTCGTCCCACTCCATCACGTGCGGCGCGATCTCGCCCTCGGCAAATTCCCGCACGCTGCGGCGCAACTGCTGCTGTTCTTCGGTAAACGAAAAATCCACGGGACTCCTCGGAAGATCTAAGTTTTCTCTATACCCAGCCAAAGTCTGGCTTATGCCTGTATTTTACACGAAGACCTGTAACTCAGGTTCGCCTTTTGAACCTGAGGGTTTCTCTTCGATTTCTATTTCTACCAACCCACCGCGTAACCCTTCGCCTTGTTCTGCTCGTCCAGCCACAATTTCAGCGGTGCGAAATAATCCCCGAGCGCGCTCGCATCCATTTCCCTCTCGCCGGTCAGAGTCTCCAGCGCGTCCTGCCACGGCTTGCTTTGCCCCAATGCCAGCATGTCGTTGAGCCGCTTGCCGGCGTTCTTGTTGTTGTAAATCGAGCAACGATGCAGCGGGCCATGTATCCCCGCTTGCCGGCACAACGCCCGCTGAAACTGAAACTGCAAGATACGCGCCAGAAAGTACCGCATATAGGGAGTATTGCTCGGCACATGTGCCTTTGCGCCTGGGTCGAAATCCGCTTCTGTGCGCGCCACCGGTGGCGCGATGCCCGAATACCTCAGCCGCAAATCCCACCACGCCTTGTTGTATTCCGCCGGCTTCACCTGCCCGGAAAATACTTCCCAGCGCCATTTATCAATCGTCAATCCGAACGGCAAAAATGCCACCTTCGCGAGCGCCTGTTCCAGCAAGTAATCGATGTCTCCCGAAGCCGGCGGAACCGTCTGGATCAATTCAATCTGCTTCAGATATTCCGGTGTCACCGACAGCGCAATCGTGTCCCCGACCGCCTCATGAAATCCGTCGTTTGCGCTGTTTTGAAAGAGAAACGGCTGCGTGTTGTACGCGCGGTAATAAAAGTTGTGCCCCAGCTCGTGATGAATCACCCGGAAATCTTCCTCGGTGATTTGAATGCACATCTTAACCCGCAAATCGTCCTTATAATCGATGTCCCACGCGCTCGCGTGACACACCACGTCGCGATCCGCTGGCTTCGTAAATAGCGACCTCTCCCAAAATGTTTTCGGCAGTGGAGCAAATCCCAGCGACGTAAAGAACCCCTCGCCGTACTTCGCCATTCCGCGTGCATCCGTCTTCTGATCCCGCAAAATCTTCGTCAAGTCGTAGCTCTGCGCCGGCTTCGGTGAATCCATCAGCGGATAGACGTTGTTCCACTCCTGCGCCCAAATGTCCCCCAGCAAGTGCGCCGGAATCGGCCCATTCGGCGGCACCACTTCCTTGCCGTATTTTTTTGCGAGCTGGCCGCGCACGTACGCGTGCAGCGACAAATACAGCGGCCGCAATTGCTCCCACAACCGGTCCAGCTCTTTCTCAAATGCTTCCGGCGCCATATCGTAGTTCGAACGCCACAGCGCACCCGCATCCGCGAACCCCAACTCCCGCGAACCCCTATCCCCTAGTTCGACCATCCGCGCGTATCTCTGGCGCATCGGCGCGCCCACCGTGTGCCACCCAATCCACGCCCGCTTCAACTCTTCCGGATCGCGGCTCTCCGCCATCAACGTGCCGACCGCCGTCACATCCAGACACTTGCCCTCCTCCCCGTCGGGACACCATTTCCCTCTGCCATAATCGCCGTCCAGCGACGCCAGGATCTCCGCTAGCTCTTTCTGCTCGCCCGGATTATCCGGAGCCGGAAACCCGCTCGCCAGTTTCAACAATGTCATCTTCCGCGCCATCGCCGGCGGCAATTTCAATCTGTCGAACCGCTCAGCCTGCTTTGCCAATTCCACGCTAAGCGTAGTGAGCTTTTCGCCCGCGTCCGCGGCCAACGCCTCGGTATCGACGGTAATGAAATTTTCCTCCACCCAGGAAGCCCGCTGCTGCTTCACGGCCAGATCCATCAGCCGCGTCTCCGCGTCATCCAGGAAAGCCTTCGCCTGCTCCACGGTAACCGCACCGGCATTGCCTTCTCGCGCCTTCCGCAAATTATTGTGGGGCGCCTGCTTCAGAGGAGCCGTAGCGCCTGGGTCCTGCGCCGCCATAGCAGCGGCAGCCGCCAAGACGCAAATCGCCACGGCAATTGTCAACCGAATCCGCATGCCCCCGCCTTTTATGGAGTCCGGCGGCTAGCCGCCGCTTTCAAGCCTGACGAATCCGCGACCAAATCCCGCAAAACCAGCAACGCGCGCTCAATCCCCTCGCGATTCACATCCACATGCGTAACCATTCGCACCGAATAAGTCGCCGTATCTTGCGCCCAAATCCCGCGCCCATGCAAAGCCTCGCAGAATTCGACCGCAGTCTTCCCAATCCCCGAGCAATCGAAAATCACAATATTGCTCCGTACTTTCGCAGCATCGATCCGCAGGCCACGAATCTGTGCGATCCCTTCCGCCAGCCTCCGCGCATTCTCATGATCGATGTGCAGCCGCCCCGGCGACTTCTCCAGCGCAATCAAACCGGCCGCGGCAATCACTCCCGCCTGACGCATCCCCCCGCCAAACATCTTCCGGTATACGCGCCCTTTCTCAATAAAGGCTCGCGACCCCACAATCATCGATCCCACCGGCGCGCCCAATCCCTTCGACAAACAAAACATCACCGAATCCACTTTGCTCGTCATCTCCGAGACTCTCTCGCCCAATGCCGTCGCCGCATTGAAAATCCGCGCTCCGTCCAGGTGTACCTTCAACCCCGCCGCATGCGCCCCATCGCAAATCTCTCTCACGACCGCCGTCGGATACACCGTCCCTCCCCACATATTCACCGTGTTCTCCAGGCAAATCAGCGCCGTCTGCGAGTCGTAATAAATCTTCGGCCGGATCACCGCCTCGATCAGCTTCCAACTCAAAATCCCCTCTTCCGCCCGCGCCACCCGCGGCATGCACCCCGCAATCGCCGACATCGAAGCCAGTTCGTACAAATTCACATGGCTGCGCTCCTCGCAGATCACCTCATCGCCATGATGCGTCCAAACCTTGATCGCGATCAGGTTCCCCATGCACCCGGTAGGTACAAACAGCGCCGCTTCCTTCCCAAAAATCTCCGCCGCCTGCGCCTCCAACCGGTTCACAGTAGGATCTTCACCGTAAACATCGTCGCCAACTTCAGCCGAAGCCATAGCCGCCCGCATCTCCGCCGAAGGCCGCGTAACAGTATCGCTACGCAAATCCACCACGCCCTCCATCGGCGCACCAGCCCGATTCAATTCCATAACCACATCCGTCCGAGTCTCAGTACCCACGTTCCCTCTTCCTCTCTTCTCCGCGCCCTCTGTGCTCCACGCTCAGTGACCTCTGTGTTTAACTCTTCGCCTTCCTCTGCGAATCTCAGCGCCCTCAGCGCCTCTGCGTTATCTTTTTCTCTTTTCCCGGCTTTACTTCATCAATTCCACGAACACCTCATTAGAAACGCTGATTCGTCCCGGTGCCAACCGCACCAAGGTCCCCTCCCGCTCAATCAATCCAGCCGCCCTCAGCCGAGCAAACTGCGCCTCCAACGAAACCCCATACTCCCGCTCAATCCGCCCCAAATCGATCCCCTCCAACTGCCGCAACCCCAAAAACAATTCCTCCTCCAAAGCACTTTCCGCAGTCAATTTCTCCACCTGCTCCACAGGCAACCGTCCACCCGCAAGCGCCACAACATACTCCGCCGCATCGTGCGCATTAGCCCACCGCTCCGTCCCTGAAAACGAATGCGCCCCAGCCCCAAATCCCAAATACGCCTCGCGCCTCCAATACTTCAAATTGTGCCGCGAAGCAAATCCCGGCCGTCCCCAGTTCGAAATCTCATAATGCTCATAACCAGCCGCCCCCAACACCGAGCAAGCCGTCTCGTAAAACTCCGCCATCTCATCATCGCCAGGCACATCCGGCGCGCTGTATCGATTTCCTCCCCGCAAAAGTTCCGCTCCCAGCCGGCTTCCCTCATCCACCTCCAGCAAATAAACCGAAACATGCTCCGGTGCCAACGACAGCAACGAATCCAACGATTGCTGCCAGGAATCCCGAGTCTGCTTAGGCAACCCCGCAATCAAGTCAAAGCTAATATTCGCAATCCCGGCCCCCCGCAAAATTTCAGCCGACCGGTAAACATCCGCCCGTCGATGCATCCGCCCCGCCGCCTGCAGCTCCGCATCACAAAACGACTGCACCCCGAAGCTAACCCGATTAATCCCCGCCGCCACCCAAGCTGCCGCCCTCTCTTCCGTGACGGTTTCCGGGTCCGCCTCCAACGTAACTTCTGTCAGCTGATGAGCAAAGTTGCCGCGCACCGCGGCAACGATCCGCGCAAGATGCCCGGGATCAAGCAAACTAGGCGTCCCTCCGCCAATGTAGACTGTATCCACCACCGCATCAGCCAGTCCCGCCCGCAAAGTAATCCCAGCCGCCTCATAAAGCCGTCGATGCCCCGCAATCTCCGCGCAAACCGTATCGACATAAGGCGCAAACCGCGCCGAAGACACCACCCCCGTATGGAAGTTGCAATAAGTACACTTCGTCTGACAAAACGGCACCTGCACATAAATTCCCAGCGTATTCATAGCCAACAAAACTCTAGCACCTTTGGAGTGCGGCCGTCTTGCCGCCACTTTCACAACGTAACCCAGGCCCAAAAACGGACCCACTGATAGCCCAAGTCCGCCACTCCTCAACTTCTGAACTCACAGACTTGCGTCTCCGCAGACCAGGCGTTGCAGGTGTGCGTTTTAGTTTATCCTGAGGAACGAAGGACGCATCCCGAATTACTCTTCAACTCTCGACTCTTCAACTCCTCGACTATTCCACCCGAACAAAAATCTTCCTCTCCCGCGGACCATCAAACTCACAAAGAAAAATCCCCTGCCAAGTCCCCAACACCAATTTGCCGCCCTCCACAAAAATCACCTGACTAGCCCCCACCATAACCGCCTTAGCATGCGAATCCGTGTTCCCCTCCGCATGGCGGTATGCCCCCGACCTTGGCACCAGCCGGTCAAACACGCCCTCCAAATCCGAAGCCACATCCGGGTCCGCATGCTCATTAATGGCCACGCCAGCCGTAGTATGCGGCACATACACATAACAAACGCCACTGACCACGCCTGACTCCGTCACCACTCGCTCCACAGCCGTGGTCACATCAACAAACTGCGTCCGCCGCCCAGTCTTAACCCGCAAAGTGTGCATCGCATCGTTCTCCGCCAATAAAAGTCTAGCACCCGCCCTTCGCCGTGAACTCCAGCGCCCTCCGCGTCTCAGCATTATCGTTCTTCTTCTCGCTACCCGTTTTTTCTCCGTGCCACTCGGTGCGTCCTCAGTGCCCTCTGTGTTAAATTCTTCGCCGTTCCCGATTTTGGGTTTAGCTGTCAACCGTAAACTGTCGACTTCCTTTTCCCCATGTCCAACCGCCTCCAAGACAAAGTGATCGTAATCACCGGCGCCGCCCAAGGCATCGGCTTCGCCTGCGCGCGTCAAGCCGCCGCAGAAGGCGCCACCGTTGTCCTAGCCGACATTCAGCAAGACCGCGGCGAGAAATCCGCCGCCACCCTCCGCAACGAAGGCGCCCGCGCCCAATTCCTCCCCGTAGACGTCCGCGAAGAATCCCAATGCTCCGCCCTGATCGACCAGACCATCCGCGCCCACAAAAAGCTCGACGGCCTGGTCAACAACGCCGGCTGGTTTCCCCGAGCCACTCTGGAGCAAACTACCACCGACCTCTGGGAACAGGTCCTCAACGTCAATCTGCGCAGCGCCTTCTACTGCTGCAAGTATGCCGTCCCTAAGATGCGCGAAACCCGTGCCGGCAGCATCGTCAACATGGGCTCCATCTGCGGCATCCAAAGCCTCCCCAACCTGGTCGCCTACGGCGCAGCCAAGGGTGGCCTCCTATGCCTCACGCGCACCTTGGCTGGCGCCCTCGCCCAAGACCGCATCCGCGTCAACTACGTAATCCCCGGCTGGGTCTTCACCGAAGGCGAGCTAGCCATCCAAAAAGGAGAAGGCCGCACCGAAGAAGACCTCCGCAAAGCCGGCGAAAAATTAGCCTTCGGCCGCGCCCAATCCCCGCAAGAGACCGCCTACGCCGTCGTCTACCTGCTAAGCGATGAATCCGCACAAGTAACCGGCACCACCATGCACCTCGACGCCGGCGCCTCCACGCTCCCAATCCAGCCCGGCACCTACCCCGGCTAAGCCTTGCCCAATGTAGCGCCCGCTTTCTGAAGTGGGCTCTTCGCGTTCCAGCCCATGTTCAACGCAGAGAGACATTCCTGCAGCGCAAGGCGCAGTCCGCGGAGCCCTGCGGCTTTTCGCCAGCACGAGCAAGGATCGCTTTCGCGCGTGTACCTTTCACAACCGCCAACATATCTTCTATCCAAAATCCGCACAATTCCTTGTAGGCTCCTAATCAAAGCCAAGCGTCACGTGCTAACCAAGGAGCCCTCTCAATGCTGCGTTTGGTCGCCCTATTTCTATTGCTCTTATCGGTAGCGCTCCCACTCAACTCCGCGCAAACCACCGAAGGCGACGAATCGCAAATCATCGCCTTTGAAAATCTTTGGAACCAAATGCAAATCGCCCACGACGCCAACGCCATGGATCAAATGCTCGACCCCGATTTCGTCCTAACCGACTACGACGGCTCGGTGCTGACCAAAGGCCTCTTCCTCGCCTCCGTCCGCGACAAATCCAATCAACTCTCCGTCGAAGTCTCCACCGACATGAAGCTCCACCGCCACGGCGACACCGTAATCGTAACCGGCGCCACCCACGAAAAAGGCGCCGCAAAAGGCAAACCCTACGAACACCACGGCCGTTTCACCGACACCTGGATCAAACGCGATTACCGCTGGATCTGTATAGCCAGCCAGCTCGCCTTAATCCCCAAATCTCTTTAATTTCCGAGAAACGCAACCCGTTTTTTTGCTTACTACAATATTTCCTGTATTGACCTTGCTAAGTGCCTTCCCGTATAAGCCCCTAGCCTGCCATCAGAATCGGCAGAACTCGGCCCCTGCTGTACCCAAGAATTTCGCTCGGCACTACAGCGCTAGACGTGTGCCTAGACCGCAACGCGCTCTTGCGTTGAGGCGCACAGGTGTGCGCACAAATCCGCGGAGGTCTGCTCATGCAGGCATGCACTCGCATTCGTTTCGTTCCTTTTCTTCTTGGCCCTTGCTGTAACCCAACCTGCTCTCGCGCAACTCTCGGACACTGGCCTGGATCAATTTGGAACCTTCCAGCGCAACCACATCCAGACCATGAATTTGTTTAACCTAAATAACCATATTGAGATCCCCTTGTTCGCGAAAAAAGAACGCGGCGTTAACTTCTATGCGAAACTCGTCTGGGACCTCAGCGATTCCTTACGCATAGTTCAAAACCCTCCCGGTAGTCCGCCTGGCCAGCACTTCGAGCTCGGCTACTCGCGACTAGCGACTCCGACTGAGGTGTACTACAACTCCCACCTTCTTGGCAGTCAGAGCTGCACATCGGCCTTCCCCGGCCAAGCGGTTACTTCTTACTTTGATTCGATTGTCGATCAGAATAATACGGTCCGCCCGCTACCGTATAACACCAACGTTATGACAGGCCAAGGCTGCGGTGCGGGAAGTTACACCGTAGCCACGCAGGATGGGCAGTGGCTGCTCACCGTTACTTACACAAATCAAAATTGCTGGGGCGAGAATTGCATAACTTCAGTAACTGAGACCGATCCACTCGGGAACGTTTATAGCGGCGGCACTCTCACAGACCCAAACGGAAATCAGATCTCCAGGACTTCTTCCGGATGGACCGACCCCACAGGAAACACCGTTTTCACGGTGCCCTCGTCGACTACATATTCCTACCCGGTACAAACGGGCCCCATGGCCAACGTTCAATTCAACTCCTCCGCTTTCACGCTCCAGAATCAGTTCACTACTTGCAACCCCGGGTACGCAACCACAAACACGCCCCTGACGACGAGCATCGCCTTGCCGGATGGCTCGTCCTACGCCTTCACGTACGAATCAGCGAATGGAACGTATCCGTCAACAACAGTAACCGGGCGCATCCACTCCATCACCATTCCTGCGGGAGCGACCTACACGTACACCTATTCCGGGGGAACCAACGGGATCAATTGTGACGGGACACCTGCGATCCTCACCATCACCGGCTCGGACGGCTCAGTGTGGACTTACAATCGCACGGTCAGTAATTGCCTTTCCAACTGCACGGGACCCTACGTGACGACTGTTGTCACCGACCCCGCCTGCAATGACGCCGTCTACAGCTTCGACGCAGGTGGCCGCCAAGTGCAGGTTCAAAACTACCAAGGCACCGCCGGTACCCCAGCTTGCTCCGCGACCAGCAGGACCCTTCTGCAAACCGTCACAACCTGCTACGACGGCAACTTTACTAACTGCACCGCGCCATCGTCAGTTCTTAACTGCACCGGTGGGACAATTGTCTGCCGCGCGGACAAATATACTTATCTCCCAGGTCTTGCACAGCCGTCGCTCTCGGAAACTTTTTATAACAGCAACGAGCTTGTGACCCAACAAAACGAGTTCGACTTCGGAGTCAATACAGGCTCGGCTCCGACCACCACCCCCCTCCGAGCCACCATCACCTCGTACGCAAACGTAGGAAATCACATCCTGAACCGTCCCGCCTGCGTTCAGGTCAGCGGCGGAACCTCGCCCGCTTGCGGCACAGTGACAAGCACAACGAAGTCATTGACCAACTTCTCGAATTATGACTCACACGGAAACGTCGGCACGATTCAAGAATGGGTTTCCGGAACCACGTACATTTCCAGCGGTCTTACCTACTTCTCGACTGGTCTCGTGAACACAGCAACTGATTTCAAGGGCACACCGACAACCTACACCTATGGCAACTGCAACAATTCTTACCCGACGCAGACCACAAAGGCTGGACTATCTCAATACTTCACCTGGGACTGCAACGGCGGAGTTGTCACCTCAACGAAGGACGCCAACGGCAAAACGACCTCCTACAGCTATACCAATCCGAACAGCGGCGTCGGCGACCCGTTTTGGCGTCTCACCCAAACCACTTATCCGGACGGAGGCAAGTTCACAACCACATTCAACGATACCGCCAGCCCGGTCAACATCACCACCACGCAGCTAATCGACACCTCCGGACACGCAATCACCACTCAGACGAATTTCGACGCCTTCGGTCGGCCGGTGCAGACGGCACTGACATCCGATCCCGACGGCGCAACCTATTCCGTGACAACCTACGATCTCCTCGGTCGCCAAAGCCGAGTCTATAACCCGACGCGCTGCAGCACTCCGACCACAAACTGCGGCGAGTCCACCTGGGGTTATTCCACGTACGCCTACGACGCGCTAGGCCGCACGACGCAGGTCACGAGACAAGACGGCCAGATCGTCTCAACAACCTACAGCGCCAATTGCAGTACAGTGACCGACGAAGCCGGTAAAGCCCGCAAGTCCTGTTCCGACGCTCTCGGTCGCCTGACCCAAGTTTTCGAAGATCCCGCTATCCTCAACTACGAAACCGATTACACCTACGACGCCCTCGATAATCTTCTTAGCGTCAATCAAAAAGGCGGCTCGACCAACTCTGCCCTATGGCGCACACGCACATTCGCCTACGACGGGCTCTCCCGACTCACTAGCGCGTCGAACCCCGAATCCGGCACCGCCACCTACGGCTATGACGCCAACGGCAACCTCACCTCCAAGACTTCGCCAGCGCCCAACCAGACCGGAACCGCCACGGTAACTTTGTCCTATTGCTATGACGCGCTAAATCGTCTCACCGCCAAAGCTTACACAGCACAATCCTGCCCAATGTCTTCGCCCATCGCCACTTACCTCTATGACCAAACCAGCTACAACGGCCTCACCATCGCCAACGGCATCGGTCGCCGCACCGGCATGATCGACCAAGCCGGTTCCGAAGCCTGGTCCTACGATTCCATGGGCCGCATTGCTAACGACCAGCGCACCACCAACGGCGTGACCCTGCAAACTCCGTACACCTACAACCTCGACGGCTCACTCGCCACAATCACTTATCCGGATCTCCATAATCCCCTCACCGTCACCTTTCAACCCGGTGGCGCAGGACGCCCGGTCGGTGAAAGTTCCAACGACGCAACATATGCCTACAGTGTTCACTACGCCTCAAACGGCGCCCTCTGCTTTCTTCAGCAAGGCTGGGGCAACACAACAACGATGAACCGGACTTTTAACAATCGCTTCCAGCCCGTTCGCATCTACGAATCAGGTGACCCCACGACGCCACCCACTCCCTGTACCACTCCAACGCAAAGCACCACACTGCCCATGGACTTCACTTACGCCTATCTCGACGCCAATGGCCACAATAACGGCAACGTCGCCTCGATCACCCGCGTTGGCGACACCGATTCCACTCAAAATTTCACGTACGATTCGCTCAACCGCATTGCCACGGCGCAGACATCTGCTATCAATCAACCGGACTTCCAGGGTGACACCGGTTATCTGCAAGAATGCTGGGCCGAGCAGTATTCCTACGATCCCTGGGGCAACCTCGTGTCGATCGCTCCCAGCTCGTCCTCGAACTACATCGGCTGCTCCCAAGAAAGCGGCTTCAATTTCAACGGCGCTATCAGCACAAAAAACCAGATCGTCGCCGCAGGATACGCCTATGACAGCGCCGGAAATTTGATTGCCGCACCGCCCACCGGAACCGCCTACGTGTATGACGCCGAAAATCACCTCACCGCCGCCGCCGGCCAAACCTACCTCTACGACGGCGACGGCAAGCGCGTCGAGAAAGCCACCACCGGCCCGCCGCTCGCCGCCAACAAGCTTTATTGGTATGACCAGAGTGGAAACGCCATCTACGAAACCGACCCCAGCGGCAACGAACTCTATCGTTACTACCGCTTCGCCGGCCTGCTCGTGGCCCGCGAGGAATACAACGACTGGGTCGACCACTACGGCCTCGACGCTCTCGGCAGCGTGCGCTGGGTCTACGGCACCAATAACGTGTACCCCAACTACACCGTCAATTGGGACGTCTCCGACTACTACCCCTTCGGCGCCGAACGCGTCATCCAGTCCAACTCCAACAACGACCGCAAATTCACCGGCAAAGAACGCGACACCGAATCCGGCAACGACAACTTCGCCGCCCGCTTCTACTCCTCCAGCATGGGTCGATTCCTGTCCCCCGACCCGTCCGCGATCGACCTAGCTGACCCACTCGACCCGCAACAACTAAACCTGTACAGCTACACTCGCAATAATCCAATCAATGCCACGGATCCATCCGGGCTAAACTGCGTTTGGGACGACGGCAGCTATGACGCCGAGGACGACCCAGCGACGGGTACCCAAAAAGGCTGCGAGGCTCAAGGTGGAACCTGGGTTCAGTACGAAAGGGGTGACTGGAACCCGAACGCTAATGGTGATCTCGCCGCGATAGTCGAGAGCGAACAGAACAATATTGCCTCGGCGGTGGTTAACGCTAACGATCCTACCAACGAAAATCCCTATATAAGCGAGATCAGCCGCCAGCTAGCACCGCTCAATAAACTATCCGATTGTACAGGCCAGGCCATAGCCAATGAGGTTCCGTTGGGCCGTCAAGTTCTTGGCGCTTCATCCCCAGATAACGCTGGGAAAGCATCCCGATTTGTGGCCAAGGCAACGTCCAGCAATTCGGAGGGGAAGTTGATTAACCTCCCGGCGACCGACGCGCCAGGGCTTGTCACATGGAACTATGCCACCAATAGTCGGCGCGTGACCGCAGCTCTAGACAAGGTTGACCTGCCAGTCATAGCCGAAAAGGCCGCTAGCGCAAGTGCTACCTTCTCGAAGCTCGCCCCAGCATTTAGTAAGTGGGCGGGGATAGTCGGCTGGGCGTATACGGCTGGTAATGCAGCGCATAACACCTATGCCTGCTACAATAAGCCGTAAGTAGGAGCCATGATTGGATTTCGCACATTATTCCCCAACCGAACCTTACGGGAGGCCCAGGTTGATTGGATCGAAGAGCACAGAAAAGACCGTGTGGGCTGGCTAGTATTCGCGGGAGGCTTGCCATTTATTGCTCTCGCCATTTTTCATCAGACGCTCCTTACAATTATGCTCTTGCAGGGCTATTTCCTTACCGCCATGGATTTTGGATTGGTTTTTTTTGTCGCGGAACGTAAAAACATCATGAGGCCATGGCTTTGGAAGGCCTTGGCCAGCTGCATCCTGCTTCATATTGGTGTCTTGTTGGCTGTTTTCTCATGGGACAAAACGAATCCGCACCTCGCTATCAAGGGGGCTCCCCTCACAGGAGTCTTGTTCGTCGCTGGGTTAGTCGAACTGTACCTCATGCTATGGATCATCGAGATTTGTAAGTCCAAGGAAAAGCCGCCAGATGGAAGCGATGATGGCCGGCTGGCCGCGTAGATCGGGCAGGAGAAATCGGAGGCAGATGGGACGTAGTAGTTGTTTGGAAGTCGGAAGTCGGGGACAGACGAGTCGGAAGTCGGGGAAGTCGGGGGGAAGTCGGGGACAGACGGGACGTTTTCTGAAGTTGAAACTCGAAACTCCGAAACTCAGGGACAAAACTCGGAAAACTCGGGAAAAGTCGGGGACGAAAACTCGGGGACGAAAACTCGGGACGAAAACTCGGGGACAGACGGGATGTTTCCCATGATTTTCCAAGGAAACCGCGGCATCAGAGTTGTTTCTCGAAGGCAAGCATTTCCTGCGCGCCTCGCTCCACCCTCTTGCATGGCCGGCCCCCCTTTTGGGGCTCCAAGCGGCGCAACGTGGCCTGCTCCAGCGACCTGATAAATTCGGCAGAGGGCGGGTGGCCGCCCCTTCTGACGGTTTGAGCGGAAAGGGTGGTGATCTGCCCCCATCTCCGCGGACGGGTGGCCCAGACGTAAGTCCGAAGGATGAATTTGGGTGCCGGGCCCTCGGTTTGTGAGGGTGGGGGTTTTCTCGGGATGGGTGTGGCACGTCACCATTCACACCGACTGATACCGTCGAGAGATACCCCCGCAAACTATTCAATCCACAGCCTTTAATTTATCACTTGACAAGTAGTAACGGATACGGTAATCTTTTCCTTTGAAGCGGAGGAGGACCGCGGAAAGCGAGTCCCCTTGTCCGCCTGTCGTCCCTCCCCTTCTCCTCGATCGATCCCACTCTGCGCACCATCCGCTATCCACCACTCACGACCCACTTTTCGTCACCCGGCGCCTGCCCCGACCCGGTCGGGGTTTTCATACACTTCTGAGTTGCTCCTCTCACCCCATCGATTTGCATCTCCTTCATTCTCAGATGCTTACAAATCCCTTTTTAGGCAACGCCTTTGTTTTGATAACTATCTGCGTTGCCCTATAGTATTTTCGGAGCTCCCTCAGAACTCAGCGTCCTCTGCGCCTGCCCGTCCGGCAGGCGGGAACTCTGTGATGAGCACGCCTCTAACTCCTTTATTGACATACTATTGCGGACTCTGTGTCGTCACCAAAAAACCCAACTCCTTTGTAATCAAGCAAATCCAATTGATCTGCCGTGGCGGAACTCTTTTCGCGAAATACCGGGGTGGGGTACCTCTGCGACATCTCCGCGTACTCTGGGGCTCAGCGTTATCATTTTCCCTCGAATTTGCACAATTATGGTGCTCCCATAAATACCTTTAGAATCAACACTTGCAAAAGTGTATCAAAGCAAAGGACTTTAACTAGCTTTGGAATGAACACTTACGAAAAACCAGGGGGGAGGGGGGTTGGCCTACGGGATTCGCACAATTCGATGTTCGCCCAGGGTGTCGCTGCCGGAAAGCTTCTGCAATTCGCCGAGCCCCTCCATGCCCCACCGCGCCAGAAATGGCAAGAAGCACAGCTCCCGCGACTGCAATTGCTTATTGGGATAAAGCAGATTTTCCAGAAACTGTTCGTACTGAGCCAGCAAACCGCTCCTATAATCCAGTGCCCGGCCGGCCTTCCGTCGCAGCTTCTCCAATTGAAAGGAGATCTTCTCTCGCGCCGTGCTCACCGCACCGGTAAGCGTCGGATCCAGTCTTTCGATCTGGCTAGCCAATTCTGCCAAGGTCTTCTCCATCTGCGCCTTGTCCCGATCGAAATTCTGCGCCAGCTCGGCAGGCAGCGAGACGGACTCCATCTTGCGCCGCAGCTCCTGCGGACCGGCCCACAGGTTCTCGATGCAAAGGCCGTACTTCTGCAAAAGCTTTTCCGCTTTCGCATCCAGAATCGTAAATCCCGCGCGCGGGAGAATCACCGGCATGCGCCCCAGCACGTGCTCGTAGATCACCGACGATTGCGCAAAGTAAGCAATCTCGGCGGGACCGCCCAGGTAAGCCGCGGTCGGCAAAAGATAGTCCTGCACGACCGGGCGGAACAACGCATTGGCGCTAAAGGTTTCCGGCGAAGAATCCACCAGGCGCAGCGCCTCTTCCCGGGTCCAGGTAGCGTCGCCGCTCTTGAGATGAGAATTGCTCGCCACCACCGGTTGCCTGACGCCGTCGCGAATGGTGAACAGCAACGTGCTCTTCGCGGTCACCTTTACCTGCACGTCATAGCCGGCGCTTTCCAATTCTTTGCCGCGCTGCAACAGCTTTTCGTCCAGTTCGTCGCGATCTTCGATGGCCTTCTTGTACAACGGCGCCGCGATGCGATGCAGCCGCGCATCCAGCGGATCCAGCAGGATCAGCCCCTGCTCCGCAAAAATCTGCGCGAACATCTTCCCGAACGCGCCGCCATACGTTTCTTCCGCCCGGTAACTCTGTTGCAGAATCTGCGAGACCGTCTCGCTGGCCGGCCCGGAGAGCAGTTCCACTGCCCTCTTCACATTCTCTTCGACGGCAGGTCCCAACCGCACTTGCCCGACCGGCCTTCCGGCCGTGGCCGCATCCGCCGGAAGCTCAAACCGCGTCAGCTTTCCAGAATCAAACCAAGTCACATGACGCACTTCGTCGAGATCGTGATCCTCGGTAGCCATCCAAAATATCGGCACGGCCTCGACCCCGGACTCGCGAAGTTCCTGCGCAATCTGAATCGCGGTAAGCGCCTTATAAACCGCGTAAGCCGGTCCCCCGAACAGACCGACCTGTTGGCCACTGACCACTGCAACCGCGCCGCGCTCCAATTTCTCAAGATTGCTCAGAGTCGCGGCGCTCGCACCAAACGCCGCATTCTGCTCGCGCAAAATGCCAGCCACTACGCGACGCCGCTCCGTCGGATAGCCGAGTCGCGACGCAACGTCCTTTGCCGCATCCAACGTCGGCGGATGCGCGTAAAACTGCTTCACACTGGAATAATCTTCAATCAGGCGGACAAACAGCTTGGGCTGGTGGGGCAGGCGCCGAAAAGG
>Ga0307477_10002060_pt1 | contig 15909 bp, 13 predicted proteins | sample atmos_gasesECM2C_FD_203316 | JGI IMG/M metagenome (GOLD analysis project Ga0307477, IMG submission 203316) | Hardwood forest soil microbial communities from Morgan-Monroe State Forest, Indiana, United States - atmos_gasesECM2C_515 | ecosystem: Environmental > Terrestrial > Soil > Temperate...
CTGGGCGAGCTGGGTGAAGAGGACGAAGACTTGGAGACGCATTACAACCTCGGCATTGCATACCGCGAAATGGGATTGTTGGACGAAGCGATTGGCGAATTCCAAAAGGTGGCAAAAGCGGTGCAGAAAGGCAAGCCTTTCCGTTACACCATGAATTGCTCAACCATGCTCGGGCTTTCGTTCATGGATAAGGGCGAGCCGAATATTGCCGCGCTTTGGTATCGCCGCGCGCTGGAAGTTCCCGGGCTTGAGCATGAGACGATTCTTGCGCTGCGATACGATCTGGGGCTGGCGCTCGATGCTGCGGGAGATTCCACCGCAGCGCTCGATTGCTTCCGCCAGGTCTACGCCGCCAACATCGAATACCGCGATGTCGCCGACCGCATTTCCACCCTGCAGCGACGTTAAACCTTTTCATCGTTAGCCTGTTTCTGAAACCACTGAAAAAATCCGCGCTTATTTCGGAGATCGCATTCGATTTGCCAAGTGGAGTTGCTGTCCCACGCGATAAGCCTCTAGAAGCCAGCCGAGGACTTCGCGATCCAAGTCCGCGCACGAACGGAACCGGAAGGAATGGACGTGATCGAGGGCCCGGCCTTTGCCGCACGAGCCAAAGGCCGGGCCACGCGATGGTTATGCTGACGCGGTGGTTGCAGCGCCTTTGAAAAAGGCGAGCAAGTCGGCGTTGATCTGGTCTGCGTTGGTCGCAGGCATGCCGTGAGGAAAGCCCTTATAGACCTTTAGCGTTGCATGCTTCAGGATTTTCGCGGACTTGGGTCCCGCAGCAGCTATCGGCACAATTTGATCGTCGTCGCCGTGCATCACCAACACGGGGATTTCGATTTTCTTCAGGTCCTCGGTAAAGTCGGTTTCCGAGAAAGCTTTAATGCAGTCATAGTGGGCCTTCATACCGCCCAACATTCCCTGCAACCACCAATGCTCGCGGATGCCTTCGGAGATTTTGGCGCCCGGACGGTTGTAGCCGTAAAACGGCAGGGTGATGTCTCGGTAGAACTGCGCCCGGTTGGCTGCCAGTTGAGCCCGAAGGTCATCGAAGACTGACATCGGCGCTCCTTCCGGGTTCTTTTCCGTCTTCAACATCAGCGGGGGAACTGCGCTGATAAGTGCGGCTTTGGCTACACGCTTGGAACCGTGGCGGCCCAGATAGCGCGCGACTTCGCCACCTCCGGTGGAGTGGCCGACCATAATCGCGTCCCGGAGATCGAGATGTTCGAATAGGCCAGCAAGATCATCTGCGTAAGTGTCCATTTCGTTGCCGTCCCAAGTTTGGCTGGAGCGGCCGTGCCCGCGGCGGTCGTGCGCGATCACACGAAATCCGCGCTGGCCGAAGAACAACATTTGGCCGTCCCAGTCGTCTGCGGAAAGAGGCCAGCCGTGGCTGAAGACAATAGGCTGCCCTTTTCCCCAGTCTTTGTAATAGATCGTGGTGCCGTCTTTGGTGGTAATCGTTGGCATGAATTTCTCCTTTAATCCGATCGAATTTACCCTCGCAAGATCAGTGGACCGTCTCTCGTACAGCAGCCGCGCCAAATTCGTGGAATCGCGTTTCAGTGGACAGAAGCAGAAAATTCGAACCGGGAACGCCAATATAGTACTCCATCTCGAGATTTCGAGACATGTTGGGGAGATATTTCATCGAGCCGGACGCCCTACGGCGTCGGCTCGAGCGTGTAAATGCACGCAAGCGGACGAGAGGAGTAAATCTTGCGAGCATGGGAATAATCTCCGATAATCCTTAGCCTGATGATGAACCGCATCCTCCGTCTCCTGCTGCTGTTGCTCTGGCTCGAATTAGGGCTGGCCCTGATTTGGGTGCCTTGGTCGGAATTCTGGGAGATGAACTATTTTCTCTACCGTTATCCGGGGCTGGCATTTTTCGTAAAGAATTCCTTTTTGCGCGGCGCTATTTCGGGCCTGGGGCTGATGAATGTATTGCTTGTGCTTGAGGCCTTTCGCCGGCGGACTACCATCGTTGAAAGCCGCAGCTAACAAACCGATCGTTTGCTATGTTACCGACGGGAAATCGCTGAATCCGGCAGTGGCCGAGGGTGGCACTCCCAATCTACCGGAAGACATTCGCAGAGCCGTCGAAGCGGGCGTGAATTGGGTACAGATTCGCGAGAAGGATTTGCCGGCCCGGGAGTTGCTCGAACTCGCGCGGCAGGCTGTGCAAATGGCCGCCGGGCGCGGCGGAGGAAATCTAGGCCCGGCGCGCATAATAATAAACGATCGGCTGGATGTGGCGCTGGCGGCCGGTGCGCACGGCGTGCATCTGAGGCACGAATCTCTGGCTGCGGGCGATGTGATGCGTTGGTGCCGCGCGGGGAATGCTCCGGCGGACTTTGCGATTGGAGTTTCTTGCCACAGCCTGGAAGAGGCGCGCCAAGCCGAGAGCGCCCAGGCCGACTATATTTTTTTCGGACCGATTTTCGAAACGCCGTCAAAAATGGGTTTTGGCGCGCCGCAAGGTCTGTTGAAGCTAACGGAGGTATGCCGCGCTGTGCCGGATATCATGGTGATTGCAATCGGCGGCGTGAATGCCGGAAACTCCGCGAGCTGCATTCGGGCAGGAGCGTCCGGAATTGCAGCGATTCGGATGTTTCGGGAATCGGATCATTCGAAGGAGATTAGTGATGCGGTTGCGTTCATACACGATTTAGGCGCGGAGGAAGGACTCAGGTAAGAACGGCTAGGAATTAGGCACTGAGCCAGCGGCCAACCGGTTGCCAGCTTTCTTTGTGGTCGCAGATGACTTTGATGACTGCCGTAATGGGAATCGCGAGAATAAGCCCCATGGCGCCCCACAAAAATCCCCAGAACAGCAGTGACACAGTTAGCGCCAGGGCATTTAGCCGCACCATCGAACCGACCATAGCCGGAACCAACAAATTTGCGGCAACCAGGTGCAAAAACGTGAGCACGACGAAAATACCGACGAAGGGGGTAACGGTGTGAAATTGTTTTAAGCCAATTAACATAGGTGGCATCCAGGATAGGACCACACCTAAATAAGGAATCAAATTACACGTCCCGGAGATAAGGGCGGTGAGAAATGGAAACTCGAGCCCGATCAACAGGAAAAAGAGCCAACTCAAAACGACAAGAATGACTCCGACCATTGCAGTGCCGACCACATAACTTCGGAGAACCAGGGAAATGTCGGTGAGAGTCTCTTTGACCAAAGTGCGTTCAGTGGCTGGAAACAACTGCATCGTCGCATGCCACACTTGGCGTTTCGCCGCGAGCATAAAAAATAATAGGAAGGGTATGAAGGTGGCACCGAGCACTACCTCATATAGAGAACTCAGCCGAGAGAGCAACGCGGCGCGTACGGGATGCGATTCGGCAACGGCCACAATGTGTTCAGCCTGTTTGCCCACCTCGTCGCTTGAGCCAATTTCTGAAACATGTTGCTCGACGGAAGCCAATTTTTGCTCCACTACGTTGGCGACGGCGTGCAGCGGGGCGCGGTACTTGGGCCAATCCCGGCCGAACTGATCCACGCGTTCGACCAGCGTCCAGGCCACAAAGAGCAAGACCGCAATTGTAAATAGAACGACGATCAGAGATCCCAGCGCGCGAGGGATATGCCAGTTTTCCATGAAGGTGACTACGGGATCCAAAAAGTACGCGAGCAATATGGCCACCAGGACGGTAACCAGCACGGACGAGGCCCAGTAGCAGAAAGCGATCACAATTCCCGCCGCGATAATCCTTGCAGGCGTCGAGTTGCCGCCGATGATTTTTGTGTCTTCCAGTGGCATGTCCGTACGATAACACAGGCTGCGGCGCGGGATACGGGGATGTGTTCACGCGTACACCGGCTGAGCGCCTTTTTGATACAGTGCGCGCCACAAAACAGGTGCCGCATCGACAGAACTAAGGAGGCGGGTGATAGAATTACGTTCCGTTTTACGGGCACGAGAATAGGGGCAAATGGCTAAGCAACTTTTCGGAACTGACGGCATACGGGGCATCCCGGGCGAGTACCCGCTGGATGACTCTACGCTCGATCGTGTGGGACTGGCGCTGGGAAATTACTTGCGGCTGGAAGGACGCCGGGGAAGTGAAAATCCCAGCGTGCTGATCGGGCGCGACACGCGCGAATCAGGCCCACATATCGCCGAACGAATTGCGTGCGGGCTGGCTGCGGGCGGCGCAAAACCGGTTTCAGCGGGAGTCCTCACCACCCCGGGCGTGGCTTGGCTGGTGAACCGCGAAGGATTTGCTGCTGGAGTGGTGATCTCGGCATCGCATAACCCCTACCACGACAATGGGGTGAAACTAATTTCATCCTCCGGAATGAAATTCCCGGATTCGGTCGAAGCGGAGCTTGAGAAATTTGTGTTGGCCTCACGCGCTTCAGTTTCCAGCGAAAAGGCGCTGCAGCTGCACGACAATGAAAAGATCGATGACGATTATCTGGCCGGGCTAGCCTTGGCGATGCTGCCGGGCGCGAAGTTTGCGGGAATGAAAATTGTGCTGGATTGTGCCAACGGAGCAGCGAGCAGTCTGGCGCCGCGCCTGTTTCGTTCGCTGGGCGCCGAGGTGGTGGCGATAAACAGTACGCCCGACGGTAGAAATATAAATGCCCATTGCGGTTCATTGCATCCGGAAGGCATGCAACAGTGCGTGTTGGAGTCCGGGGCCGCGTGGGGTGTAGCGTTTGACGGAGACGCCGATCGCGCGATTTTTTCCAGCTCGACTGGAAGGTTGGTGGATGGCGATGGCGTACTACTGGTGGTGGCGCGCTACCTGAAGTCGGCCGGTCAACTGAAAGGCGACGTTGTGGTTGGCACCACCATGGCAAACCTGGGGCTCGAACGCGCGCTGGAGAGTTCCGGACTCAAGCTCGCACGTACCGCAGTGGGTGACCGTTACGTGCTCGAGGAGATGCAGCGTATTGGCGCGAATTTTGGCGGTGAACAGTCGGGCCACATTTTATTTTTGGACGATGCGACCACGGGCGACGGAATGCTAACGGCATTGAAGATTGCTTCGATTATTTCTATTGCCGGCCCGCTTGATTCTCTACTGAGCGATCTTAAGATCTTTCCGCAGAAGATCCTGAACGTGCGGGTACGTTCCAAGCCGCCTCTTGACACATTGCCGGAAGTTTCGAACACGCTTCGCGAAGCGGAGAAGGCGCTCGGGAATTCCGGGCGCGTGGTGCTGCGTTATTCGGGCACAGAGCCCCTCGCGCGCGTGATGGTGGAAGCCGAACGCGATGACGATGTGCGCCGCTGGTCCGATTCGCTGGCTTCGGTCTTGCGCTCAGCCATCGGCGCCTAAGCCCGGCCCTCTAGGTTCCTGCCCCCGCAAAAACAGCTTCCGCCGTGGGAACTTTTTGTCTTGCCAGGACATTACAGATATAGAAGCAGATAGTTCCGTGAGGATACCAGCTCCGGAGATGCAAATTTCGGGCTTGCGGTGAGCTATGACCAGCGATGAACAACTGATCCTGGAACTTAAGCAAGGTTCAGAGCCCGCCTTCACCGAACTGTTCTTGCGTTACCGCGAGCGGGTTTGGGGATTTTTCCGACGGCGCATGAACGATGCCGCGCAGGCCGAGGAATTGACGCAGGAAACTTTTCTTGCCGTACTCCGTGGGGCGCAACGGTACGAGCCGCGAGCTAGTTTTCGGGCGTACTTGTTCGGGATTGCGTTCAATATTCTCGCGGCTGACAGACGCAAGTCGGTTAGCCGTCAGACATCCGCGCACATCGTACCCGTCGAAATGCCAGCTGCCTCCGGAATGGGCCAGGAGGCCGCGCTGTGCGTGCGCCAGGCTGCGGAGAGGCTTGCCGGCGGCGAGCGAGAGGTTTTGATGCTGCGAGAATTTGAAGAATTGAGCTACGAGGAAATCGCGAAGATATTGTATGTGCCGGTGAACACGGTGAGGTCACGGCTATTTCGCGCGCGCATGGCATTGCGCGACATTCTGACAGCGACTCCGGGGAGTCTGGGAGGGCGGAAATGAATTCATCCACTCATCCTTACGAGCAAGAAGAGGTGATGGCGTATCTCGATGGCGAGCTTTCGGCGGAGCGCGCGTCGGAAGTGGCGGCACACCTGCGGGAATGCGCGGAGTGCGCGGAATTGGTGCAGCACATGCGAGCGGTTTCGAATCAGTTGACAAATTGGAGCGTGGAAGCGGCGCCGGCAACCTTAGCTAACGGTCTGGAAGCTGCTGCGAGGAGGGATCGTGCACTGCCAAAAGTGAAACGGCCCGCAGGAATCGCTTGGTGGCTGGACGGAAGGTTCGCGCCATTAGGGAGGCGCTGGGCCTGGGGAGTTGGAAGCGCGGTGGCTATCGCTGTAGTGCTACTCGTTATCGGTCGTCTAAATTTGCTGAGAGCCCCTGAGGGCGCGCGGTTTGCCTCCGAGAGACTACGATCACAAGCCGTGTCCAAGCCATTGATGGCACCAGGCCCACCGCCTCCCGACAACGCGTCGCAAATGGCGGCCGAGTTAGACAGAGAACGGGCACAAATAAGCGAGAGTCTAGAGGTTAATCCTGACGCAAACGGGGCCGCCCAACCGGCGCCGCCAATGACTGGGCCGATGATCGCCCGAAGCGCTTCGGTCTCTTTGATCGTGAAAGATTTCGGGCCAGTGGAAGGCACGGTTAAAGCGATCGCACTACGTCACAACGGCTACATCGCCAGCCTGAACACAGCGTCGCCGCAAGACTCGGCTCGTACTCTGTCCGCCACGTTGCAGATTCCATCGCCGCAGCTCGAATCGGCGGTTGCGGAGCTGAAGCAATTGGGGCGTGTGGACCAGGAAACACAGTCCGGCGAGGAAGTGACCAAGGAGTTTACCGATCGCGCGGCGCGGTTGAAGAATGCGCGGGCCACCGAACAGCGATTGTTGGATGTTCTTCGCCAGCACACCGGAAACGTGAAGGACATTCTCGACGCCGAACAAGAAATCGCGCGAGTTCGCGGCGAGATCGAACAGATGGAGGCCGACCAGCGGGCGTTGCAAAGGCGGATTGATTTCGCCACCTTGCAGCTTTCCGTGCAGGAAGAATATAAAGCAAGTTTGCAAAGCGCGCCTCCGTCGACCGCTAGGAGGCTGCGGAATGCCGCGGTGGAAGGCTACCGATCGCTAGTCGAAAGTGTGATTGGTATTGGAGTCTTTGCTTTACAAGCCCTGCCTACGCTGGTGCTTTGGGGAATTATCCTCTTCCTACCGGCGCGCTGGATGTGGAAGCGCTTTCGGCGCACGGCTGCCCCACAGTCGTAAGGGTGACCGACAATTTGGACCCTTCCAAAGAACGTAGAAAATAAGAGCTCAGGGTTTCAGAAAACGGAGATGGTCGAGAACTTACGGGCGAGAAGTTCGCGTGTTTCGAGGTAAGTCTTGTGTCGCCAAGCGACAGCGGATAACGACCGTGGATTAGGGTCGTGGCAATCGGCGTGCAGCTGGGATAGTGGCTGTCTCTTATCCCGGGGTGGGCCGGTTTCGCCGCGCCGAGACCGGTACTAGGGGTAGAGCAAAAGGGGCTCGACGGAGCCCCTTTTTTATTTCCTACCGGTTGGGCCGCGCCGACTGAATCGAACTTGCCCTTGGCTCGGTTTCCCGCAACACAGCTGGAGTCCCGCGGTGGTTAATACCCTAGCTGCAGCCGGACGTGCTGCCGCAGTTGGAGCATTTGTAGCAGCTTCCGTTTGGAGTCATGAGCATGCCGCACTCGGAGCAGGATGGAGCGTCGTCAATGGCGGCACGCGGCCGGGTGGAAGCCTCCGGTTCAGGCGATTTCATTACCGCCACCGGAGATGGCGTTTTGGCGGACGGCATGGCCGGACCCGCTTCTTCTTCCGCTCCAAGTTCGCCATCGAGGTAATCGGAGGAGATGAATTTCCCGCCCAACCAGCGCCCGATGTAATCCACGACCGACTTGGCGTAGCGGATCCGGGGATTGCCGGTGTAACCGGAAGGTTCAAAACGCGAATTGACGAATTTATCGACCAAGGCCCGCAACGGGACGCCATATTGCAGGGCAACGGAAACCGATAGCGCGAAGGCATCCATAATTCCCGAAAGCGTGGAGCCTTCCTTCGCCATTTTGATGAAAATTTCGCCGGCAGTGCCGTCGTCATACTTGCCGACGGTCAGGTAGCCTTCGTGTCCGCCGATTGAAAACTTGTGGGTGATGGAGCTGCGTTCGTTGGGCAGCTTGCGGCGCTTGGTGCGGTCGAAAAGTTCTTGCTGCTCGTGCGACGGAATTTCCACTTTAGCCAGTGGCGCCTCGACCGCCGCGGCCGGGGATGGGGATGCGGCGGCGGCCTTCTCTTCTTTCTTCTTGCCCGAGACCGATAACGGCTGCGAGCCTTTCGAATTGTCGCGGTAGATGGCGACGGCTTTGAGTCCGAATTTCCAAGACTCGGTATAGGCTTCCATGATGTCTTCTAGCGTGGACTCTTCCGGCATATTAATGGTCTTGCTGATCGCGCCGGAAAGGAACGGCTGAGCGGAAGCCATCATTTGCAGGTGCCCGCGCCAGGAAATCGAGCGGCCTCCGGGAGTGGCGAGCGAGCAATCAAATACGGCGAGATGCTCCGGCTTCAGTCCCGGCGCTCCTTCGATAGCGCCATTGGCGTCAATGAAATCCACGATTTGAGCCACTTGTTCAGGCGGATAACCGAGATTCATCAGCGACTGCGGGACGGTATTGTTCACGATTTTGATTACGCCGCCACCAACCAGCCTCTTTTGCTTCACAAGCGCGAGGTCGGGCTCGATTCCAGTGGTGTCGCAATCCATCATGAACCCAATCGTGCCGGTAGGAGCGAGCACGGAAACCTGAGAATTCTTGTAACCGTGTTTTTCGCCCAGTTCGAGAGCATCGTTCCAGGACTTCTGCGCCGCGTGAAGCAAGGAGGGTTGCACGTGCTCTTCCTTGATAGGTCGAAGAGCATCGCGATGCATGCGAACAACGTCAATCATTGCTTCGCGATTGCGCGGGTAGCCGCCAAATGGACCCATGCGCTCCGCGATGCGCGCAGATTGGGCGTACGCTTCGCCGGTCATCAGCGCAGTGATGGCGCCGCAGAAGTCTCGGCCCTTGTCGGAATCGTAAGGCATGGCTAGCGACATCAGTAATGCGCCGAGATTCGCATAGCCAAGACCCAGTGGCCGATAATCGTGCGAGTTACGCGCGATTTTCTCGCTGGGATAGCTGGCATTGTCCACCAGAATCTCTTGCGCCGTAATGGTCACGTCCACCGAATGAGCAAAGCCTTCCGTATCGAACTGGCCGTTCGAGCCGAGGAATTTCAAAAGGTTCAAGGACGCCAAATTGCAGGCGGTATCGTCCAGGAACATGTACTCCGAGCAAGGATTCGAAGCGTGAATACGATCGGTAGCCTTGCAAGTGTGCCAACGATTGATGGTTGTATCGTACTGCATGCCGGGGTCGCCACACCTCCACGCGGAATCGGCCATCTCGCGGAGCAAATCGCGCGCGCGGAATTGTTCGACCGGCTTGCCGTCCGTGACGTTTCGTGTCCACCAATCGCGGTCTTCCTCGACGGCGCGCATGAAGTCGTCGGTTACGCGGACGGAGTGGTTCGCATTCTGGAAGAAAACGGAAGAATAAGCTTCGCCGTCGATGGCAGGGTCGTAACCCTGTTCGATCAAAACTTGCGCCTTGCGCTCTTCCTTCATCTTGGACTCGATGAATTCCATGATGTCGGGATGGTCCACGTTGAGGATCACCATCTTGGCGGCGCGGCGGGTCTTGCCTCCGCTCTTGATTACGCCGGCAAAGGCGTCAAATCCTTTCATGAAGCTCACCGGGCCGGAAGCGATTCCTCCGCCGGAAAGGGATTCGTGGCTGCCGCGCAGCGAAGAAAAATTTGTGCCCGTACCAGAACCCCACTTGAAGAGCATGCCTTCGGTCTTAGCCAGGTTCATGATGGAATCCATGTTGTCCTGGACCGAGTTGATGAAGCAGGCCGAGCATTGCGGTTTCGCTTGCACGCCGACGTTGAACCAGACCGGCGAATTGAAAGCCACTTTTTGCTCAACGAGCAGATGGGCCAGCTCGTCCCGAAAAATATTCTTGGATTCCGGCGTGGCGAAATATCCGCCTTCCTCACCCCAGCGTACAATCGTGTCTACTACACGGCTAATTAATTGGCGTACGGAAGTTTCGCGCTCGGGGGTGTTCGGTTTGCCGTGGAAATATTTCGAAGCGACAATATTTGTCGCTGTCTGCGACCATGACTTCGGGACATCGACATTGTCCTGACGAAAAATCACCTGACCCTTATCATTTCCTATGATTGCGGAACGACGCTCCCACTCAACTTTATCAAAGGGCGATACTTTCCCGTCCGTGAAGCGGCGCTGGAAATCCAGGCCGGAAGCACGCCGGGTAACCTTCTCCGTTTCGGATTGGCTCTGCAGGGTCATTCTCGGTTCTGCCATTTCTACCTCCGCGCCGGCAGTAAAGCCGTCGTACGTTGGCTGGGCTGCGGTACAGGGGGGAACTCCATTCTACTCCTCCCGCACATCCGCATCCAGGGTGTCGTGATGTGTATCGGTGGATACACGAAACAGGGGGAATGTGAGCGCACGGTCGACGAAAACACTCTAGTTTCGTCTTCCGAGCCGAAAAAATAGAAAAGCCCAGCTAAGCCGCGCTAAAAATTGCTATGCGCGGTGCGAAGTAGGGTTTCTCCCCTCTAAGTTTTCGGTGTAACCCGGCCCGTTGCTCCGTTGATCGATGCCAGGAAGTAAGTCGTCATCGAACCAATTCTCCCCCCGGGTCTGGTTGCGCAGTATCGTGGGTACGGGAAAACTTGTCAAGAAAAAATCGACACACAACCACAAAATGTTCCGCTCAAGTTGTCGAAAGCGTCTATCCGTAGTGTTATCTGCGCCGACAGCAACAATTCCCGCCTTGACGATTTTCTTCTCAATAGAAATTTCTGTTCGGAAATTATTTGATCTTTACTTAATTTTATTTTTATTTTGAGTTCACGCGCCAAACAAACGACTTAAAAAAATTCTCCCGCGCCAATCTATCGAAACTCTTGCGCCAGCGACTCAGGTTATACTGGCTGGCCGCACCGTCACAAGGAGCGGACCGTCCGCTGATGCCCGGATCGCGAGGAACAAAACTTAATGGGCGGATCGCGTTTAACTACCCGGCCTTTGCCTTTTATCAGATTGCCCGATTTTTTGTAGTCGCGTCCACCGAAATGCAATCCGTCGCGGTCGGTTGGCAAGTGTACGACATCACGCACCGCGCGTTTGACTTGGGCCTTGTCGGACTCTGCCAATTCTTGCCGGGAATCACTTTGTTTCTGGTTTCCGGACATGTGGCTGACCGCTTCAATCGCCGCACTTTGCTGATGTTGTGCTATGCCGGTTTCGCAACCTGCTCGGGGCTGCTGCTTTATGTAACTTATTACGGACCGCCGTCCGTGCATGCGATCTATGCAGTCCTGGTTTTGCTGGGCGTGGTGCGCTCATTCAGCGGGCCAGTGAGCCGTGCCCTGCTGCCGCAGCTGATTCCCGAACAACATTTTCCAAATGCGGTGGCATGGCATTCGACGGTATTTCAGGCTTCGACGATCCTGGGACCGTCGATTGGGGGACTCGTGTATGCGGCTTTCCACGGACCGTCCGCTGTATACGCCACCGCCGTGGCATCGACTGGAATCGCAATTGTTTGCACTACGCTGATTCGGCCGAACGGAGTGGCTCGAGTACGAGAGCCGATTAACGTATCAACCGTTCTTGCCGGCCTCCGCTATATCAAACAGCAGAAAGTAATACTGGGTTCGATCTCGCTGGATCTTTTCGCAGTGTTATTGGGAGGAGCGGTGGCCCTGCTCCCTGTTTATGCGCGTGAGATTCTTCATACCGGGCCATGGGGACTCGGATTGTTGCGCACGGCTCCTGGAGTGGGTGCTGCGGCCATGGCCGTATTGCTGGCATATCGCCCGTTGCAAGGTCGCGTGGGCGCGACAATGCTATGGTGTGTTAGCGGCTTTGGTGCGTTTACGATTGTGTTCGGTCTTTCGCGGAACCTGGTTTTGTCGCTGCTCGCGCTGATCTTGGTGGGCGCAAGCGATATGGTAAGTGTGGTGATTCGCGTAACGCTGCTACAGCTAATGACTCCCGATCAGATGCGTGGGCGAGTAAATGCCGTGGATATGGTTTTCATCGGTGCATCCAACGAACTGGGTCAATTCGAGTCGGGACTAACAGCGAGTTGGTTCGGAACGGTTCCTGCGGTTATTCTTGGAGGAATCGGCACGTTGATGGTCACCGCGATTTGGGCTTGGAGTTTCCCAGAGCTGCGCCGCGCTGACAAGTTAAGCGCTTCGGGCAACTAAAATCCCTAAAACTCCTCGATTGTTCTGCCGATGATAGCCGCCATAGCCTGTGTTCTGCGAAGCAACACGGTGGTATTGACAAGAACGCGGCAAGTAAAAAAAAATTAGAATGAGTTAAGGCTATGAGTACACCAGCTATTGAAATCGAAGGGCTCACCAAGGACTACCCGGTAGGGTTCTGGCGCCCGCGGTTGCGCCGGTCGCTCGACCACCTGACCCTGCGGGTTGAAGACGGAGAAATCTTCGGCTTCCTGGGCCCCAATGGGGCGGGGAAAACTACAACCCTAAAAGTTCTAATGAGCATTATTTACCCCACTTCAGGGACCGCGCGCGTGCGCGGCAAGTCAATCGACGATGTGCGCATGCACCGCGAGATCGGATACCTGCCGGAACAGCCCTATTTCTACGATTACCTGACCGCGCGAGAATTGCTGGAATACTACGCGCGTTTGTTCGGCTTCAGAGCAGCGGACCGGCGGGAGCGCGTAACGCGTTTTCTGGAGCGCGTCGGCTTGGCCGACGCGGGAGACCTGCAGCTGCGGAAGTTTTCCAAGGGCATGTTACAGCGCGTGGGCATGGCACAGGCAATCCTCCACGATCCGCAAGTAATCTTCCTGGATGAACCGATGTCGGGATTGGACCCCGTCGGCCGAAGAGAAGTTCGCGACATTATTCACCATTTGAAGCGCGAGGGCCGAACGGTGTTCTTTTCCACGCATATTCTTTCGGATGCGGAGATGTTGTGCGACAGAGTGGCGGTGCTGGTTGGCGGAAAACTGCAGGGCGTGGGAGCGCCCGCGGAAATTGTGTCGATGCAAGTGTACGCGATGGAAATCTTGTTTGAAACTCAGGTCGGGGGCGCGCTCCCGAACTCTTTGGCAAAGAGCGCCACCCAAATAGGAGGTCGCTATCGCGCGGAAGTTCCGGAACAGCAGTTGTATTCGGCCCTGGAAGAACTGCGAAGCTGTGGAGCCCGGATTCTTTCCGTAACGCCGTTGCGGCCGACGCTTGAGGATTATTTCTTCAAACTGATTGCGCGCAATAAGGCTGTTCCGCAGCCCGAAGAGGCGGTTTCGCGATGAGTGCGATACCGGGCATCGTAGCCATCAATACCTTCCGCGAAGCGGTGCGCGATCGCGTGCTTTACAACTTAATTGTGTTCGCTCTGATGATGATAGGAGCCTCGATCCTGGTGGGTGAAATTTCGATTGGGATCGATCGTCTGGTAATTATCAACCTGGGCCTTTCCGCCATCTCGATATTCGGATTGGTCATGGCGATTTTTATAGGCGTCGGGCTGGTCTATAAGGAGATGGAGAAGCGCACATTATACAGCGTGCTGGCAAAGCCCGTGCGGCGATGGGAATTTCTTGTGGGGAAATTCGGCGGGCTGTTGCTGACGCTGGCCGTGAACACAGGGTTCATGACACTAGGCCTTGCGGCAGCGCTTTTCTACGTGAGCCGCGAGTTCCTTCGCACCGATGCGACGATCCTAGTGGCCATTTATTTCATCCTACTGGAGCTCGCGCTGGTGACCGCCTTTGCTCTTTTTTTCTCATGCTTTTCGAGCCCCATGCTTTCCACCTTGTTCACGCTGGGGATTTATGTGGCGGGGTTTTTCTCCGCCGATATTCGCGGGATTGGCACGGTCACGCGAAGCCCGGCGATGCAGATGACGGCTCGTGTCATCAGTTATTTGCTGCCGAACTTTCGCAATTTCAATATCATTTCGGCGGCGTCTCACGGCGACGCGATTCCGTTTTCGTTGATCTGGCAAAATACCGTTTACGCGGCATTGTATGTGGCGCTCGTGCTCATCGCTGCCTCCTCAATTTTCTCCGGACGAAACTTAAAATGAGCGGGCGAAGTCACGGCTGGATACGGTGGTTCTCCCTTGCAGCGATTGCCGCGCTGTTCATAGCGATCGGGTTTCTGCAAATGCGCATCGAAGCAGAGACCCGCACTGCAGCCCGGCAGAGAGAAGAACTTTTGCTGCATTCCGGTCCGGTGCTCAAGCGATTGAGCCTGGGATACGATTCGTTGCTGGGCGATATTTATTGGACCCGCACCGTTCAGTATTTCGGCAGCAGGGTCGGGAACCCCGGCGAGAAATTCCAGTTGCTGTGGCCGCTGCTCGACCTGACCACCACGCTCGATCCCAAACTCATAGTGGCGTATCGTTTTGGCGCAATTTTTCTCTCCGAGCCGATGCCCACCGGAGCCGACCGCTCAGACCTCGCTGTCGAGCTTGTGAAGCGAGGCGTTGAGGCGAATCCCAATTCCTGGGAACTTAGCGCCGATCTGGGCTTCCTCTACTACTGGCATTTGAAAGACTACCAGAAGGCGTCGGCGGCCTATCTGCAAGGCGGTAATATTCCAAACGCGCCTACCTGGATGAAGATGATGGCCGCGCAAGTGGCCGAGAAAGGAAACTCGTTTTCCAATTCATTGGCAATCTGGACTGAACTGTACGATTCGACGCAAGATGCGAAGGTAAAGAAGAACGCGCTGGTGCACCTGCAATCGCTGCGGGCGCTACAAGATACCCGGGAGCTGGACAAGATTGCCCAGCAATACCATCAACAGAACGGCCGCTATCCGGCTAGCATGAAGGAATTGTACGATCGCGGGCTGCTGCAGGGCATTCCGCGAGATCCCGCCGGATTCCCCTATGCCTTTGGCATTGATGGAAAGGCGGAACTTGACCCGCATAGCCCGATCATTTTGCCGCAACCCTGGGAAAGTCCTTCGCAATAACCATTACTCGTAACGAAGAGCTTCCACCGGATTGAGGCGCGCTGCTTTCGTGGCCGGCCAGACTCCGAATACCAGACCGATGCCGACCGAAACCGTGAATCCGACGATCACAGCCCAAGCCGGCACGATCGCCTTCAACGAACTGACCACCGGGACCATCAGCGCAAGACCGCTGCCGAGCAGAATCCCAATTATTCCACCGGTCCCGGTTAGCGTCATGGCCTCGAAAAGAAATTGCCAGGTGATGTCGCGGCTGCGTGCACCAATGGCTTTGCGCACCCCGATTTCACGCGTTCGTTCGGTGACGGAAACGAGCATGATGTTCATGACTCCCATGCCGCCAATCAAGAGGCCGATCGAGCTGAGCACGATCACGACGAGAACCACGCCACCGATGATGTCGTTAAACTTTTGCACCACTTCGACCTGCGTTTGAATCGAGAAGTTGTCCGGAGCGATATAGGGGACGTTTCGGCGGCGGCGCAACACTTCGCGCAATTGGTCCACCGCGGCGTTTAGTTTTCCGGGATAGGCGAGGAACCGGTAACCTATTTCGTAACTCGAGGGATACAACTTCATAAAGGTGTAATAGGGAATTGTGGTGCGGCGGTCTTCGTCATTGGTCCCGAACCCACCGAGAGGCTTCTGAAATACGCCAACGACCAAGTAGGTAGACCCGTCCACCAGAATCTCTTTTCCAAGTGCATCGTCGATCGTCGGGAAAAATGCTTTGGCAATGTTTTCGCCGATGACTACTACATTCTCGCGATGT
>Ga0307477_10002061_pt1 | contig 15908 bp, 14 predicted proteins | sample atmos_gasesECM2C_FD_203316 | JGI IMG/M metagenome (GOLD analysis project Ga0307477, IMG submission 203316) | Hardwood forest soil microbial communities from Morgan-Monroe State Forest, Indiana, United States - atmos_gasesECM2C_515 | ecosystem: Environmental > Terrestrial > Soil > Temperate...
ACTGCTGGCAACGTTGTCAGGCGTGCCGGTCCACCTGCGCCCCGGCCGGTTCTTGCGCATGCGTGTCCATTTTGCGGCGCCAGCCGCCGGGCTGACCGACTTGATCGCGTCTATCACCTCGTCAACCACGCCGGCTGACAACAATCCTGCGAATAACACGGCGGTAGCCACGACAACGGGATAGAAATCGGTCGCGATGGAATTCGGCGGCGGCGAATCGCGTATAATTCGACGCCATGTCCGGGGTCGTGTTGTTTGGTTCATCGGGAGCGGGAGGAATGTCGCCGTGCCGCGCGCCGGTCACGCCGCGGGTGCACCTGGGTGACGGCCAGCCTTCCTTGCCGATCGAGAAACGCATCAAGACGATGCTGAACAAGGGGGCGCGCGGCCTGCTTAACCTGGTCGGCCCGGCAGGCTCGGGAAAGACAACTGGTTTACGACATTTGGCCGCGGTGCTCGACCCGTCGGACCCCGTCGTCCTGACGGAAGGTCGGCTCAATTCCCGCTTCAAGGAATCTTCTCAAACGCGGCTGGTGGTCTTCACTTCGCAGCAGCCGCTGGATCCCGGCGGGTTGACGACATTTTACATGTCACCCTGGTCAAATGACGATTTGATCGAATACCTCTTGGGGACGCACCCGGGTCGTTGCCGATCGGTGATGGGCCGCCTGACGCAATGCTCCGGCCGCGAGAAACTGCACGGGCTGCCCGAATTGTGGAGGGTCGTGCTGGACGAGATGGCGGCCGACGAGAATGTTTGTGATATCGACGCCGCGTTGGTCTGCTTTCTGGATCGCGAGTTGTGCGATGAGGCGGCCCGCCGCACCGCGGAGCAACTTGCCCTGTTCGCCTTGGCGCTCAAGGGGGAGCCTCCGCGGCGCCGGAGCCGTCGAGATGTCCATATTGGGGGATTGCTTAGGCATGGTCACGTCAGAATGCTTCTGGCCGCGCGAGCCCTGGGCCGCGGGTTGTGCGACGCTACGGTTTCTGCGGAACTTGCCGCCGATTTACCCGAGGACTTGGTTCGGCGCACTGCAAGTTTAATCGCCGACGTTCCCGGCGCGACGCGGCGGCTCGAGCACCTGACGCGGGCAACCGACGGCCGTGTCCAGGCGATGGCCGCGAGCATCCTGCACGCCACCGGCATCGGCTGGCGTCCGAAGGAAGGTCATCTGCCCAACCTCAGCCGTGCCATGCTCCCCGGCGCCCAGTGGTCGTATGTCGATTTGCCGGGAATCAGCCTGGAAGGCGCCGACCTGCGGGAAGCAAATTTGTGCGGCGCGAAGCTGACCGCGGCGAGACTCGACCGCGCCGGCCTGATTCGCGCCAACCTCTGCGGCGCCGCCATGGACGACACGTCCTTCCGCGGGTCGAATATGACCGGCGCGGATCTGACCGCCGCCTCGGCCAATGAGGCCTGTTTCGCCTCCGCAAACCTGTCCGGCGCCGAACTGTGCCGTTCGACGCTGCGCCGCGCCGTATTGCGCTTTGCCAACCTGACCAACGCCCGGCTCATCACTGCCGATCTCAGCGGCGCCGATCTGGAGTTGGCGAGGATCGACGGCGCCAACTTCTCGCACGCGCTGTTCGACGGCTCAATGCTGCGAGGACTGCCGCTGCGCCAAGTCGTTTTAAGCGGTACATCCTTCCGGCAAGCGGACCTGACGCGCTGTGACCTGGAAGACGCCGACGCCGACGATTGCGATTTTTCCGAAGCGCAGATGGACGGCGCCCTGCTGACCGGCTCGATCCTCCGCGGCACGAGCTTTCGCGGCGCACGCCTGACCAACTGCGGCCTGGCCGACATCGATTGGGAAGAGGTCGACCTTCGCGACGCCGACCTCCGCGGATCGAGCTTTCACATGGGATCGACCCGCAGCGGGTTGGTCGACAGCGATATTCCCGGCGAAGGCACCCACACCGGCTTCTACACGGACGATTATTACGACCGCGATTTCAAACCCCCGGGCGAGGTCCGCAAGGCCAGCCTCCGCGGCGCCGACCTCCGCGACGCCTGCATCGAAAGCGTCGATTTCTACCTGGTCGACCTGCGCGGCGCGCGATACTCGAACTCCCAATCCGAGTATTTCAATCGCTGCGGCGCGATTCTCGATTGAATCGAGGCTACCGCAGGTTCAGGAACTCCATCATGTGCTGGTCATAAAGCTTCTGAGCTTGTGGGTCGTTGAGCGGCAGCCGCAGTTCGTTGATGACCTTCGTTCCCATGGGAATCCACTCCCGCCAGCAGTCGGCACAAATCTTCTCGAAAACCTCCTGCCCCAGCGCCCCCTTGAACGGCGGCTTGGTCAGCTTGTGGGCGACGCGGTGACACCGGGCGCACATCACCTGCCCCTCCCCAACGGGCCTGTCACCCTGCGCCGAGCCTTTCAACTCCGGCACAGGCCCGCCCAACTCCTTGAGCATCGCGATCATCTCGTTGCGCGGCATCATGTCGCCGCGATCGTCAGCACGGCGGATGCCGTCGGTCAACCGTTGGATTGCCTCAGGCCTCCGCTCCAGGCCAAGAAGAGCCTGGGCGGCAAGCTGGTAAGCCTTGCTGATGTTGGGATTCAGCTCGAGGCAGCGATCGAAACTCGCGACGGCTTGCTGGTACTGCCCGCTCGTCAGGTACTCGCGGCCGAGCGAAAAATGCGCGACCTCGTTTGTCGGGTCGTCGTTGGCCATCTTGTGGAACTGCTCGATGCGGCTGTTGGGCTGGGCCACTGAATCTCCTCGTGCTCGAACGCCGGGATTATAGCGCCGCCGCCGCCGGGATTTTACTTGTTTTCCACGAAAGCCAAGTTACCCTCCTGCCCTCGCAATCAATCATAACTCTAGAAGGAGGACCCCATGTTCAGAACCGTGATGCTTGGCGCGATGGCGTTGGTTGCCCCGGCGGCGATGGCCGCGGACGCAGCTCAGGATGTGACCGATGCTGCCAAGAAGCTCGGCGACGCCGCCAACTACAGTTGGAAGACCACCAGCGAAAACGCCGGCGGCGGCGGGTTCAACGCAACCATCGAAGGGGCCGCCGAAAAGGACGGCTACACCTCGCTCAAGATGACGTTCGGCGATAACAACATCGAGGTTGCCGTCAAGGGCGGCAAGGGCGCGCTCAAGACCGAAGACGGTTGGAAGTCGTCCGAAGAGGCCGCTAACGACGAGAACGGTCCCGGCCGTTTCCTCGCCGCCATCGTGCAGAACTTCAAGGCCCCCGCCGCTCAGGCGCAGGACATCGTCTCCAAGACCAAAGACCTCAAGCAGGCCGACGACGCCTACACGGCCGAGTTGACGGAAGAAGGCGCCAAGCAACTGGCGACCTTCCGCCGCGGCAACAACGCCAATGGCCCGCAGATCAGCAACGCCAAGGGCACTATTAAATTCTGGGTCAAGGACGGCACGCTGGCCAAGATGGAGTATCACATCCAGGCGACGATGACGGTCAACGGTGAAGACCGCGACATCGACCGCACCACCACGACGGAAATCAAGGACGTCGGGTCCACCAAGGTCGAGGTCCCCGACGACGCCAAGAAGAAGCTGCCGTGAACGCGGGATGCGCGTCTCACGTGCCCTGTTTGTTCTCGGGACGTTCCGGGCCCAGCGGATGCCCTGACGAGGTGTTGGCGTGTAGCTTGCGGGAGACGTCGCCGGCCATTCCAAGGTAGATCACCTTCAGGTCGGCCCGATTGACGAGGTAGACGTTGCGGTCGGGCTGGATTTGCGCGTAGTAATCGATGATCTGTGGGTCGCGCGCGCCCAGGTCGTGAGCGCGGATGATTGGCGCATCGTCGGGCCATGCAACATCAACGTTGTAGACCGGCTCATCGTGAAAGTTCACGAGGCCGCTGGCGTACACGCCCGGCTCGTAGTGATACAGCACCAGCGCCGGGGTAGAGACGAGCTTGGGCAGGACTTCATAATTGAACCGGGCCACAGGAAACTCAATGTCGTCCCGCTGCTTCGGATGAAACTCCGGCAGCGCGGTAACCGACACCGCGGCCAGCGCCAGCATTGTCGCCGTGCTCGCGACCGAACCCCATCGCAGCGACATCCGCTCCAGCGACGCAACTCCCAGCAGCACCACCAGAATCACCGCAGGAGTCACCGCGATACAGTAATGTTCAAGCAGCGCCGCGGGGTAGAACACATACCCGGCGACGAAAAGAGGCAACGGAGCAAGCAACACCCACTGCCGCGGATCTCGAACTCCAAGTAATCCCGCCGGGATGAGGACCAGGAAGAGCGCGGCGCCGAGCGTCGATCCAAGGATCGTTCGGCATCGCGCGTCAAGCCGGGAAGCAAGCGTCTGCCGCACGTTGGCTTGATGCTGCGGGACGACGAAATACTCCCCCATCAGCCTTTTCTGGAGCAGGTTCGAGGTCGAATGCGTGTTGGTGGAGGTGGAATGGCCGTACGACGCCAATCCGGGAAACTCGACCTGGGCGTAGTGCTGGACCGGCGTGACGAGCAGCGATCCCGTAATCCCGCGATTCAACACCAGTTGCAGCGCCAGAAATGGAACGGCCGCCGCTGCGATCGCGCCCAGGGTCTTGAACGTCACCCGCGCGCCGCGGCCCCGAAGGTCCCAGAGAACGACCAATCCCAATGGAATGCCGTACGCGAGGGCATCGACCGGCCGCGTGATTGCCGCCCAGCCGAGACTTACGCCCATCAGCACGGCCCAGCTGACATGGCGGCTCTTGCGCCATCGCAGCCACGCCCAAACGGCCGTCAGGGCCAGCGCCGCCAAGACCATGTGGGACATCAGCCAAACCGAAATTTGCCGATAAATCCAGGTCGAGGCCAGCATCAGCACGGCCAACAGTCCGGAGGCGCTGTCAATCAGTTCAGCGACGATGCGGAAGAGCAGCGCCGCCATCGCGCCGGACGCCAGCAGCGGCATCAGCCAAGTCGGCAAGTCCAGCCATGCGGCCGGAACGAAGAACAGGGCGGCACCGGGGAAATACATCGCCGCGTAAACCGGCTTGACGAAGATGTAGAACGTCTCGAAGAAGTCGGCGCAGGAATGCTGCGGCATCCAGAGCCGGCCGTGCGCCAGCATCTGCGCCTGGAGCAACGTCATTTGGTGGTCGTGCCATTTTGGCCACAGTGTCCGGTGCTGCCAGAGTGCGGTGATCAGCAGGTAAGTTGCCGTCCCCGCGAAGACGCCCAGCGTCATGACCCGAAGCCCGCGCGGCGACAGATTGCGAAGCCGATCGAGTGCCGATGTGACTGCCGCTCGCGGCCAGGGCAGCGCGCCAGCCAGCGCCGCCAGACCCAGCGCGACCTTCTGCGGAAACGTCCCCCAGTTCCCACGCCCCAGTACCCACCAAAGCGCGACCCCCATCAGAATCGCCAGAAACAAGGAGATTTGGGCGTGGGCGGGCGCGCGAGGCAACGACGGCGCTATCGCCACGGGCCTCGATTCGCGTGCGACTGCCGGGCCGTCACCCATCTCTGCCGCGCCTCCACTCGCCTCGTCTATTTGCGATTCGCCGCCTCGACCAGCATGACCAGCGGCACGTGCCGAGGCCGTGAGTCGGCGGGCAGGACCTCGCCCGACCAGTCCACGACCATCTTGTACGCACGCCATGCCCGCGACATCGGCGCGAACAGCGTTCCCCGCGCCAGCGCCCGCGCCAAGTTCACCTGCCAGCGGGGGCTGAACTCCTGGCCGTACACCGTATGCACTCCAAAGTATCGTCCCAGACAGTCGAGAAATTCCCTGCGGCAAAACTCGCGGGTGTGAAACGGATTTCCCGTCGGCCCGCCCAGGGAATACGAGTCCTTCTCCGGCGTGGAAATAAAGATGCTGCCGCCGGGCACAACCACCCGCTGTAGTTCCTTCAGATAATCCTCGATCGATTCGGACGGGAGGTGCTCGATGGTCTCGAACGACGCGGCCACGTCAAACCGGTTGGCCTCGAACGGAAGCTTGCGGGCATCGGCGCACGTGAACTGCACGGTGGGCGAGCCGTACGCGGCAGCAGCCTCGGCTACCGCTTGCGGGCAGATGTCCACCCCGACCACTTCCTTTGCCTTTGCCGCCAGGATCGCCGACCCATAACCCGATCCGCAGGCGCTGTCGAGCACGCGCAGTCCCTGCACCGATGTCGCGATAAACTCGTAGCGCTTGCGATGCTCGGCGACCACGCCCTTCAAATACCACTTGGGCGGCGCGTTCAAATCGATGCGTTCCAGCGGGGGTGAGATCATGAGGATAACCGTCCGTCTCCCTTTCGGCGATCCGGACCTTGTGCTTAACCCGCCCGTGTATCCGGCGCAGCCGTCAAAGGCCCTCCGCCCGCTGCTAATTCGCGCGCGCCTCCCATCCGATAAGCATCGATATGCTGCTGAACTCGTCGCGCCGGGGGCAGCCCGCGCTGATTTCCGTCGTCGTTCCGGTCTATTTTGAAGAGCGGGTGCTCCGCGACTCCTATGCCCGGCTCAAGGCGGCGATGCTGTCGCTGAGCCCCGACTTCGCCTACGAGCTGATTTTCGTCAACGACGGAAGTACCGACGGCTCGGGCGCGATTCTGGCCGAGCTGGCGGGATCGGATGCCGCCGTGCGGGTGGTCAGCCTTTCACGCAATTTTGGCCATCAGCTCGCGATCACCGCCGGCATCGATCACGCCATGGGAGACGCCGTCGTTCTGATCGACGCCGACCTCCAGGACCCTCCCGAGGTCATCCCGCAGATGGTCGCCAAGTGGCAGGAAGGTTTCAAAGTGGTTTATGGCGTGCGCCGATCCCGGGCCGGCGAGACGCGTTTTAAGCTCCTGACCGCCAAGCTCTTCTACCGCCTGCTGTCGCGCCTCAGCGACGTGAAGATCCCGCTGGACTGCGGCGACTTCCGGCTGATGGACCGCGCGGTGGTCGATGAGCTGGTCCAGATCCGTGAAGAAAGCCGTTACATCCGCGGCCTCGTCAGTTGGGTGGGGTTCCCGCAATGCCCCGTCGAGTACGAACGCCAGCCGCGCCTCAGTGGCGAAACAAAATTCCGCCTGGGAAAGATGTTGCGCTTCGCTCTCGACGGAATCAGCAGCTTCTCGGAGGCGCCGTTGCGGCTGTCGGGCCAGGTCGGGCTGATTGTCACGGTTGGCTCGCTTTTGCTGATGGCATGGATCATCGGCGGGAAGATCATGAATCCCGCCCAGACGGTCGCCGGCTGGACATCGGTCATGGTCGCGGTCTTATTTCTGGGTGGCGTGCAACTGATTTCGATCGGCGTGCTGGGCGAGTACATCGGCCGCATCTTCCGCCAAACCAAGGGCCGTCCGCTCTACGTCGTCGCCGAGCGGATCAATTTCGATCGCGAGGCGTTGGGCCGGCCTCAGGTTCGCGTCCGGCCGGCGGCGGTGACGAAAGTCGCGGTTTAGACTCGTGGCTGAAACATTTGATTCAACGTCCGCATCGAACCGGGTACCGACGGTCTCCGTTTGCATCCCAGCCTACAACTCCCAGCGCTTTATCGGGGCCGCGATCGAATCCGTGCTGGCCCAAACCCTCCAGGACTTTGAAATCGTTGTTTCCGACGATGCTTCGAGTGACCGCACGCTCGAGGTCGTCGGCGGCTTCCGCGATCCACGCATTCGCGTCATCGGCGGCCAGGACAGGATGGGAATCGGTGGAAACTGGAACCGGGCCGTGCGCGAGTGCCGCGGCCGCTACATCAAGCTGCTATGCCATGACGATCTGCTGTATCCCGGCTGCCTGAAGGCGCAGGCGGCGGTCCTGGACGACCCGGCCAACGAAGATGTGGCGTTGGTCTGCGCGCGGCGCGATATTGTCGACGAGTCGGGCGGCGTAGTCATGCGATCGCGCGGGCCCGGCTGGGCACCGGGAAAACTTGCGGGAGTTGAGGCGGTGCGTCGGGTCGTGCGGTGCGGAACCAATCCACTGGGTGAGCCCGCCGCGGTGCTTTTCCGCGCCGAGGCTTTCGCCCGATCAAGCGGTTTCGATTCGAGAAGCCCTTACATGATCGACCTCGATATGTGGTGCAAGCTTCTGGGCGCGGGCAGCCTTTACGTGATTCCCGATACGCTGTGTGCGTTTCGAATATCTCCTGCCGCACTAAGCACCAACCTGGCCGGCTCGCAGGCCGCCGAGGCCCGACGATTCTTCGCGCTGCTGGCGGGGGCACCGGGTTCTTCAATCCAACGAACTGATCTGCTTCTGGGTCAGACGAAGGCGACGCTGCTGGCGCCTGTACGGAGGTTGTTATATCAGTTCTTCTTCCGCCAGGCGCGACGCGCCAATCGAGCCGCATGACCCCCTGGCAGCGATCATCGCCTGGTCAATATGAACGCTCGTGCTCCACCCGGCGCCAGTCGCGACGCGACGATCCCCAGCGGCAGCGACAGCGCAAATAACGCCGAGTTAAACCGGCCCAGGAGCATCATTGGAATGCTCCCGGCAAACCCGTTGGGAAACGGAACGGCGTAATGGTCCGTCAACTTGAAGCCGTGCCGCCCGGCCAGCGCGCCGACGACGGCCGGCTCGGGAAACGTGATATGACGCGGCGGGTCGAGCGCGTGCCACCGCCGGCCAAACAGCCGCCCTTCCAGCGACGACGCCTGCGGGACGACGAAATAAAAAAACCCACCCGGCCGTAGCAGGCGCTGCGCGTCCTCAAATCCGCCGTGCAGATCGGTCAAATGTTCCAGCACAAAGTGCATCGTCACCACGTCTACGGCGCCGCCATGCCGGGCAAACATTTCATCGCGATTAGACAAGACTGGAATGCCCAATCGCCCCGATAACTTCCGCGCGTGGCCCGTGTCCATCTCGTATCCGAGCAATTCGATCCCGCGGCCAACCAGAGACTCCAGGTACCATCCATCCCCGCAGCCGTAATCGAGCAGGACGATTGGCCGCCCGCACGGCGGGCGGAAATAGGTCGGCGACATCACCCACTTCCGCAACGCCCGGTAAAGCACGCCTTTGCGGGCATGCACCGGATACGCGGCGTAAAACGCGCTGACATCGTTGGGAGCGGGATATTGCTGGAGAAGCCCGCAATCACTACAACGGTGGTAGTCCACTATGAACGGCGTGCGGACGTAATGATCCCGGCATCCCAGATACACGGGATCGATCGAAGTCCCCCCGCAGCAAAGGCATCCCTGCCGCTTGGGCGTTACCGATCTTTCCACTTGGCAGAGGGTCATCAAATAGACGCGGCCAGTGGGCCGCCCAAATTGATTATCGTGCTGCCGTGCCGACTTCTACACCTGTTCCGTCACACAGCCGCTAATACAGACCTCTACAGGGGTGAAGCGGCACACAGAGGATCACCCCCGACACTATGACCAGACAGAGTCGATTCAGAGCGGCTCGATCAGCTTCGGCCCGCGGTCCCGTACATCAGCGAGAGGATCTCGGCCCGGCTGGCGGGGTTTTCCTTGAAGATGCCGCGCAGCTCGCTGGTGACCATGGTGCTCCCATGTTTTTTGACCCCGCGGATGGTCATGCAGGTGTGGACCGCTTCGATGACGCAGGCCGCGCCGATCGGGTTCAGCTCTTCCATCAGGGCGTCGGCGATCTGCGTCGTCAGCCTCTCCTGCACCTGTGGCCGGCGGGCATATCCGTCGACCAGCCGGGCCAGCTTGCTGAGGCCGACGACCTTTCCATCCGGCAGGTACGCCACGTGCGCCTTTCCCATGAATGGCAGCAAATGGTGCTCGCAAAGCGAATGAAATTCGATGTCGCGCAGCAGGACCACCTCCTGGTATCGCTCGTGAAACACGGTCCGCAGGTGAACGCGGGGGTCCGCCTTGAGGCCCGCCATCAGCTCGCCGTAGGCGCGGGCTACGCGGTTGGGCGTGCCGGCCAGTCCCTCGCGGTCGGGGTTTTCGCCGATCGCCGAAAGGATCTCTCGCACCGCCTTCTCGATTCGAGGAACGTCCACGGCCCCGTGGTCCGACCCTGCCGGCTGGTCGTCGCTGGGATCGTCGAGGTGCTCGAAACCGTACGCCTGACCGCGTCCAGAAGCCATAGTTTGACTCCCAATGATGCCCAAAAGGTCATGGTGATTATAGCGGCCGGCCGCCGGCCTGCCGGAGGGATCGTCAACTATCTGTTGAAGGGGAACGACTTCATCTGTTCAATGGGGGCTCGATGAATCGGTGCTGGGATGCAGAAGCCGGTCGATATTTTCGCCGCGCCGCTCGGCTTCGCGCAAGCTGGCCGCCGTTCCGATCCGGCGCAGCTCGTCCTTTCCCAGGTCCCAGACGAAGAAGACGCGATCGGGCTGGGTTTGGGCGTAGTAATCGACGATTTCCGAATCGCGCGCCCCCAGGTCGTGGGCACGGACGACTTCGGCATCGTCCGGCCAGACGACCTCGCTGTTATACACCGGCTCCGCTTTCCAGTTCTGCTTCGGCGAATACCTGAACAAGACGACCGCGCGCTCGCCGCGGAGCAGCTCGTGGGCCTTTCGGAGCAGCGCGGACGGCAGCGGCTCGTCGCTAACTTGTTTGGAAGGGTCGCGAACAATCAGGTGATTGATCTCCCAAAGGGATGTGAGGCTCGCGGCCACGACCAGGGCCGTCGCCACGCCCGTTATCCTGGATTGATGCCTCGGCCAGGCGCGCGTGGCGGCGTCGAATCCAAGCAGCACCCAGAGCACCATCGCCGGTATGATCGCGATCGCGTAATGTTCCAGAAAGAAGGGATTGCACAGGTAAAGCGCCAGGAACACCGGCAGCGTCCCCCACAACACCCACCGCCGCCGATGGGTGAGAGACAACAAACCTACGGGGACAAATGACAACAGCGCCCGAATCGGAAGCGTCGTGTCCGCGATCATCGCCAGGTAGGGAGGCCTGGGCGCGAAGCCCGCGGGGAATTGCGTGTGAAACCACGGCGCCAGAAAATTGTCCGGCTGGTGAAGCTCGAGATAACTCCTGGTCAGCTCGTAATCGGCTTGAACCTGCGGCAAGGACGACTGCGGCCGGGCGTTCGGATCGAACCGATGAAATCCGAACGTGCCGCCCGGCACTTGCTCATTCAGATAAAGCGTATAAGGCGTTTTGAAGGCATGACCGGTCGTCCTCAGATCGAAGACCACCTGTACCGTAAAGAACGGCAGCGTCCCCGCAACCACGAGCCCCGCGGTCACGGCCCGGCGACTCCACTTCTGCTTCCACAAGTCCAATGTCATCGCGATTCCGATCGGGACCGCGAACACGACCGCATCGACCGGCCTGACGATCGCCGCCCATCCGGCAAACACGCCCAGCGCCAGCGCCCAGCCCCATTTGAAATTGCGCCGCCATCGCAGCCATGCCAGCACCATCAACAGCCCCAGCAGCAGCATCGGAATCTGCGACATCACCATCACGCTGAGTGTGCGAAACCAGGTGAGCGACACGACCATCAGCGCCGCCAGCACACCGGCGGCTCCATCGATCAATTCGGTCGTGATCGCGTACAAGAGGCCGATGATTGCCCCGCTGAGCGCCACCGGCACCACCGAGGTCGGAAGCGACAGCCAAACCGTCGGCACGAACATCAGGGCCGTTCCGGGAAAATAGATCGAGCAGTAGACGGGGCGCACGAGGATGTAAAACGACTCAAAGAAGTCGGCCAGCGGATGCTGCAGCATCCGCAGCCTGCCGTGGGCAAGCATCTGCGTCCCCAGGAAGTAGCTGCAATCGTCATTCGTCTTGGGAAACAGGTCGCGGTCCTGAACCAGCGCGGAAGTGATGAGATAGCACGCCGCGACGATTCCGATCGCCGCGGCCGATACGACCAGCCCGCGCCGCGAAGGATGGCGAATTCGATCCAATGCGGCATTGATCGGCCGCGCCAGCAGCAGTCCCGCCAACGCCGCCGCGGCGATCACTCCCCACCGAATCGCGCCAATGCCACGTCCTTCCCCGATCGCAATCCACAGCACCGCCCCTAACACCAACAGCACTACGACGACGGTTTGTCTTGCGATCAAGCTCGACTGGATTTCAGGCTTCGTGCGGGGCGAAGGCTGTTTTTTGAGTTTGGTCGAAGACGGTGAGGACAACGCGCTTCCTGTATGGAGAGGCCGATTGTCGATCATCGCCCCGATTGCCGCAAGCTGTGGTCATCGACGTGGTAAGCCTGATTTCGCCCATCGATCGCAACAGGCGCCCGAGATGTATCGGCGCGATTGAACGAAAGGGCCGTCCGTGCAGAAATTACCCGCCGACAATTGATCCAGCCCGATAGAATATGTTTTTGCTCCAATGCCTCCCGTCATGTCGTTGCGGCGAAAAATGAGCGCGCAGATCGCGGCGATGCTGATCGGCCTGCTGCTGGTCAGCAGCGCGTCGCTATGGGGCCTCAACGGCCTGCACCAGGACTACGCCGTCGCTCTGGACAGCTACGAGGAGCTGCGCGAAGTGTACGGCGTCGTCGGCTCGCGCCTTTACGCGGCCATGGAATTGCTGCGGGCCAATCCCGACGACCGCGAGCGCGCCGCCGAGCAGTTGTATATCGCCTTGCAACGATTCGACCTGTTCTTCTCCTCCGGCCTGTTGAGCTCGGAGAATCTCACCGCAGATGACCAGGCCAAATGGATGTTGCGCGGCGCCATTACCGCCGCCCTGGCCCAGCTCCGCCTCCCGCCCCAGGCCTTGCCGCGCGAGCTGCTCGAGCGGGCGGACCTCCAAGCCGTCGCCAACGCTCAGACCCAGATGCGGGAGTTCTCCACGCAGATCAAGGGATTGATCGAGGACCGCCAGAGGGCCGCCAACAAGAAGCACCACGACACCGTCATCGCGGTTTCGGCCATCTGTGCGGCGATTGTTGCCGGGGCCGTCCTGCTGGGGGTCGCCCAGTACCGTAGCGTGATCCTCCCCCTCCAGCGTTTGATGGCGGGCGTGCGGAAGGTCGCCGCCGGGCAGTTCCAGCAGCGGCTCGACGAACGCGGCAGCCAGGAATTCACCGAGTTGGGCGCCGAGTTCAACCGCATGGCGGCGGAGCTGGATGAGTTCTATCACCGCCTCGAACAGAAGGTCGCCGACAAGAGCAAGGAGCTGATCCGCTCCGAGCGCCTGGCCAGCGTCGGGTATCTGGCGGCGGGCGTCGCCCACGAGATCAACAATCCTCTGAGCATCATTGCCGGCTACGCGGAGCATTCCCTGTCCCAGCTCGCGCAAGATTCCCGCTTGCCGGACCGGGACGACCTGGAAAAATCTCTTCACGTCATTTGCGACGAGTCGTTCCGGTGCAAGGACATCATCGCCAAGTTGCTCTCGCTGGCCCGGCCGGGCGAAGCGAATCGGCTGGCGGTCGATCTGGGGAACGTGGCCCGCGAGGTCGTTTCCGCGATCGCCCCGCTCCGTGATTACCACGATCGGACGCTGACGGTTTTGGCCGGGGATGGTAAACAGGATTTGACGGTCCACGCCGTCGAGGCTGAGATGAGACAAATCGTGCTCAATCTCACGATCAACGCGCTGGAAGCGGTGTCACCGGGCGGCCAGGTGAGCGTTTCGGTGGCGCGCGACAACGGCTGGGTCGAATTGCGCGTGCGCGACAACGGCCGCGGCATGACGCCGCAAGTCCTCGAGAAGGTCTTCGAGCCGTTCTTCACCGAGAAGCGCGGGGCCCGTCAGCCCGGCACGGGACTGGGGCTTTCCATCACCCACGCGATCGTGGAAAGCCACGGCGGCCGAATCCGCGCCTCCAGCCCCGGACCCGGTAGCGGCAGCGAGTTTCTCGTCCAACTTCCCGCATCCCAAGCGAGCGCGTCATGAGTTTGCCGCACCCAAGACCGGTGAATGAAGCCCGCGTGCTGATCGTCGAAGACGAGGGCAGGCTCCGCGATCTGCTGGCGCGGACCTTGGTCGGCTGGGGCTTCGAAACCGCTGCGGGCCGCAGCGGCGAGGAAGCCTTGCGCCTCCATGAAGCCAAGCCCTTCGACATCGCGATACTGGATTTGAATCTTCCCGCGATGGATGGCCTCGACACCCTTCGCCACCTGCGCGAAAAAGCCCCGCATCTTCAGGCAATCATTCTGACCGGCTTCGCCAGCATCGAGTCGGCCAGGCAGGCGGTTCATCTCGACGTCGTCGAATTCCTCACCAAGCCGTGTCATTTGGGTGAGCTTGAAAAGGCGCTGGACCGCGCCCTGCGTCGAATGTCCCCCACGCCGCCCGCGGTGATCGACACGCCCGAGCTTCCCGCCGCGGCGCCGGGCGCGACGCTGGAAGAGGTCGAGCGGCTGCACATCCTTGCCGCCCTCCGCCGTAACGACGGCAACCGCACCGCCACCGCCAAGGAATTGGGCATCAGCCGCCGCACGCTTTATTACAAGCTCGAGGAATACCAGCGGCAGGGATTCGCGGTGGAATAAGTGCAAGGTCGCGCGCCCAACGATATGATGACGACTTGTTGTGGCGGTCGCTCCGGGGCCATTTTCGCTCGATCGCGTGATAAACGCCGTGGAAAAGGTGCGCCAACGTCTATTGCGTGCCGCGGCTGCTTTGCAAGCCGCCAAGGTCCCGTACGCCGTTGCGGGCGGGAACGCCGTCGCGCTGTGGGTGTCGAGGGTGGACGAAGCCGCCGTCCGCAATACTCAGGATGTTGATGTGCTGCTACGTCGAGATGATCTGGACAAAGCTCGGGAGTCGATGGAAGCAGCCGGCTTTGTCTATCGCCGGTCGGCGGGAATTGACATTTTCCTCGATGGCCCAAACGCCAAGGCCCGTGACGCGGTGCACATTCTTTTCGCCAACGAGAAGGTTCGACCGCACGAGCTTCTGGCAAATCCTGATGTTACTGAATCTGAGCAGGCCGAGCGATTCCGCGTCTTGTCGCTCGAAGCGCTGGTCCGAATCAAGCTCACCGCGTTTCGCGACAAGGACCGCGTCCATCTCCGTGACTTGATCGGCGTCGGTTTGATCGACGCGAGTTGGCCGGCGCGGTTTCCGTCAGAACTTGCCACGCGGCTACAATCGCTGTTAGACAATCCGGAAGGATAAAGCTTCGGGCGCTACAGTTTGCACAACGCTATGACAGTCACAGTCAACGGCGAATCTCGCGAGCTGCCTGAAGGCGAAACCATTCGCGCCCTGGTCGGCCGGTTCAACCTTACGCCCGAAAAGGTGGCAATCGAGTTGAATCGCCGTCTGTTGCGCGGCGACAGGTACGACACCGTGCTGAACCACGGCGACGAGGTCGAGATCGTCACCTTCGTCGGCGGCGGGTGAATGAATCGCAATCGGCGCGTCCACCGCGCTCACTCGTCAATTCCCAACGATTCACACAGACTCAACCATAGAAGTCGTTGCATACGCATAGTTTAATGGGATCGCAAATAATCTGCATTTTTTGCGATTGACAAAACTTCAACTTTTGATCTAACTTTCGCGACGTCATTTTTCGACGGAGTTGCACTCCGGGCGCCCCGCTTGTTGCAGGCTGGCGCGTTTCGCAATGTAAACATTTTGTGAAGAGCAAGGAGCAGCCATGGCTCTGCGGTCGATACTGCGCGCATTGGGATCGGGACGATCGGTGCGGTCGGAGGCGTGGAAGGCAGGAAAGCGAGTGCCGCGGGCCCGCCGCTTGTTTGAATTGACTGCACTGGAGGAACGAATCCTGTTCGGATTCAAGCCCGGGGGTCCAACTCCTCCCCCTCCCCTCGCGCCATATACGCAAGGCGACGTACTGGACCAGAACCCCAATCCGAGCGGCTCGTCGAGTTCAGACAGCAACAACAACGATAACCAGTGCTGCTGCTGCGGCATCCCATCAACGATCACCGACCCGGCCGGGATACCGCAAAACGGTGCCGCGACCGGCGGCGACCCCGTCATTCAATTTGATGGCATGCCCGTCATCAACAGCAGCGACCTGCAAGCCAGCGTATTTGGAATCCCGTGGGGCATCACCCGAAGCTGGACGGGACTCGACGATGCCAG